>Ga0307517_10012024_pt1 | contig 11942 bp, 4 predicted proteins | sample 23_EM_MG_FD_194515 | JGI IMG/M metagenome (GOLD analysis project Ga0307517, IMG submission 194515) | Populus trichocarpa ectomycorrhiza microbial communities from riparian zone in the Pacific Northwest, United States - 23_EM | ecosystem: Host-associated > Plants > Roots > Unclassified | place... | reverse complement strand
TAAGTTACATGTCACCCCCCCTAATTGTTTTAAAAAAAAATAGATGATGCATTGTTTGGAGTTCCCTAAAATCTAGCAATTAGCTGGTCAGAAAAACAAGGTTGCTATTTTGTTTTTACCTAAAAACTCATTTTCAAATTATTTTTGACATAAAACACCCTGGAACCTTGGTAAATCAATCTATGGCCCCTAAAGACACAAAAATAGCTCCAAAATCCAAAACCAACTCGAAACAAAAAATGTTCCCGAGTTTAGATATGTTTTTGTACTGTTTTCAAGGTAAAAAAAAGCACATAATCTTAACTTCCCTCCTCATACGGAACTATTTGACACAAAAATAAACTGTTTTGGTGGTTGAAATCATCTTCAACAACTTTCTCTCTCTACACTAGAACTTGAAATAACTCATCTCTTATCCATTGAAAAAGAACTGAAAAAAAGAAGAAAATAAAGTTTGGTATCAAAATTAAATTTTTTAAAATTAGAGGGATCAATTACCTAATAAATAAAAAATATAAGGAACTAAAACGAACTTTTCAAACCATTTAAAAGACACCACCCATTTTTATTATTTTTGTTTCACTTCAATTCTGTGTTTTTCAATTAAATTCTACTTTCTAAAAAAATATGCGATTGAATTTTAATTTGGTTAAAAATGAGTCAATTATGCAAAATAAGAATTTGAGAATCAAAATTGAAAATTTTTAATAAATTTACTTTTGAAATCCATGAGAAAATAAATAGTAATGAACTATGAAAACATTATATTAAAACCTCGTTCTCTTTTATTTTGTACTATAATATAATATAAACTCGGGGTAGTAATTAAAAATGATTACTTTGTTCGGAAAGAAAATTAAAAAATAAAAATGACTTAAACTTGCTCCAACAACCATATATTATTAAAATACTCGCTGTCATGGATCACATTGGCATCCTCACTTTCAGAAAAGATGCTCTCCACCAGTGATTATTCATCCGTTGACTAGGTTGACTGAAGTTAATTTAACAACCTTTTCTGATAGATATAAAATCTGTGGGTTACCTGGGATCCAGCGATCTAGAGTCTTGGATAAATTTTAAATAATTAAAATTCGGGTTTATAATTAACCTGTTAAATCTGAGTGCTCCGTTAAATTAACCTGAAACTCAGGTGATGGATATAACTTGAGTGAGATTAGATTTTTTTATTTTAATTTTTTTTAATAAATTTAAAAAATATAAAATTAATTTATAAATATTTGATCTTGAATATTTTTTTTATAGCTTATATTCTTGCAAACACCTTCACTGCAATTCTCATAAAATGTTTTTAATTTTTTTTTATGTGGGATAGCTATATATATAAACTATGGAATATTTCTTAATTTTTCCATGTAAAATAACTGTGTGTGTGTGTGTATATATATATATATAATATTAAAATTTTAAATAATTTTCTTTTGATTATTAATGAATTAATCTTGATTAACAACACAGATGGAGTTTAATAATTATACTTTTTATTATTAAAACGTGAAAGAGTCAATGGTGAAGTCTGCTCACCTCTTTCCTTGAACTAACCAAGAACATCATAGGCAAAATTCTCAAAATAAAATACATCAAAAACCCCATGTCGTTTTCTTTTGTTTGATCATTAAAATGCCTTGTGCTTGGCTCGCTTCTCGGAAAACATCCCCTCTACTTTTCGATTTTCCCTCTTCACCGGAAACAATGACTTGGTTTTCTTTGTTATTCTCTCGAGCTATCATTGACTAAAACCCAGATGCCCAGAAAATATGACGAAGATGCTATCCCTCAATATTGTCTTCCCCCATAACACCACATAAATTTCCTGATAATTAAGTATTGCAGCTAACACCACATAAATTTCCTGATAATTAAATTAAATATTTTTTAATATATTTCTAAATAAAAAATACTTTGAAGTATAATCATAATCTCGGCACTGAGAGTCGTATCTGTTGCTCCATGGAAAGAAAAAAACGAGAAAGTTCAGTGTAGTCAGCACTCAGCATCTACTTGTAAAACTAGTAATGTTGACTGTTAGTTCAATTAACAATCCATAGATATGACAATTTAATTTAAATTTTATGGATATGCCAAGTAGTCATGGCCATTCACATATGACATTTCATGGAAATTACAAGGAGCATGGGGCATTGTACCCTTAATAATCATTATCATGAGTTGGTTCAAATTCGAGTATGATGACTCGAACGTCTATATATTCCACTAAATTGAATTTTCTAATATATAATTTAAATTCAATGCTTTTCTATGAAATGGCTTAAATAGCTTGTTGAACTCAAATTATAAGCCAAATTAAGAGTGCATTTGTCAAGATTCATAAAAACAAATTAATTTTGAGTAAAACTGCTTTTATAGAACTATTGTAAGTTACCCTTCGAATTTTGATCAGTTCAACAATTTTGCTTTTGGGTAAGTTTATTTTCCATTCAAATCTAAAGTAATTTCTTGATTTAAGTGAAGTTACTTCTAATCATACTTAGGAGATTTTTTCCCATAATTTCAAAAAGAAAAAAAAAGAGGTAATTTTTTCTCATTTTTCTCTCTCATTCTCCCAACCATGAAAAACACATCTTAATTTCACCTCTTAATATTATCCTCTCCCATTTTCTCATTTCACCTAATAACTCTCGGTATTCATGCATGATCCAAGCCATGGTTGTTGAGAATGGGCGCCCAAGCTTCTCGACCTTTCGCTTACCAACTCTTAGCTTGTCCTACTGGGCTCTTAGGGACAGCAACAGTGCCAACTAGTCATGAAGAAATCCAAAATTTCCTGAGACAAATGCTTTGCTTTTCTCTACGATAAATACCTGCATCACCTCATGCTATTTTTATCACCGCAAATCTTTCTTTACCTCCAACACAACCCACCAACAAGCAAAATGGAGACTCCTACTTGGATGTCCTATGCCTTTGCATGGCTTGCCACTGTATCCCTTATCCTGCTAGCCAGCCGTCTCCGCCGCCGCAAGCTCAACCCACCACCAGGCCCAAAATCCTGGCCGATAATTGGAAACCTCAATCTCATAGGCGAACTCCCCCACCGTTCCCTCCATGCCCTCTCCCAAAAATATGGCCCCCTCATGCAAGTCAAATTTGGATCATTCCCAGTTGTTGTTGGCTCTTCTGTTGAAATGGCAAAAACCATCCTCAAAACCCACGATGTTATCTTCTCTGGCCGCCCCAAAACAGCTGCAGGCAAATACACCACCTATAATTACTCGGATATTACATGGTCTCCATACGGACCTTATTGGCGTCAAGCACGTAAAATGTGCTTAATGGAACTTTTTAGTGCTAAGCGCCTTGAGTCGTACGAGTACATTCGTGTAGAGGAGTTGAGAGCACTCCTTAAAACTCTTAACAAATCAAGTGGCAGGCCTATTAATCTGAAAGATCACCTTGCAGATGTGAGTCTTAACGTAATTAGTCGTATGGTGTTAGGGAAGAAATACACAGTCAAGAGTTCCGAGAATGAGAAGGAGATAGTAACACCAGAGGAATTCAAAGAAATGCTTGATGAGTTGTTCTTGCTTAATGGGGTGTTGGATATCGGTGACTCGATCCCTTGGATTGCTTTCTTAGATTTGCAAGGTTACATTAAGAGAATGAAGACTTTATCCAAGAAGTTTGACAAGTTTATGGAGCATGTGTTGGATGAACACGAAGCTAGGAGAAAGGAAGACAAGAACTGGGAGCCCAAGGATATGGTTGATGTCCTTTTGCAGCTTGCTTCTGATCCTAATCTTGAGATCAAGCTTGAAAGACATGGAGTGAAGGCATTTTCACAGGTACTATGTTTTAACTAATAAATTTATTATAAGTTGCTCATTCTTTAATCACGCCAGTTGACTCTCAGGTATACAGTTGCCTCAATCGCTCTAATTATCTTCGCCCATTTTCTTTTGGTTCACACCAATATATCTGAATTTCCTTTTTAAGTTATCCCATCAATAAAAAATCAGATGGGATAATGCCCACTACCCTTCTTATTACAACTTGAAAATTCTTGATAAAGGGTACACTTGCGGGTGTGAGATGCACATGTGTTCATCCAATTCGTGGATGTCCAACACTCAAAACTCAAAAGTCATCCTAGAGTTGCTTTGTGAATTTTTAATATTTGGAATTGACTAATCAATTAATTATATACCGTCCAACACTCAAAAGTGGTCCTAGCATCTTTCTCTTGTACTTGCAAGTAAAGTTCGTTTTTCTCGATTCTCAGGACTTGATTGCCGGTGGAACTGAAAGCTCCGCAGTGACCGTGGAATGGGGAATTTCAGAGATCTTGAGAAAGCCAGAAGTTTTTGAGAAAGCAACAGAAGAGCTGGATAGGGTAATTGGAAGAGAAAGATGGGTGGAAGAGAAAGACATGGTTAATTTGCCATACATCTATGCCATTGCTAAGGAGGTTATGCGCTTGCACCCTGTGGCACCAATGCTTGTGCCTAGAGCAGCACGTGAAGATATCAACATCAATGGTTACGACATTAAAAAAGGCTCCCGAGTACTTGTTAATGTGTGGACCATAGGGAGAGATCCCAAAGTATGGGACAAACCTGATGAATTTTTCCCAGAGAGATTCATTGGTAATTCTATTGATGTTAGAGGTCATGATTATGAGCTATTGCCATTTGGAGCTGGAAGAAGGATGTGTCCTGGATATCCTTTAGGACTAAAGGTAATTCAAGCAACTTTGTCAAATCTTCTTCATGGATTTAAATGGAGATTGCCTGATGGCCAGAAGAAGGATGACTTGAACATGGACGAAATTTTTGGGCTTTCTACACCAAAAAAATACCCTCTTGTTGCTGTTGCCGAACCTCGTCTTCCAGCTCATGTTTACCCCAAGTGATTATATCTTGCTTCAAGGAAGGATATTCTTCAAAAAATTGATGTTGGGGTTTCAACATCTTCTATGTTATGATCATTGTATTGTTCTTGCAGAACTTTGTCGGCACTTTTATGGTAAAAGGTGCATTGTATTTGTATCTTTAATCCCTATCAATAATGTAATGTGTTTCCCTTTCTTATAATATTAATATACGATTCTGTTCCTGTTTTTTACCTTTTAATTTGTTGGGAGATTTTCGAGGCTTTTTTTTATCAAAGGAAATTTCGAAGGCTGGAAACGCATTTATACATCCAGTGAGAAGATAAAGCAGGCCCAAAGGTAAAGGGATGAGTTTTAAGTGAGATGAGAATGGATAAATAGTACCATTTCTTAATCTAAAACTATTAGAGTACAGATTTTAGATACTCAAACCTGACTTAGTCGGATTTTATGTATCTATCTTGGCATCCTTGATTTGACTCTAATTATAATATTTATATAAATATATTTTTGTTATTAATAAAAATTTATTTATTAATATTCATATAATATTAAATTAATGAATTAAATATTTGATTTATGAATCTAAAGTAAAGATAAAATCTTCATCCAAATAATCTCTTTGTTTCTTTAAATATGAAGGTATATTATTTTTCAGTTATAAAATCAATTGTACTTTTTTATTTGGAACCTTTTCAACTTAGAGTACTGTCATTTAGAGTAAAACATATATTGACTGGTATTTACTATTTTTCCAACATTTCATTGAAAAAATCTTAATTCAAACAACTCTGAACTTCTAGTTTATCTTCTCTATTAATGTATCTTATAGCCAAGTATAGGATATCATTTCCTTCATATCAATCTCAATCTGTATCTTAGAACACATGTCTTTAGAGGGAGGTGTTTCATACAAAATAGATGAGAATCCAATATTAGATTCTTTCATGCTAAGCTATTTTAGCATTTAGTTTATATCCATGGATTGAGATAATCTAAGCAACATATTAGATCTATCTCTATAGATCTCTATATCCAATATATAAGTTGTTCCTCCCAATTAATTTATGGAGAAATTCTCGGACAGCCAAAACTTTACTAATTAAAGTAAAGATATATCGTTTCTTAACAATAATATGTTATCTATATATAATATTAGAAAAACGACACTACTCCCACTAACCTTTTGTAAACGCAAGGTTTATCCATATTTTTTATGAAATCAAATCTGTTGATTATACCATTAAAATTGGATATTCCTACTTCTTAAAACTTGCATTGTATATTTGTACATTGTCTTTCATGTTAGTTTTTCTCTTAAAGACTCATTTAGATCCATTGAGTTTTATCTCTTCAAGTACTGGAACAAAATAAAAATTATCAAGTTCTAGTAACATCCTACTAGGTAAAGTTAAATTATAAGTCCTTACAGCTAATGCAGCAACTCTTGCTCCATTGCTCACACGTAATTCCACTTCACCTTTAAGCAATCTTCTATATTTCTTTAGTTCTTGGTTATTATTATAAATGTGAAAACCACATTCGATATCTAATACCCAAGAACTACTATGAGAAGTAGCAAGATAATTTTCAATCATAAACATCACATGAGTGTTTACATTAGAATATTCTATTATCATGCTTGGAAACAATTCTTTAGAGGTCTTATACCCCTTAACATCAAACAACCTTTTGATATGCTTAATCATATTATAGACACATGTAGTCTGCTCATCATCATCATCATCATCATCAATATAACAATGATATTTTATCTTAACTTCCATAAAAACGTCATCATCAAGGACACGAGAAATATGATTTTCAAGCACATATAATCTTCTTTCTTGTTTGAAAAGAATTCTCAAATTTCAGTATCAATCCAAGAAGTTTGGTCTAATCAATTTGTTATCATGTATGCTTCGTAGGGATATGATACTACTTATTTTATCTATCAACCTATTAATGTAAAGAGAGTGAGTATTAGTTTCTCGCTTGGATTTTTCTAGTGGGATAAAATCTCATTTAATTTACTTGATCTTGAGTTACTCAGCAAATCAAAATAAATTAAATTAGATAGATAACATAGTTTATCAATCACATTTCTATGCAATTCTTAGATTAGTTAGGTGATAACTCTTTGTTTAAACATATCATATATGTTTCACCTAACTCATGCATTTAACTTCATATGATCATGAATAACTCATCTAAATCATATAAGTTAGTTAAGTAGGACTCAATTTTATAATATTAAACATATTCAATTAATGGTAACCTTGAGTGACTTAACAAATTATCCATGAATAAAACTCTGGTTTTATGCATATAAAATTAGAAGGCAACTATTCATGTTCTCAACATGTACTTAATATATTAATGAGGGATTTATTATAAATTAACTAGGTCTCGAACATAACATGACATAACAGATATACATTTCATGCATAACAATTTATATATAAACATACACCCCTAGCATGTCATTTTAATTAGATGATTATGAACATATCTAAGTTAATTCTTATGAGCCATTAAAGAGAATTAAATGGTCAAATCCTAAGTAGCTGTAGCAAGTCTTCGTAAGTCCATTGCTAGCACTTCAGTTATAGCCTTTATCACCATTTCTTTCTTCGACTTAGATTACATAATAATTTCCTATCTAAATTCCTATATTTCTAAATTACATAAAATTTATATAATTAATTAAGAAATCTGAAGTTAAATTCGAAGGGAATTAGATGAGAAAAGAATTACAACCCAGAAGAAAAAATAGAGATAAGGCAGGTCACGCAAGTCCTATTTAATAAAAATTACAATCATTCAACCATCAAATAAAAGCATAATTGCATTGGTCTTTAATGTTCATAATCACCCATCATGCATAAAACATTTTAATATGCATAATTAAAAATATATATTGCATGCTATTATAATTATTGGTTTTATGTGCAATTTAAAATAATAGTGTTAACACTTAAAAATATTCAATCAAATCTAATTTGATAATTTCCCAAACAAAAATTTCCGGCTTCAAAAAACTCTCATTAAATAAGAAAAACTAATTTTAAAAAATTTAATTAAACCATTTAATTAAATAAATCCTAATCCCATTAGGATATTATAAAACTAAAAAATGAATTAAACAATTTAATTCAGTCCTAATCCTATTAGGAAAATTAATTCTACAATTAATTTAATTTAGGGTATAAAATATAAATTTTATTTATAGATAATAAATTCATATTTTACCTTGAGACCCTAAATTGTAATTAGACATAAAGTTTTAGGGCCATATTCATAATATGCAAACTTAAAAGCCTAATACTTAAAATTAAAAAGGACAGGGGTAAAGGTGTAATTTTCCCAAAACCTAAAGACCAAAAAAATTGGTCTTCTTCTTCTCTACTGCTGGTAGGGCTCTCTGCCCACTGTCGGCAGCTGGTGCGGTGATAGCCAACGTTGCCGCTGCCAGCTAGCAATGCGAGGGACAGCCCCTCACGTTGTGTAGCCTTTAGCGTGAGGTTTTTGCCTCATGCTGGAAGACCAGCGACACCAGCAACAACCCATGGCTGCTGCTGGGGAGGTGTTGCATCTGGCGAGGCAGCAACCTAGATGCCTCGCCAACCAGCGTCGAGCTGTCCTATGCGCTAGGCCAGGCACGCTAGCAGCTGGCGCTAGCGCTGTCATTGATGGAGGCGCAACGACCAAAACCCTTTTTTTTAGTCACCAGAATCTGGGCATAAATCCAAATTCCAGCCAGATCAAATCTAACCGATAACTTTTTCAGTGTAATTACTGACTAGTGGTTCTTATTGTATGTGACTCATTAGGTTTCTAATATGTTGATCCAATTATAAATTATAATTCTAAATAAATAGAATTAAATAAACCAAACAATTTAATTTATTATCAATTCAATAATTGATTAATTTATATTTGAAGATCAAGTGCACCGTTTATTACTGACAGAAATTCCGACAAAAATGAAATTACTGATGAGAGGTTTACCGATTGAGGGTTTGTGTCCGTGAATCAGTTGGTAAAATTATTTTTGACGAAATGGTAGAGTAAATATCGACAGAAAATTTCATCGGTAAAACTATTAAATGTAGTAGTATTGTTTTTCAAAAATAAGAAATAAAAGCACACAAAGCGTCGTCTACTTACTTAGTTTTTAACCACCAGAAAATGAAATTTGGGGTTTTTTGGACCAAAATCAATTTTCAATCTATTTTAACCTAAAGACACCTAAGAAACATCCTTCTGACCTAAAAAAAATCTCAACTCAAAATATGTCTTAATTGGTCCAAAAACAAAATATCAAGTTTAAAAAAATTATTTGCTAACCTCAATATACTTTTTCCAGTAAGATAAATGGTAAAAAAAAAACACCTAAATGAAACTATTTTTGTCAAATGAAACTCATTAACATAAACAACAGCTTGTTTCGTTGCTGGAATTTAGTCAACCACTAATTTTCTCTCTCCTTAGCTGTTTTTTGACGAGTTTCTCTCTCCTCGTTTAAACTCAAGAACTGGAAAATTAACAAAATAAAATTTTGTATCAAAATGAACAAGTTTCCAACTAAAGGGACCAAAAATAAATTTTGCAAAAAAAATTAGAAAAAAAAAGGTTTAAAAAGGGTTGCATAAACATTGCCTTCGTCCTCTCTTCTTTAAGTTTTTTTTTTAAAGAACAAGTTACCATGGGCTTGTTGCACTGCACATAAGACGAGAACTGGTTAGGTGATGAGATCAATTCATCGTCTTCCTCTCTTCTTTTATGTTTTTTTTTTTTTTGTTATATATTTATCTTTTTTTATTACCGCACGTTGGGTCCCCGATCGTTTCCTTAAAAGTTAGCCAGCCATGCATGACATATCTAGCCAGTCCTGTCCTGGGCCTCGTCTATCCACCATAAGACAAGGAATTGTTAGGTGAAGAAATGGATGGTATTTGGAAATTGGTTTATATACGCATAAGAAATTCGAACCCTATAAGTGATGATTCTATTGATATTGAATTGCATGTGATATAGAACAGCGATTCAGAATATAAGAGACTACTGTATAACATAATTACTAGAAATATATTTTTGGGAATACGACTTATCCTTAGTGATCACTGAGTTATGGATAAATTTACTTGGGCTGGAAGGATAAAAATTATACAATATTTTAAAATCTTGTGAGAAAATTACTATGCTAAACCTCTGTGTATGTAGAATATTTACACTGGAAATCACGGTGTAAATATTTAGAGGATTATAAGAGCGTTGTCTTTACTATTTTTTATTCCAAAAGCTATTGGCATGTATTGGGTCAAGACATGACCGTCTGATCTAAGTCTCTTGGGTTTGACATGACCGTCAAATCCAGGAGTGTTTGCACTATTGACCACACTGTAGATATAGAGTGTTTGCACTGTAGACCCAAGGCTATTAGGCTCTTGGGTCTGGCATTGCGGCCAAACATTGGGTTATTGGGTGGCCAGACCTAAGAGACTTGGATCTGGCATGGTTATTAGACCCAATACACTTAAAATATTCTCTAAACTCTTAATATGTTTTTTACATTTAAAAAAAATATATTATTAACTCGTTGCAGGTCAATATACCGGGCAAGAAGCATAGGGTGTGACCTAATTAAGTGGTTTGATTGTTTACACATAGGTATGTATTGACCAGAGCTGCATGAATCAGGTGGAATCCAAGACCGGTAGCTAACTGGAAGGCTGGAACATGTGTGGATTTAAAGTTGAAGGCTATAGATTTTTCTACTAAATGGTATTTTGCAAATTGATTCAACGAATTTGCAACATGACATGACTATTCGTTAAGACCGAAGACCAAGATCACAGGACATCAGAATCATGTTCGTAGAATGAAAATCAAGCAACTTGCTACATCTTGTCACCTTCCCTTCTCGTGTCTTGTTGTTAACATTGATTTCTCATCTAAAACTCAACAATAAGAGTATGTTTTAATTATCGCATGCATATACAAAATTCCAAAACCATTTCAAAGAATTTTTTCTATTTATATTGAAAATGATATTTTAAGGTCGAACCCTATTGATTACCTCAAAAGCATTTTTCTGGTAGAGGAAGAAGGTAAGCTTTTTTGCTAGATGATTCAGATAATTACTTGAAATCACAATGTTTGATCCAAATTACCTCAGAATGCATGCTCAGTCCAGTGAGAAAAGAGTTTCATCCAAATTTTAGACATGATAGCTCTTTCTCTTGCCAGCTGCCACAAATTTCTCACAATTTTAGGACTACCATGTGTGAAATGAAGAGAAACAATGTCAACCATCTAGGTGGTGGTCCAGTGGTAAGAGTTTGGGACCAAGAGGTTTGCTCTCTCTGTGGTCTCAAGTTCGAGCCCTGTGGTTGCTCATATGATGGCCACTGGAGGCTTACATGGTCGTTAACTTCAGGGCCCGTGAGATTAGTCGAAGTGCGCGCAAGCTGGCCCGGACACCCACGTTAAACTAAAAAAAAAAAAAAACAATGTCACAATTCTAAGGGGTGTAGATCAATTAGTCAGATTCTAAATTTTCTTCCTAGAAGTCACCAGTTCGAGTCTCACTAACTTCAGGGCCACTGGAGATTTACCTGGTCGTTAATTTTAGGGCCCGTGGAATTAGTCGAGGAGCGCGCAAACTGGCCCAGACATCCACGTTAATAAAAAAACAAAATCACACCCAATAAATAGATATTTTTGTTGACTATTTTTACACCAACTCCCGATAATGTAAAGTGACTCCCGATAATATAAAGTGATATTCACCTTCAAAGTTCAAGATATAAAGTGTAGTTTTTAAAAATTTAGTTGCAAAATAAAATAAAATAAAACTAACTACAGGATGATGAAAGTAATATTTTTTTTTTATAAAAGAATTATTTTATTTTTGCTTATTGTGCTATCTCAATCTAAATATTAGTTTCTCATACAAATTCTATTATATCAAATACAAATACAGTAATATCTTTTCATTAAAACACATTTAAAAATCCTAAACTATATACTATATGTTTTTTAGTTCATATTTTTTTTAAAAAAATCA
>Ga0307517_10012023_pt1 | contig 11943 bp, 6 predicted proteins | sample 23_EM_MG_FD_194515 | JGI IMG/M metagenome (GOLD analysis project Ga0307517, IMG submission 194515) | Populus trichocarpa ectomycorrhiza microbial communities from riparian zone in the Pacific Northwest, United States - 23_EM | ecosystem: Host-associated > Plants > Roots > Unclassified | place... | reverse complement strand
TATTATTATTAATATTATTATATTCATTAATATTATTAAATTTGAAATAAATATTATTACTATCGAAAAAATATATAATTGATTTCAAAGGTAAAATCAATTATTATTATTATTATTATTAACTTGGGTTAGATATCTCCTTCCAGACCCAAGAAACTTGGGGCTGGAAAGGACGTCTTACCCAAGTTGCTTGGGTGTGGCAGGAGCGCATACCCAAATCTCTTAGGTCTTGAAACCCCGCTTGATCCAAGACTATGTGTCCTGCGTAAGGACCCAATTCTCATGGGTCTAGTTCTGCAGACCCCCCTAGAAGACCGGACGCCGCACCCAAGCGAATTGGGTCCTGAAGGGTCTATAGACCTAGCCGTCTAATGGGTCCTGACGTCGGACTTAAAAAAATTGGATCCTGACATCGGACCCATTAGCCTCGGGACCTAAAGCCGGACCCAAGCAAATTAGATCCCGGTCAAGACCCAATTCTCTTGGGTGCTGCGCTAGAATCCAATTCTTTTGGGTCCGGTGTTAGGACTCAAGACTAATGAATCCTGCGTTACGATCCAATTCTCTTGAATTTAGAATTTTATAATATTTTTTTGTAAAAATAAAAAGTAAGCTTGTGAACCTAACTACTATATCCTAGAACCTAAGCATTCCAAATCAGTCTTGGCCGAACCTTTGTGTGCCCCGTCACAGCTCTCGAATAAACCCTCGGGCACCTCGGAACTGGTCATGGATTGAACCCTGGGCATCCCATCACCGATCACGGACGGGACCTCATGCTTCCCAAACCTAGGCCTAGCTTGCACCTCAAGCGACCCAAACGAAGTCCTCGATGGAATCCTACTCTTCTAGAATTTGTCTTGGATAGAATCCTAAGCGCTTTATTCCAGGTCCGAGGCCAAGTATTCCTAACCACATCTTGAGTCAAATTTCGGACACTCGGTATAATCGACTGCCATTTCTTAACTCTTAAACCTGACTTGAATTTGAGAATATATAATGATAGTATAAAAAGTAGTACTGAAGACTTTTAAAAGCTCTTTTTTTTTTTTTTTTTATCACCACCTACCCATTCAATTCACGAAGTCATGTGCTTCAAAATTCCCTTCTCAAGTTTTGATCCGAACAAACAAAGCACGCAAAGCTCGTATAAAAAAACAGCACCCACCCCTTAGAGCATCTGTCTCCATCCAACTTTTTCACGAAATATCTTCCTTCACAGTTCCCATATATCCGTTTGAAAAAACAGCAACATCCACCATCCCCATCAAAACCCTCCGTTTTTGACAGATCACAAGGACACTGTACTAACTAATTTATCACACAAAGGGAGTCAGAGGAATGAGGAATCTATCCTCAAGGAACTCAACAAGGAGCAGGAGTACACCCACACCATGTTGTAGCAAGGTAGGTATAAAGAGAGGACCGTGGACACCTGAAGAAGATGAGCTCTTGGCTAACTACATCAAGAACGATGGTGAAGGGCGATGGCGTACACTGCCAAAGCAGGCAGGGCTTCTTAGGTGTGGTAAGAGCTGCCGCCTCCGATGGATGAACTATCTCAGGCCTTCTGTTAAGAGAGGACGTATTGCCCCAGATGAAGAAGATCTCATTCTTAGGCTTCATAGGTTGCTTGGTAACAGGTATATATTTATAAAAGGATTTTATCGAATTAATTAGAATTGGTGATAATTCTTTCTTCTTCTTTTTTCTTCCTATCATGATCAGCTGGGGAAAGTTTATGGAGTAATTAGGTTTCGATGTCATTTATTTTAAATTTGTTTGATCGCTTTTTAGGTTTTCACTGTGCTCTACCTCTCTCTCTCTCCCCTAAAATACCAGGATATATGAGCTTCGAGTTTCAAATAACAAATATTTCAAATTGTTTTCATGGTCTCTCCATATATCCATGTATCATGTATGGATGTATGCATGTACTCATGCACTTAATTGCCATAGCTTTTCATCTTGATTTTGGATTCTTGAATCTATCAGATTATCTGAAGTTCATAAACAAAGCTTCTATCGTAGTGCATCAACTTGTTTGTCAACATTTTACTGTGTTGCACCCCCTTCTTGTTCTCTCAATAGAGAGTAGATGTACTTTTGGGTCTGAATTTCAAATTAACTTAGATTAATTATAATAACTTGGAATCTGAGAATATGAATCTTCATTTTTTTTTGTTATTCCCGTGATCTTGTACACTCACTTTTCAGGTGGTCTTTGATAGCCGGGAGGATACCAGGACGCACAGATAATGAGATCAAGAATTACTGGAACACCCATCTCAGCAAGAAGCTCATTAGTCAAGGAATTGATCCAAGGACCCACAAGCCTTTATACCCTAACCCTAATTCATCAGAGATTGCCAATATTGCTCCCACCCAAAACTCCAACCCTAATTCTTTTCCACTAGAAGAGAATGCCAGGGTCGATCGAGCTACAGCCACTAGAGTAATTGAGAACTTAACAATAACTAACTTGGATCAGTTTCCAAATCAGGTCATTGATGATGGTGCCAAAAACTGGCCTAGTTGTGATGGTTTTAATAAGGGGTTACAAAGTCATCATGAACAAAACAAAGAGGAAGATTACATTGGAAATGAAAATGAGGACACGTTCTCTTTGTTTCTGGATTCTCTGATCAATGAAAATGTATTTGCGTATCAACAACAACAACAGTGTAATATTATTGGACCATCAGGTCAACCTGTGATTTCTTCTTCACAGGCTTTCCATCATGGCAGTATTTGGGAAGCTGAAGTCACATCTTCAATGGCAGCTTTCGGTGAGAAAGATGGTGCGTTAAATAGTGATGATCTAGCTTGATCCTGCAGCAGAAGATTTCTATATATAGAAAATCAGACTGGTTTGTTACGACTATAAATACGTGCTAATTTGTGTTATATATGTTGTTCTTGTGAGTGTTGTACTTACATGGAATGCCTGTACGTTTAAGTTGATGTATATGTATCAGTATCACTATACTGTAAGAACTATTGATTGGTTTTTTTTGTTCCTTTAGATCCTATCTCATAGACAACCAAGGACCTTGTTGTTTTAAGATTAAAGTGTTCTATCTCTAGCAAACACCCTCTTAATTAATCCCTTTAATTTTTTTTTTATGTAAGCTTAGACTTGATCCAAACATTGATAATTAACTTCAGCAATTAAACCTAATTAAGATAGTACCTAGCTATGTATACACGAAGAGGAGATGATGTGCTTGCACCTGATATGATGAATAGGATATGTAGTAGAAGTAGATCTCTACTACTGTTATGCATGTGAAGAAATACTCCATGCATGAATATGGGCCATGATGTGTGCAGAGGTTAAATATTGTTATTGTTACGTATATGAAAGAAATACTTCCACAAAATCGAGGTCCTTGAAGTTTGTACATAGTACGTGTAGACATAATACAAGTAGGTCAAGTCAAGCCCAGACGATCATAAATTAAACAGTAAAAATGTTATATGAGCTTATGTAATTATGTTATTGAACTTCAGTTGTGGGATCTTAATTATGATCACGATGATCCATAATTATAATTATGATCTTAATTATATGAGCGTATGATGATCTTGGTATGAGCTCCCAGAGTAATGTTGCTGTGCTTGATCAAGGATGTTTGATGCGGTGGAGCATATAATGTGTTTAATTACCTTGTTAAAACTTGAAACTAACACTAAAATTTAGAATATAATTATTACATTAATACAATATTTCGTTAAGTTGTATGTTCTCTACTGAAAATATCAAAATGGCAAATACTTGTCACAAGTTAGATCTAAGGTTAAAAAAATAAAATTAACGTTGGGGGAATTAAATTAATGTTATACAACACTTAATTATCTTTTCAACACCTTAAATTTTCTCAATAGAAAAAGAAAACACGTTATAAACCTTAATTACAAATAAAAAAAATAGGATTTCTCAATCTGAGCTTCATGGACAAGGATACGGTGTAGCTTTCTGTACTTTGAGAGAAGCAAAAAGTAGAAAGATACAAAATATGGTTAGGAGCTGAATGTTGTCCTGTTTAACCCACTATGAAAGGCAGGTAAAAGTTATGCATGTGAGCGAGGTTGATACATGTAGGTAGGTGGGGGTATGCATGGTAGCACCACGTTTGACTCATGGATGCACCCTCTCTGTTGAGGTTGCTGCACGTTTTGCTAGTGTATTTAATTTAACTCCATAACTCTATATGTAATCCGATTAATTAAGGCCACTAACCAGCTAGTATATACCGTCCTCTTTCAACCTTTCTCCTCTCGAATTACATGCGACAACGGATCAGTTGATTGCAAGAGGAACCAATCAATCAAGATTTCTAGTTAATTAGGTTTCTAATATAGAAAATCACTCAATACATAGGTTTATGTTGCACAATGACATGAACAAGAGGGAATACAACATAGAAAACATGTCTATGATCGATGCTTCCACGCCCAAGACCAATGAACACCCCCTTGAAGATGGATATATCAAATGGTGAGAGTGAAATGATGGCACATACTATAAACTCTATATGATAGCTTGTTGATCTTAGAAATCAGCACGAACGCTGATATTATATGATCAATTGACATTTGAGAAAGAAGATAACTCAATTTCTATTGTCAAAGCATAAAAATGGAGAACAATATATCAAGCACAAGTCAATAGAGCAATCATATAAATAATTCAGTGCGGAGTACTCACCTAGAAGCATGAAATCTCTCACCTGCTCCAGCTAGTAGTACAGCAACATGCATAATTGCTCTCGATCACACAACATTTCTCCATCCCACAAAGCAAGCCAGGAGCACAAATTTGTGGAAAGAGAATGAAAATTTGAAAAATTTGTTTAGGAATTACCCAAAAAATCCGAAGCACAACCAAATATGATCAATATAGGGAAACAGAACGTAATTTTGTAGTCGTGTGAGAGAGAGATTTTGTGACCACATTCATTTTTTTTGGTTTTTTAATGACCAAACGTTCTAACTGAGAAACATAGCTAATTTGATGGACCTACCCTTCTTTTGGACATGACTTTGTATGTTTCAACCGAGCCTCTTTCGACGCTGCTCATTCCAAGTAAAGAAAAAAAAAAGATAGGCTTTAAGGATATTTTAATGACATAATGAAAATTTTGATGCTGTACTTATATAAACTTATCTCTATTTTAATTTTTTTATTTGAGTGTCTATAATTGTTTTTATTTTTTAATTAGGTTTCTTTATTCTTACTTAGGAGTATGTATTCAGTGGTGTTTTCAGAAATTTTCTTTAACAAATTAAGTCAATAACATCATCTTTTAAAAAATTACATAAATTATTTTAATTTTAATTTTAATTAAAAATCATGTTAATTAAGTCCAGAACAAGTAGATAAACTCAAATATATCATTGCTTGAATAAGACTGTAGCATATAATTTTCATTCAGTAAACATTACAAGTAAATCTTGGATACTATATGATAGATAAACATTACTAAGATATTATTCATGGACTCTAAGGGTGATTATTTTCGGTTCGATTCAGTTTTTATAAAAAAAAGTAACCAAACCGAATTAAAAAAAAAACTAAAACCGAACCGAAACCAGTTCATACCGACCGGTTTCGGTTCGGTTTGGTTTTTTAGGACAAAAACCAATTCAAACCGGTTTGGCTCGTTTTTTTTTATTTTGGCTCAGTTTTTTTCGGTTTGGCTCGGTTTTTTTTCGGTTCTGGCTCGGTTTTTTTCTGATTTTTTTCAGTTTGGGTTCGGTTTGGTTCGGTTTTTTTGGTTTCAGGCTTATAAAACCGAAACCAAACCGAACCGGTCGGTTTTTTCAAAATTTTAATCGGTTTATTTTCAAACTTCAATTTTTTCGGTTATTTTTTTCCGATTTTCTCGGTTTTTCAGTCTTTTTACTCACCCTTAATGGACTCTTTCTAGAATTTGGATTGGGTTTAATTAATGAGCTCAACATAAGCCTATTGGTTATTCATTGGCATATTGACTTAATAGACTATTGCTTATACATCATGATCACGAGTCATTAGTTGTAGACATATCAATTCACCAAGTATTACCAAAATATAATTTCTAAGAGTGATAAAGATGATCCAGACCTTAAAATAATTAGGCTTAAATCAACCTCTTAAGGTTTAACTCATTGTAGTAAATTCATTCTGATCCATGTAGATAGATTACTAGTATTATGCAAAATAGACTATTAGAAATAAAAGACAAGTAGCAATGTAGCTTACTTGTAGTAGGATGTTTTAGGGTGATAACATATCAAGTCCTTTACCTTAGAATTTTGAAGAGTAGTTAGAGTTTTCTAACAACCATAATATTAGGTGATGATTTATTTTAATATAAGACCTTTCCCCTTCTACATAAAAAAGCCTTTCTTTGTCGGATGTCGGGTGCAATTGAATTGCACTAAACTAGGGATCTTAGGACAAGACTTTACTTTTTTAGCTTTTATCATTAATGTGTTTGTTTAATTTGCTTTAATTTATTTGTTATTTTCTTTGTCTATCTTTCATACTTAGTCTGTCATTTTTATATTGAATATGGATGTATACCTATGTATAGTACAACACTATCTAAGAGCACACATCCTTTGTTTAACGTTAGATGGAGAAGTAAGGGTACCGTAATGGTCTTCAACCTGGATAAGACTCATGAAGTTATCTTACTTCTATTTGATTAACTATTTAAGTATGTTTGGTATGTCGAGGTAACATGGTCCTAACCTATGCTATCCACACCTAGTAGGTGATGCAATCCAAGCACCAAAGGATTCATTAGAGGTTCTGGTTGGTTCAGTTACAAGGCTTAGAGATAAGAGGTTCAAAGAGGCTTTTAATAGACTTCTTCAAGATACGTGGGCTAAAGTGAACTTCAAGAGGATATTAATTAATGAGGAGAAAGCTGTGATTAATCTTATTCATGTTCAAGAAGGGTTTGTTGGTGGAACCAAGACCATTACACAAGGATTGAGAGAAGAAGATTAGATTCGGACAATTTGACCTTTCGCTATCTATTTTATCATAACTGGAGCTACATGTCAAATTTTGAGGTGATTCTAGTTGCGCTGGAAACTAGACTTCCATAACTTTCCAATGGAATATGGCACGCCTTCTAATTCTTTAATACAAGAGAGAACTATCCGTTTGAAGTTGGACTTTGTTACTACCAGATAAAATACGAAAATAATCGAATTTGTCTTATTAAATTAGTTGGGCTATTAAACTTTCTTTATTTTATGAGGAAACACTTGTTTGGGTTTCAAACTTGTTTATTTTAATTAGTTTGGACTAGTTTTAGCTTGATTTGATTATTATTTAAATTGGTTTATATGTGAACTATTAGGGAAACTAGGGTTTTTGGTTTAAAGTATAAATACTCTCGAGAATAATTTTTAGCACTTTTTTTTTTGCTAATAATATTCTGATTTTTGTCGACTTTTGGTTGTCAATCTTAATTCTTAATTGAACTTTCAATTCTTCAAAGAATTGACCAATCTTTATTGTGAATTTATACTCCTTTTGCTTGTCTGCAGGTGTAGCCGTTGTGATTGAGTTGATTTATAATCTTGTTGTCTTGGAGCATGTTTTTCATTATAATAAACTCATTTTAATTTCAGCAAACTTGGGTTAAATAGATTTTGGGTTTACGAATTCTATTCAATTCCACTAGGATTCGCATCACATAATTAAGCTGGTATCATGATCCCTTAACTACTTGACCAGGAGAATGAGTCCAATCTCAACGATTAGCCTTGGCAACTCTTTTGATCTCATCCTTTTTCTTGATAGCATAGCTGTTCATAAACATAATATATATAAATTATTACTAAATGTTTTTTTTTCCTTCGCAAGGTAGGAAATTAAATAGTCTTGACAATCACAAAATTAATTTCCTCTCGGAATGTTCATGTGCATATATATATATACCTGTTAGTAGATCCCTTGGCAGCATTAATCAATTCATCAGCCAAACATTCAGCAGTGACAAGAAGATATATTGCTTGGTTCACACGGCGAAGTGGAGAGACATCAACAGCTTGCCTCCTAACCACACCTGCTGCGCCAATTCGTGTCGCATCTTCTCTTGGACCACTATGTTGACACACAAACAAATACCAAAAATCGACCAGATCTAGTTAGTTTTATGATATATATATATATAAGTCAATTTAATTTAAATTAAAATGAGCATTAAGTCCTTTGATCATCTTTCCTGAAAACCAGGAAGGGCAAGAATTAGAAATTGAGTTCTATTTGTTGTTACAAAATACTCCAAAACTTTTAACACGAAAAAAAATATTTGAAGTAATAAACAGAGACATTGAAAATTACGAATAAAGTAAAGAGTATCTCTATAATGATGCTGCAAAATGGTAAGCCATAAAAAGAATGAATTGATGATTTATTGTGTGCACAATTTATCAAATGCAAGAAATCATTTATTGGATCTCTAGCAACAGGATCATTAATGACTTGAACGGGGTTTTGGGCAGTAAGAAGGTTGATAATCTCCATAGCATATATGCTTCACAATCCTGACTGCCATCAACTTCTTGCCATTGTTGCGTCCGAGCATCATGCATCAATGCGTTTACCAACCTTCCCACAATGGGGCATTGAGCCTTGCTGAACCGCTTTGCCGAGTACCTTCCGCCCGTAAGCGGTATATAAGTAGCATGCTTGGTTGCATCACCCCTAAAATAATCCTCTAGACCTGCCAAATTAAAATACAAAAGAAAGCAATCATATATATGTGCGTGTGTGTGTGTGTGTAACTTGTTAAGCAGATTCACCTTCACATACATGTGTCTATATTTTAGAACTTGCATGCAAATGTTCAAAGGTCCATTTGTTGAACAGCTTCACATCAAAGATCGGAAGCTCCTTTTTGTATGCATCATAATCCTGATGAGGAGCAGGTGCCATTCCCAGCCATCTGCAGCCATGATATGATGATGGGTGGCTAGAGTTTAGAGAAGAAAATAGGGAAAAGGTAGATTGGTGAGTACAAGAGCCATGATACTACAGGGCCTAGCTATATTTATAGAAAAAGATGGAAACAACTAGTGTGCTGGCAAGTGAATCAGCATATGATTATATTGCCAATTTCTGGATAAAAACAATAACTCATTAAATTGCAATGAAGTTGGCAAACCCAAATAAAGATAAAGGTGATCTAATTAGGTGATCTAATCTTAAGGGACATGAAAGGGATTACAAAGAGAATTGCTGCATTCCTCGCTTGTTTACAGCATAGATCATGGTAGTAATTACTAACACTGCATGCATATTTTCTTTTACAGCATAGATTTTGTTAAGAATGTCTATCCCATCCCCTCCCCTCATTGTCTTTCATGAAGTTAAGATTTTATGTACTGTTCTACATGAAAGAATATATTAATTTTGAACACTCAACTACACAAAAGTGAAGGAAATGAATGATCTAGCCTCTTAATTTGATCTGGTGAAGTCTTAACTCAAGATTCTTAAATACCTGTACGTCTGCTATCATAATTAACAATAGGGTTCAGAATTACCTGAATTGATTGCCATCATGTTGAATGATAGTGCTCGATTAGATGCATTCTGGAACTTTTGAGCCAATTTCGTTTTATGGACTCGACGTGATCATTAGCCAGGCCGGCCCGTCGAAAATCCTCCTCGACAGCCCGACTCAATTATACTACGGCCAGGCCATGGCTGAAGTGTCAATATCTAACCTTCTTGCCCTAGCCCACATGGCAGTTTTTTTTACTTGACAAATCAATGTACATGAATGCTAGTGACTTCTTGATAATGTTAGAAGCGCTGGAGAGCTGGGTTTTAGGACCCGCCACGTCAAATGATTAATCTGGAACACAAACATAAATAAGAGAAGTTAACTTGATCACATTTTACATGAAATGTGAAAGCTTGGAATTGAATTGATGATCTCTTGATAAATATTTAAAGATCCTTGCTAATGAAACAAACCCACCGAATGGTTGTTTAATAAATGAGATCAAATCAAATTATCATCTAAAACTAAAACTAAAATTGAAAGAAATATTGGTTTTGAAGTTGTTTCTTATCACAAAAATGATTATTGTAAATCAAATAATTCAATACTTTTTTTAAAATTAGTATGGGTGTCCGTGCCAGTTTGTACGCATCTTGACTAATTCTATGGGTTCTAAAGTTAACGACTATATAAATCTTCAGTGACTTTGAGGTTTGTGGGACTTGAACTGGTAACTTCTAGAGATCAAACTTAAGACCTGACCAGTTGAGCTACACTCTTCAAGATTCAAATAATTTAATATTACTTACACGGTAAGTTGCTTAAGTTAATTTTTAATTAAAAAGAGAGAGAGAAAAGCATGTGTAGACATTCTAAACACAGCCTTTTGGCATCGTTAAAACTTTTAATTGAAAATTATGTTTATGTTTAATAAAATAAATTATAAAATATATAAAATAATAAATTAAAAAAAATTATTAACGTGAATTAAAAACTAAAATAGGAAGATAGTATTTCTTATAAAGAGCAAAATATAGATGTACTGTGATGTGTTCTTCTAAAAATTTTACTTACTTATATAGGAAAAAAATTAATTTTTGTAAGAAAAGAATTGATTTAAATTTTATAGAAAATTTATTATTTTTTAGTCTTAATTATCCTTTTCTTATCAATGTAACTTTAAACATATATTTCCTTTTAGCAATGTAGATTATTGCATAAAAAACTAACAGCAATTAACATAAATATCTAAAAAACAATAAATGATTTAAAATAATAAATAAATAAATCTCTTTAATTGAAACGTTTTTTCTTATTCATGTGTTCATTTTTAAAAAAAAATGTCTTTTTTATTTGAAATATTATTTTTTAAAATAAAAACTTATCATAATCTTATAAGAAAGTTTTGATAAAAAAACAAATAAGTTTTTAAATTAATAATTTTGATGCAATGCATTTAAATATATAAGAATAATAGTTTAAAAAAAAATATTACATAAAAAAATTGGCAATATATATAAAAAAATGAAATAGATATTTCATTTGCATTGAATATTCATGAGTAAATATTTTAGATAATTATACATATTATATTAAAATATAATTATTCAAAAAGTGATTTTTAATATTACTATAAAAACTCTAATATTATTTGAAAACAATGGCATATTAGATTAAAATTATTAAAAGAATATTGTTACAAAATGAAAATAAAAATAAAAATGAAGGGCCATTATAAAATGAATGGACACACATGCTTGGGCTGGAATAATGAGTCCATGTACTTGGGCTATAATTCAAAAAATCCAAGTGCATCTGGGCTTGAAAATCTAGACCAATATGGCAATATGCATGTTCTTTTTCTCCTTAATGGACGGACCATATTTTGTCTGCTCTAATTTTTTTCTAAACTGAACTGATGACGTGTCACCTATTTTAGAAGACCATATGATATCCATCTGCAACTTTTTTCAATTGTTGAAGAGTGTGTTTGGTATTGCGGTAACTGTTATAATTGTGATTTGAAAAAAGTTGTTTTATAAAAAATATTTTTAGTTGTGGTTCGTTTGAAAAAATAGGTGTTTGGTTAAAACTGTGGTTAAAATTGAGGTCGAAGAAAAAGTAGTTTAATGTGTTTGGTTAAAAATGTTTTTGAAATTGAGGTTATAAAATAATTTTAAAAAATATATATTAATATTGATGGTTTTTAATTTAAATATTGTGGATTTAACTATTGCGGTAACATCATGAAATAAATCATACTTTATATATATAAAAAATTATTATTCTATTAAACTATCTACAATTCCATTACGTATAAAATTCATCCGACAAGAACTACAGTTTTCATAATTTTTTAGCGTGTAATAAAATTAGATAAAATATTATCATGTATAAAATTCACTCCAAACTAGTTTTTTTTTTA
>Ga0307517_10012022_pt1 | contig 11944 bp, 8 predicted proteins | sample 23_EM_MG_FD_194515 | JGI IMG/M metagenome (GOLD analysis project Ga0307517, IMG submission 194515) | Populus trichocarpa ectomycorrhiza microbial communities from riparian zone in the Pacific Northwest, United States - 23_EM | ecosystem: Host-associated > Plants > Roots > Unclassified | place... | reverse complement strand
CCGCATCCTGACCGTGGCGCGCGCCAATGGCTACCTCAAGAGCTTCCCCGATCCGATCTCGCCCGAAGCGGCGATGGCGTTGCCGGGTCGCGATGTTCTGGTGGTGGCGACCGGCGGGCAAGGCGAACCGCGCGCCGCGCTCGGCCGCATCGCCGACGGCACGCACCCGATCAAGCTCGTCGCGGGCGATACCGTCGTCTTCTCGTCCAAGCAGATCCCGGGCAACGAGCTCGCGATCGGCCGCATCCAGAACCAGCTGGCCGCCGCCGGCGTCGAAATGGTCACCGAGCGGCAGGAGCATGTCCACGTCTCCGGTCATCCCGGACGCCCGGAGCTCGAGGCGATGTACGGCTGGATCCGTCCGCAATTGCTCGTCCCCGTCCATGGCGAGATGCGCCATATGATGGAGCAGGCGCGGTTCGGCCTGTCCAAGGGCATTCCCCAGGCGCTGGTCCAGAGCGACGGCGACATCGTTCGCCTCGCACCCGGCAAGCCAGAAAAGCTGGGCCATGCCACGGTCGGCCGGCTGATGCTCGACGGCGATGTCATCTTGCCCGCCGATGGCGCGACGATGAACGAGCGCCGCCGCGTCGCGACCTATGGCCAGATGTCGGTCGCGGTCGCAATCGACGGCAGGAATCGCTTGATCGGCGTGCCGCAGGTCGGGCTTCAGGGCATTCCGGTCGAAGAGGATCGCGAGGCGTTCATCGATGAGGCGATCGATGCTGCAGCGGAGGTGGTGAAAAAGCATCGCGGCGATCTGGTGGCGTTGCGCGAAAGCCTGCGTCTCGGCGTTCGCCGCGTGGCGACGCGCTGGACCGGCAAGAAGCCGGTGGTCGATGTATTGGTGATCGAGGCCTGATATGCGTTGGACGTCGTTATTGGCGATCTATTTCCTGTTCTGGGCTTTTTCGGTGTTCCTCGTCCTGCCGTTCGGCGTGCGCACGACACATGAAGCGGGCGGGATCTATATTCCTGGCCAGGCCGAAAGCGCGCCACACGAGTTCAGCATCAAGCGGCTCGCGTTGCGTGTCACGATCGTGGCGACGATCCTTTGGGCGCTGTTCGTGCTGAATTACATCTATGGTTGGGTGACGCCCGCGATGCTCGATTTCGTCAATCCGGCCAATAGCGCCTAGGCGGGCGTGAGCGCCAAATGCGCTCACGCCCAAAGCCGCTGCGATCAAAAGCCGTAGGACAAGCGCGCATAGCCGAACTGGCCCGGGATGTCGTAGGTCGTCGGGTCGAAGTTCGCGCTATCGCAGGTGCCGCAGACCGGTGGGTTCTTGTTGAACACGTTGTTCACGCCAATTGTGAGGCGCATGCTATGGTCCATCCAGTTCGGCGAGAAATAAAGCTGCACATCGCCGTAGAAGGTCGCCGACATGACGTGACCGTCACCTTCCGTCACCTTGCTGATGTAACGGGCGGTGAATGATGCGCCGAAATCGGGCATCGACCAGTCGAGCGTGCTGTTCAGCTTGAAGCGTGGAAACGCCTGATCGGTCGCCAGGCAGCGTTCGGTGCCGGCGCAGACCTGCACCGGCGCGGCGGGAGGCGCGACATTATACTTCAAGAGATAGGCGGCATTGGCCGTGAGGCCGATCGTCCCGCCGTGGATTTTGGGCGAGCGATAGACGAACGTGGCATCGAGCCCATCAGTCTTGATCGCGTTGAGGTTGAGCAACCCGGCGCTGATGCCCGCGATCGTGCCGCTTCCGGTGCGCTTGATCGCGGCGCAACTGATCGGGTCGGCGTTGAACGCACAGCGCGACAGCGTGAGCGACGCCGGCACCGAGTCGATCGCGTTCTTCAGACTGATATTATAGTAATTGACCTCGAGGCTGAGCGCCGACGCCCATCCCTTCGCCCAGGAGGGGCTGTACACCCCGCCCGCGGTGAAGGTCTTGGCGGTTTCCGGCTTCAACGCCGGATTGCCCTTGGAGAACACGCCGAGCTGCCCCCCGGTCGGATCGGCATAGCTGCCGTTCGCCGGCACGCCATTCGCGATGCAATTCGCCCTGACCGTCGCGTTGGTCTGGAACAAGCCGCCCGCGCCGCTGGTGCAGGGATCGTTGATCGTCGCATCGCTGCGCGACAGGCCGGCATAGAGTTCGCCGATGCTCGGCGCGCGAAGACTCTCGGCATAGCCGCCGCGGAACAGCAGATCGGGAACCGGCTTCCACAGGCCGGAGGCGGTGAAGGTGGTGCTGCTGCCGAAGGACGAATAGTCCGAATGGCGGACCGCGCCGTCGAGTTCGAGACGATAAAAGAACGGCGTGTTGGCGAGGATCGGCACGCGAAGCTCGCCATAGACTTCGTCGACATTGAAACCGCCCCGCGCCGGGCTGGTCGGCACGTCGGCACCGAGTCCGGCCACGATCACCGGATCGGGATTGTAGCTAGCTTTCTGGACGCGATGTTCGTAGCCGACGGCGATTCCGACCGGGCCGGCGGGCAGGTCGAACAGCTCGCCCGACAGATTGGCGGTGTAATCGTACAGCCGTTGCGAACTCTTGTCGCGTTCATCGAACGTCACGTAATTCAGCATCGCCGGGGTGATCGAGCCCGCGCCACCGAAGATGTTGAACGGCACGCATTCCCCGGTGCAGTTCGCGACAGGACCCAGTGCCCGGGCGAGTTTGGCGGCGTTGAGGTTGCCGGTGAACAGCTGATGGGCATCATTCAGGCCGACCACGGCGTTGGCGTCCCAATACCATTTCTTGGTGCCGAGGAAGAACGAGCCGTCGACCGTGACGGTGCCGGAGAAGGTGTTGACGTCTTGCGTGAAGACGCGCTGGCCACCTTCGACGAAGCGCCGCCGGATGGTCGAATAATTGGCCGGCGTGCCGTCGGCGCCCGACGACAAGGTCACGCCGAACGGATTGTATGGGTTGGTGGCGTCGACCGAAATCGTGTCCAGCAGATTGCCGTTGCCGGCATCGGGTCCGATGAACAGCGGCAGGAACGCCGCCTCTGTGGTCGAATGGCGATGATTGTAGACCAGCTTGACCCGCAAATTGACCGAGCTCGAGAGTTCCTGCTTGAAATTGAAGAACCCGCCGATGCGCTCGTTCGGCGTGATCAGATAATTATAGGGCGCGAAATTGAATCGGTCGGCATTGGTATAGTCGCGGAAATCGGTCGGATAGACGGGCTTGCGCCCGACCACCGGCGCGACGAGCGTCAGGCTCTGACCGAGCACGTCGAACCGGCCATTGGGAATGGCGCTGCTGCAGCCGCTGATCGCCACCGCGCAGGACGTGATGCCGGCGGTCGGGAATAGCGAGATCGCGCGGTTGGCGGTGCTCACCCCCTCCTGCTTGGTATAGGTGCCGCCAAACACCAGCGAGGTGCCGGTCGACGGCGACTGGATGCCGTAGCTCAGCTGGAGATCGGTGGTATGGCCATCGCCCTGCCGATAGGTGCCGAATTGCGCCGATGCCTTGAGCCCCTTTTGCGCCTGGCGCGTGATGATGTTCACCACCCCGGCGACCGCGTCCGAGCCGTAGAGCGGCGACGCGCCCGACTGGAGCACTTCGACACGCTCGATCATGTTGGTCGGGATTTCGTTGAGATCGACCGAGGCGGGAATCCCGCCCGCGGCGGATCCGTTGACGAACCGCAAGCCATCGACCAGCACCAGCGTGCGCTTGGCACCAAGGTAGCGCAGATCGATCTCCGCCGACCCCGAGCTGACGCCGGTGCCGTCGGGGGGACCGCCGATATTGCCGGCATTGTTGACCTTGGTGTTCAGCCCGCCGCCCGCGCTGGGCAGGCGTTGCAGCACGTCGGCGACCGAACTGAGCCCGGTCTTGGCCATCGCTGCCTCATCGACGGTGACGACCGGTTTGTCGCTATCCAGCGGACTACGTCGAATGCGCGATCCCGTAACGACGATGTCGTCACTGACCGTGGAAGCTGCGACGCTGTCGGTGTTTGGTGTGTCCTGGGCAAATGCCGGCATAGCCGACAGGCCGGTCGTCAATGCCAAGGCGGCAACACTGGTACGATGCAAGATGCGAATGCTGTTCACTAGCCGTCTCCCCATTACGGCCTCCGAGCATCGCTCCCCCTTTTTTTTACAAAAGGGGCCAAATCGGGATGAACTGCAAGCGCAAAAGCATCGTATCGCCGTACGGCTCACACGGTTTACCGGCACTTTAGCCGGTCATGTGCTCTTTAAACCGCAGTAGTGACCGCCTGCGGACTTGAGCCCTCAAGGCCTTGCGTCCCACGAAGCTATCAGAAAAAAGCACGAACAATTCCAAAGGAATGGCTCGCACTCATCGCGTGTCCCGATCGTTTGTCAGGTCGGGGATTTGTCGCCTAGGTCCGTAACCGCTCGATCGCCTGCGCCAGCGCGACATAAAGCTTGCCCATGTCCGACGACAGCAAGGTCACGCCGATCGCCGCGCCGTCGCGCTGCGCCAGGATGCCACGCAGCATCGCTTCGAAATCGTGGATGTAGCGATTGACCTGCTCGCGGACGGCATCGTCATTGTCATAGGCCTGGAGCACCGCGCGCATTTCACCGGCGTCGAGCAGTTTGACCGCGCGGCGTGCGAACGCGCCGCGATTGCCCTTCAAATACGCCAGCCACGACGCATCGGGCACTTCCGACGAATAGATGCTGGTGAGGTCGATCGCCGCCGAGTTGAGCGATTCGATCAGCAGCGACACGCGCCGCGCAAATCCGTTCGCTTCCTCGGTATCGGCCAGCCGCGCCTCGATCTGGCCTGACGCCTCCGCGATCGCCAGCATCTGGCGGTTGAGCTTGTCCGATGCGTCGGTCGCCGACGCCGCCGCGGTTTCGGTGGCCTGCGCGATCGTCGCCAGGCCGCGCTCGACCGCTTGTGACGCAGCCGCTTCCAAGGCGTCTGCGGCGTCTGGCGCGATCCGCGCCATCGCCTCGCGCGCGTGCTCGGCGGCGGCATTGGCGGTGTCGCGGATGCGCATCAGCGTTTCGAGCAATTGCGGAGCGGCTTCTCCGGCGAAACGATGCGCCGCGCCGCTGGTGTCGTCGATCGAGCGGGTCAGGGCGTCGACCTGCTCCTGCCCGGCGGCGAGCGTTGCGGAGACGTGGTTCGCCACTGCCTCGATACCGGCGATCCGGTCGGCCAGCGCCATCGTGCTGTCGGTCGCGGTACGATCGAGCGCTGCCTGATTGGTGGAGAGCATCGCGAGCATGGCGTCGCCTTGTGCGGCGATGCCCTTGCGCGCCTCATCCACGGCGCTGGCGGTACGATCGAGCAGGCCGTCGACCGCTTCCGACATCGCGCTGGTGACCTGTTCGAGCCGCGTGCCCGCGGTCTCGCTGGTCGCCTCCATCCGCGCGATATGCGCGGACAGACGCTCCGCCGCGCCGCTGGTGTGGGAATCGACCTCGCGCGCGCGCTCACCGAGCGCGACGACTTGCGCATCGAGTGCCGCCGCGCGTTCGCTTGCCGTCAGGCCGATCGTTTCGACCTGATCGGCGAGCGTGGCGGTCTTGTCATGGGCATGCGGCAGCGTCGCCAGCATGATCTGGAGATTGGCTTCGAGATTGGCGGCCGCCTTGTCGATCCGGCCGGCGTCGGCCTCGGCCTTGGAAAAGTGGCTGTCGAGCACCGACGACGCCTCGCTCAGACGATCCGACGCGGCGCTGGCCGTCGCCATCATCACGGTGACCTGATCGGCCAGCTTCTCGCGATTGGAGTCGATGGTTTGCGCCATGACGTCGATGACGGACTGCAGATGCTCGGCTTCCGCGCGCATCGAGCGGGCGGTGTCGTTGAACCGGCGCGCCTCGATGCGACTCGACCGCCGCGCCACCAGCCAGAGGACGGCGATCAGCGCCAACGGCGCGGTCAACCCGGTGGCGAGTCCGGCCAGCACGGTCGGCGTGGGCGCGGTCTGCATGGCGGGCCAGGCATACCAGGCGAAGAAGCCGACCCAAGCCGCCGCTGCCGCGAACGCCAGGCCCGCCAGGATGCGCCACTTGGTCGCGCCCGACCGCTCCTCCAGCTCCTCAGGTTCCTCGAAAACCTCGCCTTCGTAAGGCTCGGTCAGCTGCAACGGCTCGTCCGCCGCGGCGTACGGAACGTCGCTGACGTGCAAGTCGATGATCTTAGACCCCCCGTTCATGACGCTTTCTTTACCATAAAACCGACCATTTCAAAGCGATTGCGCAACGTTCCGTTAAAGCCCTTAGGGCTAGGCTTGTGACATGGCCTATGATCCCGGTGCAATCGATGCGACCCTTGCTGCGGCAGTCGGTGACGAACCGGGGCTGATCGCCGAGTTGCGCGCGGCCTTTATCGACAGCGCGGAAAAGGCGATCGATGCGATCGAGGCGGCGGGAAGCGACGACACGTGGCGCCTCGCGGCGGCGCGTCTCAAGGGTCTGGCGGCGAGCTTCGGTGCGGTGCGCTTGATGAGCCTGGCGTCCGAGGCGGCGAGTGCTCCCGGCAATGCCGACGTGGTGCGCACGCTGCGGCGCGCGGTGGCGCGGCTCTAGCCGCAAGTCCCGCCGGACGCTCCGGCGAGCAATCACGATCCTTGCGATAGCGAAGTACGCGGCCTAACAGCCCCGGATGCTTGCCGGGCTCCTGTTCGCCACAGCCGATGCGTCCGATCGCCACGATACGCTGGCGGCGACGCTGCCGGTCGGGGGCGTGACGCTGATCGAATTCCAGGCGCGGCTGTTGATCGCGGCGGGAGCGTCGCAGATCATCGTTGTCGTTTCACGCCTGACTCCCGAATTGCTCGGCGCGATCAACCGCCTCAGCCGGCGCGGTATCGCGGTCGACGCGGTCCGGGGGCCGGCCGAGGTGCTCGCCAAGCTGCATCCGCTTGCTCGCGTGATGTGGCTGGCGGATGGCCTGATGACGACCAGTGTGATGGTCGAGGCGATGCGCGATCGCGATCACGATACCTTGCTGGTCGCGCAGAGCGGCGACGAGCTCGAACGGATCGGCCCCAGCGCCGTGTGGGCGGGGATCGCCACGATCGATCCCCAGCGCATCGCCGATGTCGTCAAGTTACCGGCGGATTATGATTTCGCGTCATCACTGTTGCGCGTGATCGCGCAACGCGGCGCCGAGCAAGTGCCGCTGCCAGAAACCGCGGTGCGGGAAGGCCATGGCGTCCAGCGCGATTCGCGCGCGCTGGCGGCAAAGGGCCGCGCCGCGCTGGTGGCGGCGCTGGGCACGCGGACCAATTGGGTCGATCGCTTCCTGGTCGCGCCGCTCGCCAAACTGGCGTTGCCGCCATTGGTCGCGCGCGGCGTTCCCGCGGTCGCGCTGGCGGGGCTCGGCGGGGTGTTCGGCGTGGGCGGGCTGGCCGCGATCGCGATCGGCTGGCCGGCATCGGGCATGGCAGCGATCGTGCTGGCGCTCGCTCTCCTCTCCCTGGCCGATGTGCTGGCGTGGCTGCGTGACGAACGCGCGCTCGGCAAGATGTTGCGGTGGAGCATGCCGGCGGCGGTCGCGCTGGCGACGTTGCTGTTGGGTCAGCGCGTCGGATTCCTCGCCGCGAGCGCGACGCCGCCGCTGCTGGCCTTGTCCACAGTCCTGGCCGCCGCGCTGGCGGAACGCGCGGCGGGTGTGGTCACCAGGCCGTGGTGGTGGGCGGTTCCGACGGCCTATCCGCTGATCCTGCTGCCCGCGACGTTGATCGGCTATCCGGTCTGGGGATTGGCGGCGGCGGCCACTTATGCCGCTGTTACCTTGGGTTTTGCCTTGGAAGCGTTGCGCACGCGTATCGGCGGTTAGCTGCTGCGCTGCAAAATCGGTGAGTTCTGGCTAACTTCGCTTTAACGACACCATCGTACAGCAGAAATATGTCGATCGACCAAGGCGATTGGGACGATGGTGCCCGTTCGAGCGCCAGCACGCTGCTTGCGCGCGCGGCGGCGGCGACGCGTCTTGCCGACCGCCGTCTGGCCGATGCGATCGACGACTTCTTCCTTGCCGACGATTCCCGGCTCGACGACCGGATGCGCGCGACCCTGGCGGCGACGCTGACCGCGATGGTCGCGGTGGTCGAACACGATCTGCGGCGGCGCGCGGTCACGCATCTGGTCGGCGGCGATCCCGCCTTGATTCAGCGAATCGAAAGCGGTGCGCCGGTGCTCGATCGCCTCGTCACCACCGGGCTGTTGCGCGATCCCGATTTGATGCGCGAGCTGATTGCGCGGACCCAGCAGGATCTGCTCGTCGATCTGCTTCCGGCGCTTCCGCCCGACGAGATCGGCTCGGCCAGCCTGCTCGCGCGACTGGCCGGCAGCACGGATGCCTGGGTGGCGGACGCGGCCCTGGCGCTGATGGCGGCGGAAAGCCGCCGTCGCGGGCTTATCGACAGCAACCAGCTCGATCAGACCGAACTCCCGGCCGAACTGCATCATCGGCTGGTCTGGTGGGTAGCGGCGGCGATTCGCGAACAATTGGGGCCGACTGGTGCCGATCGCATGATCGTCGAAGCGGCGTTGCGCGCGCTCGCCGAGCATGACGAGAGCGATCGCCTGGAGAGCACGGCGATGCGGCTTGCCGCCATTGTCGATCCGCAGCCCGCGGAGCTCGCGACGCTGCTGACGCATGCGATGGGCGATCGGCGGGTTGCGCTGGTCATTGCCTTGCTCGGACAGGTATTGGGAATCGACTTCGCGACGATGCGGCAGATCGTGCTGGATGGCGGCGAACAATTATGGCTGGTGCTGCGCGGCGCCGGGCTCGACCGAGCGACGGTCGCGCGGATCGGCCTCAGTCTGTGCGAAGCCGACCCGCGGCGCGATGTTCAAGCCTTTGCCGATCAGCTCGAAGCGATTGCGGCGATCAGCCCTGACGAAGCGCGTGGAGCGCTTGCGCCGCTTCGCCTCCATCCCGATTTCCGCGCGGCGATGGCCGATCTGGAGAAGCGTCGATGAGCGGGGTCGATCCAGCATCGCCGCCGGTTTACGGGTTCGTCGATCGCGCCGGCCGCCTGGTCGATGCCGGGCCGCGCCTAGATGAGATCAATATGCGTGCCGGCGGCGCGATCGGCGAGCCCTTTGCGGTGCCGCAAGTCGCCGTGCTCGCGCGGTTGGCGCAGCGACTGGGGATCACCGTTGCGCGCCACGTTCTGGTCGCCGATGGGCCCGATGAAGTCGAATTGTGGGTTCGTGCCGATCCGGCCGATGAAGGCGTTCGCCTGGCGCTGAGCGGCTGGAAGCTGCGTGCCCCCTGGACGCCGCCCTCCGATCCCGCCCGGCGCGATCGCGACTTGTTGCTACAGGGCGCCGATTGGTGGTGGGAAACCGACGCGACCTTGCGGATGACCGCCGTCGCAGCGGGGGCGACGCAATTCGGTGTGACTCCCGAAAGCGCGCTCGGCAAGCCGCTCGCCTCGCTGTTCGCGCTCGAAATGGACGCCGAAGGCGCGATGCCGATGCTCGGTGTCCTGACCGTGCACCAGCCGTTCGAGAGGCAGGCCGCGACGGTGCGCGCGACCGGTCAGGCAGTCACTTTGTCTGCCTATCCGACGCTCAACGCGGAAGGCATGTTCGCGGGTTATATCGGGGCGGTCAGGGCGGAAACGCGCGAGCTGCCGCAACCGGCGGACGACCGCACCAGCGACCCGCTCGACGCGTTCAGCGCCCGGCTCGATCGCGCGTTGCGGACGCCGCTTGGGCGCATCATCGCCAATGCCGACAGCATTCACGCCCAAACCGAAGGCCCGATCCGGCACGATTATGCCGATTATGCCTCCGATATCGCTAGCGCCGGGCGCCATCTGCTTGGGCTGGTCGACGATCTGGTCGATCTTCAGGCGGTCGAGCGGCCTGATTTCGTACCGGCGGCGGAAAGGGTCGATCTCGCCGATATCGGGCGGCGGGCGGCCGGCTTGCTCAGCGTCCGTGCCGGGGAGCGGGGGGTCAGGATCGACGCGCCGCAGGAAATCGACAGCGCGCCCGCGACCGGCGAGTTCAAGCGCGTGCTGCAGATTCTGGTCAATCTGATCGGCAACGCGGTGCGCTATTCGCCCGATGGCGGAATGGTGTGGATCCGCACCCATCGCGACCGCGGCACCGCGGTGATCATCGTGGCCGACCAGGGCAAGGGCATCGCGCCCGAGGATCAGGCGCGCATCTTCGACAAATTCGAACGCGTCGATCCCAGCGAGCCCGGCGGCAGCGGGCTGGGCCTCTATATCGCTCGCCGTTTGGCGCGTGCCATGGGTGGCGACCTGACCGTCGATTCGGCCCTGGGGCAGGGCGCGCGCTTCATGCTCAGCCTGCCTGGAGCTGGTGGCTGACGCGGGGAAGATTGGCTCGCACAAAGACACAAAGACGCAAAGAAGAGTAGTTCGCGCAGAGGCGCAGAGGGCGCTGAGGTATTTCGCGCGGCTGCGTCAGCAGCCTTTTATTTTCTGACTACGAAAACGAAAGTGCGCTTTCGCGCACACAATCTCCGCGTTCTCTGCGCCTCTGCTCGAAACAAATCTTCGCGACTTCGTGTCTTTGTGCGAGCACCCTTATCAACCAGCCCCCGCGCAGGGGAGCTTAGGCGGTCGCGATGCTAGCGCCGGCCGATCCACACCAGCACGATGCCGCCCGCGGCGAGCAACGCGCCCCAGATCGACCAGATGCGCTGCTCGAGCATGAAACTCGACGCCGGCCAGTGGATCAGGCCTAGGCCCTGACCCACCCATAGCAAGCCCATCGCGATGCACACGGCACCGATGACCTGGAGCAGCAAGCGCATCAGCGCGTGCCGATCGCGGTGTAATCGCGCTGCGTCGGCCCGGTGTAGAGCTGGCGCGGGCGGCCGATCTTCTGCGCGGGGTCGCTGATCATCTCGTTCCACTGGGCGACCCAGCCGACGGTGCGGGCGAGCGCGAACAATGCGGTGAACATCGTCGTCGGGAAGCCGATCGCCGACAGGATCACGCCCGAATAGAAATCGACGTTGGGGAACAGCTTCTTGTCGATGAAATAAGGATCGTTGAGCGCCATGTGCTCGAGCTGCAGCGCGACCTCGAACACCGGATCGCTGACCTTGAGCTCGTCGAACACTTCGCGCACGGTCTGCTGCATCACCGTCGCACGCGGGTCGTAATTCTTGTAGACGCGGTGACCGAAGCCCATCAGGCGGAACGGATCGTTCTTGTCCTTGGCGCGGGCGATGAACTCGGGGATGCGATCGGGCGTCCCGATCTCGCGCAGCATGTTGAGCGCGGCCTCATTGGCGCCGCCATGCGCCGGGCCCCACAGACAGGCGATGCCCGCCGCGATGCACGCGAACGGATTGGCGCCCGACGAGCCGGCGAGGCGCACGGTCGAGGTCGACGCATTCTGCTCGTGATCGGCATGGAGGATGAAGATGCGGTCGAGCGCACGCTCGACGATCGGGTTCACCTCATAGGGCTCGGCCGGCACGCCGAACGTCATGCGCAGGAAATTACCGGTGTAGCTCAGCGAGTTATCCGGATAGAGGAACGGCTGCCCGACGCTGTATTTATACGCCATCGCCGCGATCGTCGGCATCTTGGCGATCAGCCGGTGCGACGCGATCATCCGCTGGTGCGGATCGTTGATGTCGGTCGAATCGTGATAGAAAGCCGACAGCGCGCCGACCACGCCGCACATGATCGCCATCGGGTGCGCGTCGCGGCGGAAGCCGCGATAGAAAGTCGCGAGCTGCTCGTGGAGCATGGTGTGGCGCGTGATCGTATGTGTGAATTCGTTGAGCTCGTCCTTCGACGGCAGCTCGCCGTTGAGGAGCAGATAGCTCACTTCCATGAAGCTCGACTGTTCCGCGAGCTGGCCGATCGGATAGCCGCGATGGAGCAGAATGCCCTCATCACCGTCGATATAGGTCAGCGCCGATTCGCAGCTCGCCGTCGAGGTGAAGCCCGGGTCATAGGTGAACATGCCCGTGTCGTTGTAGAGCTTGCGGATGTCGACGACCTGGGGGCCGACCGAGCC
>Ga0307517_10012021_pt1 | contig 11944 bp, 7 predicted proteins | sample 23_EM_MG_FD_194515 | JGI IMG/M metagenome (GOLD analysis project Ga0307517, IMG submission 194515) | Populus trichocarpa ectomycorrhiza microbial communities from riparian zone in the Pacific Northwest, United States - 23_EM | ecosystem: Host-associated > Plants > Roots > Unclassified | place... | reverse complement strand
GGCAGAGGATGGAGCTTTGCGAGGGGATGCATCGAAGGAAAGAGTGCTTGGAGCGGGTTTCTGTGGCAAGGTTGGGATCGTCAGTTCCTCCATCTCTTCGTCTGATTCGTGGAGAATTTGAATTTGGTGGGCTTGCACTTGGTAAACCTTTGGTAGGCCAGTATATGTTAGCGTGCAAGTCCATAGGTTTTATGCAGGATAATGCGTACATTGCGACCCCGTTGGCCCTCTTTCCCTCCTATATGCCAGCAGACAAGTGTTGTGTCGACAACGATGACGGTTCCTGGACGCAGTTTGTCGTGCATAAGCCACGGAGCTACGAGTTTGTCTTCAGTGTCCATGATGTCTTGTTGGACAACTTGTGCGAATTTGTGCTGAAAGAGTTCTCCATGGTGATCCGCTAATAGTTTGGGATCGTAGAGAGCCCCGAATTCGAGCACAGGTTCTAGTCAATAATTAAAAGGGAAGTCTTGATGCGTGTGAGGTGGGGCACAGACCTTGAAGAACTTCTGGAACTTGGTTTGACGTTGACGGTTCCCCAACACTGGGGTTCGGCTGCACAGGTTGAACGAGTTGGAACAAGTTGGTTTTCTTGTTGGTGGGAGTCTTTGATGGGTGATTTATTTTTTTGAGATCGGCAGTGGGGACCTTGGTGTTTTTTCGAGTGTCAGATACATCGAAATGAACACCATGGAAACGCACCTTGTACTTCGCAGGGAGGGTAACCTTTATGAATGAACAGTCTGTCCCTTTTGCGCTGGGATTGGCAGTGACGAGGAATTCAGTGGTCTCAATCTATTCAGCAGCAAGTAAGTGTTGGGGATCGAAATGCCTATTTGGTTGGACACATACAGATTCAGAACTTGGGTGAAGAGATCGTTGCAGAGCATCTTTGTCGAGAATCTCTTCGAGTCCGGCGCATTGGTTTTTGAAAGCGGCGTCGAGTAGGCTGCCGAGTGGTGCAATAGAGAGAGGTCGTAAAACTATGATGTCCTTGATGATGGAGCTGTCCGTGATTGGCTGAAAGAAAGTTAGCGATGACCGTCGAATTTGAATAGCACAAACCTTCGGTTTTCTGCGGTACCTGCGTAATGGTTTCCCTTCGCAGATATGGCAGTTCCATATGCAGACGGACAGACCTCACCAAAGAAAACAAGCCCCAGTTCAGCAGCATCACCCTCGTCAGATGGCCGGGTCCGTTTGTACAAAGTCTTCCCGAAAGACCCCTCCTTTTCAGGTGGAAAGTAATGGGGGTGGAAGTCTTCGCAGTAGGTCAACGTGCCAAGGGCCATAGTGCTGAAAGCATCGAGGGAGAGTAGACGTCGTTCTATGAATTGGTAGACATCATTGCTGGCAGTTGGGGAGTCAGGAAGGGATCCTGTCATGTCAGCAGGGGCATTGGCGTGGTTGAGATCATCGGAAAAGCCGTCGATCGTGTCGGATCTTTCATCATTGGTGTTGGGGATGAGTTCTATGTCGATTTCGTTTGTTTTGGAGTTGTTGTCGAGGGTGTCGATGGCCAAGTTGTCAATGGTATTGGTGTTGGTGTCAATGAGTTCAAAGCCGAGTTTGTTGGAGTCGGAGTCTGTGGCTGTAAGTTGCATGGTTAGAAATTAAGTTGTCAGTCGGTGCACGAGGAGCAGACGTGTACTTAGGTTGCATTCTTATGAGCAGACCGTCGTTGAATGGATGCTAAATGGAGATTTTCGTTTTGAATGGGTCGGCGATTTGGCTATAGTATGTCCTAAATTATGATGATGTTACATTTTTCCATCATAGATGATTCATACCTCTTTTTTTCCTTTCTCAAAGAAAAATGTTTACTGTAGTCGGCGTCGTTTGTGAGACAAGTCATCAGCGTGTAGAGTTGCCTTGCGACGTTTGGAAGGTAAGGTGGTTGTTGATGTTAGATCATTGTTGGCTGTGTTTGTTTGGATCATCGTTGTTTGTTGTTCCATCCGTGTTTGTTGCTCCGTCCGTGTTTGTTGCTCTGTCCATGTTTCTTGCTCCGTCTGCATGCTGTGCAATGGAATTTTTTTACGTTGAAGGCGTTGTTCAGCTTGGTGTTGTTCAAGTTTTCCAATTTGTCCACTATTTTCATGCAGTAATGTAGCAAGAGCAATTTTTCGTTCCTCTGAAGAGCCTATTTTTGCAATAGTATGTAGTCTAAGTATATTTAGTCGTCTGAATTCTTGTCGTGTGTCTTGAGATTGGTGGCATTTGATTTTCGAGAATTTGAATGGTCGTAAGATGAGCAAACCATTAAGTGATGTAACACGAGAGACCATTACATATGGAGACTCTGTACCTTTACAACTTTCAAGATCTATAATTACTTTGTTGAGTGTTTGGCCTTGGGCTTTGTGAGCAGTCATGGCAAATGCAGGAGCTATTGGAAGTTGGGTGCGTTTTATCATGCATTTCTTTTGGGAGTGTGGATGACGAAAGGTGAGATCAACAGTGTCCTGAAGAACAGCAGCCTGATTTGCACCTAGTGTATTAGAGCTTGATAATATATTTGGACTTTCTACAACACATGATACTGCATGTCTATTTCCCATATTGTCTGTTGTGTAACGTATACTTTTCAATATGCCTGTACATCCATTTACAACTCCATTTTCAACATCGAAATTGTGAGTAATCATAACAGGCATCCCAATTACTAAAGGAATTTTACCAAGTCGTTGTTTTGTCAGTCCAGAGTGCAAGTTCTGGAGGTGGTTGCTTGTGTCAGATGAAACTGGAATTTGTCGATGAGTATCCAGTGCATAATACCAATGGAGTTCTCTGTGGGTGCGATTAGCAAATGCTTGAGCTCCTCTTTCATTTAAGGCATCTTTTTGTGCATTATCAGCCACAATTATTGGAGTATCAGCCCAAGTGTCCCAGTCAACTTCAATATTTTGAAGTACACGATTAGAAAGAATGTCATAATCTGTTTGAGTACAGCGACCTTCACGAAGGCGAGTCAGGAGATCTACAAAAGCAACATTTTCAGGTCCTGTCTGACGCATACTTTCATTGAGAATTATGACATGATCAACCAGTTGCCATAAAGCCTTTCCATAAACAATATTAGTTTGATGTGATGTAGACTGTGTTTGGTTTTGAGAAGTATCTATATTAGCAGATAGACGAATTTCTCCTACTGGTGGAAGTTGTGCAAAATCTCCAGCAAAAATAATATTAATTCCTCCAAATGGTGAATTGTTGCCTTTTGCCTGTATGAGTGCTTCACTAATGTGATGAAGAAGTTTGCAGCCTATCATAGATACTTCATCAATAAAAAGAAAGTCAACTCCCTCCCACATGACTTGAAGATCATGTATGGTTTTTGATTGTGGTCCATTTTTTTTAAGTTGATTCAAGTTCAAGGCGGCATGAATAGTCATTCCAGATATGTTTTGGGCTGCTACTCCAGTGAACGAAGTAAGTCTCAAGCGTCGCTCTTGCCCTCTGCAGACAAAGAAATGTTTCAAAGCATGAATGACACGAGATTTCCCAGTTCCACCAGCTCCACCCAAGTACATTCGTAGTGGTTCATTTTGTCGGCTTAAACTCTGTTCACAGACTAATTTAAAAGCTCGTGCTTGTTCAGTATTGAGAGTAAATTCATTTATTATAGCATCAATGTCAACTGTATTTTCAGAGGTGACAGATGGAATATCCTGAGCAATAATTGGAATTGTGTGTGAATTATTTTGAAGTGCATTTCTCATTTCAGAACCATCTGATATAACATTTGTAACTGTGGAGTTCTTTATGGGATCAGCCACTGGATGTTCAATGTCAACTGTTGTATGTTGCTTCCATTTGTCTCTTCTTGAATCATATTCATTCTTCCAGCATTCTTCAAGGCTGAAATCTCGGTTTTGTATTTCCTCCAAATGATTCAAAGTTAATGATGTATTCATTACATGATTTGAATTGTCATACATTCCACTTGCTTCTGCTGATATTACACAATCAAGGACATTGGACAGACTGCGGGCTACATTTTGTGAATTACAAGAAGAAATTGATTCAAGATGTTCTAAAATTGCTTCATTGTCTTGTTGACCAAAATCATCTAATGTGCTTGCTGATGGGCGTCTATAGTTTATTGGGATCTGTCGGCTTCTCTGAAGTCTTTCAAAGTGGTCATGTCCATTTTCCCGGCACTCATGTAATAGCTGCATATTATTCATCAGAGTTATAATATTAGATGAACACATATTCTTGAAAGTTTCAAATGCAACAATCCAACTTTCTCCTTCATTTCGAAGATCTGTTGCATGCCGCCAAGGTTTGAAAAGCATTAACATAATGCGACAATATTTTGCATAGCTTTCAGATTGATCTCTATGTGGTAAACTTGGACCAATTGGGACAGCAACTAATTTATGAGGATGAGCAACAAGCTGATGTGAGTGACATTCAAGATGTCCATCAAGAAACATATTTACATTATTAGTCATTTTGTTGTCATCTTCTGAATCATAAGATTCTAAATTTTCATCTATGTTCAAATTATTCTGTTTACATGTCTTTCGCTTTCTCATTGTAGTTTTGCGGAATGATGTTACAAAATCCCAAACAGAGACATTATCAAATATTCTAGGACGAAGTTGGTAGTCCATTACTTGAGAAGATTTTGCAACAAGCTCATCTGCTGAGGGTGCTGATACTCTGATTTCTTCAAAACATTCCTCTTCAGAACTATCTTCATGTTCATTATCATCTAAAGCAGTGGTATCAGATGCCATGTTTTCATTCAAAGTTTGTAATTCATTGTTGTCTGTTAATTCGTCATTTACAATGGGCACAAATCGTTGCTGGTAACATTCAGGGCTTGGATCTTGTTTATTTAAAAATGCCTCAAAACTTGTCCAGTACAAATTGCAATATTCATGGCTTGTGAAGTGATCCTCATATTCCATTAAATATGATGCGACCTGTTGTGCTGATAATTCTTGATGTGAAATCATTGCATATGCACATTTTTGTAGCAAGCGCTTTGCTCTTACTGTCAGTTCATCTTCCATAGGATTATATTCACCAAGTTTTTTGACAGATAGTTCAAGAGCAGCAAATGCAACATGAGTTTTAAGTTGAGACTTTGTAATATAATTGGTAATATAATAGATTATAGCCTTGGCTGCTGCACCAGAACCAATGAACTTTATATCCATATTGCACCGAATGCATTCAAGCATAGTTTTATTGAAGTTATTTACAAGTCCATCAAGACATCGAAAGCATAACTCGCCTGTATCTATATCAAATGAAGTCTGAAGACATGTGTTGGTTTCATCTAATCCAAATCGACATGCTTTGGGGTGTGGAGGACCCTTCCAATATTTAAAACAAGTTTTTGAATACTGATGAGACTGACATTTTTTTGCTAAAAAATGCAAATCTTTCTGCTGTAATTTTGCATTGTCTTCCTCTGAAGCAGTATAACTTGGACCTTGAACAGAACATGGATGGTGCCTTGAAGAAGGGATTGATATGTTTTGATCTGGATCATCAGAAATACAATTTGAAATAGAGTCATCAAGAAATTGTATAAGCCTATCTCGGAATTCTATGTCTTCTTTATCAATAACTCGTTCTTTGATCTCATTAGGATTTAAGCCACCCTCAAGCCATATCATCATATGACAATGAAGTGTTCCTCTTCCTTGAGCTTCTACACATCCATAATATGCTTTTACAAGTCCAAGAATCCCACCTTCATTATTTTTTTCATTTGGGTCATATCCAAGAATAGCAGAAATAAATGCCTTCATATATAGATTGAAAAATTTTGCAGCAATAAATGGGTTTTTGGCAATAAGTATCGCTTGTTCACGATAATTTGGTACCTGTTCTGGTAAAATATCATTCAAGTTGATATCTCCACCACCTAGAAATTTGACAATGGGATTATATACATCTGCAGGATTTATAGTAATAAAAAAGCTAGGCATCCCTTTTTCAATCATAAGACCACGAATTTCATTTCGCATTGTGACTCGAGATGCAGATGTACCTGGTACATTGGATGTTACAACATTGACTTGTTTCATTAAATTTAACACTTTTCGTTCCTCAGCAGTATTGGCCGTAACAGAATCACCTCTAGAGATTCGTTCAGTGATGATATGTACTGTTTCTGGTGAAACAGATGCAAAATCAGAAGCAATTGAACTAAAGTTGGCCTTCCGAACCTTGAGACTTGTGTGTAAAAGCACTGCCCGTCTCTGGAGAATATTAAATGCTGTGAACATAAAAGAATAATGCTCTTGAAATCGTCTATCTGCCAGACTACAAAGATGTTTGACATGTCGTTTCATTGAAATTGGAATGCGACAATGTGTTTTGTCTTCAAACCCACCAACACCATAAGGAAAAAGTGTAGGATAAATCATTGGAAATAAAGAAGGGTTACAAAACTCATTTACAGGTGTTGGATCATGAGGGATTTGAATGTATCCTCCACCTTGCTTGACATGTCTTAGAGCTGCAGCTCTTAACTCATGAGGAGGTGCATGTCCATCAATGTCAGTGATAACCACATTTTGAAACTGTATCTCATTGTTGTTTACACTAATGTCAGGTGGCACTAATTCAGTATCAAAATTAGCATCTTCATCATAACGAGAAACAAGAGTTTCTACAGTGTTTGACGGAACAATATGTTCAATATGATATGGCAGAATATGATTTTCATCCAAGGTATCCAGAAGATCATTATTGATTTCAATGTCAATATACAGTGGATTATTTTCTTTTAACCATTTTAAGGCATTGCGTACTTTTTCACGTCTTACACATAAAGGTTTTGCTTTTTCACGCAACCATTCAAGAGTAGAAGGATTGGCACCCACAAAAAGTACACATATTGGAGTTAATAAATCATTGATAGAAGGTGGAAGAACTCTTGCAATCTCAGATGGACGTTGTGGATAAATTATAATGTGTCCACATACCCCACATTGAGTTTCTGGCATGACTACAGTTTGACTTTCTTCCTTTAGCTGAACAATCCAGCATTTAGCTCTACACCGTGCAATCATAGCTTCTTCAATTGGAGTTAAATCTAACAATTCTGAAGGTACAGGTCCTAGGTAAGTTCCATTAGCTAGTGATAATGGAGGTGTCTTTCCAAGGTGTAAAGAGCTGTGACAAGTTTTACATAATTGTAGTTGGGGATGTCCATTTTCATCTTGCTCAATTCCATGTGGATTGACCATGCAACTTGCAAGAGACATTTCTTTTCTACCTGGCATTGGCATCTGGCTTGGAAGATTTGAAGATGGTTTAAGCAAATCAATATTTATATCTGACAACAACATTTTTTTACGCTCAATGTTTAATGTCAATGATGAACAAGAGGCACATGTAAATGTTGCTAGAGCTTCAGATGATGTTTTCTCATGAAACAATCTTACAATTTTTTTTTTCAATGTATTAGGAACAAGTTGTGGCCAGTTCTCTTGTATTTTTTGTCTTTCTTCCTGTCTTAGCTGCTCATCTTGTGCTATAACCTTATTACGAGCATCTTCACTCCGCTTTCCATTCTTTAGCCTTGTGATAAGCTTTCGAAGTTCAGACCGTAATTTAGTGAATGACATAGCAGATTCAAATGATACATGCAAACATGATAGTATACGCTGAAGAGGGCGTGATCGAACAAGACTTGTAATGGATGACAATATTTGAATCTGAAAACTATACTTTGTCAACATATATGATACATCAGACTGGATGTGAAAGGTAGAAACAAGTTGCATGCACGCATCAGCTTCAGATTCCGCACATTCACCAGATGACAAATGGGATACAACAAGAGTGCGCAACGTCTCAACATTGATTCGCAAAGGAAGTTGCACGGTGTGTTGTTTCGCAATATCAATCAATACAGGCTTAGTCGCATATTCAATCATTGAAAGAAAACTGCTCAATGCAGAGGCGGGCGACTGGGGTGATGATGAACGACGAGGGGGATGTGTATTTTCACCAGTAACATCAACATCCATATCAACATGCATACTATCGTTATTCAATGCGGCATCGGAGCCTGTGGCATCGGAGCCTACGACATCAGCGTCGCATGTAAGCAGAGGATCGGAGACGTCGGACATCTCTTGATCATGCATATTATCAAACTGAGAAGTAGTAACTTAAAATAACAGAAGTTAGAAATGTATGGCCTTATGATAACAGAAACTCACCAATATGACGAGGGCGCACAGCCAACAACGGAGACGATGAAAACGTGAGGCACATATCATCCGAGAGCAGTATTTGGGCATGGGGAACGGTGGTGGTGCAGAAATTGAACCAGTCCCTCCCGAGCATCACATCATATACATTGTCAGCAGCACCAGGTTGGAGCTCGACAAGACACGAAAAGACACCAGTCGTCGTGACGACGGCAACCGGAATACCAACTTTTCGACGTCGAATATTGAGCTGAAGGCTGAAGGAAGAAGAAACAGTGGAGACAGGAGACTGGGGATCAAATAAGCAGTTTGCGCGGTATCCGTTGACGGTAGAGGGGAAAGTAGCCATGCTGAGAGTTGCAGAACGAGAGGAGTGTCGAAAGGGAAAGAACGAAGAAGGGAAGGAATGAAATGGAAGGTCATAGAATGTTGAGTGCGGGAAAGAAATTCCATCCGGAGATGCTAACACAGCCATCCATCAAAAATCAAACCGTCCGCCAAATCCCAAAAGGTTGAATCGCTAATACCCCCTACCTAAAGGTAGTGGGAATAAAGTAAGTACGATACAAGAAAATAATGGTATAGTAATAGCAAAGATCAATACATGTACAAGGTGCGCCATTGTGCAATTCTTTTCCGAGTCCATTTCATAGCTCCAATTCCAAACTTTTTGAAATCACCCATGCCAGCTATCTGCACAATGGTAGAACGCTTTCAAATTTTTGTATGTGCGCCCTCGTTTGTTACAAGTACACTGTTCAGGAAATTCCGCAGCTGGTATGACATCCAGTTGAGGCGACCGAGAACGGTTCAATGGTCGTGATCAACGAAGGCTTGCGTCATTGACTCCCGCACCTTACCAAAAACAGTTGTTCTGTAACAAACAGGGGGCACAAATGAAAATATGAAAACGCTCTACCATTTTGCAGATAGCCGTCAAAAAACCCAGATTCAGCTATTCAACAACGCGAGACGCGTCCTCAGACCCAGACCCTTGATGTGTTCACGTTCCAATGTTCCTTGAATTGATTTATTGGAAGGACTGCATGAATCCCACATATAGGTTAGTTAGTACAGGGAGAGTTTATAGCAAACGGAAAAATGGCGTGGTTGACGGCCGGGGTTGCAGTGAGGAGGGGAGTGGAAGAACAGCAATGGCCCCAAGGACACGACAAATTCGGAAATGCCATCGATTCACCTTGACAGATAGCTCGAGCCTCAGCTCGGCTTGATCATCTCGAGCTTCCAGATTAAGAAAAACACCAAGCTCAAGTTGACCTCAAGCTCAGCTCGCCTTGTGGCATCACTAATCAAGACCAACTGATCATGAACAAGATTCCTATCTGGTTCGAGGTCATACAACATATTCAATATATCAACTAGTAAGCACTACCAGCGAACATTCGTATACATAACATCTACAAATTGTACCTACAAATAGAGGGAGCGGGGGATAAAAGCAAAAACATGCGAGCGGGTATCGAAATTTCCAATTCCTAAGTTCGTTTGTGTGATTGTAATTCTACGTGTAAAGGGATATCCAAAAGTCGAAGATGCGCAACCGATAAATAAACGAATGGATCAAATGTCCCAAAACACAAAACAGGAGCATCGAAAGATGATGATCGATGCTCAAGCAAGCCTCTGACGCGCTCGGCGTCAAAAGCAATCCGAAAAAAAAAGCGAAAGGCAGGGGGGGGCAGAATGCTCACCAGAAAACAAAGAGTTCGAAACAAATCTAATAACTTCCAGTCCGTTTATGCCTCCTCGATTTCTTGTCCTTCCGCCCCAAACCCAAACTACCGAAAAATGACCCGCGTTCCGAGCCTGAATCGGATCCATAAGAGCGGGAATTATGCCGAGGGTCGTAGTACTGTTGTTGTTGCTGCTAACAGAAACGGCGATTCGTCAGCTCCGGCGAACCAGAGAAGCCAAAAAGAGAAGAGTGACGTGGATGAGAAAGAATATATGCGTGAAGGAAGTGGATATAGGCTCCAACGACCGAGGACTAGAGGTTTTTGTCCCCTTTCCTCCTCTCAACCATAACGACGCACAGAACCGAACACTCACCACGACTGTGACGCCCTGTCCTTTCGCAGGGACAACAACATAACCACCCACACCTCCGTTTATCGGGACTACCAAGGGTTGGTCGGGTGTGGCTTGCAGGTAAGGGGTCGAATGTGATCCATAAGCCCCCCCATAGACGTTCTGCGACGTTTGTACTTGAGGTTGGGATTGCGAAGGATACAAGATGGAGTATGACCTCGACCTCGACTTTGACCGACCTGAGTAACGTGACGACGAACGCGAAGCAGAGTACGACTCCGACCTCGAGCGCGATTTCGACCTGCCGCGCGAGACCGGAGCCATGGCGATCTGGGGTACGGAATAAGCGGAATACGGTGATCCTGCGGGGGTGCTCCCACTTGCTGGCATCGTCGTGTACCCTGTCGGAAGAGGATACATTGGTTGCGCGACTCCCACGGCCTGCATCAACGGCTGCTGTATCACATACGAATTACCATATGGACTGGTCTGCAATGGAGGGGTGCTGTACGACCGAGGGCCGAGGGCCATCGGTTGGAGGGGCTGAGTTGGACTTGGGCGGTGGCTCCGTGAGCCAGATGAACGACGTGATGAAGAATGATGTGAACGATGGCGCCTAGACGATGACGATGTATGCATGGAAGAATAGGTAGGTGAAATTATGCCTTGGGGTGTAGCATAAAATGCATGCTGGGGTTGCGTCGGATAGTACAGCTGCTGCTGCTGCGGATAATGCGACGCCGTCTGATATGGGTACTGGTATTGATAGGAATATGGGTATCCATACGGTTGCTGCTGGATCTGTGGCGGCGACCGTGGTGGGGAATGAGGGTAGGAGTCGGACGGGTGCGCGTATTCACCAGGAAGTGGGGCGAAGGGGTTCACGGGTTCATGTTGCTTCGTCTTGTCGACCCATTTGGCGATGCCGTCCAGCTTGGCCAGCTGTCTCTCGATGGCGTCCGGTGAGAAATCATATTCGGTCATCTCGGGTTTGAGGGAAGAGGAAGGAGGTGAGAGAGGGTGGGGATGAAAGTCCCCCAATCAATGGAGACGACGACGGCAGGCGACGTCACTCGGTCTCACACACGGAATATAAGAGTTTGAACCGATTGACGGCTTTATGCAACCGGCAGCAGCCACAAACCGGAGGCACGGAGGGGTTGAATGCGTGGCTGAAGACGTGGACAGGCGTGGGAGAGTAAATGAAAGCAAGTATCGGGAACACAGGCACAGTATTAACGAGGGCGATGACTCGTCTTCTCACGCAGTGGCGGGCTGTGGTAGTGATGGAAGGAAGCAAGGAGCGATGAGTCCACGAGCAAAAGGGAAGATGGGAAGTAACCCTACCAAGATGCCCAGCACCTGCTTTTGTATCTCAATCACAATGGCGCAGTGGCAACCCGCATCCGTCCGATTGTGGGCCTCCGTGAGCGCCCTGCCCAATTCTCTGACTCTAACTCCATTTCCCGCAGCAAACCTGCTTATATCCTCCTGCTTATAGCCCTCAAGAGTTCCTGTCCTGTCCCCCAAGTCTTGTCAAGTAACGAACGATATAGAGCCTTGATGGAGCCTGAGAAGAATGTAGGAGCTTGACAAAACGCGTTGTGTCAGTGATGTATCCTGGCACGTGCAGCAGGTTATTTTGGGAAATTCACAAGACAAGACCCCCCTTTTTGGGACATCCCTGCCCATCTTTGAAGAGG
>Ga0307517_10012019_pt1 | contig 11944 bp, 14 predicted proteins | sample 23_EM_MG_FD_194515 | JGI IMG/M metagenome (GOLD analysis project Ga0307517, IMG submission 194515) | Populus trichocarpa ectomycorrhiza microbial communities from riparian zone in the Pacific Northwest, United States - 23_EM | ecosystem: Host-associated > Plants > Roots > Unclassified | place... | reverse complement strand
AGGAAGGGGCGACTGGTGAATTTGACGGGTGGGCCAGAGAGCTTGTCGGTTTGCTCGTCCTGTTTCCTAAAGTCGGGGACGTGGAGTGTATATCTAATCATTGATCTCGACTTTTTGTACTTGATTGTGAGACCCAAAGTGTTGTTTGTCCCTGTTTGTTCTTCACTGCATGGGGTCCCTGCGGATGCTTTTCTCGCGACGCGACAAGTGGCAAGACGCGCCGAAATTGTGTTGTCAACGTTGAACAATCGCGGCCACTTCTAAACCAGCACAATATTCCCCTACATAATGGCAAAAGCTAGGGAATTGCCGGCGGGAATCCTTTGTATTGCCCTTCCAGACGTCGCGGAAGCATATATCGTCCGCCGTCCAACAACATATCAGGTACGCCGAATGATGCTGCTCGTTTCGGATGAGTGACTCCAATTAATATCCCCGAAACCAAACAATACAGAACCTTATGACCACAGCCACGTCCCTCTTCCGAGCCCGGTTCGACGAGACGACAGAGATGTACGTCAAGACCAACGATTTTGGGTTGGAGTGGCCTGTTGAGGTCCTGCCCGACGTTTGGGAGATGCCAGAGCTTCACGGATTCCTCACGAGTGTGGAAATTCATACTCGGATGCATGGAGAGGGTAATCTGACTTTGCAATCAGTGATGCAAAGGTTTCTAAGCGCTTTGTTTTTGAACGCAGGTCCCTCACAGTTGGATTTCGAGGATGCGGATGGGACGCAAGCAACGATACCACTTTCCCCTTCTGCAACTCCCCCGCGAGACATTCCTGAACTTGCATTCGCCCACTCTACCCCTGCGAACCGAAGGGCTAAAGCCAAGCAGCCAGTTAACGACGAGCCTGTGTCTGTCGGGTATCACGGGTATTCCGAAGACGAGGAGGTGGACCAACCTGAGCCGAGGAGCTCGAGGATGAGCCTTCAGGCTCGCGGTTCCAACGGTTAGGATGGAACTCCTGTGATTCGGACGTGTTTCACATTTCCCTTAGACAACCCTCGCCCTATTAGGGCTATCAGGGCAGAACCCACGAACGAGGAAATCATCCCATCGTCATCCCAAGAATCAGACGTTACGGCTGACGCCAAAATATACGTTGAGGTTCGGCATGAGGACCAGAACGTCACGATCAAGGTTCGCCCACAGAAGACATTCGCCTCGCTCTTCAAGACGGCTTGCAACCACTTCAAACTAGACAAGGACACGTCAGTCCCCCCCACGTCCACTATTTGCGCGTTCAGTGACTGACTCACCACTCATAGCATCAAGCTCTTCCAAATGGTAGCGTTTGATGGGAGAGATTCGATGAGCCCGATCGAGTGTAATCTTTCTGCAACTTTGGGAGAGGGCAACGTCACCGACAATGACGTTTTTTCCCTTCTTCTCTACGATAGTGACGACTGAGTACGATCATTAACGGTCACTGCATACCACGTCCCTTGCATGCTGTGCACCTACCCGCATATTCATTCTTATCTTTTGCATTCATGGACGTAGCTTACATATAGTTACCTGTATAATTTTTATGCCCTGGGCCCTCGCCTGCGCCACAGCCATTTACAGCCATTCATCCTGAGTCCGCCCCCTTGTGTGTTGAATGGGGTCAGTGAACCAAAGGCGTGCAGCGCCGTTGGAACGTTAAAGTTGATTGTAGTCAACCCGTGTGATCGCACTGATTTGCATTGCCCCTCCGACTCTGAGTCAGCTTGCGGTCCCTATTTATACATCTTCGACCTCTACGGTGAGCACTCCACCATCCTCCTCTCCCGAGCTCTCTCCCTCAACACCTCGATTCGCCTAGCCTTTCAGAAACCAAATCGCACACAAACATGTCTTACCAGGTTCGCGATTCTTATCTCCCCCTCATCGTTGCCGAGGTCGACGTTCTGCTCCACAGCAACATGGACAAGGATACGGACAAGGACCCCCTTCTGGTTATGGCGGCCATGGTGGTTATGGCGGTGGATTCTCTCACCCACCGCCCTCTGGTCCCCCTCCCGGCACCGACCCTCAGTACGTTTTACCCCTATCTGCCACTTTCGACGATCGTGGGTCCAAGGGCACAACCTCATTGACTTGCTATTGGAATTTGAATCGTAGGCTATGGCAGTGGTTCAGCACCGTCGACACTGACAGATCCGGACACATCAGTGTCGTCGAGCTTCGTTAGTCACCCCTTTTCCGTTCAAGTGGCGTAGGTCGTCTGACCACCATCCGATTTGATAGAGAAGGCTTTGATCAATGGAGATTGGACTCGTGCGTTTCCCAATTCATGTGGATCCGAATGGAGCGCTCACTTGGACCTTGTTACAGCCTTCGATCTTGACACCGTCAAGCTCCTGATGTCGATATTCGATACCGATCGCAGTGGAACCATCGGATTCAACGAGGTTCATTCTAATTCTTTTAAACCGTCTCCTCTGGGTTGCTCATGTTTCCTTCGTAGTTCGCTGGACTCTGGAAATACATCAAGGATTGGCAAGGTGTCTTCAAGCACTTTGACAAGGATCGCTCTGGTTCGATCGACGCCACAGAGCTTCAAGCCGCCTTCAAACAGTTTGGGTACAATTTATCCCCTCAACTCCTCCAGCTCGTCGAGAGGAAATACGGTAATGCTCTTCTCCTTCCCTCGACGGGCCCTGTATAGCTCGATTAAATCGGTTATCACTAATTATATCTTCCTCCGGGGAAGACATGTTTAAAGCTGCTCCCACGGCTGCGGCCCACGCTGTTCCCGGATTTGGTTCTCATCCACCCGCTGCGTCCCAAGCAACTGGCATCACCTTCGATCGATTCGTTAGGGCTTGCGTCGTGATCAAGCAGTTGACCGAGGCATTCCAGAAGATCGACACCGATAGGGTGAGGCTCTTCAAGCGATCAACTTCAATCTCTGATTCCAAATTGACCGTCTCATTTTTACTTCATCGCATACAGGATGGGTGGATCCAAATCAACTACGATCAGTTCATGCACACCGTCCTCAGTGCACCCTAAGGATGCTCCGTTGGAGCGTCTCCCGCACGGTTCCCAGAGGCTTGTGCGTTGTGCTTGCTCACGTTAGCCCAGTGCAGAAGCGTACGTGACGGACGGTGAAGACTTTACCTCTCTTGTGTACGAAGCTGTAACTGTAACCTATGATGTATCCTCTTTTTTTTTTCTCCTCTAACTCAACAATAAATCGCACCTTGGTTCGCTATTCTCCCTCGATTTGACAGTGCGTTTGTGTCTTTCCCGGTCACTCAGCGGCAATGAGGAAAGCTAGTCGTCTCGCGGGGTGGCCATTTGTGAGAATTGGAGATTTGCAGCATGCACGGTTTCGGGACCATGCTCGTTGGAACACCGGTCGGGCCCACCACCATCGAGCGGAGTGTCCAAGCACAAACGGCCTATTATCCCCGCCGTTGGACCTGGCCATGTGCGCGTGTTGCTATTCGAAAAATGGATGCGTAATGCCGTGCCGGGCCACTTGTCGTCCATGCCTCGCAAGCACCGTGCCTATCACGATCACAAAGCCTGATTATTGTAGTGCTTACTAGCCATGGTCTCTTCCTTTGTTCAAGCCGACGTCCATGTTCTCGTGGTACTTTTCCCGGACCTTTACGGACCCTCCCTTCGGCCGACCATGCTTTGCCTTCCGGGCCATGGCTCCTCCCCCCTCAGAAGCGTATAAATACGGGCTCGAGGTTGCCAGGTCAGTCCCGCATCACTTCCTCCACATCTTCTTGCCTCTCATCCACCTCTCTCCCAAGAAAACGAGCGAACCATGAGACTTAAACCACCCCTACCCATCACCAGCGAGCAGAATCGATATCACCTCTTCAAACCATGTTTAAACGGTGCGTGAGACCTCGGTCCTTCCGGTTTGTGGAAGCCGTTGACACTGCGTAGACCATAGAGAGTGCTCATACGGGCATATATCCTGGATATTGCCCCGGGATGCCTTCGCCATCCTCACCGAGGATGGGAATGAGCCCATCCCACCCCCCCAGAGATGGTGGTTGTGACGGTCCAGAAGCCAGTTCGAGGCTTCTGGATGTGGGGAGTGGCGTCCAAGTACCACTTTCACCTGTGCCGTCGAATCTCGGGGTCAATGACGTCAGCACCGGTTCTTGGGTATTATATCCCAAAATACCACCACCCAAGACTGTGGGACCCGGTGTGTTGATCCTGCATGGATTACACTGGGTGGTAAATGCAGGTTGGGCGGTCAACGGTGGTGTATTACAGTAGAGATAACGCACCAAATATTAGTACAGGAGGTATCCTTTGTACACAGTGTGCCAAATTAGACCCTCGCGAGTTTCGCGAGTAACAAGAACGCGTGATCCCTACGGTCGTATCATGAGACTAGTACAGCGTCGTTGTTCACGGTGTGAGGCTGAACTTCACAAGAACCGCGTTCTTCTCCTTCGAGGAGGGACGGGACAAGTGAGACCCCTGAAGTTCTAGCCTCCAACCAGCAGATCAACCCTGAGTCGGTTGAAGAAACGAGGACTTGTGGTCATAAAGGAGGGGACAGGCAATCGTCGCCAAGTGAACCCTGCTCTCAAGTGTCACGATCAAGCTCGAAACCTCGATCAAGATTTTTCCGATCGCCTCAGTTCCACCTTCAGTTTTGATCTCACTCTCAAAACTCCAAACAACACCCAAGCGACGATGGCCATTACAACCTCACAACCCCCAACCCCGGAAGACATAGAAGAGCTCCTTCTGATCACTCGCTACGGCGAACTTGACGAACTCAAATCCTTCATCGAAAAATTCGGAACGAAACCTCTCACCGACGCTCGAGATGAAGACGGAAACACCGTCCTTCATATGGTGTGCGGGAACGGGCACCTAGGTGCGACAGACTCAGCTCAGAGGATATGGGTGCTATTCCAATGTTCATTTACGGACTAGATTCCGTTTAGATCTCTTGGATTATCTCGTCCCAGACCACGTCCCGCCGTCCTTCGCGACTGTGCAGAATGTTTCTGCAGGATCGACGCCCTTGCATTGGGCGACGTTAAATAAACACCTTGACCTGGTGAAGCAGCTTGTCAAACTCTGTGGTGCGTGTTAACCCCCTTGCACCGGCTCAGAACCCGAGTTGATTGAGGTTAGGTGCTGGCGTACTGGACGTCAAGAACAAAAGCGGTCGAAGCGCGATCACCGAAGCCGAAATGAACGAATGGGCTGAAGGCGTCACTTGGATGGTTGGCGTGATGTGTGTTGAAGATTCAGGAAGTGCAGCGCAAGAAACTGACGAAGTTGTGGAATCCGGAGATGTCCAAGTCGAGATCCAAGACGCAGAAGGAAGAGTGGCAAAGCTGAGTGTGAAAGACGGGCAAGTGGGGGAGATTGAGGATGGCTCAACCTTTTCCTCTTCACCCTCAGCATAGCAGTTTCTGTGGAAAAGATCATCCCGAATCGTCATCACGTCGTTATCACCAGTAGTATGCTACAGTATGATAGTATATGTAGGGGCCATTTGCGAAGGTCCTCGACCAGATGCGAGAAAGAATGGCATTAGAATAAATAAATCGGTAAACGCGTCGTTACACAACATCTGAGGAACGCCAGCGTGAACGGCGAACAGATGTAAAGGCGTCAAGAACTCACCCAGAGGCGACTTGAACCGGGATGTCCAAGTACTGACCCACCCCCCAGTCATAGGACGACACTGCAAACCCCCTAGCTCAACGTTCCCATTCGGACCCAGCCTGTTTGACCGCAGTGGTGTACTACGGACAGCAGAGGGCGGATATGTGAGAACTTCTGCAATCCTGTCTCCGCTGTGGTCCAGCTTGATGTTTCAAACACTGGGACCCTGATAGCCTGGCGGTGCACCGCGCCCATCTTCCACTTCAGACCTTGACCCGAAGCTTTGCGGGCAGTGAGTATCTGATGATGCCGATGAGCCCCCTTGGTGATACGATCCAATGATCGACGGACTCACAACATAGGCACAGAGAACAGAGTCAAGGCGAGACCCCCAACACCTTCCACCAGGGAAGTGCGGGCCTCATTCTTGAGTAATTTGCATGTCACCCATTGTCATGAGAAAAGTGAGGAACCAATATAATTACAGAAGCCAGTACTGCACAGATTCTTACTTAGGATACACATAATGGAAATCTAAAATCAATACTTTTCCAGATTCATAACCAACCACCAGATACCGGCCATCCCACTGTGCCACATAGGCATCTGCATATTCCCCAAACAATTGAAAAATATCTTTTCCTGTGACTGTATCCTTGATCCTCCATGGATCAGGAACCAAAACCAAGTCGGGTCTCTCTGTGGATGGGTTGGGTAATGGGATAGGAGAGGAGCCTGAGATCCCAAAGTCCCACCCCTGGGTGGATAAGTCCTGTAACTGAACCCAGATTCTTGAACTGTCTACCTGAAGGTAGTCAGGTTTCCAGTCTTCCGCTGACCCCACCTCACCTACAGGCTCCCATGTCCACATAGACCATGCTTGAATGAGTTTCTTACTCTGATAAAAGACTCCAAACCCATCCCCTGATATTGATATCCTGAGGCTACCAGACCCAGGTGCATCCAGTGTTTGGAGGTGTTCACCTTTTCCAGCATCCCAAATATGAACTTTCTTGTCTTTAAGCCAAACTAAAATCAACCTGCCATCTATCAGCTGGGCATCTCTCCAACAGTTGCCTGTAGCTGGGGTTTGGAAGGATGTCTTGCAGAGGCCAGTTAAGATGTCCCAGGTCTTCACCACTCCAGCTGAATCACTGGAGATAGCAATTCCATCCCTTGCTTGCAGACTGACAGACTCAATTGAGGCTAAAGTGGATGGAATGGGCTTTGGATCAGTTGCAACTGGGTCCATTGATGAGCCACCAATCTGCCAGAACTTTATTGAGTTGTCTTCAGATGCTGAGATGAGGGAGGAGGGGGATGAAAATGCAAGGGAGGTGATGTTATTAGTGTGGCCAATGAAGGTCTCAACAAGGCAAGGATCTGGGGTGGTGATATCCCAAACATAGATAGTGTTTCTGATGGTAATAGCCACAAGTCTGCCATCAGGGGAAAAACAGCAGTACTTGGCATTACCACCAGAAACATGGAATTCAGCCATAATTGCCCCAGAATCAGAGTTTTGAACTGTAACTCCTCTGTTGCTCAAAACAAACAGAGTACCATCTGGAGAGAAAGCACTATGAAAACCATCATAGGTAGGTAGGATTTGGTGACCATTGGTGTCCCAGTGCCAGACCACTTCATTGGATTTGGATAGGAGGTAGTGAGGGTTTGTAGGAGAGAAGTTAACATGGAGTACAGGACCCTGTTGCTTTATGACATGATGGCACCCCCCTGTCTGAATGTCCCACAAATGAATTGTGTTGTCACTAGACCCTGAAGCAATCTTGGTATAGTCTGCTGAGATGGAGACAGAGTGAACCCAATTGGTGTGTCCAGAGAAGGTTTTAACAACCCCACCGGTCTGTATATCCCAGAGCTTGACAGTGCAGTCATCACTTCCAGATACAAGTGATATTCCATCTGATGAGAAAGTGAGAGACCTAACCCAATCAATGTGCCCAGAAAGAGCAGCCACCTGGCTGCCTGTGACTCCATCAAGGATAATGATGTCTCTTGCTTTGGACCCAACTGCAATGGTATTGTTCCAGTATGAGAAGGCAAGTGGTTCCTTATCCAAGGAAACTGTACGGGAACACATTCCCCATTCTTCTGGGAGCCCCTTGACCACCTTAACCACTTGTAACAGTTCTGTGTTGTAGCATTTTTGAAGCCAAGATGAAGAAGGGGAAAATGGAAGGGCATAATGGTATATCTGGGAAGGAGAGTTGTGGATTGCATCAAAGTGTTCCAATAGAAAACGCTGGCTGTCATTGGTCCACTTGCAGGAAACTCCTGCCTAAATAGACATGAGTATGGGAGGTTTGTAAGTACCTCACATGCAACTCACCAATGTATACCATTGTTGTATATTGTTGATGGCATAAACACCAATGTCAAGGTTTCCTGTCAGGCTGAGGACCTCAATCCAAAACAGCAAACAGGTCTCAAAGAATTCATCAATTGCCTTGAGGACTTCCTCAACATCAAGGCTGGTGGTAGTGGTCCTCATAAGGTGATTTGTCCAAAAGTGGCATGCATATTCCAGAGTATCCCCAATGTAGGCTGCCTTTCGTGCAGGAAGATCTTCAACCTTGGTGAGAAAGACATGATCATCCAGTTCACAGATATTCCTCTTCAACCTTCCCTTCATCACATTGAGACATGAAAGCAGGATCTCTCTGTGATAAATTGAAGGGTCTATGAAGAACTGTTGGTCTGTACATCGTCCTGGGTCCATGAGGAAGTCAGGAAAGGATTTATGAAAGATGCAGACTGGATCTTCCATGCTGTCTGGGATGAGGAGGAGAGAATGGAGGGTACGTAGAGTATTGTATATCTTGAATGGTGTGCCACAGTTCCCAAGGAGGTCTGAGAGTGTGTTTATTGAGAGGGGGTGGAGGGTGAGCATCACTGCCCCAACTACCAGTTTGAAATGTGAGTAGAAATCTTGATCCACATTGCTGAAAGCTTGCTGTAGGACTTGGGTGTATAGGAGATCAATGCCCAACTTCCCTTCATGAGAAGTGTCTTGTGGAAGCGAGATGATGAGAGTAAGCCTCTCGTCAGGTGGGTGGTGGTCAGATGCAACAAACTTGACAACTGTCGAGGCATAGATGAAAAAGCCAGCTGCCTTCTTGCAAAGAGCATGAATGTTATGTGGACTTGGCCAATCCTCTGCGAGGTTGCAGTTGCTCCGGTTTTTGACAATGTCCGTTAACCGAGTCTTCAAGAAGAGTTCGATATCACCGTCCACCGAAGAACGTTCGACTTCATGGAGCCTGAGTACATCTGTGTGGGGCTGAAGTGACTCCAAGCGGAATCCGGAGCGAATTCGAGGTTCGGGTCTGCCGGTGATGAAGAACTTGACGAGGGGGATCTTGTCCACATAGCGGGACAGCACGGAGAGAAGCACGGATGCGGGTTCATCATCTCGGCACTCGTCGAGGGCATCAATGATGATGAGGGTCGAAGTTCGCATTGCCCGGAACGGGCCAACGATGAGTTTTTCCATCTGAGAACAAAGTTTCTCTCGTCCAATTCCAGGGTTGGCTCTCAAGACTTTTAGCAATTGTTCTCGAAAAACGGGGTACCGATACGCGAGCTGGAACGCGAGTGTTGGTAAGATCGCTTGAAGGTTGCTCCTGTCCTTGAAATTTCGTGAGCAGAAGAAACCCGCGCCGAGTTTTCCCTCCGCGAAGGTGATCTCGGCAAATGTCTGGGCGATGGTCGACTTTCCAGTCCCCGCGAGGCCGTTGAGCCAGAACACGCGTTGGCCTTGCTCGTCCTCCAGCCAATCCTCGAGTTGTACGAGGACACCCCTTCTCGTTCCCCTCAGGCACCCCTGCCTGTTCCCGGAGCGGTGTCCGGCTTCGGCGGTGTGATGCATGCCGTTCAGAAGGATCCGTTCCACGTCTCCCTGCTCGCGAGTCACTACGTATGGTCGGACAGTAAGGGAGCAAGGCTCACGATGAGTTGGCAGCTGTTGTCATAGATATCTTGTTGTAACGAGGTCTGAAATAGATGTCAAGCATAGGGGAAGCGAGGTCGTTCTGATTACGAACCTGATAGTCCATCACGGCATCGCGAATATCTTCAACCAGACCACCTAGCTCATCCGCATTCTTGACGTTGTTGAAGAAACCCTCAACCCTCCCTTGCTCTGCCAGTGGCTCGAGATCTCTGAGGATTTTTTCCAGTTCCCTAACAATCCCTATCCGTCAGACTAAACTCTCGACCTCGGGGAGTGCGGACTTACTGTCTCAGCTCCTTTCTTCTTTCCTGCTCCTTGAAATCATCCTCAGAGACAGATGCGCAGAGTGAGGCGGAAAGGGCTTTGACCCTGGGTGCCAACGACTCTATGGTTTGCGTATTTGCCTTCGTTCGCTGGGGTACCTGTAAGCGTTGTGGATAGTGTATGCCGGAGGAGGGTCGTACCTCGCAATTCTCCAGGATATAGCAGAGACCCCCAGCGACAGACTTGAGAGGAGGGAATGCGTCCGCGGACTCTCTCACCCCACGGAGGAATAGTTTGGCTGTGGAAGACGCAAGAGATTTCAAGTTCGATCTGTTCTCATCTGTATCGCTCGGCTGGCCCTCGTTGGGGGGAAGAGTCTCTTGGGCCTGATCGGGAACGGTGGGGGTGTCTATGTGTGCTGAAGAAACGGTCAGAGGTATTACAACTGAAAGAATGTCGTTCACGTACCGTCGGGTCCCTTATCGCACGAGATCGATGGTGTGATTGCGGGTGGATCGGCCTGCTCAACTTTCCTCCCGTCGCCGTCGTTATCCCCCCTACTGGGTCCCCTTTCTATAGCGTCCCCAACCTCTGGATGTAGGTTTGAGTTCCTTCGGCTAGCCTCGCTTCCTTCGACGTCCGTCTCCCCCCCTTCTTGGTTATTTCCGCTCCCAGATCCTCCGTCTCGTTTGCGACTACCTCTCGTGAGTCGATGCTTCAATTTTTTGAACGGTTTCAAGAAGACGTTTCGGGATTCCATGTTGGTGCTGGGTCGTCGCAGATGGTGACGTGGCACGCGGCTGGACCCGCGACTTTCGATTGTCGGCCAGCATGAAGCGCTCGAGTGAGCCGATGGCTCACATGCACATCCTCCGTCTGTGCACATGAACGATTGTATTCCCTTCCCATCACCCTTCGCTCTCGTTTACTCGCCGTAAATTGTGTCGTATTGGGGTTCACTCCTGTTCAAGTATCCTCCACCGATTATTTGTTTATCAGTTGGTTCAATCCCACTGATTCTTCGCTGAGCCCTCTGACGTGCACTTGCGCCAACGCGGTCATTTAAAGTCGCCAACACTGCAGACGCAACCGCCACCCATTTTAAAGCCTACAAACCCCTCCGGTCTCGCCCCTTTCGATGTTCTCGTGGACGGGAGCGAGAACCACCGGCGCCATCTCAGAATTTTGTACGTCGTGACCCACGTTCCCCTCTGTGTGTCGGAATGACATCCAAGCCCCGCTGATTTGCGAGGTGCGTCAAACGCCCTGGAAAGCGAAACCGTCGGGAACACCGCGAACGTTTGATGACACCTCCAACCTAACACAGAAAGGTTGAGGCCCCAGTCTCTACGGCGCGTCATGAGGGAAGCAGCCGCGAGCGTGCCTTTGATCCTTGCTTCACAGGTTTCGCAAGGTGTAGCTGCTTTTTTGATCATCCCAGCACAGAGGATACGCTAGACCTAACCTCCCCGTCCAAGGACGATTCACCCGTGGAGTGCCCCCTCGCGCCCCACCTTATCACACTCCTTTCCACTTGCTGCGCGCGGAGCCAACAAGCAGGGCATATCGATACCGTGACGAACTGGTCCTCAGGAGATTCTCACCATCTTGGCTCGCCACTGCGATCTGGCCACCAGGGCGGTCAAGACCAGGACGAGTAAATCGTTTTGAAATACTCCGAGAGCGCATTCGCCTGCGCCTCTGTCCTCGCTAACCGGTGACTTCAAGCACTTCACCCCGAGCTCTCGTTTGGTCGGTGCATTCCCTACACACCTGACCAACCAGCCGCATCCCAGTCCGCTCCCCCTGCCGGCGGTAGGAGGCGACGCGGAACCTGAACAACGAACCTCGCAAGAAATCCCCAATGGGGTCTCAAGCACCACGCCGGGCGGTCTTACATGGTCAATTTCCATCCGAACCTATCACCGCATCCTAGATCCATATTCTTTTGCGCAAGAGACTAAGCTGTAGATCACCACCCCGAACTCTTCGACCTGAGAGATCGCCTCATCGCTAATTCAGGCAATCTCGAGATCATCTAACATACGGAATGAGCCCAGGCACGGCGTTCGTTAAAACTAACTTCTGAGTGGTCGATGTGGGTA
>Ga0307517_10012018_pt1 | contig 11945 bp, 11 predicted proteins | sample 23_EM_MG_FD_194515 | JGI IMG/M metagenome (GOLD analysis project Ga0307517, IMG submission 194515) | Populus trichocarpa ectomycorrhiza microbial communities from riparian zone in the Pacific Northwest, United States - 23_EM | ecosystem: Host-associated > Plants > Roots > Unclassified | place... | reverse complement strand
ATTCCCGGTCAGACCAAAAAAACCTGGGTAAGCTGTACCTTATCCCCGGTCAGACGAGAAAAACTTACGCGCCTGCCCAGTTCTTCGACCAGGAATATTTCCCGGTCTTGAGTCTTATAGTGCCGGTGGAAGCGAATGCCTCATCACCGACTCTGGTACCCTGGCATCGGAACATCCAATCCAGAGAATCTGGAATCCATTTTGTCAGACACATTCTAAGCGCTAGGTATTTTGGAAACGTCACTGTGGGACTATGCTCGCTACTGATAATGGGGTGCACGGCGTCGGGGTGGGCCAATTCAGACATTGCAGTAGTTCTGCAGTTACCAGGATGAAAGCTACTGAGAGTTGGTATCCGCAGGAGAGGTGGGATGAGATTGGATGAGACTAACTGGCTCTTAATGAGTCTTCTGAAATTTGAATGAGTTATCGACGGCACGTTGGAGTTATATTCTGACCATCTTCTGCCTATCGCAGTACATCTGGACAGAATCGCAATCCGAGAGATCCGATGGAGACAGTTGCGTCATGGTTTCCGACCCGTAAGTAATGGAAATGAAAGTGGCACCTGCCAGCGTCACTGTAGTACTATGCTTTTTCTAGGAATTCCACTCCGGAGTGATCTTTTTTTGGCGGTGGCGTTGTTTACGGACCCCATTAACTTCGGGCACAGGTAAAAAGCCGTGGCACTTCCGTGCCTACCGTGCAAACATGGCACGGTAGGCACGGGAATTGCACGGCTGGCACTGGGAATTGCACGGTAGCATTGTATGCACAGTAGTGATACAGAACTACCCACTATAATACTTTCTGCGCCCCATTAATGGCTGGGAGGTCTGACGGATAGGCATTTATTTGATTGGATTAGTAGGGCAAGAGAGGAATAAAACAATTACCAGACTACATCTGAGTCACCTTCATCATCAACAGTGGTGAAAGCAGTTTCTTCCTCATCTTCGACTGCATTGGCGATGGCATCTGAGTCACGAGTGGGGCAAAGTGAGCGAACATGCCCAACTCCTCCGCATTTGTGGCAGACAACTTTGTGTTGAAATAAGCGTAGCAGGGGCTAAGAATAGAGACGAAGGAAAAGAGGAAAGCGACGTATATTGCGTTTGACCTGGTGAGCTCGTAGGCAAACAAATGAGTACATAATGTGACCAAAAAAGCGAAGTAGCCAATGCACAGTACATTTTAATGTATGTGAGTGGTAAATATTAGCTCGAAAGTTTGTATTCACCCATGACATACACTACTTACTAAGTACGTAGTATCTAAAATACTGAAAATTTGATGATAAAGGTCAGACTCAGAAGTGCACGGTCTGCACGGCTGTGCCACGGCTTTTTCCTGTTGCCCGCCAACGTGTTGGTGGGTCATTAGACATTTCGTGATTGAACAATTATTGGAGGGTCTAGCCATTAGTGGATAGTTGGGGAAAGTGACTCGGCGACGGCTTAATAGGTCACTGATGTTGGGATATCCTCAAGCGTGAGCTGGAGTACCTGAAAAACACCTCCTGTTCCATGCGTAGCTCAGACGGGGAAGTTAGATGAGTACATGCTGTAAGCCCTACGCCCGGAAGACTCCATCGTGACCAGGAGAAAATGTGCGAACATTTCATTTCGTCTTTGAGAATTAATCATTCAAAGATTCCTTGTCCAGAAATTTCGGGTTTGAGAGCTTTTTTTGCGAATTCAAAATATCACTGAGATGTTTAACTGTTAAGCACTCGCAACAAATGGACCTAAGTCGTTTCTATGGCACTCTGGAATTAGATACACTCAGTTATTTCCCTGCGTCTAAGGCCCAGGGTTGAAAGCAGTGCTGCGCACACGCCCCGACAGGAGCTTGGTAAGATCTGTACCTGCTTGTCGGCTCGAATATTCCGAGCGTCCTCTTAGCATCGCGTGATTGCAAGGTTCAACCCGGTCTCCTTCCCTTTCCCACCAGTGTCATTCCGGAGGAAGCCTATCTCTGCCAGCCCCGCTCCCCTACCAGCAATCTTGCCATTGAATCGGCCTCACCTCGCATTTCGAAAATCAATCATGGTTTTACTTGTTGTCATGTTCCTTACAAATCCTCGAGCTCGATGGTGATTGACGGGATCGAGATCTACCTGTGGTAAGAATTCCTTCTTCATCCTTAAGTCAACGTCATCCTACACCCACAGAACCCGTTCGGCAGCGCATCTGGAATTACTATGGGTTCATTCGCAGCGGAGTGCGATTCATTCTCCACAAGTTGATCGCCCACTATATGACGAGAATCAGCGAGATATGTGTGTCACTTTTGTTCTGGTCACCTTCACCTTTTGGTTGTTGGTGTTATTGCAGTCTGTTTCTACCATGCCTCAAATTGAGCGGATATATCAGGAGAAGGTCAAGTCATGTGGGAATGCGTTGTAGCGAGGCTGCCTCATATATGTCCACATTATCTCCTGGCTGGCCCCACTCTACCGTCTTCCCGGTCCCCCTCTAACTGATGTCTTTCCCCAGCCTTCTATTCACTAGATAGTTGATGGTCTGTGCACCGATGCGCTGGCAGCACCACCCCATCCTTCGTATTTTTCATGGAATTTTCCCTGTAATTCAGTGTTCGCGGGTCGGAAGTTTTTTTATTCTTATAAAAAAAAAAAAAAAAGAGTCTTAGCCGCTGTAACCATACTTATGTACGTAGTAGAAGCCAAGCGACACTCGTTACCAAATTTAGATACTAGACTCGCCGTATACTGTCATAAATGACTGATAGAACCATGCTCGGGGTCGGCCGCTTTGTCGGAGAGGAATACAACTGGACATCCGTCAGAAGTAGGACCAGGGTCCATTGCATTCCTATAGAGGTGGCGGATATTCAACAACAACAAGATCACAGCCCCCATCTAGCAAGTCGAACGCATCTCTTTCACTGGGGAGCTTGCTTGAGCGGATTCAAACCCAGTCTCCTGGATTTTTATATTGGATAAACGAGGTTTGTATCCGGTATTAAGTTCCGGTAAGACCTCAGGAGGCCAACAGATGCGAAGGGGCCCTGGGTACTATATTTCGAGACTTTATCTTGATGAACTTTTCAGGGTTCCTCATGGGTCGTCTCCTCCATTTCGGGGACGATTCCCAGCGCCCGTTGAATCATCCTGAAGTTCAAGCTCGCTAGAAAACACTGTTAGCAGTACTGTATCGTTTCGACCCGTAGTGTTGCGGGAAATAGCCCCTGGACCAACTTTGCTGGGCAAATTTGCCGGTGCCGGCCGGAGGCCCAAATTTACCCCTGAAAAATAGGGCTAATTTGCAGTTGGGTTCCGGGGTGGAGTGCCAGGGAAATTGGCCATGCGAAATACAAATCTTGTGGATATTTGCGCCATCACAAGTAAAAACTGATGTGTGAACCTAGCCCGGTAGTCTACGGGGTGCATGGAAGCAGGTGACTTGACATCGACTGCTCCACGGGGCGAAGGTCGATGGAGTGGGCGGATGAACCCCTTCCACCAGTCCTCCTCTACCGGGTTGGGTTGGGTGGGTGGGGAAACAGAAAAATGTCCGAGGCGAGGGAATGATTTAAGGATTATGTTAAGGCTGATGGTACAAGTAAGTGAGTAAGTGATAAGCGTGTTGCGATGGCGCTGTCCGCAAGAAGGCACGCCCACGTGACAGGTCACTTGGGTGTTTCCAAATTAGAGGGGAATTAGGGTAAATTAGGTGTATACATCTTTCTCTCCCCAATTGCTTCTCCTCGCTCTTTATGAAAAATATTCCATTGTTATTGCGAGGTAGAGTCTCGCTTGAAGCTGCCTCGATCTCTCAGTGGAAGGTCTCCTTGATGCCTGCACCGAAGTTGACCAGCTCTCTGAATTTTCCTGAGCTCATTGGTTATTGTTCATTTGATGAATTTGAGGATGTGTAAATAAATTATAAATTGAGCTCTCCAAGCTCTGAGTCTCTATGTTTTTTGAAGGTTTAAATGACCCATTGTTATTGCAGTGTGCACAAATATGGGTCCCAACCCACCCGGACCTGCAAATTTCGCCTGCCTATTTTCCGCAACGCTATCGACGCGGTCTTCAGTACCCTTAGCTTTGTTTATTTGTTCCTTCCCAAGATAACCATCAGATTAGATTAGATATGACCACTCTCTATGTAGAAAGGCTCATCGAGCCAGATGGTGCTTTTAGGAGCTCGTATGCGCCTACGCTTAAGATTGTTGTCATCTGGACGTTTTCTGTGTGCTGAGCGAAATTGCGATGTCAAGAGATAGAAATGACGAGTCAAGACTACAGGAACCAAAGAGGTGCAAATAATGCTACGTCGGCCCGTTCATTTTATTTTCTTTCCCTCGATTTGCCCTCGATGAAGTTATATCGCGCTCTCACGATTAATTTGTAGATCTTATGTGGGTAGATGGTCGCTGAAGGACTCGGACGAGTGAGATGTACTTGCAGAGAGGTGTAGTGGAGCGACCCACTGGTGCGTTGCGACTCCTCCTTGCCTTTCCTTTTTATCTCACCTCCGTTGTTCCGTCTTCAGGTCTTATCCTAGATAAAACGCAGACTCTTGTCAGAATTCTGAGTCATACATAGAACTCCTTCTATGTTCTCGTACCTAGCGGTTCGCAGCTGCATCACATTTTCGAGTGGTCCTTAACGGGTGGTCTTAGAGACTTTTTAAAATCGGGATGGTTCCGCAACTGCGCATTAAATCTCTAAACTCAATCCCGCGTTGTCAACGCCCCGAGATATCCCCGTTCCCCAACTGCATGCCACGTCATCCTGTGCGAGGTTTAGCAATCTTTTTCATCTTCTTTGACCTCACTATTCCTTCCTTGACGTCTCTAGATGGTGTAAAGCACCAGGTTCCTGTCTGATTCAGGTCCATAAATGTTAACGTGACGTAGAGAACTCAAACTTCTCAAGGCAATTTCTCTCCGAGGCGGGTAATAATCGTGCCTTTCCTGGCTTTTATAAAGTCTAGCTATCTCACTGTTGGTTTGGCACCGCGTCCTTACCCCAAACACGATGTTCGGCATAGATTCAAAGCACCTCTCCCGCTCACTACTTTCTGCCGCATTTTTCATTGAGGTACGCTCTATATGATATTTTCACACCTCCTTGACCCTTGAACAACATGGTAGATCAACGTAACTTGGGCGTTTCCGTCGGCGAATTTGAATGCACGACAAGCGTCGCTCCAAGCTGGATGGTCTTCTCTTGGATGCTATACGTTCGTCGTTTACAATATCTTTTGCCCAATAGTGATTAATATTTAACCCGTTAGTGATTCCACATCCCGCACGCTCCGCACCGCAGCCTATACCAGCGTCGACAGCATGACCGTCGAATCTTGCCTAGCATTCTGCACCCCTGCGGGGTATCAGTACGCCGGCGTCGAATACGGAAGAGTGAGCTGCCTTCTTTCATCATCATCTCGCTTTTTCTAATCATTTCATTTCAGGAGTGCTGTAAGTGTATCCTTCGTATTGAAGTAAATAACTCCTCTGAGAGATAGCATTCGAGATTGCGACAATATAATTCACAGCCCAGGCGCTCAAACGAATGCGGCCGATTGTAACATGCCTTGTACAGGAAACGACACGGAATCTTGTGGTGCCGGTGATAGGATCAAAATTTACACGCAGTAAGTAATCGTTCGATTTATGGGAGAGCATTGGACTCGTGTCACTCAAGAATCTGACTACATTTGTGCAGCGAAGCTGTTGTGAGTTCGACTTCGACTTCTCGTCCGAGTTCTACCTCATCAAGTGCGACTTCCATTTCTTTTCCTAGTTCGAGTTCCACCTTATTCACTTCCATTTCGACGACAGCGGCCTCGACAGCGGCCTCGACTCCAACCCCAGCGATCATACGTCAGCTGGGCGCCTGGCATTATAAAGGATGTTACGTGTGAGTTCCCAATTAATATTATTCATGGTATTCGATTCTCATGACCATATTTTAAACAGCGATATCGGCCCTCGTCTCCTTTCACAACAAATCAACACCATCGTTGACGGTGTCACTGCTGAGAGCTGTACAGTGGCATGCAAATCTGCGGGTTACGGTCTTGCAGGACTGGAATACGGACAAGAGTGCTGTACGTTCATTCATTCACTTTCTCCTACGAAGGCTCACAGATGTCTTGATTAGGGTGTGATAACTATCTTCCTTTTGGCGATCTTGCCCCTGATACCGAATGCAATATTCCTTGTAACGCGAACACCGCAGAACTTTGCGGTGCTGGAAATAGATTAGCATTGTATCAAGATTCGAGCGCGATCCCCATCAGCCCCGATGCTTGCATTACGGGGCCAGGATTTTTTAACTTTCAACTTCAAGCCGTTCCTATAAGCTCTTCTGGGGGGCCGTTGGTCGGAGGAGTCACGAAGCAAATATACGCTGTTACGTTAAACTTTAACTTCGAGGATACGGTGGAGTATACGATTTTGTCGGTCAGTGATCTCTAAATTCAAATTGGTATCGTTAATTTCTGTGCTAACGGATTGCTCTTTCGGGGTTTCTTCAGGCATGCAACAATTGCCCCTATTCATATTTCGGCTTTGCGATAAACAATGCGATTGTTACCCCGAACGGATTGTTTGGTCCACCAGAACCCGTTGCACCTGTCGTCGGCAGCGCACAGCTCTTCATTGCATTCTCCGCCACATCCTTTACTCCATACTCCGGGTTCTGCGCAAAAGTACGTCATAAGCTGCCTTTCTTCCTCTTGGCTCGCTCTCTTATCACCAATGTAGCCCAACCCCATTTCTCCAAATGGAACATTTATCGGATTCCCAGCGCTCTCCATTTCTGAGCATGCAGATAAGTGGTGTGATAGGGTGACCTGCCCCACGACCACGTGACCCATCGTAGACACTGTACGTCGTTAGACCACACTACGACTTCCACCTGCTTCCCCGAGCCAGCGACCAGCTCAGGGCACCTCGCCCCATTCCAGTGGGCACTGTGCACGAACACCACTGCAGGCGGGCGTTTGGATATCGTGTATTCTCCCATTGCCACTAGCCCGGATTATTCGCTTTCTGGATGTCAGAATGTGGTACTGCAGATGTCGCAATCGTCTGTTTTTATCCAGCCGTAGGTTGGTACACCGACAGAGCAGCCAGGGCTGGCACGAACTGTAGACGAGTGTGGCATTGATTGGATCTTAATAAAAAAAAGGCCTAGGAATGCGTTCATGTTCTTAATCTTGTTTTGTATGGTGGACGTAGAATCCGTCGAATTTTATGATTTTTTACGTCCTCCAGAGCGGCTTGGACTTTGGGCTTTATGACGTACAACACAAAGCCCTTCTACATTTCCTTCCCGGTTCCTATACGAGGCTTTATCTGACACTATCTGCATCGCTTATTTGCTACCTCGACATCTATCTGCTTCTAGGGTCCGATATATCACTCCAGAATCAGGTACACTGCGTCACGTGTAGGCGGGGCTTTGGGGTTTTGGACTTCGTTTTGAACTTGTATTTGCTCGACTTCAATTTTTATCTACTTCAAATATGCCCTTTCCATTTCTCTTCCGTGTTTTGTCTGTGAATCTAACTGTGCGTGTTCTGAACTTTAGTGCCCTCCTGTTTGAATTTTCTCGTCAGGAATTCTACCTGCAACTTATATGCGTTCAATGAACCACCCATTCACGTTTCGGAACCTTGTCACCTACATAAATCCGAATTCATCTCCCCCCCTCTATGACAAGTTCACATTATTTCTCTCTTCCTTCTCACCTCCACCATCAGCAGCGCTTTCTCTTCTGTACACTTCACTCATTCTTCCGGGTCTACTCGGTGGGTCTTTTTACCTGTCGTTGTCGCCACATGAGGGAGGTGATACTACTAGCCGTTGTCCCAATCAATTCTCGCCTGTCGTCACATTGGCCTGTGGTATCGGAAATACTGCATTGAACCTGGCGTCATCGTGTCTGCTCACATTGACTCCAGTGTTCCGCCCTGACCAGGACATAGCATAAGGAAGCTACGTAATTTCATGAGAGGTCCACATCTACCATACAGAACGTGTTTGACTCGTTCAAGAGGTATCTATCATTCAAAGCAGTAGAGGCCTTGGAGCAAGCGCGAGCATGCCCGATGACGTCCATACCTTTATCAATTTCGAATCATCCCGAGACCACCGTCGCGTTCACTATGACGCTGGACTTATTGGAACTGTTATATCTTTAAATACTCCTCTAATTAACCCAAAGATATGCCTTGTACCCTGCACGAAGGAAAATACATAACCCCCAGAGACAGATCGTCGAGGAGCGGGTACACCGAATCACGACACATACCTCTCCCCCAGTGTCGCAGAATGGTACGAAGCTGTGACTGGACAGTAGACACCATTCGATGTCGCATTCCTGCAACGAAGGCTACTTAGAAATCAAGCTTCTGATTCTCGAAGCATGTAGAATAGATGGAGGACATACTTGCGAAGGGTTGAGGCAGGTCTAGGAACTCTCAGCGTCGGTCGGGTTGTGACGATTCCGCAATGCCTGCCGTGAAAACATGGCATGGTAGGCGCGGTAGTGGCCACGGCCTTTTACCTGTGCTTTATTCCGCAGACTCCTCAAGGTCCGGTGGGCAGCGAGCTCCAGGATTTTTATCGATCCTACGCCCTGTGGAGAGTGAGTAGAGGCGTGAATTTTCGTATGTTGAGTGCCCGACGCCCGTGCATGATCTCCCTCTCCCCATCCGCATCGCTGAGGGTACGAATCGGAGGAGATTCTGTATTGTCTGTCAACGAAACCGGGGCCCAGAAAAAGAAACATGAGGCTAAATAAAATTTCCCTCAATTACTTTACAAGAAATGTCTGTCGTATATCAGCGTAGGAGTATCACTGAATTTTTTTTCCCCGACAATGCGTGGGATGTCAAGGTGCGACGGGTGCTGTATATCTCCCCTCAGGGCCCTGGACCGGGGGGCTCGCGGTCTACCGATAAACGAGCATCAATATCTCCATCAGATTAGCAAACCGTGGCTCGAAAGGCACTTACATCTGTTGTTTCAGCATCCCGCACGACCTCTGTCGTGGTATCAACCTTTATCGAGATATTAGTCAGTCGCTGGGTAACAAATAATTTGTTTGGTTGTTCGATAATGCCGCATTGATGCGTAAGGAAGGAATTTTCCAACGTACTTGTTCTCTTGTAGACCTAATTTTCGCGAATTCCATCATGGAGAGGGGGTCGCTAGGAACCGAACCCATATGTTGGATCTTTTTGCGAGCATTAAGGGTTGCCAAAAGACAGTTCGTATACACTGTATTGTTGCACAAACGATCGGCTTCATTGATGATGCATCGAGTCGGGAGGTGGAACTTACAACGGCCAATGCAGAAATAAAAAGCAGCATAGACGAAGGAATGATTCTCAACGCTGATCTTTGGCATGAAAAACAGTCAGGAACAAAGAAGGCGCAGGGGAGTCACTTGGAGAAAAGAACACGAGAAGAACGGTACTCACAGCGATCAGAGAAGCGACAGCACAGAGGCTGTGATAACGGTGAATGATAAGGAATATTATTGTTGATGGAAAGTAAAATCCATGTACCTAGTGATGACTCCTGTATTAACCGCGAACAACATCTGGTAAGGGAATGAGAAAGAAACAGGAATGCATTAGAAATGCTCGGTACGGTTGAAAAATGGGGCTAAAATAACTACTCACGAGCTTGCTAATCATTGTATCTGTTCTGATGAACAATGATAAACTTTCCGTACAATTCTTGGATGGGGACATCAAGACCACGCACCTGTGTAGACCTGTACGCGAAAGATGGAGAAGTACGCATAGAGCACCAGCAATAAGAACATCCCCAGAGGCGGCGAGCGCATTAATCGAGATAGAGAGGGCCTGAAAATTGCGGCGTCGGCCTCTGTGTGCGATGATATAGGAACGTTGAGTTGGCCTACTTCGAGTTTTACCAGCTCAGACCAGATCTCCATTTGTAATCTATGGGGATATAAGATTTTTCACAGGAAAGGCAGGGAGAGGACTAACGATATGCATAAATACGCTTATAGATCATGGGGCATTAGGAGTTCGACGTCCCCGAAACGTGGGGCGAGACATACCGACAACGGCACCTATGAATGCCAAATAAATCCAGGGCACTTCATGAAATGGAGAAGTATCTCTTACCAAACTCTCCCAAGACCAACAGCGCCTGTTTTGTAGGTGTGGGGTTTAGTTAAAACTTAAGGAGACGACGGTCTAAGCGAGGACTTACGATAACACCAGTTAGTAATTTATTTCGATTGCTCACTGGAAAAGGTTCAGCATAAAAACGGAGAGTGGAATCCTCAGCGAGCGCACACAACCACACACGCATGGTCAGGAAGCTAAGAACATCTGTATTAGTCTCGTGAAATCCATGAGTATTTAGATTGCAGATGTACCTTTGGACGATGAGCGCAGTTAAAGCCTATTAAAGCGATGGAGTATTGTGGTTAGCACCGCTCATTCGCCCGACATATTAGTTGAATAAACATACGGTGAAGATAGCTTCAACCTTGAATATTTCTAAGAATAAGAAAAATCGACCAATCAATGAGTGTTATTGCGTACCAAAACACTCCTATTCATGGAGGTGGGATAAACTCTAATTTAACCAGGGACTAAGTTGGGACTAGGGATTAGCGAACTTACCACACGATCGAATGCAAATCCACTAGATCACCCCAATTCGTAATGGCATATGTGTAGACTACAACGTAAGCATTTGAAAGGCCACACTGAATCATTGACTTACTCGAGTGTGTGAGAAGAGCTTGATGTACAGTGTCGAACGTCATAACAACAGCCACCTATATATGTATGTGATGGGATACAATCAAATTATTGACTGGAAAATGAAAGGATGCGCGACTTACTAGCAGCTTTAATGGCCATGAATCACTGTAATGTGTATAGTAGTACCAAGCTTGAAGAACTGAGACTGGAATAATGCAACCCAGTCACTCCTCTATCGAGGGATCCTAGAAAAGAAGAAAGTAGAAGTTAGAAGACGGGCCAAACACAACCTGGGCATGACGAGAGGAACACTAAAAGAGCGTTATGGGAAAGAACCCATTGATGAAAAGGTCTGGCACTCCCTCCGAAGCAAAGATGTCTCTCAGAGAGCCCGCGCTTTCCTCTGGAAGGTGATACATGATGCGTACAAGTGTGGGAAGTACTGGCGCAACATCCCAGACTGCGAAAACCGGGCAATATGTCATGTATGTGACACTGAGGAAAGCATGGAACATATCCTAATTGAATGTAAAGCAACGGGTCAGGAAGTGATCTGGAAACTAGTGGAGGAATTACTTGCTCTCAGACATCTATGCTGGGAACCGCCCAGCCTCGGAACTGTGACCGGATGCTGTCTCATCGACTACCATTCCAGTGATGGCAAAAAACCCCTACCGGGGGCCAACAGGCTCTACCGAATAATCGTGTCAGAGTCTGCCCATCTGATATGGCGTCTGCGATGTAAATGGAGGATAACCGACGAGGGTGACCCTCAAAGAATTGCAACGGAGGAGGAAGTACGAAAAACATGGTTAAATATTATTAACAGGAGGCTAAAGCTCGACTGCCTGCTCACGAATAGGTATAGGTATGGTAGGAAAGCCATTCGCCCATCACTGGTTACTAAGACATGGTGGGGCGTGCTCCGGAACCAGGAGGACCTGCCAGAAAACTGGTTGCTGAACACCGAGGTTTTAGTGGGTATTGGGGGACGTCCTCCGGGACGAAATCGTTGAGCTCCGGCTCTGCGAATCCCCCCCGAGCCCCACACTACTTCAAAAGAGTGTGCCTAAACGCATTCCTCGGGGTGGAGAGTAAACGCGGGGTGAAAAATCCCTGCCATTCAGCTGACTTGCGAGGCTAACTCTGTTAGTTGTCGCAAGCCTAAAAGCTCCACCAAAAAAAAAAAAAAAAAAAAAAGAAATGAGA
>Ga0307517_10012017_pt1 | contig 11945 bp, 14 predicted proteins | sample 23_EM_MG_FD_194515 | JGI IMG/M metagenome (GOLD analysis project Ga0307517, IMG submission 194515) | Populus trichocarpa ectomycorrhiza microbial communities from riparian zone in the Pacific Northwest, United States - 23_EM | ecosystem: Host-associated > Plants > Roots > Unclassified | place... | reverse complement strand
GTGGGCGGTAATCGACCGTGGTGAGGGGTAGTGGTCGTGGGAACCGACCGCTAGCCATGGGAAAAGTCCACCGAAAAGTCCACTGAAATTTCAATGGACTTTTATCCCCGCGGTTCGGGTGCCCTCGTCATGGACTTCATCCTGCTCGCTGACGATGAACTCGCGTGTAGTCAATTCCTATTCTATGAAGAGTTAGCGCCTCGGTTGGCGCCCCTTTCAAAGCATGTCTCAAGTCAGAAAAGTGTGGCGGCCACTCCTGGCTTCGCACCAACGCCATGTCACAGGATCGTGATTCATCCCAAGACGTGTTTTATATCGATATGCTCGATCCGCGAGCACTGGACATCCCAGACGAACTTGACGCTGCTCTTCGTGCAATCGGAGCAACCTGCCAACGGGATGACCCCGAGATTGCGGAGATGGTTGTGGCACTCGACAGTCGCCCCCATATCTTGGAGTATATTATCTCGAGTACGTTGCACGCGCTGCCCTAGACCTTTGTCTGTCACTAGAACTGATCATTTCGCCTTCTAGTGCTCGAGGAGGGGGCTTACGAGAAGCTCTCGAAGTGGATACTCGCCGGATTTCCCAGATCCACGACGCCAAACCCCATCGACACTATGAGCATGCGGCTCCTCCGGAGGTTCTCATCTTCATTGCTATCCGCTGAGTATCCGTCCGCTGCCGATGCACCCCCCAACCTCCGCGTGTTCTGTAAAAAGGCGGAACTCTCGTTTGACGTTCTCAAGGCACTTGAGGAGAACGCCGACAGTGTATCGACCGGGGGAAACGTGTCCCCCGTTCGCCGCAAAAGGGGCAGAACAATCACTGGCAACCGTCACATCGATTCACGCCCCTTCGATTCCCTGGGGATTGCCGTCCCGACTACGGATGTAGAAGTACGCAGTGTGCGTGTCGAAGTTTTGTCACAGCTTCAAAGCATACTAGAGGTGTGTGGGTTAACAGTCGGTGGCCTGGGCATAGGACTGAGTAGCCCTAGCATTACCTCCTCATTCTCAGAAAACCGATGCTATCGGAGGTCTTCAAATCCTCATACACTAAGGCAGAATTATCACGGGAAGGAGTGTCTTCCCTAAAATCAGGAAAATCGGTCGCGGGGTTAGATCAATCCCAGAACCCAGTGCTTCCTCCAGTGGGGAACGCGCTCCACCTCGACGACATTGAGGGATTTGGAGAGTGGCCAATCATGCTATCTACCCGAGCCCAGAAAGATCTCCGAGATTTCAGGCGCGCCGATGGTGCGATGTTCCGGATCGTAATGAAGAAGATCAGGTGGGACTTAACCCTTCGTTTTAATGACCGCTACTAATTCCTCCCAGGCAATTGTCAAAGGGGGACTTTTCCCATGCCAATCAGGCTTCGCTCACGGGTCCCAAAACAGAACTGCCAATATATGAGGCAAAGATGACCGGGGATGTTCGGATTGTGGTATGCGAAGGATTGCTCGCAACTCAAAGCATCTCACTCACTATTCCCCCTAGTATCAGATAGATTGTGTACCCGATCCCAGGAACACACACGCAGCCGATTCTCGACACGAATGCCAAGGTGCTCCCTCTTTCGATTCTTTCGCCTCAACTAATGCGGTCCCCCACTTTGGCAGTAATCCGGATGTTTGGTATCTTCACTCTCGCACAGCTTCACCACGGACGGTTTTGGGATAGTCTCAGCCAACAACTTCAAAAACGGGGTCCAGGCTACATTAAGCGATGCACTTTCCGAAACAAACCTCTCAGCATCGGCGAAGATATCATATTGCCCGCTGTATTTCCTTCATTACCATACCAGATCCGAGATACACCACAAGCTACGCCACTCGTCAAAGTCCGCGAAGAAGATCTGAAGGATGTGAGTGATACGGCTGGGGTTTTTTTTCGGATCCACTGACAAGTACACGTGTAATAGATCCATTCTATGCTTGTGTACGCCCTCCCTCGACATTGTAGTATCTCTGACAGCTCACACATCGAAACTAGTCTGGACAAATTCGTCATGCTATCTCAGGTGATCGGTTTCTATCCCCGCCTGATTGCATGCTAACCTCCCGAAGGCGCTTCTAAACAGTACGCCCTTTTAGAAGACTTCTGACACAATAACCGCCGCTTACTCGTCCCAGGTATCCTGGCCGACAAGGAGGTTGCCCATGTTTTCTCGGTTTCGTATGTACAATAGTTGTCCCATGCAACAATTTGCGCTTATTTCTAACAAACAGTGCACAAGAGCAAGAGATTATCGAGCACCCTTCATCTTGTTATGTGATCGGCAGAAGCGGTACAGGGAAGACCACCACAATGCTATTCAAGATGTTGGCAATACACCGCACCTGGCAACAATATCCTGACATGGGTCCAAAACCCCGTCAAGTTTTCATCACACAATCTCGAGTCCTGGCCACGAAGGTTGAGGAGTATTTTGTAAAACTGATGTCGTCCCTCGACACCGCTGCATATTCCCCCGAGGAACTACGTGGGATAGGAAAGGACGTTGAGCAGGACATCGAGTTTGTAGATCAGGATGATAACGAACAATGGAGGTCGGACCTGCCAGGGAAGTTTAGTGAGCTGTTGGACGAAAATTTTCCATTGTTCATCACCTATGACCGGGTACGGATATCCTTATCCCCGAAGCACCCGATCTCACCATTCTATGAGCAGCTCTGCACAATGCTCCAAAACGATATCGGGCGAGGCAACCGCAACGACGGGTTTATTATCCCCGAGACGCATGTCCATGGAGACGAGGCAACATCTCCCACGAGTCCAACGTTCCCTCGAAAGTCGAGGTTGCGCGCAGGATCCGGGACTACGTCCTCATCCGATTACATGCAGCAGTTCCGCAGAAACTTTGTCTCCTACGGAGAGTTTTTGGCATCTTACTGGGACCACCTCCCGCAGGCCTTGACCCGTGGCCTAGGTGAGAGGCGATGGCTCATCCGTGGCGTGTTATAATAATTGGTGACCCAGATCCAGCCTTGGTGTTCGGAGAATTTATGGGAGTAATCAAGGGGTCTGAGCATACAGTCGGGACGGAACGGAGATGTCTTGATCGGGAATCTTACAAGTCGGTCAGCGTTCGAAGCCAGGGAACCTTTTACCATAAGCGGGATGACATTTATGACCTGTTCATGGCGTATACAAAGTTGAAGCGAAACCTACAAGACTATGACGCAGCGGATCGGTGACATTTCACCCCCCTCCATTGGTCCTTGTTTTATTGAATCCATTCCCAGGACTCACTACATTTTGAAAGCACTCCGTGAGGTCGGTCCAGCTGGTCAGAAGGTGCACTTCCTGTACGGTTACTCCGGAATTTGCCTTTTCTTTGCAAAACTAACGTCACCCTAGGTATGTTGACGAGGTCCAGGACAATCTCCTGATCGACACGCTCGGTATGCGTCAACTTTCCGCTTAACCCTTCACCTACCTGACGATCCCAGTACTTCGGACGATCTGCGCCAATCAACATGGGTTGTTCTGGGCCGGCGACACCGCGCAGGTAAGGGCAGCGGTCGCACATATGGACCCACTAATACCTCTCTACTAGACAATTTCGATCGGCAGCTCGTTCCAATTTACTGATCTCAAAGCATATCAATACCGTATCGAGGTGAAATGTTTAACGGTGCTGAATTGTGCTGGAGCTGACGGTCAATCCAGAAAGAACTTTCGCATGAGTTGGGCCTCACTCCCGTCGAACCAAGGACCTTCGAACTTGTCTTGAACTACCGTTCTCATGGAGGCATTGTAAATTGTGCACGTTCTATCATCGAACTGATAATGTGCTATTGGCCGTACTCGATCGATGCCTTGCGACCTGAGGGAGCGATGATTGACGGGGTCCGGCCAATCTTCTTTGCTGGCGAGGAAAATGTGCGTTTGTTGTTGTGACCGGGCTTTCCGGGACTGAATATTGGAAATAGGATGATTTAGAGAAGTCATTCCTTGAAAATGGCCAAGGGGAACCGATTGAATTCGGGGCGGACCAATGTATGGCTTTTTTTGTGACATTCTGTTATGTATTGACTCTCCGTTAAGGCATACTCGTGCGCAATGACGCTGCAAAGGACAGGCTACGGAAAAAGCTCGAAAACAGTATCATCATGTCAGTTCTTGTGTTCCTGCATCTGTTTCTTTACCTGACTTATGCCCACAGGACCCTGTACGAGAGCAAGGGACTCGAATTCAATGATGTCAGTCTTAATCTTTTTCATTTTCGCCTATTACCAATAAATCCAAGGTCCTGTTGTACAACTTCTTCGAGGATTCCACGGCAACTCTGAACCAATGGCGTCTGGTGCTTAACGGGGTTTCTGACAGGGGCAGCTCCTCAGACGTTCCAACCTTCGATGAAACGCGTCACGCGAGCGTTTGTGTAGAGGTATGTTGTTTCCTGTTTGAGACTTCCTTTCCTTCCCCCACTCACATTATCCGGGTTGACAGTTGAAATTCCTGTACGTTGCAGTTACTCGGGCCCGGAACAAACTTTGGATCGTGGATAATTCCGAGTCAGCTGAGCCAATGAAGGTACTTGAGAATCTTGTAATCCCGAAAGGAAATCTCACTCCCTGTGCAGGAATACTGGAACAGTAGGGAACAGATCGAGATCCGGTCGTCTACTGCAGAGATATCACGTTTGGGGGTTGCATCCACTACTGATGAATGGTTAAAGACCGGGAAAACGTCAGGATCAGGATTCAGCATTGCGATATACTGACGACCCTTTTCACAGGATGTTCCTCAATAGGCGCTATGCACAAGCTTCAGTCGCGTTTCGAAATGCTGGGCGAAACCGGGAAGCCGCGATATGCGATGCGTACCTCCTGCGAGAAAAGGCTCGGTCGATATCCACTACTGCCAGCGCGGCCAGGATCCAAGCATTTATCATCGCGGCCAAGACTTTCACCAAGTGCGCGCAGGATTCCCCATCCAAGCGAGCCAATGAACGCCGGACCTACTACGGGACTGCCGGAGAATGTTACTCAGAAGCTCGTGAACTGAAAAATGCGGGAGATAGTTATTGGATGGCTGAGCAGTATCATGCAGCTGCTCGTACCTACCGAGATGGAGGATACTTTGACGAGGTGGTCAAGGTGATCACCCAACATGGGGATGCCCTCGACAGTGACCTCCTTCAACGTTTGACGATGGTTGCTCAGATGTACTATTTCAAGGTTTGTCCCAGCGTTGACTTGTTTCCAAATATTTCTCACTCTCTTTACGTAGCGTTTGAACATCAAGTGAGTACTTAAGAATCCAGTTAATCGGAAGCGGAAGCAAAGAGTCCTAAGACTTGAACAGGGCGGCTCTAAAGCTGTTTCCCTCCGTTGAGGACGCACTGGAGTTCTTGGAAGATTACGACATGGACGAAGCGCGTGCCAAAGTGTTGATACAACTGGGCAGAATTTCTGATGCTGCACAAATCCATGCAAAGAATGGCGATATGCTGAAGGCGGCTGAGACACTGGACACATCTACCATTCGCAGTACCGAAAATTTACGTCTAATGGCCAAGTGTATCTTAACCGGGCTTCGGCGAAGTTTGACCCTCGGGGTAGTTCCAAAATCCGGCTCCATCGCCTCAAAGCTGCTGGTACTGGCGGATCGGTTGGACAAAAACGCTATGAAAGAACAAGAAGTCCACGAGGTGAGCGCTCCCCATTCATTCAATCGGCCGGCGGGTCTAATACCTTAACATCTCCAGCTTGCAATGTTTCAAGCGATCGGACGTGTCGACCGCGCAAGTCTCCGCACGCTCGCCAAGACCTTCATCGATATGGGGAACCTTCCCGCTGCTCTGTTATGCCTGGACCACATCTTCTCATCCCGCCCCAAGCTGCAAGATCTCCCACTTGCCGAGATTCAGGAATCATTCTTCGTGTATCTTGGCTACATTCGCCTGCTGACTAAGTTCCGGCGCGACGAGTCGTTGGCTCAAGGCTCGAACCACCAGAGGTTATTCGGGTTTAAAGCACTAAAAGGGAATCGTTACCTTGTGCCAAGACACACCGCTTTACACGATCAACTCACCAGTCGATATGCGTCGAGTGCAAAGGACACGGACGGGTACGGATGCGGCTATGACGAGCTCCGTCGAGGTATCTCTCAACTCATCTCCCGTCGGATCCAAGATCGTACGGAAGCTCAGAACGGCGCCTGCCACGACATTCATGGATTCTCCCCTTGTTTATCCTTGCTCGTTGAAAAGGGATGTACCCCCCCAGACGAGGATGGGTCATGTACCTTCCAACATGTCCAACTGGAACAGCTTACAGTCGATTGGTATCACGCTCGACTCCGCCTGGTGCTTCTACAGTTCCAAATCCTAGATTCGGCTCGCTATGGTGATTTGGGTGTGAAAAAGTATGTCCTGACTCACTCTGCGAGAAATGCGTGTGGATACTCATTCAATATGAAGTTACTGGCTGGGGATATTGTACTCGGTGCTTCATCCACCTTTCCAGAGGCTCGGATCGCTCGCGAATCTCGACATTGCTAGCATACCCGAGGGAGCTGACGGTCTCCCGATTGCACGAGAATGGGTTGAAGACGTCTGTCACAACCTCGGACATAACACCCCAGGACCCGCCGACCGCTCCAGACACTGGTTCGTGGTTGCATGCACGCTAGCCTTCGACCTCGATAGAAGAAATGCCGAGAATTATGCCCCCCGTCTGCCGATGTACAGGTCGAAATTGTGGCCGCAATCCCCGCATCGTCAAGAGGACCACTCCATCGTACGGGATCTCGTCGCGTTTTTGACCACCAAACAACATCGTTCGTTGACATTTGGTTCATCGTATCTACGGTGTGTACTACAGGATACATGGGTCCGCGCGCATCCTTTCTGATTCGTCCTCTCAGCGAAGTTCTTCGTAGCCGGCTGCACGTTGACCCGATCGTGTTGTGCGATCTGGCAGAAAGGCTCTCCGGACTGTTCATCATGGCCCGCGGAGTTAACTCGGAGGGTATATTGCACAATGTTACCTTGCCTCGAAGTTGGTTCATCAATCTCATACTCCCGGGTATAAATTTGAGAAAGGATACGTCGACCTTCTCCACCTTCGCGGAAACCATGATCGACCTCATGCAACAAATTTATGCACAAGTTGAACGGTCTCTTACGTCTCCCTCTGACACCAAGGAACAATTCATCACGAATGGCAGTCCGATCACCAACCTCACGGGGCCTCTTTGCATTGCCCGAATGTAAGTTGACCCAGGTCTGAGCCTCAAAACACAGTATTAACAGTTCGAGTTTCAGTTGCTTCTGCCTCTGCCTCAGTCAGTCGCGTCATCCCACTTTATTGGAGCGCAGGGTTAACCTTTCACAGTGGGATACAACACAAACGATGACAACCTCAAAAAGATAGTCTTGACCGGTATCCAATCGTTGCGTAAAGGAGACGGACAATCTACACCGTGCATCTATCAGCGGTAAGCATTGTTTGTTTGGTGGAGATATTGTTACTGAGATCCAACAGTTACGCCGATGCCAAGGACTGGGATGATCTTGTGCATACATTCACCGAGTGGCTGGAAGACTCTTCCCTCGATGAGATCATCCTCTTGCTTCACAGCACTATCCCTGGTCCGCAGCAGCGGCCACCGAAGCACGTCCGCCCAGTGACTTATAATCGGCTGGGCCAGGTACCCAGGTTGCTCCTCTCTCCTCCGAGTGCTTTGGAGGCTGGCGTTACCCCCGTCTACCACCACCAGCAGCATATTGAAGCGGTAACGGGGGTACAACCTGATAGCGATCATGGCGGACACGGGCAGCATGAGCGCATCGACATGACGGAGGACAGGATTCCTGATGGGAAGGAAACAGATGTGGTTATATCTGGTGGGGATCATGGAGAAATCGACGAGGCCCGGGTCGACGCTGCCAAAGTGATACAGGGTGCCTACCGTCGCCATTTGGAACGGAAACTGGGTCCTGCGGCCAGGAAAATACAGCGTGCTTATTGTCGCTACTTGAAGCGGAAGAGGGTCGTTCGTACGGGGATCGACGCGGCCCAAGCTCGATATTGGAACCTTCTGCGCAAGAGGTCAATGGAGATGGAATGGACCAAGGGTTCACAATATTATGTCCTCTTCCGAGTCCCACTGGCATACATTCTCGTATGCTTGGAGGTGATTAAAGCGTTCGTCGAGTCCGAGAAGAAGGTTGCTCAGAAACGGATGATGACCGAAGACCACAAGGGTCTCGAGGAGTCGATGGAGGCTCTCAACCGATACAGGTATGACAACGCCAATTTCACATTATATCAAGGGTCTAATAAATCTCCCAGTGATCTCCGTAAGAAAACGATCGCGCTTCAGAAACTACTCTCTCCACCCTCTAAATTCCACGAGAAAAAGTCTGTGAGCGACCTCCAAGACGCGGTCCAAGAGGTTAAGAATGTTGTAGAGAGCTTGGGCGATACCCCAAGGTCGGTCGAGATGAGGGACCAGATCAAGAAGGATTGGGATCGGGGATGGAAGTGGATTTTTGAGAAGCAGGGGAGTAAAGCGAAAGGGAAGAAGGCTGAGAAACCAAAGCTTGTGTTACGCCGTTGAGCTATCCTGCACCTGTGGTCGGATTCGCTGTATCCACAAATGTAAACCAAGTCATCGACATATCAACTCTGGGTGTACCGTTTGTAGGAGGGAGGCGATTCAAGAACAGTATAAAACCAAAGACTTAGAGTCCCGGGAATTGCCCGACAGGACATCATGATACGTTTGCCGAAGTGTCAGAATTTGTGCTACCGTCACTGCAGGGTGTTCGGACAGTGGGGGTAATTATACGTAGATCAGTGTCGACGGTACATTTTCAAGCTGATTTGACCTTAAGGGTCGAACGTAATGTCCCGGAAGATGTGTAGTATGAATCCCAGTGGAACAGGGACCCAAACAATGTTCATGAACTGGAGAACGAAAGGATTTCAACGGGTGGAACAAAGGGGGGGGGGGGGTGATGGGCGTGAGATGTACGACGAGGTATACCCAGAAATCCAAGCTGGTAGAGGTATCGAAGTTAGGACTTCCGGTGATCCATTCAGGACAGAAAGTCATCCACCTAGGCAAGCGTCTTCTGCGTGCGTTCTGAGGGATAAGGATCCCGTAGAGTTCAGCGGTGGATAGAACAACGGTCCAATAGTGCTTTGCAGGGTCGTTCTCGGTGAGTCGGTTGGTAATGCAACAACATGATGGTCTGGTGCCGAGGATTGTGAGGATTTCGAGGGAGACGACGGCTGGATCAGCCGTGCTCCAACGGACGTTGGCTTTTGTCCATTCTCTCCCTATCGATGAACGGCTGGTGGTGAGTCCCCTGTTCATCTCCACGCAAGTAGAAAGTAAGGAAACGCACACGTCTCCGTCACAGGACCCACGCTCCCATTCGGTGTCCTGCAGGACGTGGAGAGGTACAACCACGACGCCTCATATGCGAAGTGAGTTATCGCGTCGAACGCCTAAGAAAGGACCTCATCAACGATTCCATCCTTCGTAACATCTTGTAGACGTTGACTTTTTCCAAGTTCCGGAACGTGATCCCGTCTGTCCTGGAGGCGGTTTTGGGAAGCAGCTTCACAAGATCGACATAAGCGAGGAGCACCAAAAATGTCTACGATGGAGAATGCTGCAGTTGTGGTGAATACTAGGGTTGCGGTCGCGTCGGTCGTGAGAGGTTCGTCGACGTGGTCTCTGAGGATGACGGACAGGCCCTTGAGCGCTTACAATAGCAGACCAGTGGTATTATGATGGTCCGATGCCGGGTTCCCGCCTTATCCTTCCGCGTCCTCGACAAAGCCAACGGGTATTCTCTCACCTGGAGGCTGCGTGTAAGCTTAGGTTCGTTCTCAAGTATCCTCGCTGGGGTGTTCAACCTCAAATGCACCCTTGATTTGTGTAGAACATAAATGCGGCGTCTGATTCCGAGCCACCTCCCACCCTCCGGCTTCCGTCGCCCCAAGCTCGAGGTCCCGGAGGGACATTCGTTATCGTCTACAACAAACTAGACTCGGAGACTATCATACGGTTGGTGCGATCGTGGTGTTCATCGGGACAACTCGAAATTCCTTCCGAGGTGAGTTCAACAACTCCGCTTCCCTTCCGCCTTCACGAGGGTTATTTCTAGTCCAGGTCAGATCGTGACGCGTTTGGAATATCAAGAGTACGGCAAAATGGCGGTAAAGACGATGACGGACATTTTTCTATCCGCTCACGAAAACGCGACTTGGTCTGAGCACTCTGTGCCATCCGGGCCTCCAGTTTCCCCGCTGCTGCATTGAGCGGTACACCATCGATTGGGAGTGATGCCGGTGTGAGAAGCATCGATCATCATAGCGGTGTCTTCACCTCACCGGAAGGAAACCTTCGCCGCTTGCGAGTACATTTTGGAACCGGTTAAGCTCAACGTTCCGATCTGGAAGGAGGGGTATGAGAGTGGCGAGGTGCGGTGGAAGGCGAACAACCCACCTCCGACCTAGGCACGATACTCCCAATTCATCACCTTTCGAGACTGAGTGTTGATACATACGTAGTACGGCATAGTCAATGCATATGCATAGTGCCCACGATACCATACAGCGATAATCATAGTCGCTGACTTCCTCGTGACTGGACCACGCCCCCACTCGTCGTGTCTGGTTCTCGAAAACGCTAATGATTGCCAAAGAACAGTGGCCCTAGTAAGAAGAAAACTTCGATAAAAAATACTCTTTCCGTAATATTGTTCTACCGTGTGTTGTCGTAACCATCGGGTTGGACCTTGATTCGGGAAGCATCACATCGCCATGAATAGGGAGATAAGTTCCATCATCTCAATTTATCTAGTTGGGAACATTGTACAACATTGAAATTAGGGCCACAGAAAGAATGGGACATGTATCGTCTACGATAATATTTTCAGATGTGCAGCCCACGGAGGTTCAAATTTCATAAGGACGTCAGTCGCGTGACTATCGTTACAACAAGAGGGAAGACTGTTTTTACCGGATATGCGAACCACTGGTTCTCGTTGGACCGGGGTTTGAGGAACCGTCACCTTGATTATCATCGTGCCTCGAGGTCGATCCCCGTTGGAAACCAAACGGCTGTTGAGACTGACCAAACCACCCTGATGATCTCGGCATCCCAGGCCTTTCCCAATTCAAGTTGACAGTTGAGATTGTGGGCGGGATGTGTGGCTCTGTTACAGAGATACGGGTCCAAACGTCGGAAGCCACGCCTGTCCAAAAGTCCGGACCTCCGGCTTGTCCCCGAGGTCCGGACGGCGAAGGTCCATCCTTTGGGTAAGGGGGGGAGGGGATGGAGAACGGCGACAGTAATCTCGACCGTTAAACCAGTTAGGTCCACCTCCGGATCCTGGACCACACAGACGAGGACCGGTACCATGGCTCCCGTAGAGGGACGCCTGGGATTATCCCCTCCCTGGAGGTGAATACCCGGGCCTTCCAGGGTGGTGTTCATGATGGTGACTGGTAGTAATAAAAAGGGGTCAATCCACAACATCCATAATCGGACAGACATTAGAGCTTAGACGCTTGCGGCTGATCGTGAGATTAGGATACGACCGGCTGGCGGGCAACATGATTCGAGACAGGGGTTCCTGAAGACATTTTGGTGAGGGAGTCAGCAGTTAGGGTGTCTGCCTGCATATACGCTGGCCGAAAGGTGGAGAGTGGAAAATATAAGTATCATCGGCGATGCGACTCTGATGACATTTCCCAACCGGGCGCGTAGGTTCGTACCAAACCACGTGATTTGCAATCACCCGGTCGTCTTGTGCCGAGACTAACCGGGCGCGCCCGTTGGAGGGCACCCGAACCGCGGGGATAAAAGTCCATTGAAATTTCAGTGGACTTTTCGGTGGACTTTTCCCATGGCTAGCGGTCGGTTCCCACGACCACTACCCCTCACCACGGTCGATTACCGCCCACC
>Ga0307517_10012016_pt1 | contig 11946 bp, 5 predicted proteins | sample 23_EM_MG_FD_194515 | JGI IMG/M metagenome (GOLD analysis project Ga0307517, IMG submission 194515) | Populus trichocarpa ectomycorrhiza microbial communities from riparian zone in the Pacific Northwest, United States - 23_EM | ecosystem: Host-associated > Plants > Roots > Unclassified | place... | reverse complement strand
AAACTGATCTGGACACCTTACATAAATAAATAAATAATTTATTGCATGCTCTCATAAATATAATAATTTGGTTGTAGAATCCATGTTAATTTAGACGTGGATAACTTACATACCATTGAATCAAATCAACTTTATATAAATCCTATTAATAATAATAAACTTATATGCAGTGTAAAATATATGGGATAATACCGTATCCATGCTTTAATTTAATACATGATATTTGTATAAAAACCAACCAAAAAACTGATTTGATCGAATAACAATCCATTGATAGCATGGTGCTGTACCCCATGTGTGTGTGTCTATATATATATTAGGGTAAATTACTAACAAATATTTGATATTATATATTATTTATAGAAAAATTAATTTAAAATATATGTATCAACTCAAGTCAAACAAAATTAATTTAAAAATACATTTAAAATGAAAAAAATTACATTATAATTGTTCTCTTTGATATTTTATATTTAAAAACTGCTTCATAATGATTTTATTTTTTATCTCATTAAAAATATCGTTCTTATTATATACAATAAATTTTTATTTATCTATTTCTAAATCTTTCAAAGAATAGGAAAGTTCTTCACAACGATTCTATACTGACATATGGTACATAGTATCTAAAATCATAGCTTAAAGGGATTATCACAAACTTTCATCTAAAACTTACATTATAATTGTTTCTCTCCCATACACATATTAATTCATCAAACCCATAAGTTATTATAAATCCTAATTATTTCTATAACTAATTATAAAGAAATAAAACTAAAATTTGATAATGAAACAAATAGAAAAGATTAAGGAAACTTTCATAAAACATAAAGTATAAGATGTTACTTGTTTAGATAATTAATATTTAGGACTTGAATATAAATTTGATAGAAGGGAGAGAGGAGAGACAATAGTAAAAAAAAAAAAAGAGAAGAGCTTAGATCAATTTATTAGTTAGCAAAAAAATTAACCTTGCAAAAATATTATATTAATATTTTAATATAAAAAATATTTTGAAAAAAAATAAATTAACGGGGCAATTGCCCCCTTTTATCTCTATGTGGCGCTGCCACTATGTGTGTGTGGTTAATTAGTCTCCTTCGAGATCATCTACCGGTTTTATTTTTGAAATAAATGTTTATTGTCCCGCGGGAAAAAAAAATCACATAATCATGATAATCAGTAAGGCATCTATGAATACAGGTGGGTAAGGTACAGGTTTATAACTTAGTTTTTAATGGTTTACAAATTATAAATTTAATTTATTTAATTTTCTTAGATCCAAACAAATAAAATATATAGAATGAACTAAATTTGTTGTAGAAGTTATAGATATTCATGAGTTGATTTGTATTGCTAATTTTTAGAGTTCATATTTAAATGTGGACCTACAGCTTAGACTATAAGTATCATAACACATTTAATACTGGATCTATTTTTTATATTTGCATCATCATTCAATTTTAGTTATTTTCTTTTGAGAAAGAGATAAAAAAATTTTATTACCTTAAAAATCTATTATTAATTTTAAAGTTAAAATATTTATAAATAAAATAAAAATAAATATTCAATTCAGCATATATAAATTGGATCGGCTCAATCAGGTTTCAAGAATTTTAGTTTACCACCCAGCTTGCGATGTTCATTTTCTAGATTTTGTTTTTTTATTATTTATAACATCTACAGTATCCTAACTTTAACAAATTAATCTGATAAAATAATACAAGCCAAACTATTGAATCTTCTCTCTCCTTGCCCCCCTTCCAAATTCAAAATAAATATTAAATAGGCGTGATTTTAGGCCCACGTTATACCGTTTGAACATGTAAAGTCATTTCTTTACGCGCTAATACGAGTTAATATTAATCCAGTCCCCATAGTTTATTCAACCTAATTAATTAATCCCTACACTGTAAACAACAATTAACTAGTCCCTTGATCACTATCCTTAATTTAATATTTTTCTATACCATAATTTCCTTACGTGACAATTACATTTGACCATATCAAATATCTCTTTTTTATTGTTTCTATTTTCTAACAAAGGAAAAAAAAACGAATAAATTGGAAAGATATGTAGATATGGTTAAAAAAAAACTTAGATTATAAATGGATCAAGAGAAATATGAGATCGTAAATATTTTTTTTTATCCTTTTGATTTTACAGAAAGAAATATCTCTAGATTAACTTGTAAATCAATTAAAATCAGTTTTTTTCTATAAATATTTTAAGAAACATATTCCTGTATTGATTGGTTTAATTGTATTTTTTAAAAAAATATTTTTGAATTATTTTAATATATTAATATCAAAAATAAATTTTTAATAATGATAATAAAATATTATTTTAATACATCTTCAAAAAATAAAAAAACACTTGGACATAAATATATCCAAAGTCTGGAGCCCTCGGTCCTCAAACCGACTTATCAAGCCTTTGCCATTTTAAACCAATCAAAAAGCACCGTACGGTAAATGGATAAAGCAAATGAGAGGACGAATATACTCCTTATCACAATCTCAAGATAATATACACTCTTTATTGACTTTCCTCTTTGACTGTGGTCCTGGGCCCAAAATTTGCCGAGGATTTTCTTGACCCGCATAATCAGTCGAATATTTTATAGCTGGTGATCGTGCTTCAATATGGTAACTGTAGGACTGTGATCATAACGACCTCTAGATCGAAAAATCAATGTCTGATTAACCTCAAATTAATGGTTGTGATTGGGCAGCACACCAACCACAGATGTTAATTATCCTCTAATACCAGTCACATGCTAGTTCAGCTCCCTAAAAGAGACTAGTCGACTTCGTTGCATATTGATTCAACCCATAAAAAAGCCAGGGTTTGATTTTCGAGATTCATGGAAACTCCACATCCCATGGCTTACGAGGTATCTGGTATTGTTTTTTTTATTTTTTGTGAAACTAAGAACCTAGATATTGATTATTACTTGTATTTTTTTAAGAAACGGTTTATTTTTCAAAAAAGGCACATGAAAAGAAATTAAACTAATTATATTTAATTTAAGAAATATAAAAATATATTTTTAGTTAAAATACAAAACTAATAATAACAAGAAATTGTGATATTATGAAACATGAGAGATATAACTCAACTAATTAGGCTATGAGTTTGTTTCTTACATATAGTTAGTTCGAGTCCCATAAATCTCAGGGCCGCTAGAGGTTTACATGGTTGTTAATTTCATGACCCGTAAGATTAATTAAGATGCACGCAAGCTAACCTGAACATCCACGTTAATCTAAAAAAATATATTATGATAGTGATATGATAGTTGTGATGATAAAAAATATATTATGATAGTAATATGATAGTTGTGATGATAATGGTCATAATATTCAATATAATTCTAGTAATAAAGATAAGAAATCAACAATGAATGTTATTTTATTAATAATCATTGACATTTACAGCAAGTGATGATGGTATAGTAAAATTAAATATAATAAAATGAAGATGATTTTTATTTAAATACGTCTGCAAATATTATAGAGTCAATAGTAACGGTGATGATAATATTAAAATAGAAGATGATAATAAAAAAATGACAATGAAAGTGAGCATTGTGATACTGTTAATGGTATCATGACAGGGAAAATGATTATTATTATTATTATACACAGTACCATGATAACATTAACTAATAATAGCATAATATTAATAGGCCGTGAGATTAGTCGAGGTGTACGCAAGCTGGCCCGGACACCCTCGTTAAATTAAAAAAAAATTAACAACATAATAGAAAATCATACTGCTTGGAATTGAAATTTAACTTAATTTTTATCAAAATTTGATTTTTTTATTTTAAATTAATTTTTTTAGTGTGTTTAAATTGTTTTAATATACTAATATTAAAAATAAATATTATTTTAATATATTCTAGAAAACAAATACCTTAAAAAACAAACTTCATCACCTAAAAAATAAAAAAACAACAACGTAACAAACTTCCGACAAACCATACCCTTTACTAACAACCAGATTTAAGCTTTAATCTCTCTCTCTCTCTCTCTCTCTCTCTCTCTCTCTCTATATATATATATATATATATATAAAGCTATCAATATATTTCCTACTACGCTGCTAATGATCATCATGACAGTACAGGAGTCAAAACTTGATATTAGCGATAACAGTATTGAATGGTCATGATCATCATCGTAAAAGATTCTAAAAACAAGTTCTAAAAGTACCTTGATAAATCAACAAATCAAGAATCCTCCGTCAAAAACCCTTGTTTTTGACCCCGCTTTTGCCACTCTTATTCATCTTCTTTAACCCCAAAACTCTCTTTAATTTCGCAAACACCGTCCTTGCAAATCCACTCTTCTTACTTTGAATCACCGCTTTCCCCTTAAACGACCTCGTTTTCATCTCGACCGGCTGCACCGACGGCTCCACAAAATTCCCCAACGACGCTCCATTTCTCTTGAAACCCAAAAGCAATTCTGGATATAATTGACCCATCAGCCCTTTAAATTTATCCGAGACATCAACAGTTGATGAATTACCACTTGAACATGACCCATCATTTCTATAATACCCAACTCTAGTTTGACCATTAATATAAGCATTACAAGCTGATAATATAACACTTGCCTTCTCTCTAAAATGGCTAGCAACAAAACCCTCGAAATTCTTTGGCGGCCTACGTAATAAAAACAACATGGTCTTGCAAGACAAGAAAAAAACATTCTCACTATAAGCATTTGATTTCTTCTCCCATATGGCCCGACCCGGTAACACCCCATTACCCGGTTCGTTGTAATATGGTTTCTCATTCAAAACAAGGGCTTGGATGGAGACCAGAACTTGAAGTACTGTGGATTCGCTGGAGTTCCATTTCTCACTTTTTCTACCGGGCCAAGTGTTCAGTAAACTTAAACACACCCGCCCATTTGCGTATAAATTCGGGTTGATTCGTAACCCGAATGATCTGTAATAAACCAGAGGGGGGCGGGCTGGGTAATCTGGTGGGAAAGCAATGTCAAAGAAATAAAGTCCATCATGGTATGGTGTACCTGCGACTCCTATGATTACTGCTCTTAAGAGATCGATACGATTCTCGTGCGCACGAACGTAGATTGAATCAGGGAGGTGTTTTTCGAGGATTTTCCATTCTTGCATGATCTTCTTGTAGACCCCACTTGAGATATTTGTTAACGAATCTCCTCCACCGTCTTTGGTTTTTTTGCTGCTGCTGCTGTCGTTGTCGATGTTGTTTACGAGATAGTGGTGATCTGACGAGTCAGATACGACGTCGAATTGATGGAAAATGTCGATTTCTTGGATCTCACCATCATTGGTGGTGGTGGTGGTGGTTTGCTGTTGCTGTTGCTGGGGTTTTGGTAAGGGTAAAGAGAGAGCCATTTTGGTAGAGAAATAGAGAGGCTTTTGTTTTTGATTGTTTGGAATTTGGGGAGTTCTAAGAATGAAGTCTCTCTCGTAGAATAGAATCAACTAATTGTGCTGCTAGTAGTTTCTATTGATAGGAATTAGTGGGTCCATGATGTGATTTGGAGTTTCTCGGTAATTTGAGCATCATCGGAAGGAAAGTTGAATTTGCGGGCCATATAGTGAGGGTTATATGCCCTTGGATCATAATAAAAAAAAAAAACAAAATCATTGAATTAAGTTTTGATTTATTAACTAATGCTATGATGTTTCTTGAAAAGTAGTTTTAAAAAACTATTTTTTAAATTTTTTTGTGTTTGTTTGTTATTAAAAAAATTAGTTAACAAAAAATATTTTTCAGTCAAAGAAAAATTTGGCTTGGTTTCTAGAAAAGTGTTTTCCTGGAAAATTTAGGCGGAAAACAATTTCCGGAAGTTGTAAAAAATTTAGAAATGTCATATTATTTGTTGATTATATCAAATTTGATTCTCAAACTTTTGATTGCTATATATATTTTGTTTTGAATATTTATTTTTTAATTTCATCTCTTAAAATTTAATTTATTTTTATTAACTTTGGTATTTATTTTTATAATTGTTATTTGCTTTTCCCTTATTATTTTTTTATTGAAATTTTTTATCTATCAAATTTGATCCTCATTCTTTTAATTGTTTCTTATTTTATTTGAAATAATTTATGAAATGTTAATTATTATTATTTTAATTTCTTTATCTTTTTTTTTAGATTTGATATCTATTATTTTGATTATTATTTATTTTATTTGAGATAATTTATGAAATTATATTTTTTTTCAATTGTATACTCATTTAACTTTTTAATTTGTAAGATTTGTTTCTCATTATTTTAATAAACTTGAGAAAAATAAAACGTTAATAAGTTATTTTCCATGACATAATCAAACACTGAAAAGTGCTTTCCAACTTATTTTCCATTACACTACCAAACATCAGAAAATAATTCACTTTCCTGGAATTCACATTCCAAAAAAAAACTACTTTCTAGCAAATAAACGGGGGGCCCTAAGTTGGTGTTTGGTAAGAAGCTGATACAAGCTTTCCTTCCAAGTTTCTAGGAAATTTTACAACTCCCCCTTTTACTTCTATCGATAGATATTTTGAATTCGCATAATACTGGTCTTATATAGACATAGCTCTTTTTTTTGTTTTGTAACCATGAGTGTTCAGACTAATTTACACATATCTCGACTAATACTTCAAGACTCTGAAATTAATAATTATATAAATCTTTAGTGGTTTTGAGATTTATAGTACTCGAACTGATAATTTCTTAAAATGAACCTGAACCATTAATAAACTACACCTCGTTTATTTATATAAATAAAGCTCTTGAGAATACAAGACTGGACTCAACACCCAAGTCTGCTTTAATTTTCGGGAACATCCAAATTTCCCAGAAGGTTCATAGAATAATTTTATTTTATATATTTTGCAAAATGATGTGATTGTGACATTTTGTTGAACTTACCAAACAATTGTATGATCGTCACTTGTAACTTACCATGTGGTGGGGTTTATGAAAAAAGAGCAATATTCTGTTTATAATACTTTAGGATTGGATTTCACACAGGATTCAAAGAGAGCCCTCCTTCACTCTGAGGGTGGAAACGTTAAAAAACGCCCAACTTATGTAAGAAAATTGCTTCTTTACAAAATCAAGTATATCAGGATTAAATTGTTGTTTTGGACTTCTGAGAAAAATTTAATTAATTTTTTGCCAAAGAAACTTCAAAGATCAAGGGCAAATTAAAAAACTACCTGAAAAATACATATTTTTGGGCGGCTGGATGTTAAAATTACCCCGGTGGCAATCCCTCACTCTTTCCCTTTAATTATTTTCTTTTTAAATTCTAAATAATTATAAATTTAGATCTATATAATCTAAATTTCATGGTTTTATTTGGTTTTTTGTTTCTATTTCATCGAACCTCTCTCTAAAACAATTTATGTCCAAATCGTCATGCCGGTTGGAACTTACCTGACAAGAAACTTTGCTACCTCAGGACCATTATAGCTAGTTACAATTGCCAGGGCTTCGATTGTTGGCTCCCTTGTCCTTAGATCACTAACTTCCTTGAACTTTCGATGCTAGGCATGCGCCAGCCTGTATACACAGTCTTACGATTTTACGAAGACCTGTGTTGAATAGTCGTCCGAACTTTGTCGATGCGCTCCTGTTTATGAGGAAGCACCCGTTCTCTTCAGGTTATAGGGTTATTTTGCAAAGTTTCATATAGAGAATTGTCTCGCGTGTCTAGGTATTTTCTACCTACCCACCAATGATACGAGTAACTTCTGGTTGAAGATCATTTGAGTTTTTCCTAAGAGTATAACACGAGTTACTTCAGAGCTTATAGTACCGTAGATCACTCGACTTGTAGTCAAATTGTTCGCCTGGGGCTGGATGCTCTGGAGCAATGGAAGATGGCGCAGACGTGGCAAATGGATGGTTGCCATCTCAAAACGCGTCAAAGCAATCCCAGAACAGATGTGGCGTGGTCTAAGCCTGAGGATCGAGGGTTATATCAAATGCATTGTTGACGCTGCTATCTTCCAAAACCACGCTATGGGAGCAGGTTTTATCATAAGAGATCAAAATGGTCAGGTGATTTGGTGTGGACGTTGGCAGCTAAGGGGAAGTTTTCGTTCTTCACTGGCCGAAGCTTTGGCTGCAAAGGGAGTTCTTCAGAAAATCAGCCCCCTTAATCTTCATAATTGAGATGGATGCGAAACTCGTCGTGGACAGCATTTCAAGCACAGAGGGACTATTCGGAATATGGTCATCATAGAAGATTGCAGATCTCTTATCAGATGTGCCTTGAATTTTAGCACTGTTCATGTCCATAGATCAGCCAACAAGGTAGCCCCATCATCTTCCTCTTGTAACCGGTCAAGTCAAGACCTGTGGAGCCATGCTCCAGACTTTATCTGCTCTATTTTAGCTGATGAAGCTTATTAATATTAAATGATTCCTTTTTCAAAAAAAAAAAAAAAAAAAAATCCTCAACCAAGATTAAATCATCTTTCTGAATGATCTCAAAGACAACTCAGTTTTCGCATTAACGGAGTCTAAATCATCTTTCTGAATAAATCTCACAGACATCTCATGTGTGCATTTTAAAATATAATAAAATTTTACAAATAAAGACTCTAAAAATTAAATCTAAGAAATGAAAGAAGGAAACATATCTTATTAGTCGTCAAATCATCCCGTGTTTTATTCTTTAATTTTAACATTGAAAGGCATTTAACGCTGGCAATATTCTCCAACTCCAGGATGAAATTTTTTTTTTTTTATCTTGAAAATATATTAAAATAATATATATATTTTTATGCTTTAAAATTTATTTTGATATAAACACAATTAAAACAATTTAAAAACACAAAAAAATATTAATTTAAAACTAAAGAAAACTCAAAAAATTTTAAAAATACAATTAGATAGCAATGACAAGCAAGTCCAAAATATATTAATGGTTGAAAACTTGCTACTAAGTGTTGAGTGGTGAGTAAATAATTTTTATTGATTTCAAATTTCCCTTCTTCAAGGAGGAAACATGTTGGTTTTCACAATATCATAACAATTCCGAGATTTAGAAATTTACAACTTTGAAGAAGGTGTCTTGGAGCTCCGACCAGCTATGAATTCCTGCATCTTCTGGAACTGGTCCTTCGTCATGCCATTGTAGTAGGCGTGAGCCCTCTCCTGAAACAAACCATGAGAAAATATTTGTTAGTCATAACATAGAATGTAAATCACGGTTAAAAAAAAGCACATTCGCTCAAAACCATGACAAAGTAAGTTTGCTGAAACACGACGCTAGGTAAAACACAAGGAACCAAAAAGCAAACGAGTCTGGAAAGAACTAGGATATGCTTACAAAAATCCTGGAAAATCCCTCAACTGAGAGAAAGAAATATGTATATATGTGTGTAAAAAATTCTGGAAAACTACCTTCTCTAGAGAAAGAGCATGAGCCAGGTCCAGCTTCAGGCCATCATTTATAACGGCCTTGTATTTCAACACCATGTCTTGATTATTTTTTATAATGGCCTCTGCAACTTCTCGGGCTTTCTTCAACACTTTACCTTCTTCCACAGCATGGTTAACCAAGCCCCACCTCTCAGCTTGCTCACCAGAAATTGGCATGGCCGTTAGAGATGCTTCCCGTGCCCTGTTTGCCCCTATAACGCGTGAAAGCTTCTGCGAGAGGCCCCATGAAGGAAATATCCCAAACCTTCACAGGCAATTCAAACAATCAAATCGAGCACTAAAATCTAAAAAACTTGTCCTAGAAAGCATGGAATATTATCACATACTGAATCCAATCACAAAATTCCACCGAAAACGTAACTACTTTCACATTCCCAAAAGCATTCAATTACTGCACATTCAAGCTAATCAGATACTACTATAAACACTACGATTAGCTCTTTCGTTCAAGCCCCAAACCCTTTAAACCCCCACAAAAAAAAAAAAAAAAACACAAGCATGACCCCAATAACAAAACCAAATTAATCAAAGGGTGAAACTAAAAGATAAACATACAAAAAATTTAATCAAATATAAATACACCACACCTTGAATGTGAATCCATAAACTTAGCTCCTTTAGAAGCGATCAAAATATCACAAGCAAGTGCAATTTCAAACCCGGCGGTAACTGCAAACCCATTAATAGCTCCAATAATGGGCTTTTTGCACTGCTCCATTTGGGCAACCGGGTCGGCCTCCACGTCCTTTACATCCCCTTTAAACACCTCCTCCGCAGCAGTCAGATCCACACCCGAACAGAAAGCCCGACCCGATCCCGTCAAAATGATGACCCGAACTGAGTCGTCCTTACCTAAGGCATTGATTTGACGGGCTAAGCGAACTATCATAGGCCTCGTCAAGGAGTTCAGCGATTTGGGACGGTTTATTGTGATCGTTGCGATGCCGTTTTGGTCTCCAGTGACCAGGATAAGGTTTTCAATTCTGGTTTGATCCATTTTCAAGTCAGAGAAGTGAACAAAACTACTTTTTTCTCTTTTTTTTCCAGGTAGGTTTGATCGATTGCCTGTTTTATTTAAGGTTTTGTGCGTTATTGATTTGCGTGTAAGAAAGCTTACGGGTAGGTTTGTGTGATGGCAACATCTGAGGTATGGGGCTCGGTCTTAGGGTAGGATCAACCCGCTGACATTGCCTTGAATTGATGGATTGTTATTTATAGCCAGTGCATGTGTTTTTTTTTTTCGTCTTTTGATTAAGAGTGTGTTTAACAGTGTGGTTGCAAGTATTTTTTAAATAATTTTTCATGTCAAAATACATACTAATAATATTTTTTTATTTTTTAAAAATCATTTTTGACATCAGCACATCAAAACGATCCAAAACATATAAATCATATTAAATTTTAATAAAAACAAAAAAATTTTATTTTTTTTAAAAATATAAATTGAATTCCTCAGTCATACGATATATACACCCGCTGCGGCTCTGCCTAACTTTCTCCTTTTAATCTGAACATTGTCAACAGAATTTAACAGTTTAAAAATACCCCTCTGTTGATATTCATCTTATCTTTAAAAATATGTTATTATTAGTTTTATTTTCAAATGATATCATTTATTAATTGGAGCATTCTATAAATATTAAATTTACTATTTAAGGACATAGTTTTTATTGAAAAAACAGTGCACTATTAATGATTAAATAAACATGAAAAGATTTAATAAAAAAATTAAAATTTAAAGAATAAATGATTGGAAAAAAAAACTGTTTAGAGTCAAAACTTTCATTTTACTCCAATAGCAGAATCGTTGTTGGTGACCATGTTAAGCGTATTTCCTTTAAAAAGAGAGAGTCCAAAATACAACCATCAGCATGATTGTCCATTTCTACATTAGATTAAGAAAAAAAGAAAATCAATAAGTGTCCTTTCCTTTTGGTAGATGAGGCTGCGTTTTGCCGCCACTATAATTTATAGCCGTTTGGCTAAACAAGTTGACGTCTGATTTAGAGATGGGTCCACTAAAAATTGAGTTCACGCCGCAGTTTTTGCTAAAGCTAAAAATTACTGTTTTTCGTTATTTTTGCTAGTATTCTGCACTGTTTATCTTCTTAAAGCTAAAAATATTGTTCTTGCAGAGTTTTAATTCAGAGAGTGTGTGGAAGTGGTTGGGAGCAGAGGGGAAAAATTAGGTGGTTCAAAATAATCATGCGGGATCCCAATTTTTTTCAGAGGTATTTTTCATGACTTTCCTGCAGTTCACTTTTGTAACGTGAACCTTCACATTACAAAAGTGAATTGCAGAGTGAATTAAACTTTGTATACAAAAATGTGCCAAAGTGAATAGTAAAAAGTTCTTTTTTTATTTTTAATTGTATTTTATTTCAAAAATTAGTGTTTAATATTATTCAATGACACTACATAAATTAGAAAGAGATCGCATGATGACGTAACATTTACAGAATTTGATTGTAATCCTAATTTTGTTCATGATG
>Ga0307517_10012015_pt1 | contig 11948 bp, 17 predicted proteins | sample 23_EM_MG_FD_194515 | JGI IMG/M metagenome (GOLD analysis project Ga0307517, IMG submission 194515) | Populus trichocarpa ectomycorrhiza microbial communities from riparian zone in the Pacific Northwest, United States - 23_EM | ecosystem: Host-associated > Plants > Roots > Unclassified | place... | reverse complement strand
AAGCCGCTACACCAAAAGGTCAGATAACAGGGCTATATACGGTGAATGTAAGGCGGCTAGGCTTACAATTTCATTCCTAAAATGATCTATTCAACCAGCCCTGCGATTTCAAGTAACTCTTCTACATATTTGGCCAATTCGGTGCTCAATCATTTCTTTTCTAACCCGAGTATCAAGAGTCGGATTTTTGTCTCGTAATCGAATTTGTTGCTCCGGTGCAGGAATGGGCAGGGCCATCGGAGACAGATGTTGTGGCAACCCTTGATGAAGAATTGGGGAAGAGAAAGGGATTCAGCAACACGATTGTAGCTGGTAAAAAAGGTTGAACATCCATGACAGGAGAGTTTAGATCCACCGAAATAGCGGTGTGGATTAGTGTCGGGGTGTTGGAGATGGTACGCGAGTAGCGTGAACATTTACGTTCATTGACAGTTGCGGCATAGTCCCTTTCTTAAGAACTAATCCTTCGTCGTCCATTGTTACTTTCAGCCGCTCCAGTAGCCCATCGTAGACTCTGCTCTGGACGTCCGTCTTCGCCTGGTTTCCTGGAGGAAATATGATAGGGAGGACGTTTTGCCGAGAGAATTTGATGGATATATCATGGTGATTTGCTGGTACAGGAACCACCTGGAATTTTCCCTTGAAGAACTGAGAGAGTCGGCGAGACATGCGATGCGTGTGATGGTACGGATATGGCGGTGAAGAGTAAAAAGTTTCTCGAGCAACCGTTGCAGAGACAATATTCTGGTTTGGGCGGCATTGAACTTGGTATCTAACAGTAAGCGATGAGCTGTGAAAACAAATTCGAAATGGGAGGCCAGACGTACGAATAAATGATCCCAACGGGTCACAATATTCACATCTCCTACAACTTTCAAACGACTGTCCACACACATCGCCTTAATCCCAGAAAAAGAGATCTTGACCACCGGGCAGTTTCTCCTGTTGCAGCTGTTTCCCCATCCATTGCAGTAATTGTTGTACGAGATGGAAAACAGTAGTGTGATACCTCCTTTTCCAAGCTAGCCATGACAGAGGGGTAAGATTGCGGGCGCCCTTTTTAAAAAGCGTCGCCGAAATTTGAGATATGTGTGTTCATAAATGGTCTTCTGGAGCTCAAGCTCGCCTTCTGTACGTCGCTGGGTGTTATTTTTGTTGGGTGATGTTTCGTCATCAGTCGTGATCGAAGAATCGAATTCGAAAGTGTCATGGAGTTGTTTAAGCTGACCTCGTATTTTGCAGAGATAGTTGGTAACGGTGGCTGGTACCGTCTTGTTCGAAGATACATAAAGGGTCGTAGAATCCGAACCCATCGCCAATGACACAAATCGCAGCAAGAGCATCTAAGAGATCCGTCCCCAAATGGGTGGCCTAAGTGGCTCTGTTGATATGTGCGATACATCACCGTACCCAGAAAGCAATGAGAGGTAAAGGGGTTAGTCTAAGATTGATGGCAATAAAGTCTGGCAAAGTCCGAACTGACGGGAAATCGACACGCATCAACGGACCTTTATTCCTCTTTTCAACCCCTTTGCGTTCAGTCATGGGTGTCTCCGCTGAGCCAGGTCAGAAGGGTGTTAACTGGTCGAACATTGCTGTTGGTGAGAGTCACTGCCACAACGCTTGAGTCGCTAATAATTTTGCTCGTTCCAGGTGGCATCATGAACATGGTACGTGACCAAAATCGAGTGGGACTGACAACTCATTTGCATATCACCTTCTTCTATCGCAGTTCGTGAGTAGAAAAATTTATTATTCCCGATTGTTTTCTGATTCTTTTTCAACAGGAGGCGAGTAAAAAAGATTTCCTTGCCATGGTGCATGCACATTGATGTTTTGTCCATAGGTCACAACCCTTGGTCAACCCTTGGAGGTGATTAAGACGCAAATGGCTGCGAATCGGTCGCAGACAATGCTCCAGGCGTTGACAAGCATCTGGGCTCGCGGAGGAGTTTCAGGATTCTACCAGGGCCTCATCCCATGGGTGAGTCTGACCACCTTAGGCTTTTGCAAGTGCTAAAGATGTTGTAGGCTTGGATTGAGGCTTCTACCAAGGGTGCTGTGCTCCTGTTCACAGCTGCTGAAGTAGAAGGTGCTGTGCTTTCTGCTGGTATCAATCCCGGTGCAGCTGGTCTTTTGGGCGGTATGACCGGAGGTATCGCTCAAGCATATGCAACAATGGGTATGTTCGCTTACTAACGCCAATACATTCCCGTTCATGGCTTGCCACTATCAGGTTTCACGACGTGTATGAAGACTGTTGAGATTACTCGAGCTAAGACTGCTGCAACTGGTACTAAACCCCCTTCGACATGGGCCGTCTTTGCAGACATCTACCGAAAGGAAGGCCTTGCGGGTGTCAACAAGGGTGTTAACGCAGTAGCCGTCCGTCAGTGCACAAACTGGGGTTCTCGGTTAGTGAATACTTCTTGGCCAGAATTCGAAAGGCTTACAATACATTCCGATAGCATGGGTTTTGCACGTCTTGCTGAAGACACCATCCGCAAGATCCGGGGCAAAGGTGAAGGTGACAAACTCGCCCCCCTTGACAAAATTCTTGCTTCCTCGATTGGTGGTGCCCTTGCTACGTGGAATCAGCCCATTGAAGTAATTCGTGTTGAGGTAATCTAGTCACCTCTGAAGGTGGCCTTCGTTGACCCGAAATATAGATGCAAAGTATGGCCAAAGGAACCGAAAACAAGAACCGACCAGCCAAGCTCACTATCCTTAACACCTTCAAGTTTATATACAAGGAAAATGGCATAAAAGGACTGTATCGCGGAGTTACTCCTCGTATTGGGCTAGGAATCTGGCAGACTGTTTGCATGGTTTCATTCGCAGACTATGTTCGAGCCTGGTAAGACCAGCCATAACTTGTTACTCAGCCTTACTGATTCTTCGAACCAGGGTGAAGGAGCAATGATGACTTTTATTAGAGTTCTTATGATAGTAATTCTACTACTTATTCGTAATTAAATATTCGGGCCGAAGGTGATTACCGGGTACCCAATTGAACTTGAATCCCTACAACCATGAGCGCAGTCCCGGCTCCTAGGTTTTCAAACCCTCTTTTGCTAAGATACCTGGCACAGCTCTCTACTCATCCCCTTCGCACCAAAGCCCTGACGACCGGTATGAATTTGTTTCCAGCGTTTGAATTTGCATGACACTCACATTCCAACAGGTACCCTATGCTTCCTCCAAGAAGTCCTCGGGAGTAAGATTGCAGGAGCAGTCCCAAAGGTCAACAAAAATGCGTCCCCGCTTGTTCGTACCCTTGCCTCAGCCTATATCGACGAGAAAGCTGCCAAGATGGCCCTCTACGGCTTTTTAGTTTCTGCTCCACTGAGCCACTATCTAGTCGGCGCACTTCAGAAAGCCTTTGAGGGAAAGACGTCTTCTCGAGACAGAATACGCCAGATCATCGCGAGCAACCTTCTAATTTCTCCTATACAAGTTGCAGGTCTGTGCGCCATCCAAACATTAATATTCGCTTGGAGATGAACACAGATGTTAGTTTTTCTTGCGTCAACGGCCATTGTCAACGGCGCGAGCTCTCTGAAGGATGTAATTAAGACTATTAAAGGTGGTTTCTTACCCGCCATGCGTGTACGTGAATTTTGTTGAAAAGTTGAGCTTGGCATCCCTAATTCGTTTCCAGATATCTTGGGTCGTTTCTCCAGTCTCCATGACAGTTGCTCAGAAGCTCGTCCCAGTAGAGGTGTGCAATCTAACGTAATCCATTGAACGCCTTTAATGACCCATTTTGTAGCTCTGGGTCCCATTCTTCAATCTTGTCTACTTCATTCTTGGGGTAAGCAGATAATTTACGCCCCTCAAATTCTCGAATTCATTCTTCTGTCAGACGTACATGAATGTCCGCGTCAAGGCCTTGCGCATTGCAGCCGCCAGGAAGAAGAAAGATCGTGAAGATGAAGACCGCAAGGATTGAACAATGAGTGGAATCATCAACAAATACTATGGTTTTTCGTCTACAGCTGCTCTATATTGTTGGAGAATCGTATACTACAATACATGCATTGTCTGAAGGTGATGGTCTCTGCAAGTATTTCCTTTTACGAGTTCTTTGACCAGAGCCACCCGAGTGTTGCATTGAGATTTCAGTTTCTAGTAACCATCCACCAAGGCTGTACGATCCGGGGCGGGTAACCCACAAATGGGGCTTGACACTCGCAACTTGACAAGGGCCAAGCTCTCCACGGAAGATTGGGCGACCAGTATACATCGTTGGTAGTGGTGCACTGAAATCTGTGGTTATAGCCGGCCTCATTGAAATAATAAAAAAGGCAGTTACCTTGCGTCAGATTGTAATTTCAACATGTATCTTGCAGGCAACGTCAAGGAGTGGTTTCGGATCTGAAATTCTACCGAGATTTGACAAGGTCTTGGTTACAATTGATAAGAGTCAAGACTTTTTTTTAGAGTTCAAATTTACAACTCACCCAGTTGAGAAGTCGTGTGTCCGCGACCTCGAATCCCTGACTGTCAAAATGAGTGGATTCATTTCTTGATTCCATTCACTGTGTCTAATGCTTTCCATGACTTGCATGTTTTCCCTCCTTGTTTCTGCATACATATTTCGGGACCCCTTTGCCCTTTCAACGCCTTCGATCACGCCCTCCAAGAGTCCATGCTGTGCCCCTAATGTGACACCATAAAGATTTGCGTGTCCAGTGCGATTTTGAGATGGAATCTCCCAGAAGAAGACGAAATCGGCAGCGGCGGGATTGTATAAAGGGAAGATGGGAGGATGCAAAACTGAGGGAATTGAAGGGAAGTGTTGAGAAAGTTGCCCAGATATGTATCTCCGCCTCCCGTCGTGGATGAAATTTAGGACTGGAGAATTTTGTGTTGGAGCAATGCCAGAGTTCTTGAAAAGTGACGATGAACGTTCTAAACTGATTTATGAACGAAGATTCCAGACCTACCTGGATTATATGACTGCAGAGCAAATCGATGGGAGGAGGAGATAAGGAATGGTCGTGCTCAGAACCCTTCAAAAGTCTACCAACGGATTGCAAAACAAAGTTGAAAGTTTCTGACGAGCCTTTGCCTTCAAGCCAGGGAGATGCTTCCAAAAGAAGTCGAAAGCATTGTGAAGAGATTGTGTAACCACTAGAGAGAATCATGACTGAGAACAAGTCAAAGAAGACCAACGGAACTCACGGCGTGCTTGTCAAAACTGGCTCGCATTTCCATTGCGGGCTCACGCAAACGATATCAGTTATACGGACATCAGATATCGAGGACACATTCATCAGTTCGACTTCGATGGTGTAAGCATGGTCCTGTGACGAAGAAGGGTGTGCGATGGCTGATACGTCGAAAAGACTCTCAACGTGATATGGCTTGGATAATCGTGCGGAATAAAATGGCTGCTTTACGTCCTATATGGATTGGTCAGTATGATTTCAATAAAATATCAAGAGCTATATACCTTGCGGAAAACAAACATAAGAGAAAGTTCACGAGTGCCCAAGGATTCGGCGTGCAGGATTACGGTCAACTCCGTGCTCTCGCCAGGTTGGAGCGCCAATGGTTTGTTAGGATCCTTCGTCTGTAACCTTTGTGGCAGGCGTGGTTTCAAAGAGTTAATAGAAGAGATGATTTTTGTTTCTGCTAGAGCAATAGAGGTATTTTAGTCTAACTTTCTGAACATACAAAATGTTGTAATAACTCACAATCAAAGGATTCACACCCTGGTCCTACCCAAACGTCGTCTTCGGCACCCGCAATCATCCAGATTTCGCCGATTGGATTTGAACCCGAATTCAACAGCGAAACCTGCAATGAACAGTTTTCCCCTTGCATGAGCCTGAGATGCTCAGTGGCAAATTTAATTGTTAGTCTATGATCAGATGGAAGAACCTCAATGTTCATAAACGCGTCAGGTGCGTATGCACGACTTTGTCGTTCGAGGAGTGTATCATGTAATCTCCGCCCCCGACGAGCTAATGACTCTTTTGTTGGCATCAGCGAAAGGAAGTCATAAACCGCATGGGTGACACCCAACTTTGCCGGTCGAGTTGACTTGAGCGATATAGGGATCACGGTGGATTCCTTGGCATGTAACAGAACCTCTTTGATACTCTCAACCTCAACAAAATCCACCGTTGAATTCAGGACTGTGTCCTGCACAACTAATGTGAGATTCGTCAAGGTGACGTCGACGTCCAAAGGATTTGATAATTTCAAATCAATCCAAAAGAGTTCTGTGTTATGGTTAGAAGGGACTCGGACTCGAAAAATGTTGGAATGACCATTAGTGGTGTAGTTTCCTGCAGGGGACAGGATTTCCTTGTCTCCTTTCGTCTTCCAAAACGTATTCCATTCATCCTGGAGGCGGGACCAGACTTCCGCGTTATCGTTCGTATCGCCTGCATATCGTGGCCTGGAATTTTTACCAACGCAGATTTTGAAAGGCAATTCAAAATTGTCAGAGACTTTGATGGTCCCCATTGATTTAAGGTACTAAATTGAGAAAAAATAAGCTCGAGAGAATCGGAGATGAGAAGTTGAGGAATACACTAAGAGCCACTCTGAAATCATCAATGTAGACCTTATCGTTGGAAGAAATGGTACGTGCTTCTTCACTGGACAAAAAGGCCGAAGATCCTCTCAAGAGGCCAAGGAATATTTTCACTGCACCAGCGACATCTCCCGTAGTGTACAGCAAACGACCTGACGAGGATCTTTAATTCACAGAACGAAAAGAAAATCAGGAAAATATACCCAAAGGATGCTCGATTCCAGACATGATAATTTCTAATCCCTCTGAATTGTCAGGAGGCTTGCCTTCAGAATTCCAAAACGAGGGTGAGAGCTCTTTTTCGGGTCGAACGCTGTAAAGTTCTCGAGCTTTAACCAGAAAGTACATCGTCAATGGTTTCTATCCAAAAAAAAAAGTATTCAGACCGAGTGAAGACTAGCAGCGTATAAAACTGAACCTACTATGCCACATTTCTCTAGCCGATTGGCGGCAATAAAATACCAGAGTGCCGCCTTTCGCCAAGTATGTTTTTTCGTACTCAACAATGCGGCTTGAGCCAATAACAATGCCGCCGGCGCCTCTTCTGCCTTGATGAGACCACGCAAAGTTAAGTTCCAGAATCAAAATTCCAAAAAAAAAAAATTACAGACATTGCTCGCAGCCCATACCAGCCATCTCTCTCCTTCTATCTCGTCACTCATAAGTTCCCGTGTTGCGATACCGGCTTCCCATCTCGCTGCGTAGAGTAATACACGCATTTGCTCGTGTGGGGTCAAATCCATCATGGAAGGGTTGACGTTCGTTAGTGCGGATTGGGCATAGTGTTTGGTGGCAACAGTGGGTGCGACAAGCAGTGGAAGGATATCCTATTATTCAAGAGGAATCAGAAACGTGGATTACCACAAATTAGTGGATATACCGAGCCGCCTTTCGACTCCTTCCGAAGTGCTTCCCAGACTGTTGTTGCTAACTTGATGTCGCCCAAGATAGTTGCAAACTCTGCCAAACGACGCGTTTGTGAAGGTGGCACAAGCCCTCCGTTGGCCGCAGGAGTCGATATCGAACGAGTAGATCCAGAAGGTGGGACAGGCGTCGGCGACGGTGAGGGTGATGGCGTACCGAATAGTCTGCGCGTAGAAGAAAAAAGCCGTGATGGTAGTCTCCGGGTTGCTGAAAACTGACGAAAACTAAGCCATTGACAATGCAAAGCTCACGGGCAGAACGTACGTTCTCATTCCATTCTAAAACGCACTTCTCCATCCAGGGTAGTAAACTCATTACCACAAACTCACGGGTGAAACGGGCGGTCTGCTGGATGTCAGTCTCCGCCATGGATATTGTGTTCAGTATTGAATGATTTGTAGGGACAGCGGGTGTAGGGGACATGTTTTTTGGTGCGTGTTCTGAGGTGGGAGGAGGAGGAAGGCGTGGCAATAGAGCTGGGACAGGGACAGGAGGAGGGGGAGGTTTTCTTGGCAGAGCGAGAGGGAGCAAGTAACTGTGCAAACCGAATTGTTTCTTGACGGCATTATAAAGAGCCGTTGCTCTGAAAGAAGAGATGAGAGACAGGCGGTAATGAGGATATAAACGCACTCTTCGTCGGAAAGAGAAGAACCTTGGGGATGGATGATTACAGTGTATCGCAGGAAGTTGGGGTCGACCCATGGTGGCAATTGTACAGTTCGGGAGTGCAGAGCGGTAATAGCTTGGAGTGGATTGGGCGAGGTTGTAGATACGGCAAGTATGACTGAGGGGTGTGAAAGGGTGATAACGCGGATGAAGAGAAGGGCGTACGTGCGACAGGATGGTTCCAAGCCTCAAATTTTGAGGGAACGAGGTCGCCTTCGACACATCTCCGAAGTTCGTCCCACCAGGGAGTCCGAACTGCATCCTTGTCGCCAACCTTTTCTATGTCTTGGACCCATTTAGCGGACCGATGGCTTATCCGGGCGGTTATCCAGTCGATTGTGCGTTCGGCACGCTGGTCATCGTGTTCTCGACAAGCGTCCTCGATTTCAAGTAAATCGGAAAATCTGAGGGCAAAGGAAGTATGGGGTACAGAGACGAGAGCAGTTGTCCTTGTGGTAACTAGAGATGATTGATTGAGTTGGTGCAGGAGAAGGGACGAAGGACGGTACCCTGAGGGAGTGGAGAGAAAGACTGCAGGATATGTGGGAGGGGGGGCAACGCAGCGTTCTTCAAGACGCCGTCGAGGTCAGGGGATGATATAATGGCGATGTGTGGGCTGAGGGAGGTCATCAGGAGAGCGATCAACAGCATCAAATACAATTATCATCATTAGTATTATAGACTCTCGCAGCCTCGACAGCCTCTATCCACCTCACTATCCAGTCCGTCTTGTCCCGCTCTGCTCTGTCCCGTTCAACTTCTTCTTCAGTCGGCATCCAGCGTGCGAGCTCGTCGGCATCCCTCGCAACCCCCCATCCCTGCGCTTCCTGTCCCCATGCACCGTCCCACTCTGCCCATCCCACCTCAGCTTTCTCCTTCACCTTTGTTTTGTGCTCCGTCTCCTTCGCATGCCTCATCATCCCATCGCGATCCATCACATATGCGCTGGCGCAGAGCGTGCATCGAAACTGTTGCGGCCGCCTCTTGCCAACTTGTTCAAAGCCATCCATTGCTGTTGTCCGCTGCGGTGACATCTGCCGCTGCTTTCGATGATGTGGTGGTAGATGGCTCAGATTGTTTAAGAAGAAGATGCCTCCACGATAGTAAATCCACCAAAATAGATGTGCGTGCCAAATGCAGCATAATATATCTATTCATCAATCGTACAATCTAGTATGACGCTGGGTCCACCCAAGTTCCATTCGGCCACAGTGTGGCTGCTTTCGTGAAGTCACCAGCTTGTCTATGTAACCTATACTGTGGTACCAAAATCCCAATTAGCTATGGACCAGACTAATCGATCCAGTTTACTCACTGCCAGGCGGAAAAAGTGTGGGATAGACGCATTGAGCCCCGCGAGAGAATAATTAGTTCCCGTGCCGGCGTATCTTTCTACATCGTCCACTAGCAAGGTGAAACTGTCCCAACCAGCGGCTAGTGGTCCCCATTGAATCGTCTGGTTGACCAGAGGAATCGTTTTATCGTAGGTCATCGAATTCGTAAGCCACGAGGGCATATGTGATCCCCTCGCTGCATCCTGTAGGAGCTAAGGAAGAAAATCAATGTAAACCCCCCCAAGTATTTCTGACAATAAGAACTAACATCTACCGGCCTCTCCACGATAGAGTCAAAGCCATACGCCGCTGCCCCGCTTATAAACAAACCAAGCAAAAAACCTTGAATAAAAGCAGAGAATCTTGTTGGAAAGGCCGTTATAGGAACGAGCATAATCGCAAAAATGTAGTGATGCAACCTCAAAGCCAAACCTGGCAAAAGACCCAATACCAGCAACACCAAACCCCCAACCGTGTACCAACCCAGGTAATATGGTAGCCAACCTGTTTTGCGTATTACCCGGACCTGATTAATTGCCAACATAAGGATGACTATCACCCCAATGACGAGTGTCGGTACCGCGCCGCTTCTCTTCTTAACATCGGACACCATTAAGCGGCTGAGTGGTAGCTGTTCTAGAGTAAGACTATGAAGAACGCCGACCCAATATCCACTGAGATAGATCAGGCATGATTCGAGCGGTTGGTTTCTGAACACCGGTAAAACGTAGCGGAATGCCATTCTCCAGAATGCGTACGCTATGAAGAGGGTGGGTAAAAACGTCCCAAAGGCAAGATCAAGTCGTGGTGGAGTACCGCGGGGTCTGTCGAAGAGAGCGACGTGCCAATACCCGATACATGTCAGGCACCAGAAGAGAACAATAGGCTTCGGCCGGAGAAGAAGAAATAATACGCAGGTTACGAGCACGTTAAAGGCAAGAGCTGCGTCTCTAAGGTCGGTGCAATGTGTAAAAGATGTTGCCTTGCTTAAGCGAAAACCAATAGGAAAGACGGTCGGAAATCCCAACGAAGTTAATCCGTTGGAAGTAAACGGAATGTAATCAGTATGGTTGAAGGTGAGCTGCACGGTGCCGCATCCGCCTTTGTGATTCGATATAATCCCCCTGTAAATTCGTCAGTCAAGATTACATTGGTGATGGAAGGGCATTACGCTTGGATTGCAGCTGGGCAGACGAAACTATCCCCTCGATAAGTTTGGTTGGGATCGCCACCTCCGACGATCAGTGGCACGAATACGGCTGCTTGATTGCCCACCGTTCTTGGATTTTGCAATTGGGCAAAATCGCACCGGGCTGGACACCGAAATTCGAAGGTAGGGCTATCGAAAGGACAATCTTGACCATTCAAGCCGCATTGATTGTTCGCCAACCAATATGTGTAAAGGCAGTCGATGTATGCGCCTTCTCGAGTGAGAAAGTGGGTACGGGTGAGAAATGTGAAAGCGATTATATAGGCAGCCACTAGGACAATAAATAATCCTGGGGAAGTGAACAAACGTGTTGCCTTGATTATCTGAGACTCGACTGGAACGACAACATGCTTTCCAGCAAAATGCACGTCAACATTAAAGGTAGGATCTGGAGCTGTGGAAACGTTATAAAATAATTCAGCTGATTCGCGAGTTTACTTACGAGGCAGCTCAAGATTCGGTCGAGGTCCCCTTACATACACGATAAATGTAGTTAATCGACGAGATAATCGGGGGTATCGTTTTGAGAAATTGAGAGCTGCTCGAAAGCGGCGAGTGTTTAGTGGTACCAAGGTAGGAGGAGTCGGATCAGGTAACTCGTATACGAATTCCTGACTCTGCTTGGCCGAAACCTGACTCATGTCAGAATTCAGTGCGTGGAACACAATGGTGTTAGTAGTCATAAAAAACCAATAATGACCATAGTTTGCAGGTTAAGTAAACTCGAGGCGTAGCAACAAGCCATCAACATCAAGGGGCGAGACGATGACACTATGGTGTTAGTTCTCCATAACGAAAAACACAGCATCTCACAATGTGCAGTTCAAGTTTCAACCATGCCTCAATCTTGCAAACCCTAGCAACAAGTTATCAAAATCACCATTCATATCAACCGGAAAACAGGGCTTCAGTGCGGAAACCACATTATCCTAGGCTCTTTCTCCACACTCACAATCCACTCTCTGGAAAACACATCTCAACATACCTCACAGCAAGAGAACGGAGAGACGAACGGTAGTCATAACCAAATATGTGGAAAACGGCCCGAAGTACGAGCCCAAAACACTCAGAATGAATCAGACGATAGAACGAGGACGAGGATATATAAATCAGAGAAAACGTAGGGGAAGATGATAGTCCGGAACAGAAGAGAGAGGTCCTGTACTCGAGTCCTATCGTACTATATATAGCTGTCCGTAATCACGGGACCGGGACTGGGACCGGGATTACACCCTCCCAACCTCTAAAGCAAAAAAATTCCGAG
>Ga0307517_10012014_pt1 | contig 11949 bp, 6 predicted proteins | sample 23_EM_MG_FD_194515 | JGI IMG/M metagenome (GOLD analysis project Ga0307517, IMG submission 194515) | Populus trichocarpa ectomycorrhiza microbial communities from riparian zone in the Pacific Northwest, United States - 23_EM | ecosystem: Host-associated > Plants > Roots > Unclassified | place... | reverse complement strand
AGCTTAGCCTGACAGGTTAACTCGGGACTCAACTTATCTAAGGCTAGAATTGGACCGGGTTAAAAAATAAGAGAAGTAAAACACCAGAGTAACCTGGCTAGCTGAGCCAGTGACCCGACAAAACCTGATTAAAAACTTGGTTTTAACCTATTGACTATTTTTTAATCAAAACAATATTTTTTTGATTTATAAAAAAATTAAGATTAACCGAAGTAATTTGGTCAAAAATCAGTAACCTGGGTAAAATTCGTGATCTAATAATCTTGAATACCGGACTGGATTTAAAAACTCTTAAAATAAAACTCAGCAAGTCACTATTATATTGCTTTAAGTTCTATATAAGCATACCTAATAGGAAGACAAGGATCCCAAGGACAATGGGCTGTGCTTTCCTTCCAAAAAGACTGGCCAAGTTCGAAGCTCCGAACCCTAGAGCACAGGCAAGGAATGTTGCCAAGCCTCTGTACAAACCCTTGCTCAAAGTTCCACCTGCATAGCCAACAAATACATGCATTATCAAATATTGCGTCACTATTTCAATCTGGTTGACATGTAGATTTTACTGAAGTTAATTAAATAGGAAATTCCTTGAAGTATAACTAATCACGTACCTACTGTAAACTCAAAGATTACAACCACAGTTAACACAGCCCACATCCCTGACTGCCCAAAACCATCATAGAGAGGTCTAGAATAATAGAAGAAGGACACGAATGTGAGAGCTAATCCCACTTTTAGGGAGTGAATGACTCTTCTTGGGTCATCTTCTCCAAGTTTTTTGGTACTTTTTGCAACTTTTATAGCCTTGGCCTTGGCCTCACCAGGCCAGGCCTTGAACCAGCTCCATGCACGTGTAAAATGCCCGGCTTTCTGTTGAATTGTTGGCTGATCAATCTCCATGGCTAAAGATTGTGGACGGTGGCGACTTTACCTGAACTAAGGATAGGAGTGATAATTAACTAGCTAAGAGAGCTCAACTCAAGGATTAAAACAAAACCTTTCGAAGTGGTTTTCTTTTCTTCTAAAATTATTTTAGAGAGAACTGCTTGAGAACGAACAGCTTTTGGAGAGCATATCCCTCGCCGGCCATCCTACATTTATAAGAACAAGAAGTAGCTAGTGGGCTCTGTTGGAAAATTTTCTTTTGCTGAGATTATTGATTGCGACTACTTCAGTTTTTCGAAGCTAGACCAATGACTTTAGTCCTATACATGATCAGTTCATTGCATGTTGCTCCACTTGTTCAACACAATCTCTTTTATTACACCCTTTATATTAAATACTGTGGAGACGACTCTTTGATGGAAGAATTCTCTAGGGTGCGTGTGCCTCACACACACATTCTCGACTTCATTGTTGTTGTCAGATCCTCTCAACTTTCATTAACATAATAATATCTCATGCAGTTAGTTAAATCCTATCCTTGAATTTGAATAAATGTTTTTGTAAAATAATTTTTTATCTCTTACTTTTAGAGTGTGTTTGGTATTGCGGTAGCTGTTGTGGTTGTGGTTTGAAAAAAATTATTTTATAAAAAGTACTTTTAGTTGAGGTTAGTTTGAAAAAATAGGTGTTTGGTTAAAACTGTGGTTGAAATTGAGGTTGAAGAAAAAATAGTTTAACGTGTTTGGTTAAAAAAATGCTTTTCAAATTGAGGTTATAAAATAATTAAAAATATATATATTAATATTAATGATTTTTAATTTAAATATTATAGATTTAACTACTGTTATTACATCATGAAATAAATAATATTGATATCAAATATTTTTTATTATTCCATTAAACTATGTGCAATGTCATCACATACGAAATCTATCCAACAATGACTATATTTTTCATGGTTTCTTAAGCGCGCAACAACAAAAACTGAATTTTTTGTTACGTCATCAAGTGATCTCCTTCTAATTTTTTGAATAGAACACAATAAACATAAAAATAAAAACTGAATTTTTTTTAACTGGGCCGGACCCGGCAAGAACATAATTGGAATTGCGATCAAATTTCACAAATGCTACGTCATCATGCGATATCCTTCTAATTTATGTAGTGTTATTACATAATATTAAATACTAGTTTTTCGAGTAAAACATAATTTTTTTTAAAAAAATCAACAATTTCATTACGTACAAAATTCATTCGGCAATAACTACAGTTTCCATGATTTATCCTGTGTGCAATAAAATTAGGTAAAATATTATCATGAATAAAATTGAGATTACAGTACGAGTAAATTTAATTCATCTTAAACTAATTTTTTTTTTAAAAAAATATTGTTCACGTTCATGTTCACGTGAACAATGCGAGTACAATTAATTAACTGCACTAGTTTTTTGGAAAAAAAAACTTTGAGTGCTGGTTTTTTTTTTTTTTAAAAAAACTGTTCACTTAGTGAACAGTGCGCAGTGGAGCCATGCTCCACTGTTGAAGTTCCTTTCCCACCATGAGAAGCAGCATGTTGCTTCTCAAAACCTGCGGTCTAATCTCTAATTTTAGTGGGTCCTACCAGCAAAACGCATTTGATTTTCCTTAACCAAACGCTGTCATGTGTGGCTGCGGGTGAACCTCACCCGCAGCCACACTCCCAAACGGCCACTAAGGCCATAGATGAAGTTGTATGGAGCTTTTATGGCCATTTAATAACCCAGTATGTATTATGGTCATGTTATATATTTTATGGTAGTCATTGTGTGTGAGAGTTAGATATACCTGAAATTTTGGTTAATAGTTTTATAAATTCATTATGTTCCTTTATAAAATTTTTTTTTCACATAATCGAAATACATAAAATATTATGTCTATGTATGATAATTCTTTTCACCCGAGTGATTCTAACACATTGCTACTCTTAAAATGTTGGCAAGGGTGAAAATGAAATAGATCACCAACCCTGAGCAACAACTACTATTTGTACAGATCTCTAGTTACATGACAAGAGTGTTCTCTTATGCATACATGACATGTACGTAAATATAATGCGTGCACGCGCGCACGCGCGCGCGCGCACACACGTATATGTCCTAACAAAGCACTAATGTTGTCCCTATTCCACACAAACAAATCACTATGTACCCACCAATTCACATGAGTGACCATTAATCATTACAACAAAACAATAAACCAAACACATACACAACATGTTCCACCCTTGTCTCTTGCCCTGGTTCTAATTTTGCACTTCATAGCCTTTTAGGTCGCTAGCTAGGATCGATAGTCTTATTAACTATAATTTGCTTCATTTCCATTTGTTTTGAAACAATATATAATCTTGTTAACTTGCTATAATTTTGTTCTTCAATCTCTACCATGTTTTGTTTATACTTTTTATAATGTTTTGGTAGTCTATCAAATGGTTGATTGATAAGTATGGTTTGTCATATTCTTGTTGGTTATGTTTGTAAGTAATTTCGTAAATGTTATTAATATCATTGTGATCCTTGCTTCATTTCCAATCCATATATACCAATTAGAAAGGCTTACTTAAGTTTCATTACAGTGAATGTTTAGGGTCACAGAGAGACTATCTTCCTGTTATTTTGTCAAATTGAAATCATCAACACAGTAAAACTCCACAACAAAGACTTTCCATACAAGAGATTAATTGGTGTTCATCTTGTAAACATGCTAGATGGTTCCACTGCTACATGAGTCTGTGACATCCTGAATTAAGAGATAACTATTGGTTCAAGACTAATCAGCAAAATATGCTCTTCTTCCTTGACCAAATATGTAATGAACAAGTACTAAAAGATTGTTGTCATTGTAAGCTTTGATTAATTTATCATCAATTCATCCTTTTCCATTAAAACTTCCATAAATCCCTCCATTAGTTAGGTCAAGCACCAGAAGATTCAATAATTTAATAGTTGGACAATACCGGTAGTGGAATTCTAAGTGATTAATATCATTCATTTGAGGGTGACTTGGCTCTTAAGACCTGCCTGATCTTATAAACAAATTATTATGTGAGAAAATTATATGAACTGCTTGAAAAAATTAATAGAGCCTATGGCGTAAATATCCATGCACTACATATTCTAACAGTTATAAAAATAATAATCACAATCCAAATATTTAAGCGGATGGATAAAGCTCTACAATGATTTTATATATCTTTAATATACCCTAAAAGTTATTTAAGTGTTTTTTAGAATTTATTTGAATTGATACTCCTATTAATTAAGTGTCTTTTCATAAGGTGGTGAGTTGTCTTCAATTCATTCTTTTTTTTTTAATACCTTTTTAACTATTTATTAATTGAAAATAAAATTAGATATAGTTTGGTTTTTTTTTTTTTATAAAAAAAACTACGAGAGTTTTAATAGAATAATCATCATGTATAATGAAAGGATTAAGTTATGATTTATTGAAGGAAAACAATTACGTACCTAATAACTAACCAAGTGAAGTGTGCAAGAGATGATTCCTTTTGCGATGTGATATTATCTTTCACATATTTATATAATATTTGTTTTTAATTTACAGCTGACCATATATTCCAAAGAATTCATGTTTTTTTGCATCTTACTATTACATGCTAAAGACCTTGATTTGACTGACTACCCTTGTTGTGACATCCAATATAGAAATTACATTTTTGTTCTTCTTCTTGATGGATTACAGTATAACGATCATCAAGAACATTAATTAATTTCCTTTTCTTTTTCTTTTTTTTAAGGGAGAGAGAGGGAATCAAATATTTGATGTTGATTATAAATTATAAAATTATATGGAACTTTAGTTTGGTAAACCATTTCCCTAGTGATTTTGTTTAATTACTGTCAGATATTAGAGAATATATAAGAAAGAATGATTAAAATGTCTAATCACACAACATCTATGTTGCTTCAAATAATGTTTATTTTGGAAAAATATCTCATGACAAAACCTATTATTCTAGAGAAACTTTTCTTGTAAATGAGATTCCAATGCCTCTTGAAAACATGAAAACAGAGCAATAAATTGGTAGTTGGGCAATCATATCCAAGCCTTGAGAAGATAAGTCTGCAGTCTAATTCAACAAGGATTTTCATTGGATTGGGTGAAACGTTTATCCCATTCTAAGGTTGGTGTCACCTGTATAACCATTAATCTAGGCATTGCATAGTATTATGGAAAATGTCTTCTATGAGAATTATCTTGTATATATATATATGCTTTATATAGTTTATGTGTAGTGCATTTCACTATTATTATTATACATAATCCTAAATATATAAATACAAAGGATGATTGCTATTATTGTTATCATCTATTATTATTCATACAAACTTATCTCTCAATTATCTTAATTTGGTATCAGAGCCTCCCATTTGTTCTTTCTCAAAATGAATTTTACAAATAATTAAACCATGGACTTCAATATCACTGCACCAATTCCTCCCTCCTTTTCCATTGCATCGACAACAATCTCTCTTTTATTTTTTGGTGCCTCCCCTGCTGTTGTCGCTGGCCATGTTTTTGGTGTTGTGTCTTTGCCTTTCATGGTTGTTGCTTTAGTTTCTCATGGGACTACTATCATTCCTCTTTCAAATACTCAACAGGTAATCTCTTTAAAGCTGTCAAACACCATTTTTCTTTATTGTAGGATGCAAATAAAGTTTATTTACTATGCCAAGGAATGCATTCCTTTGTTGATGGTTCATTCCCATACCCCCTTCTCATATTTCCTCTGTTGATATATGTCTACCCATTATCAATCATTCTTTTCTGTCATAGAAGTAACAAGACCACTTAATCATAAGGGATATTTTATCCTCTTATTCTATTAAAGTCATACCTCCTAGAGCCTCTAGAAACACTTGAGACAACCCTTTCTTCTCTATCTAACTCACAGATTATATAACTCAATGGTGTATTCAAAGACCTATGGTAGAATGATGACAATGTTAGTGTTTACTTGTAGAATACCTAGGCTTTATTTGATGAGCTCATTGCTGTTAACAGACCACTCTTCATGAAAGATTTTAGTTTGTATATGTTTTGACGATTGAAAAAAGACTTTAAGGACCTTGTGACCAGCCTCTTTACTAAAGCAGAACCTATATCATACATTGACCTTTACAACAATCTTCTCATGCATAAGTTTCTTTATAAAGGTTATTTTCAACCTGTTATGATAGCCCCATTGCTATTGACGCTAACACAACCTCCTTTAGCCTTTTTTTATTTGCAGTGTCAGTTAGGTTCTCATGGTAGAGGCTATTTTCAAAATGACTATTGACGCTAATATAACCTCATTTAGCCTTTTTTTTGCAGTGTCAGTTAGGTTCTCATGGTAGAGGCTATTTTCTAAATGATGGCTGTAGAGGCTAATTTCATGAAGGTTAGAGAACCAATAATCATAACAATTATAATCATAATAATAATGGCTATGGTTCATGTCAGAATTTTGGAAGTAATAGCTATGGTTTAAACTAAAATTTTAGGCAGCAAGGTAATCATTTTGGTGGTTCAAATCATTGGTCTAATAACCAGTCAATAAAATGTTATTTATGATATAATTTTAGGCATTTAACACAACAATTTTTATAATTAACAACTCATAATTTGCAAGTTAATGCTAATTTGGCATTTAATATTGCTATTGTGGCCACTCATATTACTTGGTTTCCTAATACAAGTACAAATAATCATATGACACCTGACCTTATGAGTATGACGGGCTCAAAACCTTATCTTGATAATGATTAACTGTATGTTGGAGATGGTAAGGGTCTTGTTATCTCACATATTGCTCATTCTAAAACTTAAGCTCCAAAATACACTTTTACCTTATCCAATAAATTATATGTTCCTCACATAAAAAAACCTCTATTATCTGTTCAAAAGTTTTGTCTTGAAAATAATTTATTTTTTGAGTTTCATCCTTTTGTGTTTTATATTAAGAAACTAATAACAAATTAGGTGCTTATTTTTTATGGACGTAAAAATGGTCTTTATGTTATATATGAGTACTCTGCAATATCTTTTCCTTAAGCTTTTTTATCTCCATGTCTTTATACTTTTATTGATATTTGGCATCATCAGCTTAGGCATCCTAGTTCGTGAAGTTTAGGTTTTTTAGTGACAAATAAAAGGTTTCTATACATTAAAATAATTTAATTTTAATTATTTAACATGCCCTTTAGGAAAATCATCATATCTATCATTAGGACCAAGAAGTCATAAAACTTTTGCTCTTCTTAAATTGATATTTAGTGATGTTTGGGGATCTTTTCCTATGTTATCATATGATGGATTTTGTTATTTTTATGGATGCTTATATGAATTATATTTGGATTGTTTCTTGGGTTGGCAAATCCGATGTTTTCAATAGTTTTCACTTATTTCAAGCTCAAGTTGAGCGACAGTTCTCTTTAAAAATTCAATATGTTCAAATAGACTAGGATGGTGGATATTGGAAACTAAATAAATATTTTAAAACTATTAGTATTCACCATCACTTTATTTTTCCACATACTCATGAAAAGAATGGCATGGTTGAATGTCAATATAGACATTTTATTGAAATTGATCTCACCTTTCTATGTCAAGGTAAAACTCCTTTAAAAATTTGAAGTTATGCGTTTGAAACTTCTGTTTATTTTATTAATTGTATACCAACGCTTGTTCTCAATCACAAAACACTTTTTTGTATATCTTTTGAAGCCAACACCTGATTATTATTTTTTTATACTTTCAAGTATTTCTGCTTTCTGTTTATCCATCCATATAATACTCATAAGATAGATATTCACTTTTCTCCCTATTTCTTTTTGGGATATAACGCCTCTCATTTAGATTATTAGTGTTTTGATGTACTTTATAAAATTATTTACATTGTTCATCATGTTCGATTTCATGAAAATGTTTTTTTTACAATTCTGAACAGAAATTGGCTATTTTAACACCACCACCTAGTACACTACTGCCCACTCCAACACCCCAACCCCTTTTTGTCTCCAAACACCGCTGCACCTACTACCCTTATTTTGCCTATTTCCTTGAGAAATAACCCTAATGATTTGTCTCCACATGTATATCCCTCTATTACTTGTTATCCAAGTACAGGTTCTATATCCTCACCTTCACATATCTCTTATATTCACTTGTATTGTCTCAGTCTATTTTAGTTTTGGGTTCCTCACCAATAAGTCCTACTCATTGGCCTAGTTTAAATTGGGGTTCTTCACTGACAGGTCTTCTTACTATTTTACCACCTAGTTTAAATTTGGTTGTTGATTTATCTAAGTTCTATATTCAACAGGTCTTGGCTAGTGATCCACCCTTTCCTACTCAGATTTCCTATAATCATTTTATGATTGTTTGCCCACGAAAACAACAAATATGATTGTCTTTTTTTATCTTATGGGTTCCTTTTTTACCTAACCAGGAACCATTTACTGTTCAGGATGCCAACCGATACTTAACATGACATCACTTCATGTAAGAGGAAATTCAGACCCTCCACTGTAATGGTACATGTACTTTAGTACCTTTTCACTCATCCATGAATGTGGGTGGCAGTCATTGGGTTTATAAAATTAAAAAGGCGAGTATATGCTAGTGTTGGGAGATACAAAACATGGATGGTTATTAGAGGATTCACTCAGCATGATGGGATTGACTCTTTGGAAACTTTTAGTCTTGTGATTAAGCATACAACAATTTAACTAGTCCTCATTATTGTTGTTTCTCACGGTTGGAAAATCTATCAGTTGGATATCCATAATGCCTTCTTAAATGATATTTTTTAGACAGAAGTGTACATGAAACTATCATCTGGTTTCATTCATTCTAATTTTTCTTCTTATGTGTGTCGTCTTTATAAATTATTATATGGTCTAAAACAAGCTCCTCAAGCATAATACAAATGGTTAAGTGACTTTCTACTCTTTATTAGTTTTTAGGCATCTAATGAAGATATTTCTATCTTTATTCTCTTCTTTTATGGAGTTTTCTTTTATTTACTTGTGTATGTTAATGATATTTTGTTATCCAGTAGTAACTCAGTTTTGCTTAAACAATTGATTACTTTACTGAGCATAGAGTTTAACCTTCAGAACTTAGGATTTGTTCATTACTTCTTGGGCATTGAGGTGAAGCCTACTTCTATGGGTATTTTACTTGATCAACAAAATTATGCCTTTCATATTCTCTAACGAGGAAGTTTTTCTTCTTATAAACTGGTTGATACTCCATCTCTCTCATATAAGTTGGCCATCATGTCTAGTGCTCTATACTTTTATTCCACCCGATATAGTTATATTATTGGGGCTCTGCAATATTTTATATTTACTAGGCCTGATATATGATATGTTGTAAATAAAATGTGTCAGTTTATGCATGCTCTCATTGAGGTTTATCGGGCGATTGTTAAATTCATTTTGGATTTTTTCCAAGCTATAACTTTATACGGCTTACATATTACTCAAGGTTCATCCTTGTCCCTTCATGGCTTCACTAATGCTGATAGAGCTAGTAATGTTGATGACCATAAGTCTACTGGTGGTTATTTTTGGTATCTAGGTAATACTTTTGTTTCATGAAAATTTAGGAAGCAAAATACTATTGCTAGCACTACCAGAAAATTGTCTAATAAAAACAAAAATACTAACGGAAAAATATCATTGGTAAATTACAGTGACATTTACCGATGGAATATAACGTCACTATTTTTGTTGGTGAATACTAAGAGAATTACAAGTGAAAATCAAGGAATGAAAAGAAATTTGAGCAGATATTCCCTTGTTATTTCAATCGGAAAACATGACATGTCAATATTAGAGATAGAATTATTGATAAAATATAATCATTGCTAATATCTATCGGTGAATTCATCGATAATATATAAGTTATAATATGCTAGACCCCTCTCCCCTTTTCTCATTTCTTCTTCTTCCTCCTTTATTTTTTTTTTCCTTTAGAAAATAGCACCCTTTCCTCCCATATAAATACAAAGCATTACTGTATTCATACAAACCTATCTCTCAAGTATCTTAACTCACAGTATGGTTTGGTTTATTAATTATGATCATAATTTGGACATACTAGCTAGTGGTGGTTTAATTACATGAAAGACTTGGACAATGACTGCTCAATAAATTCCAGAAATTAATTTAAACATATTGTAAAACCATCTTTTTATTTTTCAGAAAATGGATGCCTGCATGCTTACTTTTCTAACTTTTGAACGATAGCTACTTGGTCCAATAATTGTCATCAATTTGAAATTTAAGAAGATGCATGATTAACAGGCCTAGCCTAATTACAGGACCTTTGTCCAAGACTTTTATTCCGGTACGTACTTGATAATATTAATTATACACAGGATCGAATGAGTCATCGGGGGATGTCAATTTCAGATTTTACACAGGCATGGACAAAACTCTGACCTGTATCTATGATTAAAAAAGTGACTTTCCATATTCTTAAAGTGCCTAGGGTTTCCCATCAACTGCCTTTTTTTGATTAAACTGAGAGCACTTTTTAGTTTTCAATAACCAAGGAAAACCACAGAAACGAGCCTCACTATCTCTTGACAGCTAAAATATATTTGTCTACATTGAAGTTCAGAATCTATAATTAACACTCGAAAGGTCTATAGGGAAAAAAACATTTCCAGGAATTGTAATCATTACAGAGAACGAATAAATAACCTTCAATTTCTTGTCTTCATATCAGTGTTTAGAAACACAATGATGAAATTAATTAGTCAGACGAGATGAAAAAAGAGAATCAAACAAGTAAAATAAAAGCTGAGCAGAAAGACAGAAATTATTACAAGTAATTGAAACTTTTGCTTAATTATTACCTTTTGCATGCATCTTACGTATCTAGAGCTACCTAGCTAGCTAGCTAGCATAGAAGATTTTGGAATTTTTTTTAAAAATAGCACAATTAACGAAAGAAATTGCAAACTACTGTAGTTAAGAAAAAAACTAGTGAAATCGCAGACTTTAATTAGTTTCATCTTTAGCTTTATAACCAAAAGAGCTGTACTGATCAATTTTCGCTGACAACACACAAATTTCATTATCTGTTCTTGGTAATCATAATATGGTCTGTAAGGCAAGCAAATTTTTCTGTAAACTGTCAAGACCTACATGTATCGTGGGTATCTTTTGAGTGTACGACAAATTGACAACTGATAGTTCAAGGGATAACTCTAGTGGCCGGGTCCTGGCAAACAAACATGCCGCCTCTCTGTTGTGACATGGGATTTATGACTTTAAGGTTCACGGGGCAAGAAATGGATTTAAATTACTATTTGGGAGTATATATATAACTGAAAATAAAGCATATTTTTGTAAAATTCAAATTCAATAGATGAACGATTTAATAAAAATAAATAAAAGTCTTAAGAGTATAAACCACTTTATAATCTTAAAATATGGGTTATAAGAAAGTGATAGTATAATGAATTCATATAGAATAAAAAAAATAGAAAAGTAATATATAAAGTTGAATTAAGTTTTCAAATGTATTATTTAGTATTTTGGTAATAGTTGTTTTTCAAAATATTTTTTGTTTTAACATACAACTAAATAATTTTTTTATTTTTTAAAATTTATTTTTAATATTAATATGTCAAAGCAATATAAAAACAAAAAAAAACTAATTTAAAAAAATTAATTTTTTTCAAAAATATTTCTAAATCACAAACCGTTCGTACTATGTCCTCACATGCGGTATGGAATGCAGCCCATAAAGAAAATACAGATGTGTAAACATCCAGACTGCAAGATAGCAGCAAATCGTAAAATCCCTCCATTATCAAGCATCAGATGTAGGGTCTCCAGATAGCTACTAGACAGCTAAGCTGATTAAATTGGTACTTTGAACTAAGTAGTTGCCTAATCCCCCAAAAATTAGGAGAGAAAAGGGAAGGAAAGACTCTTCTTTTCTTTTCTTTTCTTTTTCTGCGAGATATACAAGGGAAGAAGGTGACAGACTTCTTAAAGATAC
>Ga0307517_10012012_pt1 | contig 11949 bp, 7 predicted proteins | sample 23_EM_MG_FD_194515 | JGI IMG/M metagenome (GOLD analysis project Ga0307517, IMG submission 194515) | Populus trichocarpa ectomycorrhiza microbial communities from riparian zone in the Pacific Northwest, United States - 23_EM | ecosystem: Host-associated > Plants > Roots > Unclassified | place... | reverse complement strand
GTCCTGTGCGTCCTGTGCGTCCTGTGCGTCCTGTGCGTCCTGTGCGTCCTGTGCGTCCTGTGCGTCCTGTGCGTCCTGTGCGTCCTGTGCGTCCTGTGCGTCCTGTGCGTCCTGTGCGTCCTGTGCGCCCTGTGCGTCCTGTGCCTCCTGTGCGTCCTGTGTGTACTGTGAGTCTGACGCACCAGAAGTGCAATAGATTCTTTGCTGATGAAGGCAATCAGACTGCTCAGATATTCACTACTATTTTCACAAATAGTATGGCCTACCGGTAATGTCTTCGCTAGCTACATCTGGATGTGTGACAACCTCCTCCTCTCAGTAGCATGTGAGTAGCCTACCGACATGTCAACTGTAGAGAAAATATCCATTCGGACTCACTGGCCTGTACTGGCTATATCTATACAAGCTACACAATCTATTGACAAACTACTTATCTATACTAAGGTTCCAAACTAGACTACATACTCCCACAATAAGAAATATCCGGTTGTTTGACTGCATGGGTGCTACCTACAGCCAACCATGCGAGACCTTCCCAAATTATGACAAGACTTACACCTCGAGAGTCCACTAATAACCCATGGTAAGGCTACAGTTCACGGGGTAGCCCAGAACTGGCATTGATGTGGTTGTTCTGAAAGCCTTACCACTTTCGTGGTCAGTCCCAACCCTAATACAGTTACCCATACTACTACCTAGAGGTCAAAGTATTCGCTTTGCTGGTTCCTAAGCATTTACCAGGTGGCGCTCTAGGCGGTGGTTACCCTCACACCCCTTAGATATCCTGTGAACAGCTTTCAGTCGAATGGACGGCCACAACTCATGGGCTGTTCTTGGACAGTTCCTATTGCTCCCACTTTACTAGGCAGCACACAACTCAACAGCTGTACACTACCATCGTGCCGTACCAATGCTGGGGCCAGAGCGGGGTGTTAGGAATACCCCCTCAAAGTTACAGGAGGTTGGGACCACTCCTGCTCTCTTAGTAGCCCATTTCATGACAGATGAAGGTATTCTATAAACCTCTAAGCGTCCTACTATAGGGGGATAACTTTCCCCTAAGTCTGCTCTCGCCCTTGTCAGTCCAGGTAGGGTAACTAGGATTCCTCTGTAGGCTAACTGGGACCCCTTGGTAGGGTCATGATGTTTCCAAGGTAGGGTAACTTCCCTCTTTCATTCCCATATTCTCTTCTGGAGTCTGCGTGACCACATATTATGTCACCTGTGAGACCAGTGCAAAGTTTACTATCTTTACTTGGCTTTATGCGAACATACTCTCTGAAGATTACCCTGTCCAGCAGGGTAACAATCGCCTACCTGGGTTACCCTGTCTAACTCTATGTCACCAAGTCACTTTGGAGACACTTGTACTAACTCATGCCTACCTGTTGTATACTCCATCTACTGGTCTACTCTCACTATGGTTACCTTGCGGTATACCATATGGGCTTGAGTCTAGTCCACTGTAGCTACCTTTCTATAGTCTGATTACAAAACTATTGTTCATTAAACTAAGTCAATATTGCAGAAAACAAGGCTCAAATACCCTCCACACTCGATGGATAGATACTGTACTTCCTTCAATATGAAGCTCCATTACTGTATTCTCTATGGAGGAACAACAACTTTGATACTTAGCAGCTCTGTATTTCTCATGTTCTTCATAACATGTTTCTTCAGAAGTACTTACTTTACATATCACTCACAGGCACCAAATGAGTTGCATCTTCCCCGTGTCCCAATGTTTCTTATGCATACAGTCTACCAGAATGGGAATAGTAGGATATTTATTGTGGAGGTGAACCTCCTCAAGCCTTAGATTAACCCTTTAGCACGATTGAATCTTTCTCTTTCTACTATTTAGAACCCAACTATTACTCAGCAGAGCCTCCCACTGTGTCACTTCTAGTTTATTTTGTAGTACAGGTAGCTTCAGTTGGTCTAGAATTATGTTTTCATGATTATCTAATTACCCTTATCTCCTCCTTGCCACCGCCTCTCCCGTATTGGGAAACGCATCATCAATCCGGCCTGAGTACAGTATTTTACAAATCGCCTATACAGTCTCCCCTGTACCCACGGCGAACCTGGACTTGTGGCGAAAAGGCATTAATTACCAGTAATATTTCGTAACCCTAACCTCGATGATTCACTTTTTGCCCACGAAAATACCCCTGTTCGACACCGGTCCAGTTTCGCCGTGGGTACGGTGGAGACTGTACTTGGCAATTAAAAAAGTCTCCGGATGCTTTTGTGCCAAGACAGGTATTAATAAGTTCAGAGCGTCCGGAGACTTTTTAAATGGCCAAGTAGTCGGAAGGCGAATAACGGGAGCGAGTGACCAGGAGTGAAACGAGACAATAAATGCCAAGGCAAAGAGTAAGACTAACCAGAAGCGGGAAAAACCTTTCTTCAACAACACACACACACTCACGATGCTTTCCCAACTCAACTAACTAACATAACTAACGGGGAAGACAAAGTATATAAGAACAACAACAATATCTTCCTTCCGTCTACCGAGTCCTATTCTTCCATTGAGCACCACGTACATCCACACTCCTCCACGCATGCCCGCTTCTATGCTGGCATTTCGATCTTCCACGCTCACCCCCGCTCTTTTGTGCACCTTCCCCCTCGTCTACGCAGGTCTCCCTCTCTTTTCCGTGCAAAACAATCATGCTAATAAAGGAAAGACAAAGAAAACTCCTCCAGGCTTTGTAGCCTACTCGCATCTGAATCCTCCTCACCGATCGGAGATGTATACGCGGAGGTTTGTCGAACGATAACGGTGCACGCTGCACCTAAGCCGAGCAGCATGAAAGAACTTGCTCCTAGAGAGCTTGTCTTCTTTGTCTGAACGATAACGGGGTACGATATGTGCGGGGACACCGGACTATGTATGTGGCCGGGGGTTAAGTGCGTGCCTGGTAGTTAGTATGGTGAGCAGCAATCAAACATTTTCAACACAGTACCGCTGGGGCAGACGGATATGTTGTTGAAAACCAGTATTAGTTAAGCCTTCACTGTGAAAGAAAAGAAAAAGCCGGCGCGCCCTACTTGCTTTCCCCCACTCTGAGCGATAGCGAAATCGGTGGGGAACCGACTATTATTGCTCAGAAGCCGGGGAAGTGGAGTACCAGTGCCAGTGCTTTTTCTGCTACTCGTACATTTTGTCCCCCTTTTCCTATTATTTCATTTGATTCTTTGCCCCCCAACTGCCCTCAAATATTTCATTTGTTTCTTTGCCCACCTGCCTTCATCTTATCCCCCGGTTCCAACAAGCGCCTTCCTAGCCTTCGATCATTTTTTGATCGAACCCACCTCTTCATTGCAACATTGGCTTCAACCCTATCAAACCTCCGTTTCCTAGATTTAGGATGTGATAAAGCCGCAAGGTCTCATCTACCATATATAAATTGACTCTCTATCCCCCTTCACGACTATTCATCCACATTACTTCCTTCTCATCCCAAAGGCAAAATCCTCTCACTTGACCAGTTATACTTCTTATTCTTTCCAAGAACTTCCTATCTCTCAACATGGCAAATTCCCTTCTTTCAGCTAGCTCATATAACGCTCTCCCCCACATCGATGCTATGAAGGACGTCGCAGCTCAAAATGCTGATGCCAGACATGTTCTCCTCAGAATCATCTCTTCATATAGACTCAATCGCCACTTCTCGATTCACCTCGTCCACAAACACTTCGATCTTGAAGAGGGACGGGTCATGGTCTACGGGACAGTTCGCGGGCCAACCCATCCAGACTTCATCCTTTGCAGTCCAAGAGTCCCAGAGAAATGTGAGAATCTCCATGGCCTCTACTTCCGTGCTCGTCCGGACGGGACGATGGCCGCATATGAGTACACCACAGACCCATGTGAGGATCTCTCCGAGCACACCGATTTCGTCGCTGAATTTGTTGCTGCGGTCTTGAGGCTTGGAGTCCAGGATATCTTCGCGTTGACCGGCAAGGAGCCAAAGACCAAACACTACACGGAATTCGAGATGTCTGACCTCAGCTCTACTATCCTGGTGAACAATCCCATGTGGCTCCCTGGACCCAGTGAGAGGTCTACCTCTACGGACTGGATCTCATCGGAAGGGGTCGATCCTCAACCCGCGGACGGCAACCGAAAAGGGCCTGGTATCATCACTCTGACCGACTGCACAAAGACCACATCCGGTGGGCACTACAACTTCACGTGTAGTGAGACTCGCAATGGCACGCATTACCAGAAGAGGATGGTGGTCTGGGATGAAGGAAAGGGTGGACAGCAGGAGCAGCTCACTCTCAACGGAGAGATTATTCCCATTGACTCCGAGCTCTTCGCGATCATCAGTAATGCTAGGCAGATGGTCAAACCCTTCTAATCGGCCAAGGCAAGTTTCTCCCAGTTGGATCAGGGTTTGTTCACTCTCTCACATTTGTATTAAAGGATTTTGAGACTCTAACTCGATACAAATAGATTATATCTTGTCCTCGGGATCACGGTTCAAGATTGGGATCGAGTTAGAGTGTTTCTGTTTCTGCTGCGTATTCCTCTTGTGTCGGGTCTCTTAGTCTGTGTCATTCGTTGCCCGCCTCTCATTATGCGCTTGTCTGTCTCGTGACGCATGTGGAAGATATTGACTTCCCCGTCATTGCTGGAGATAGTTATCGATTTAATTTCGATAATAAACTTCTTCTATTGCTCAGCCATTTCATATAACCTTTCGTAACTTGTGATACTACCATCAAACTCTACCTAATATTGATTGGAAAAAAAGAGAAGGGAGGGTGCCATTACTGAGGTACAGAGCCGATATTAATCCCATATACTATCGGTGGTGAGAAGTTCAGGGCCCCCCAGGAGGCGAACTTTGGGCTACCTAGAGCTTAGAAAATATAAAGATATTTAAGCTCTGAGGTTGTTATATAAGATAAAGCGCTATCAGAAACCCAGTAGTAAAGTTTTATACAAGCCCGAGGCACTGGGTGTATAAGTTGACATTGAAGTTGAAGTTATTAATTAGCAGCAGCAGGAGATTCGCATGAAACTCATCTAAACCCACAAAACCTGTTTCCAAAACCGAAATGAGAGCACGAACATAGGGAAATAGCAAGTATAAAGGCTAGTAAGAAGTTCAATGATTCAAGGGTTCAAGTAGTAACTATAATGAACTAATTTCATCCATTTACTAGGGTTCCGAGCGTCTCTAACCTCTCCTACATTGCCCTCTTCTCCTCAACACGTCCCTTTGCTAGCCGTTCTTTTCTACTATGCGCGGCGTTGTGAAGTGGTTTGACATCGGAATGGGCCAGAAAGGAGCACATTTCGATGTCCCGTTTCGCGATCTCTCATCCGATATATGGCGGCTCTTGGCCTCTCAGGGCAGGAATTCGATAAGTAAGAAACTTAGGGAGCGCTTTGAGTCCGGCCGGATTGAAACTTTCAGATTGGATGTCAAGAGTGCCCAATAGCGTCCCAATATGAACACTCATCTGGACGGCGTGGAGGTTCGCATCTAGCACCTGTCGAACGTCCGTTGGAATACCATCGAGGATTGCTTCCCAAAAGCCCCGCTCTGCATCCTCAAATCCTTCCGGCATATGAAACTCGCCACCAGTGAACCTCCCGGCGAGGTTGTGGATTCTGCGACACCCCATGCCGAAAGGAAGGTCAGAAGAGAGTTCCCAATCGACAATCCCCGACACCTCACCATCCTCCCGAACCAAGATATTTACGTGGTTGAGGTCGGCGTGTGAGATAAACAGCGGAAGGATCTTGAGCTGATCTGAGTTGTCGAGGAGCCTTTGAATATCTTCTCGGAAGGGCTTGATTTGATTGGCCCGGGGCCGATTCTCCTCATCGATCATCGCGGATTGAAGCATCCTTAACCTGGGCACAATGGTTCCCTCGACGACGGCGGTGCTATCGTAGGCGACGAAGCCACGGGAGAGGATCCTGCCCAACGATTTGGCACATGTGACATTCAGTGCACGGCTACAGAACGCAGCACTTCTCAGCCAGGTTCGGCCTGGGATAAAGGTCATGTAATATGGCCAAATCTCTTGACGTTCGAGAGCTTCGTCCCTGATCTTCGCAATGTCGGGTACCACATCCCCAAGCGCCTGACGGGCACGTCGGAATATGTCGATGTCAAGAGGTTCAACTCGAAGCTGCACGATAATCATCTGGCCAGATTCGAGAGTCACGATCGAGGTCCTGCTAAAGAATCCTTGGATATCCACACCTCGAGCTTTCGTGGCCCGGATATTGAGGTGGGACCGAGCGAGCTCTTTCGCCTTAGCAATCTGCTTCGCGCCCGTGTTCAAGGATGCCGGGAGATCGGAGTCGGAGTAGATAAACTTCGTCATAATAGCGACGTTGAGGGGAGAACGAGATCAAGAGACGCTGGATGGGATGGCGATCAGTGGTGGGATCGCTAAATGGATAGGAGAGAGCCGTGATGGATTGTTGAGAGGAAAACCTACCAGTATTCCATCCCATGGACTGGTGAGACACGCAGATTGGGGACCTTCCATATAGTCTACGGTAGCTGGATGCTGTGGCTGGGTGGCTTTGCTAGACAAAAATTATGAAATATCGAGCTTTTATTGGTGGAAGGTGACTTAGCCACGGCCTAGACCTACCGTAAACGGAAGGTCCCCAATCTGCGTACAAGTACCATCCGTCTAGATGGCTCGAAGAATTGCAGGCAACATCATAACATAGTTAAGTTATGGGCGCGCTAAACCCCGCACTGGACCGCCGGGGCCGCTCGGAGATCCCGGGATGCTGATAACCACGCTGATTCACCCAGTGAACGATGGCGCAGGGTGAGCCACCAGCCCCCCCTCCAAACATAACGATTGAGTTCACCAACCCCAATATTCCAAACCAGAACCCCAATACCAGTCCGAGGGCTCTTTCTTCCTCCAGCTCTGCAAGTTCCGGGATTGTGCAGTGGGGGTTGCACCATAAGTTAGCGACAAAACACGAAAATTGTCGTTTTTGACTAGGCTGCCTCTAGCTTTAAAGGCTTAGGGGTACAACCGTGGAAGACCCAAATACTCGAGTACACACCCCGCCCAAATACACAGTTCGCCTCTAATTGGCTGAATTTTAGATTTCCAAGGCTACGAGCCAATCAACGAAGACTGTGTATTTGGGGGGTAGTGTATTTGGGTGCTCTGCGATCGTATTCAAAAACTCGACTGTAGACTTGTACCAACATGTTGAGCAACGATGTGCCAATAATACACTCAGCTTGGGTACCCGAGTTATAATTTTCTTGAAACAAAAAGCTGCTCATCGCAATAACCACTTTCCCTCCAGCACTCTGCCTCAATGAAGGGGAAAAAAATTGAGATAAGGTAAAAACTGTCTCAAACAGGTATCATAGTAGAGATGACAGGCATTCAATGTTGTATTATAGCTCTCGTCCTATGGTCTTTTGGGGTCAGTTAGTTGTAGTCGCTTACCCAGTGTGACAGTTTACTTAGTGAAACACGTTAACCCTAACCTCTCTACTATAGATATAGGTCACTCACAAGCGCCACATTCATAGCTTATCAAACGGGAGGCCCGACCTCGGGAGCTCCTACACTGTCCCAAGGCGGAGCCCAACACAATGCCTTTGCACTGCCGTCTGATCTATGGATCAACAAGACTCCCGGTATGCGAGGGAGCCACCAAGGAAAATTGGATACCGGCTACCGGTTAATATCGAGTGATGCTCTATGACACGTACCTGACTAAAGAGGTGAACAGGGGTGAGTGGCCACGCATCCCACGTGCTTTAAATAACTCGCCCCAGCCAACTCAAACACACGTGGTGATGCAGGCACATCTCTCTTGCCAAAGGCCATTCAGATAATCCTAGTAACCATCACCAGATCCAGCACTAGGGGCGAAGACCGTGTGGTCAAGACCCATTCAACAAAAAAACGGAATACCCGACTCCTACCCTAACCTGCCACTAAACGGGCCGAACGTAGGTATAACGCTCGCCACTGCTCCCCCCCCCAACGGAATTTGTGAGGGGCGGGGGTTCGCCGTGGATACTCCTAAAGGCAGAGAACATCGTGAATCCCTACTATTTGGGTTACGGGAGATGCCGGGAGCCTCTGTAGCGAGATCCGAAGCATCACAATGTCTGTGAGAAAAAGGAAAAACTTGGCCGATAATTTATTTAAAGTTGTTGGGGCTTGTGCGTGCCCGCTCTGAGGCATAATAGCCTACCGCTAGTATTATAAGCGCGAGTTAGGGTTTTTGATAAAGTAATCCCCCGCCCGGTTATAGTATTATAATTATGGTGGTAGTTATTGCATTTAAATAAATGACAAAAGGCTTGAAAAAACAACGCCCCCCTTGGTATAAGGTCCAGAAAGAAGTTATGAAGCAGTTATTTAAGGTTAGCCAACCAAATATATGCCTGCTTGTTCCGGCTAATGGTTCCCCACCCTTGTAAGTGCTTGTGAAAATCCTACCCTTAAAGGTTGCCCCCTACCCAAAGGAGTTGGTTCATTTCGCCACACTTTCTTTTGACCTCTTCGCGCGAGAACGAGTTTCACCAGATTATGTGTTAAGAAAAGCCCGGCAGCGGGTGAATATACGCCATCGTCGTTGGGGCACCGGTCCCCAAAAGCTCCAGAATATAGAACGGCCTCTTTTAGGGGTGGAAATATTTCTCACATGTGTGCGTGCTATGATACTACCGGTAGCCCTGGCAAGCGGTCTGTCGTGATAGACTTGAGAAACAGTACGGTACTTCGGCGGTATTTCCCTTACTAGCAGCAAGTTCCGCAGAAAGTTGCGACACTCGATCTCACCAGAAAAACGAGTTTTCTGTGGCCAATTCGACGGGCAGTGGGGTCATTTCCTTGGGCGGTACGAAGATTCATGGAGGGAAGGCACCGTACTCGTACACTTGGAGAAGTCACGAAGGCAAAGAAGAAGGCACTGTCAATGATGATGAGGGGGGAAATGCAAACTGAGCAAGCGGGGAAAGAGAGGAAAAGCCTACGGGGGAAGGGAATGCAGATATAGGGTGGGTGGGTGAGACGAAGGGCACTACTAGCCAGCAAGGGGAAACGTGTGAAGTTAAAGGCATGAAGCGAGCATTGGAGTTTCCACTATAGAGTATGGTGAAGATGCAGCGCTCCCGTAGCCCTCTAGGTATGGTCATTTCTCAGTAGCTAGTAAGGCCTGCTCGAGATGGATTCTTCGAGAGACTAGTATGCCCAGGTCATCCATTGTATTATCCCTTCATAGCCCTCCATAAGAGTGATCACAGATGATAATGGTAATAACCAGGGTGGCAAAAAATGAACATAGAGGTATTGAAGTCAAGGGAGATATGAAGATTCAACTTTAGAGAAAAAAGATCAACCAAAGATACTGTCGTTGTCCTGTTCCACTCGCTTTTGGTTCTGGTTGGACAGCTTCTAATCACCAGACTATCACAACGCTCAACCGCTGACGATTTAACTGTCCCCAATCAACCATTGCCTATTTCTCTACCTTCTCTTCCTTGTCTTGTGTCTCTCTCCTCCTGCTTCCCTTGTCTTTTTCCCCGGGTTATTTTCTCTTTTGTTGCTTTAATTAAATGGGAAAACCCCCCACCCCCATATAATAGCCCTTGAATCATAAGGACCGGTAACAGTTCTCCCTATGTCGCGATCACCCACTAGATAATCCATAGTTGCCCCTCAGCGGATATGGAGTCTTCAACAGTACAGAGGGGGTGCTCGGCTAACCCATATCCTGCCACCCCTATCAGTGAATCCGAGTGGCCGGTCAACCCACTTTCGGGTCTGGACGGGTTTCTTTGCCCCCATCCGGATAACTATCCGGGACGGACGAGCGGGGACTGCAGATGTCTCGGGTTGGAGGGTTTCTCCAGTGACGGGCCATGCCCGGGGCGCCCGGTGCTGGAGTCCGGTGGGTGCCTATAGGGCCGCCGGGACGCTTGGGATCACTGCCGTTAATATTATATCATACCGATCATACACCACCCGCCGGAACACAATTTGGATCTAACAATGCTCCACACCGTTCCAGCTCTTCCTCGTTCCCAAAACGTTGACGCAGGCATCAGGCTCCGTCTGCTCTCCCAATTGAGGCTCGCGAACCCCTAGAATAGGAAGTATGTTGAGCGCTAGCATAGGAGAGGCTCCCTTGCCTACACAAGCCTATTGCACCGAACACTCTACCACCCATTCCATTCAAGGTACAGCACTTTTAACAACACCCCCAGAGGTGATCGTGGATACTCTGAAGAAGTCCGTCCCGTCCTGTCGAATAGTATGATAATATGATGGTCCCTTTCCTTACTTCGTCAACAGGGATATGCGCATAGGCTCGTGGGGAGAAAGCTTGAGTCGGTTCAAGTTCCTAAGGAGTATATGAACGGATGCAACAAGCACGTGCTGTGCAAGGGCCTAGAACTTGTGAAACCAGTACTCGAGTACTGCCCTTCAAACAAGATAGAGTTGCCGATCACTGCTACACTTGCATGGAATAACAGGAAAGGAACACTTTGAAAGCGCACAGTCTCTTCCCATACAGCTTCCAGTTCAAGGCAAGGCTTGTCGAGGGAAACGTGTCCAAACACCTGATAGGTCAGCGAGCTCTCAAGGATGGGCCTCCAGGAAATTTTCTAGGATGTGTGAGCTAACCTAATTATGTCTGGGGGGGATGGGGGGATTAACTTGGGCTTTGGCTCGCACTCCATCGCATAGAAAGCACCTCTTCTCTTGGGAATAGAACATCTCCCATCTCCTTTACACCTCTGGTAATTGAAATCTATTTCCTGTTTAGGAACGGCTCAACACTGCGAAAGATCGACAGTTTTCCGGAAAATCTGGTACACCTCTCCTCCACTCTCTTCTCCTTAATTGAGTTAGCTAGTATCCTACTACCATTAGCTAGCACCCTACTGACCCTCAAAACTCTCATCTGTCCATCGTTCTGCCTTCGCGCCCCTTCTAACTGACATCCCACTGACCTGGGTGAGCCAACCTTCTCTGCCTAAGAGTACCCTGCTACACCTTCTCCTCTTCCCACTCGCTTATTCCCTGTTGTTAAGCTCCATTTTTCTGCCATGTAGTGAATGGTACTACAATAAACTAATAGCAAATACCCAATAGCGGGGGAGGGTAAACAGTTTTGTGGTGGAGTGAAGCGACGGGTTTAAGAAGCAACCCCTAACCGCCCTTAACCGATTAGTTGCTCACTAATCAAAACTGCCATATCATACTAATCCAGGAACAATCGCGGGCAGGGATATCCAACCAGGTATTATAGATAGCAGTACTTGTCCCAGGCAAGAAGTATCCGGAAACAGGGGTGATCCTGGAGTCCGAATTTTTTATGTGACTTAGATAAGCACGGATTTTGTACCATACAAAACTCCGACTCTAGGATCACCCCTGTTTCCGGATACTTCTTGCCTGGGACAAGTAACCTCAACTGGAGCTCCCCCTTCCCCACCCACCATACACGACCATCTAAAGAGAGAGAGAAGGGGGGAAACCCTACCTTACCCAAGGTCTCCCCTACCCAACCCAACATCCCCAGCCTCCAGTGCACCCCCGTGCATATAACACCAGAGAATCTCTACTCTATATAGCATTCGGAATCTGCACCTGCTCCTTTTCCCCAAACCAATAGAGGCAGATCAACTCATTTTCTACTTAAAAAAGGAAAGAGAAAAAAAAGTTATTTCATACCCACCAATCGCGGACCCCGCCCCTAGGTCCCCTAGGTGCGAGAAGGTCTAGAATCGGATGCTATCATACCACCTTCCATCTCCCAGTTCCTGTAAGGTTTCCACCCCACGCGATAGGTGAGAGGGGGGGGGGGGGGGGGGGGGGGGGGGGGGGGGGGGGGGGGGGGGGGGGGGGGGGGGGGGGGGGGGGGGGGGGGGGGGGGGGGGGGGGGGGGGGGGGGGGGGGGGG
>Ga0307517_10012011_pt1 | contig 11950 bp, 11 predicted proteins | sample 23_EM_MG_FD_194515 | JGI IMG/M metagenome (GOLD analysis project Ga0307517, IMG submission 194515) | Populus trichocarpa ectomycorrhiza microbial communities from riparian zone in the Pacific Northwest, United States - 23_EM | ecosystem: Host-associated > Plants > Roots > Unclassified | place... | reverse complement strand
ATATCTTTCCTTGTGATATTTGTTTTGCTCATTGAAACAACGCTGCGTAGAATTTTTGCCCGGAAAACGTCCGCTCGCCATTGGACTCTTCGTATACCATTCCATTTGCTCAACAGTCTTCTACAATACTCCTCGATTCATTCTACACTCATTTGGGCCCTTATTTGAGCAGTGAGTCGTGATTCTACTCATTAATATCCCTTTCCACGCATGTCACTTGTGCCCACGTCCTAGTCATTTCACCTGAGCATTCACCTTTATTTCTGCAGGTACAGAATTACGCCAAAACTAGTCTGGGGCACTCTGCATGGATTGGTTGGGTTGGGCATGGTGATCTGGTGGCAGGCAGCGGTGCATCTGGTTCAAATGGCCCGGGCGTCACAGAGAGGCTGAGGATGTATATGCATAAGAGCTGGCAAGGAGTGGGCAGGCGACAACTCTTGCAACCGCAGCAGGTACGAATGAATGATTCTTCAATACCTCTAACTATTAATGGGCGTTGTGTTCAGGATTTACAAAGGATTTATTGAGAGTTGCTCTCTGAAATTCTAGAATGGATAATGGAGTTCCGGATTCACACCCATGAAGATTGATCCAAGGTCGTCAACATCACTACGACCTCTTCGTCGTGCATGGAACACGATTAAGTGAAAATTGCAAACCACCACCACTGTTAAAATCCAACATGCACGTATGGGACCCACGCCAAAAAAGACGCTTCCGAAGTCCCAAGCGACTTTCGGAGACGTTTTGTGGCGAAATGCAGAGAACGTGCACCACCGGTATTGTCAAGACCATCGTCACCATGGCCTACATCTTCGCCCTCCTCACCTAACGCCCCGCTCAAAAGTGAGTCGTAGAAATCTTTCACCACAACGGGCCCATAATTATCCCAAATTGACCACATCGTCGCGATTACACCCTGATAACCTGCCGCCAACATTCCAGCAGCCAAATGAACTGCTTCCTCAGAAAGGCTCTCATTACCCGCACTCGTTTGGCAGGCGGACAAAAAAGCCGACTGGGCCCTTGGAAGTGGTTTCTTCATAATCTCTGCTAGCTCGAGTCGGCCGTCATGGAGATAAAACCCACTGCGCAAAGGTTCCCTTGTATCCTGGATGGCATGGTAAGCGAGATGTACAGAGGCGTTGGATTTGAGGCCAACGAGTACCGCCTCCAGAGTCGCTTCTTTGTCCTCCATGGCTGTATATGAGATTTTATGTTTGTCGAGAACAAGCTGCATGGACTTCATCTCCGTTTTTGTTCCTGGAATCGCTGGCATGTCTGGGGTATTCGATTGGCTGATCATAAGCAACCCAGCAGTTCCGTCGTCAGAATTCAGTGGGGATCTTACTCGATCCAATAGGGATGAAACCGTGGGGGTATAAGACGAGATAGCTAGATTGGGGAGTAAGGTTGAAGGTCCATCAGATGGGGAGTCATATATCCCTGCTGCATGAATTGGTAAGAATGCGAGAGGCCTAGTAGCACACCACCAAATTTGAGATGCTTTGGTTGAGTCGTAACCCTGTGTGTGTATTTTTTCTAATGAGCGATTATATTTATGCGAAGGGATCGAAACTGCTCACAAACGACTTCAGACCTACAACAATTGGCTCAACGACGCGGATCCACCGTGACAGCTCCTTAAGTGTGCCTCGTATGCCTGTGTCTTTAATGGGTTTTCTTTTTCAGCCAGCACGAATTTCAGAGCTGTCTTTCCCTCTAGCGCGTACTGGGTAGAAAGAAAGAAAATTCCGCAGGCGTATCCGTAGGTCATTTGCCATTTCGAATGAAATTTCGTTGAGAGGAATATGATAAGGAAAATCTCGGCCCGCAATGAGGAGAAGGGCATCGCATCTGCCTGGATGACAATTAATAATCACAACAGGTCCGTCTGGGGGTAATTGATTGAGAATAGAAACTGATCTCAGCGGCCGGAGAAAATTCTCAAATTCAGGGATTTCGCGAACCTTGGCGAGAAGTTGGGCCCACCGTTGTGCGAGTTTGACGTGCCCGGTCACCTCATCCTGAATTGCTTCGCGCTAAAAGATTTCGATTCTGGCCTATCCATCTCCACACGACAGCCGGCGTTTTCTAGAGCCCTTGACACCCCCAGGAGTTCTTCCGCAAGATTTTGATCGTGCGCTCGCAAATCGTCTACTGGCGTCCGCAGACTGGTCAATTGGTTCCAAACAAGGCAGCGACCTTGCTCGAGCCATTCCAGGGCCATTTCGGGTTTCCCAAATTGAAACGCAGCTGCGGCCGCCGCTGTAGATAGGCTTGAATGGTCAATGAGACTTGCATGACACTTTTGAACCGTCTGCTCCATCCCAGCGACTTGCGAGAGCAGTTCTACGGCCACTTTATAGGCGTCCAGGCGGCCCGAGATTGGTCTTGAACAGATTCAGCCCTGCAGCACAACATAGTCCAGTTCTGAGCAGCTTCAAGTCGTCGAGACGCTGGTCCGAAGGGAGAGGTTGCGGCGAGACGGTGGTACTTGGCAGCTAACCGTAAGTCTTCGTCAACACCAGTCAGTTGGAAACGCTCCCAAAATGACCGTCCGAGGAGGTCCATCCACGCCGGCAGTATTGCATGACCTTCAGGAGCGATGTCGAATGATTTTTTCTGGAACATAATCGCGCTGTCGAGGTCCTCCAGACTTTTGGTCCTTTTGAATCGGTGTTACTACGATCCTCCCAGATTGGTCAACCATGTCGCCATCTTTCGATTACTTTGTTGTAATACAATTGCCTCGTTGATGTCGTTGATATCCCCTGTGTGGTTGAAGCTGTACATGAGGGACAGCGAGAGATTGTTTCTCCCAAAAGTGACACCCGTGGTCCATGCCGAGCCGTTGCTTGAGTTTCCAAGGGCCTTTCTCTGGACCAAATTGCCTCCTCGATATCTGCGACATCACGGCGGTATTCAAAACGGAGCACCAATGCCATTCCGAGGTTATTCAACTTGGCTGATAGATATGGGTTATCGTCGGATGGGAGATCGATTGATTCCTGAGATAGCGAGGTCGATATCTGCAGCATCTTTCCCAGACTCGAACCGAGTGAGGAGTGCACTCCCTAAGCAGTTCAGCCACGAATGCTTCTGTGGATGTTGCCCTGGAACGAGCACTATGGCTTTCTCTAGGTGCGAAATCCCCTCGTTGATGTCTGCGAGGTTTCCAAAGCGTTTAAACCGGAACATCATCGCGCTGCCCATGTTGTTGAGCCTGGTGGGTGCCTCCTCTGTGTTTCCTTCTAGCGTAAGGTCGATGGCTTTCTGGAGGAATGCAATTGCATTGTCACCATCTTTCATTTCCCCACCAAACATAAAACGATGAAGGTAAGTAGACCCAAGGTTGCTTGGCCATAGGGGATTATCGGAAAGCAGAGCATGTGTTTGCAGCTGAAGGGATAGAGCTTCGTCAATGTCGGCGCGATCTCCGTTGCGCTCAAAACGGGCAATAAAGAGGGTCGATAGATTGTTAAGTCGCCCAGGAAGGTTTCGGTGACCGGGAGGAGAATGATCGTTAGCTTCCACTTCCTGAAGTACCGAAGCCGCTTTTTGGATGTCTTCGGAATCGTTGCCTCGCTCCAATCGATAAACATAGGAAATGCCAAGTTTATCGAGCGACTTTAACCAGGGCTTCGAGGTCTCATAATTTTCTGGTCTACTGTCGATGTAGTCTGGAATACACCGATCGCTCGGTTGATCTCAGAAAGTGGGTTATTAAGAAGGTACCGTTCAAAATGGGAGACTTCGACCCCGTAAAGCACGTCCCCATGTCGTGGATGCTCTGGGGATATGAGGCGCATGGCATTTTCGAAAGCCCAGACACTTTGGTCAAGCGCATGGATTACGCCAGATTTACGAAACTGATCAAAGAATGCGTGACCACAAACATGGAACATGGCAGGCTTCGTTGGATTATCGTCTTCAATTCGGATCATTGATAAGAGGGAAAGTGGGTTATTTGGTCCTGCGCAGAAACTCATTCAATAGAGCTCCTCGGAGGGTAGAGAGATGCACATACCGAGAGCTTGCGGCGGAGACAGTTGGATTACAGGAGTGTCCGGTGGCTGGGTGTTGACTCCCCCAAACGAGAGTGTCAACGTTGGAAAACTCGGGTTAGCTACCAAATGAAACTCTGGAAAAATGAAGTTAAGAGTAGGTTGTTATGAGCAACATCGTCAAGGATTGTTAGGAAGACTGACGAGTATCGTCGTCCCTCCAACAAGACTTCCGATTTCCAGCTGAGTCAACTGCACGCAACCGATGACTCCAACACGTTCTGATCTAGCCGTGAATATGAATTCACTCATATTAATAGGTCTAGTATTAATAAATTTGTTATTAGGGTTGATGGAGAGTTGTGACTGAGAAATTTGGTTACAACGGGAGGAAGCCATTGAAGATCTATGTGGTTGAAGATGTCTGATGTAGAGGTACCGTTGGTCCCTAGACTGTCGGACTCGACAGTGTCAAAGACATTCCATTCAGTGCTTGGTGTTCAGAGTTATTGGGTTGGCAATGAAGTTCAGGATCTAAGTTCGTCAGAATGAGTGGGGCATTATCAAGGAAAAGCACTTCATAATACCAACTTCATACTCTGAACCGAAATAATTGGTAGGTTCCGAATAACAAGAAACTGGAAGAAATGGTAGTTTCCATATTACAGGAATGATCTAGTAATGAGGCAAGGGAACTTATTTAGCTGATTTGGAGGATAATCGGAGATATATATTTAAGCTGATTCGGAGAGATAGGAGGATGCAATCCAGTAAAGGGAGTTCCAGTTTGGTTCGTTGACATATTTGGTCCTGTTTGTTTTCAATGCTCTACATAACCTAATTTAGATCCTATACCGCTTGTGTACCGCTTTGGTATTCGAGCGACGACTTGCGACCGCTATTATCGGATTTCTCAGAGCTTCATCGATCATCTCTCGTAATTCTGTGGTGGGAGCCTACGTGCTCGCGATGTGGCTGGTGCTGCACTGGCCACATACTCTAACTTTCTTCACTTAGTTTCAAAATTTGACCATCCATTACCGACCTCAGACGCACAAGTTGGCAAATTCACAATACCCGCCTACTAGTTCCTGCCCCTGAGCCACCACATCATAGAACGTAAACAAGGACTCCTATAGGAAGCAGTGTATGGAGAGGGCTATCGTGTCCGAGTCTGAGGCTCTGAGGCTATCCCGCTGCCACTACTGTGATCTCATCTTGCGCTAGTGTTGTGGCCATTATTCTACATAAGATTCCTCACGAACATCCTCCATGGGACCGTGTTGAGTCGGCTAGTGTAATACCTTTGCCAACGATACGTTCTACCACTCAGGAAGCGTCTTGGAGTTGTCGTATCAACCATATGCACTCTACTGCTCCGATCAACGGGTTGTCATCTCTGGGGTACCATTCAAGGACATATGGCCAAACGAGAAAGTCTTATCTATAGTGCTACGGCTGCTCTGGGATGAGTGATATTACGCATCTTGTGACTGACTTATCTTGGTCTACTACTCATGTATTATTTTTGGCTTGCTTTGGTTCGGTTCTTGTCGCCGCTTAAGCTTATGCGCTTAAGGAGAGACACTTTTATGTGCTCTGCTCATTGTGATATTGATATCAAGTCTCTTCTGATTTCGATGTGTTTCTTCTCTTTGATTATCATGAGTATTCTGACTGAATTACTGTGACACTTGGTTGGTTGTTCTCCCAGTGCCCACTGAACTTGAACTTGCAGCACGTGAACGCTGGTATTGGAAGCTCGACTCGTGGGAGTGACACTGGATTCACGGTTGACATGCACCCTATGCTTCATCAACTTCTCTTCCACAGGGACCCTCGATTGTGAGAAGGATGCAGGCACATCTCGCCTGAGTAGAGATTCCGACCTAAAGCAGTGCGTCCCTGATGAGGCGATTTTTGCTCAAATATCGTCATATCGTCCTACCCTGTTTGACGCTGAGCTACAATTCGTCGTGGATGGTATTGTAATTGGAATTAATATCAGATAACTACGTTGTATAAATCTTCATCACTCAAATTACAGGTGTGTATTCATTTTACGAACTGTCAATGACTGTTCCCATTTTGGATGATTCTACCCTCGCAAGTCTTTGTACCCTGATCAGTACTTAACCGGGAGGAGGTCGGGATGGCCGATCAAAAGTTTGCAACACGAAAACCACCTTATTGGCAATGTCCACTACAAGGCAATTATTGCAAAACGAAATCGTGTCTGCATATGTATGTTGTACAATTGTGCTGTGACACGGACGCCTAAATTCTAAATCTTCAACAGATCTGACCCCGATGCTGGGTCCATATAATTGCAAACACGTTTTTGACGATGTCGTTGTGCAAACGGCAATGCAAAACACTGTAGTCAGATGATGATATGAAAACGGTCGGGCCGACGACCTTTTATCTTCCACTGGGAGTTTTTCCAGGCGAGAATGTCTCCCTCAAATCTCCAGGGCCTCAACATCGTCCAGTCCGCTCAACATTCCAGCAATTCCCATGAACTTCTCCTCAGTCAGGTCTACCCCGATCTCGCTGCTCAGCTCGACCTCTGGAAAAACCTCGCTTTCAATTCCGATGAACCAATTGCCCCAAGACACGAAGAGCATGAAGGTGCAGCTAAATCTCTTATGGAGGAGGAAGCCCGATCCCCTGTTAGCGGAGAGAAAGCGGTCCACCATGGCCATATAAACATCGTCACCCCAGCAAACGTCCCAGCAACCCCAAACCCAAGCAACTCCGTCGCTGCCCAGTCTGCCAGTTTATTCGACATCGACTCGTTCCTGAACAGCTTGGGCATCGATGCGTTTACGGCTCACACAAGTCAGCTTCAACGACAGTCTACCACAATTACTCCATCCCTTGCTCAGCTCCTAGTGCTGCGCCCATCCTACATCCCAGCAATTAGCGCTGGTTTACCCCAGTATATTGTTGACGCTGTGGCACCACTCCCGTTTACTCGCCCCACTTCGATTCCATCGGAAGAGCCCAATGTGTCAACGGCCAAGCGCGCCCGCACCCGCAGGGTGTCAGTGACCAGCACCAATTCCAATGAGGAAAGCTTACCACCCAATCTCAGTCTATCCCCAGCCGAAGATAAGCGTCGCAGAAACACGGTTGCGAGCGCCCGCTTCAGGCTCAAGAAGAAGGAACGAGAGGCTGCTCTTGAAGGCAAAGCGAAAGAGCTCGAAACTAGGGTGAACACGTTGGAGAGGGAATGCGAAGATCTGCGAAGAGAAAATGGATGGCTCAAGGGTCTCGTCGTTGGGGTCACTGGTGCAGCTCAAGGACCTACCAGCACCGGCCTTACCGTCTCCTCTCTGCCTCCATTGACAACCACAGCTGCGTCGAACCGGCAAGGAGAAGAACCAGCCGCATAGAGAGATGTTCATAGCAGGTCAGTAGCCGAAGTGCTTTTTTTTTTTTTTGATCTTTGTATGTCTTCATCTTCTCTTTCCTATCCCTTCTTCGCAATCGGGCTTTTGACCATTGTCAAGTATTTTCTACCCTCTCCACTCTCTGTATCAATATTATCACCATATTTTGGTTTGCAAATGTAGCCCACAGAACCTGACGACGGGACCTTTATTTCAAAATGCTTCCCAATAACTCCCAAAAATTTCCCCCTCAATTTTCTATTTCACTTAGCCCGCCAAAAGATTTCTCCAGGCTCGATGGCGCAGATGCTTAACCAAGTGCTCATCAGTAGTTTCACAATTTACTTTTTTTGGGTTGTGCAAGCGAAAAAAAGCGGCAAAGGCTAATCATTCCATCAGAAATTTCTATAGATTTGTCCCGAACTAGCTTTTTAAAAGTCAAAACAGCGTCAAAAGCGAATAAGAACTTGCTGATGGCCTAATCGGTCACTTTTTACTCTTCTCTTTGGTGTCGTTGCCCTTTGAACACTGATTCGTTTCTTTTTCTCGCCGGTTTCTGTGCTCATTGATTGGTCTAGATCAGAACCCCATAGGCTCAAATGGTCGGGATATTATATGAGGAAACTTTCGATATAAGGAGGAAAACCGGGACTTGCCGGGTCGAGTCGCGTGCCGTGAGCGCTAAGCGCGACTTCCGAGTCCAGCCTTTATTATAAGTGGTCGGCCCACATCTTTCTAAGTACCCTAACGTCTGCCTCTCCTCCCATCGCGCATCGCTTAGACTCTGCATCTTTCTCAGGGCTTCCCAGCGTGTCAATAGGTATTATCTCTCCTGAAATTGGAGATGATAGCATGAGTGATCTCGACCCAATTACGAGGGAAGCAAAGTCATTTTGTAGATTTCTACTCATTCTAGGGTGAGGAAGAGAAGACCAAGACTACGACGTTACAGGCTTGCGGTTATAAATTGATAGAGGGAGCGCGTAACCACAAGTTTCAAAGACCATACGATTGGTAGTAAAAGAGGGCCCGAAACGCCAGCTCTCCGGCTCCCCACCGTTAGGAGAAGAGGTGGAGTGTTCAGAAAAGCCTACCCAGCGTTAACAAAAACAGTACAAAATAGTAAGTAAGACTCACTAAAGTCGTCAGCGTCGTCAGCACTTTCCATCCTGTTTGGATCTTGCAAGCCTAATTCAAGAGTTAATAAAACCAATACAAAATGGTATGCAAGGCACACTCAAGTTGCCATCATCTTTCGCACCTCCCGAAGCTTGCTCCTTGTCGGCGTTGAATTGATCAAACGAACGTTTGGCCGACCGGCCATCGTGTTTATCTTGATCGTCACTGCTATCGCCGCTGCCGTTGCTGGGCCCAGGCAGAGATAATTTCGGAGGTAATTTACATAAGTTTGGATATCTCCAAAAGAGCGCGAATTTGCAGAGCAAGGTTGATCTCTTCTTGATCTCTTCAACCTCTGAATTGAAAATGTTGCCGAGGAAAGAAAAGAGGGCTGTCAAGATCACAGGAAAGGGAATCCGAAGGCGCCAAAGTCGTCTGTGAGCGAACTCGGGGTTGGAGGGAGAAAGAGGGATTTGTCCAAGAGCAACAGGGATAGGGGAAGGCGGAAGTGCGATAGCATCGAAGATACGAGCGACATTTGGATCTCCAGGAGAAGTTCCAGGCGGGTCTAAATCAAACCCATCGGCGCCGAGTATCGAGAGGTTTGGTTGGCTACAAGTGAGAATGCGGTAGCGATCTTCATTGATCGGCTCGAAGATGACGACGGAAGAAAGGAAGACAAATGGAAGAATTGGCTTTACGTCAGGCAAGCCGTCAAACCGACCCTCCAATAGCATTGAATATATCTAGAAGGTAGAAGTCATCACAACAAACCGCAATTTGAGATCGGATATTAATGACTATACCTCATGCAGTGGCTTCCGATTTGTAGCACCGAGAGTCGCCAGCAAATAATTCTTATACCACGAAAGAACCTCTTTCGGAGGAGATAGTGCAATGTGCCTTGGGGTGAAAAACGAGAGGTGGCAAGTCGGGCATTCTGACGGGGGGATGAATTCACATTCTCAGATTAGATAGGAGTGATCACACTTACGGATCATGCCATTGATCTCAGAAGTGCGCATATATCCATTCTCCATGAATCCCAGCCCAACTCCTATCTTCATCTGGGTAGGTTATTCAAGTAGTGCCTCGATGGGGAAAGATTGTGACAAACCTGTATTTCGCCAAAACTAGCCGTATCGAGAATATGCACGCAATGGCGGCCGGATTGCGGGAGTTCCATGAGACATATGGCGCATCGGTTCTTGTATCTGGTGAGTAAATTGATTTTAGTTGAGTCGGTAAAGATTTCGCTCGGCATGATGGTGGGAGTAATGACTTCAGCACTCCCACGGTCGGTTCACTGCACATCTTATCCGATAAGTATGATCATCTTACTTACTGAGCCTCTACGAGGTGGCGTCGATGAACTTCCAGGAAGTCAATTCATCATTTTCAAGAACTTGTATCAAGAGACCTACTACTTAATCTCATAACAACCACGCGCGTGGTACGAAAGATTGCTTTGCGCGGCGACGGCAAGTGCCGCTTTACAGTCCTGTTTTCATCACACCCCCAAACCCGCTAATATGTATCTCATTCCATTTTCTGTTTCTCGCCTCCTTCTCTCTTGTCCTCTTATTCATCCACACCATAGTTTTACATAGGACAGGTTCTATTCTCGCGTCGTCCATCGGCCGAGTCTTTTTTTTTTTTTTTTGAAATTCAATCTCCAGCTTTGTCCCATTGGAAAATTTTACTGCGTGAACGTTGGGGTTTACTCCTCGTAGTGCACACGATCATCTCAGGACCCGCCGGTTCTTGGCGCTTGGTGATTCTGCGCGGCACGGCACTGGACCCTCCCGCACGGTTTGTCCCTTCGTAGCTTCCATCCATCTATATTGTACAGTACCCTTAAATCATACAAATTTGCTCGATTTCGTTGCCTGACCTTGAGCACTGCGTGTAATACCAAGGTGGTCGCCTCTCCACTGAACCCAAATTACGGTTGTTCTTGGATTTCTGCGTGTCTACGACAGACACAGGGTCTGAAAAAAGACCTCGGCTCTACAAGAGTTAGTGTTCGCGAGGTGCAGGGCAGTGTGCGATATATTGAACCGAATATTCTTCCGGTGATCCAATTGCGCCCCCCTGCCTGGCGAAAACTCAGTTAATGGTGAGATATCGTTGAGTTCCCCAAGCCTTCGAGATGGCCAAAGCACCTGGTAGCTGCTGCGTCTGGGAGTAGTCATGTTTGTCTTAAGTCTGACGTTGATCCTCAAGTTGCTTCCTTTTCTCTCTCGATCTAATTCGAATTGATTATCTTGGTCCTAAGATATTAATTTTCAGTAACTTTGGCCTACCGCCGTACTTATCTGCTCTCAAATTTGTGTTTTAAACCATTTACACTCCTATGACCTGCACTTTTGTTTCAATTACTCTTTCCGTGGGTGCAGTGGTGATATACTACTTTGAGAGTTATTTTATATCATCCATCTGCGTTAACCTAGCGTCAAGGTAGAAGGGGTAGGCTTAGGCTCGCCGGATCTGCTGTGACCTGCCCTAGCCAGATGGGATTGAGTGCGTCGTCATTTTGGTGACGGCCATGGGTGGACAGGCATTGGAAGAAGGAAAAATTCTAGATGTGTGCAACTTGAAAGTATGTGGATGAACTCTTATTATGTAATCGCACACTCAGGCTAGCACTCGCAGTCTCAGCGTAAGGAGAACTACATAGACATAAGAACTACATAGACTTATATATCAATTGACATTTCCATAGCATATCTTTGCGGAGTAGTTTACTGGGCACGCAGATCGAATGTCGGAAATACGGCGAAAAACCAATGTGGGCCGATATGAGCCAATATTCGGGCATCAGCCTGTCAGTTAAGGGGGTAGGTCACCAGTTTCGAAGATGTTTAATAAGTGTGATCAATTTGGGGTCAGCAAGATTACTGACTACTGTACTGACTGGAAAGATTGGTGTTGAGTGGGCATATCATATTTGTCAGTTGTGATCGAGGAGACATGCTATGCTACGCCATATTACGAGTCCCCTTAGGGAATCGTTCTTGTAACCGAGCGCGCAGCGCGAGTTCTGTCACATCAAAATGGCGCGAACTTATTTCCCTTTTCAATTTTAAGGTTTGATTTTTAAAAACACATGACTCATGAATCCACGACGAGCCCTCGTCGACTTACACAATGATCGATGACGTCCCTAAATGCAAAAGTTGCCTGACCTTGGGTGAAGTTGGCAGATAACGACGTCATTTTGGTTCTGGGGCTCTATGTCTGGATTTTGTAACAATCGAACATAATCTTTGAGGTTGGAGCGGAGTTTGAATACAAGATCAACGTCGATCACGGTTGAACGTTGATCTTGGGTTCATCAACCACCACCTCAAGATGCCAACGCCCTGCCTGCTTCTTTTTCCCCCTCCCCTCTCCTGAGGGATGTGGGCTGGTACCGAACATCCC
>Ga0307517_10012010_pt1 | contig 11950 bp, 3 predicted proteins | sample 23_EM_MG_FD_194515 | JGI IMG/M metagenome (GOLD analysis project Ga0307517, IMG submission 194515) | Populus trichocarpa ectomycorrhiza microbial communities from riparian zone in the Pacific Northwest, United States - 23_EM | ecosystem: Host-associated > Plants > Roots > Unclassified | place... | reverse complement strand
TTTTTTATCTTTATCTTTATCCTTAAGTTTTAATTTAATTTCCTTAAAATTAATTATTTAAAAACAAATTAAGGATGTTATTTTAGTAAATACTTAAATTATTAAAATTATATATGAAATATTATTTTATTAAATATCATTTAATCTTTAATTTATTTTCAAATAAAATTATAATATCATTCTTATAATATTAGTATGAATTGTTTTTCACAACCCATCATGATTTTTTTTTATCTGTACATATACGTTGTCAAAAAATATAATAATAGATTCTAAAAAACAATTAAGGATACTATTGAACTATAAAATGATAATTGATTAAGAGCATATTAAAAAATGTGATAGAAATTGTATTTTAAAATAGTTTTTATTGGAAATATATTAAAAAATATTTTTTTTAATTTTAAAAAATTTATTTTTGATATCAATATATCAAAACGATCTAAAATACTTTAAAAATATATTATCTTTTTAAAATTTAAGCAAATAGTATTTTAAGCAGTCCTAAACACCCCATTTTACTATAAACAAAATCATCATATTTTTAATCTATTTATCACATCATGAAACATCATGATCACTAATTAGCAAACACAACACCACCGTGTAGAAACCATGTGTGGCACTTCAAATTCATCGTAACAAATTGATCAAATTATAAAATAATCCCTATACTTCTAAGAAATTAGTAGCTCACTCCCTTTATTTAAAAGAAGCCATATTTTACCTCCATGTTATCATTTCCATTTACTATAAATTAGTTCTTCCTTTAGTTTTACATTGTAAAAGTGCTAAACCATCATTTTAGGTATTAGTAAAAAAAAAAGTATCAATTGAGTAACTTTTTTGTTTTTAAAAAACAGAAGGACTAACATGTTGGTCTATTGAAAATGTAAGGATTCAATTGTAATTTACCTCAAGAAACAAATATGATGCTATTGACATCTCCACAAGTCCACTGGCACAATTATTGTTTATAACCCATCACCTATCAATAGTGATGTAAGAGTTCCAACTTGTTTTCTGCAGCTGTGCCAAAACTGGGGGGGTCTATGCCAGCCCAGAAGTGTCCTTCTCCCGTAGGGTAAAAGCCCAGCAGTGTCCTTCCCCCATCGTAGGGTGGTCCAAACACAAGATGGCAGAGATAATAAGAGTCTTTTTGTATTGCGGTAGCTGTTGTGGTTGTAATTTAAAAAAAATTGTTTTATAAAAATTATTTTTAGTTAAGGTTGGTTTAAAAAAATAGATGTTTGGTTAAAACTATGGTTGAAATTGAGGTTCAACAAAAAGTAGTTTAATGTATTTGGTTAATAATGCTTTTGAAATTGAGGTTATAAAATAATTTTAAAAAATATATATTATTATTGATGATTTTAATTTAAATATTATAGATTTAACTATTATTATTACATCATGAAATAAATCATACTTTATATAAAATATTTTTTATTGGTTCATTAAACCATCTACATTTCTATCACGTACGAAATACATCCGACAAGAACTACAGTTTCCATAATTTTTTAGCGTGTAATAAAATTAGATAAAATATTATCATGTATAAAACTATTTTTTTAAAAAAAAATGTTAAAAAAATTAATACACTAAAAAAAAGGTGTCCACGCAGCGCAAGTGAACAGCGCAAGTGTCCACCTCTCTTGCACTGTTCACGTGAACAGTGCATCACTAGGCACTGTTCATGTTAATTGCACTGTTCATTAAACAGTGCAATTAACGTGAACAGTGCAAAAAAAATAAGGAATTCTTGCTTTTTAAATACTGCGTTTCCAACACAGAAAAGAAATAGAACCTAATAAATAGTATGTTTTTTTTTTTTAACCAAACGACTGTAACTATATTTTAAATAAAACGCAACCGCAACCACAACCACGTAGCCAAACAGCCTATTAAGTGATTTCAGAATATGCCTTTTTTCAGACTGTAACAATTGATAAGGTTTTATGGCTGTCCATGGCGAAGGCAAAGCGCATGAGATTCAGTGGTGGGAAGCTATGGAACGTGGCAAAAAGAAACTGTGAAAACATGAAACCTGCATTTGAACCGTGAAAAAGTAAATAATCTGAACATAATTAATGGGCCATAGAAGCAAAGGTTTTTTCAATGGCTTCAAACTTTTTGGCAGCGTGCTTCATTGTTGTTCTCGTTATAATTATTACCTTAATAATTATTATTATTATCATCATTACTATTATTATTAATATAATAATTATTATTATAATTATCACAATTATTATTATTGTAAAAATTATCATTATCACCATTATTACCATCATAATAAACTATTATTTTTATTTTTATTGTTGTTGTTGTTACTCTTATTATTATTATCAAAAAATTTATTATTATCAATAATATTATCACACCTATTAATATCATCATCATAAATAATATTGTTATTTTTATTATTATTTTTATTACTACTACTATCATCACTATTTCTATAACTAACATTACTATTACTATTATTATTTTTATTTTTATTACCACCACCACCACAAGTCCACAACCACCACCACCACCATTATTGAAAAAGAAAAAACCTTAAACTTGATTTGAAGGATATAATTGAAAACTATAATTTTTTTTATATAAAAAGACTAGGAAAAACAATAAGAAATTAAAAGAATATAGACCAAATTGAAATCATTATTATTATCATTGGCAAAATAAAAAATTATAAACTTGATTTGAAGGATAAAACTGAAAGTAATAAAAACTTTGATAAAAAAACAAAGAAAAAAAATTAAAAATTAAAAGAAAAGAAGACCGAATATATACAAATTAAAAAACAAGGGTTAAATTGAAAAAAAAATTTCCCAAAAGGAAAAATGATCAAAATACCAAAATCAAAACTAAAAGAACTGAATTTGAAATACCAATAAAAATGAGGTCCACAGTGCTTTTCGGGGGGGTAGGAAAGAAAACAAAAGGAAAAAAAAAGGATCACTAGCAATAAACCAAATATATTTTAACTACACACGCCACCTATTATAAAAGAGGAGACAGTGAGACATCAAATTACACAGCAGAAGGACAATTTTTATCATTGGGAGCCGCTGCATACACCGTCCAAATTACACAACAGCTCCCACGTGATGGCTCGTGTTGTGCACGTAGCAAAAACTTTTTTAAAATAAAAAAATATTATTTAAATGTTAAATTGCATTACTATCCTCAACCAAATCAACAATTAACAAAAAAAAAAAAAACAAGAGTAAAAGACCCTAATACCCTTGATCCCAATGAATTAATTTTTTTAGATCCAAGGGTACATGTGTAATTTCACTATGTATTAAAAATAAAAAATACCTATATACTCCTATATGAAACCATTGATTTTTTTACTCCTAGAGGTATTTTTTTTTTCATTAAATATTAAAAATATAAAAATGCCCTCAAACAAACCTCTAATAATTAATATTCTGTGTGAAATTACCAAAATACCTCTGAATCAAAGGTAAATAATTTTTTTTAAGGCTATAGACATTATTTCACTATTGTAATGGATAGTAATATGACTCTATAGCCATAATGAATTTGCCTTTTTTTTTAGTATTTTTTTTATAATTAGTCAACTATACTTCAAGACTTGGCTGGTGTCAGGTGATGACAAAGATATTATAATGTATATTAGATGCTTATATAAATCTCTTGTTTTTTTTTTAAAAAATGAAAAACATATTCCATTTTGTAATCTCTTTTTTTTTCCCGTTTGTATCATAGTTTTTAAACCCGACTTGGTGGTCGACCCAGTATAATAATCGGGTCACGGGTCAGATGGGTTGACTCGGGTTAATCTAAAAAAATAGAATTTCTTGCTTGCCCTTGGACTAATAATAATAATAAGCATCGTTGAAAAAAAAAAGTTTCTAGAGAATAACCCTGCTTGCCACTCATGTTTGACCAGATCCAAAACCAAACATTGATTGCCCTTATATAATTAGCACAATCACCCTCACAACACAGTTCACACAAATCCCTACCCCGCTCTTTACAAACCACCTTCCCGCCACCTTCACAGCCACCACAAGCCCACCATCACCTTCTCAATTTTGGGATTGAAAGTTCCTTCTCAAAGGCGTAGAAGAGATTACGAAATACAAGAGCAATGCCTACCTTCACAACCACAACTATTATGTCATATCAAAGCAGCAACCTTAGTCTCCACAAACTCAAGATTAACCCAAAAACACAATCAAACATAGTCACAATTGGTGGGTGAATTTTTCAAACAACAGACTAAACCCTAACTCAAGCAGATCTGAAATCCCTCTTTTCCCAACTCTCCAAGCTGAATCAACTTGTTCCCTATTTCATCAATCGAGACCCTAATTTATTCTTTATTCTCTTATCCCTCTTGAGAACCGGAAATCTCCCCTCAAAGGCCAAGTTTTATGTGAAGAGTCAAAGTTTTACAAGATTGAAGAGATTAGTTTTCTGTGATTCTGTATTTATGTTACAAATGATTTGAAGCAAAAGAATTAATTTGATTGCTGCAACTCTCATCTTAATTTATTAAAGAAGAAAAATCAAGCCAAAACCGTGAAGCCTAGTTTAAATGAACGAACAATTAACTTTTATACGTGGGATCTTGCACGTGAAGCCTAGGAAAGGGCAATGGCCAAACAGAGAGACCCTGTTTTTACAGGGGAGGAAAATAGAATTTTTAAATACAATAACTATCATTTGGCAATTAACAGTATCTTCTGAGTTGTGACTTTTTCGCAATCAAAAGCACAATTGATTTTTATTAAGTTTTTTTTTAAATTTCAACTCTCACCCGCACAATAATATTTTTAATAATCAATCCATCTCAATTTATTAAAAAAAATTAAATACAAAATAAATTCTAAGTAATTTTGAAAAAATAACAAAAAAAAATAAAAAAAATAAAAAAAAATATCTTAATTCAATTAGGTAAGCATAATAGCTTATGGTTTTTTTCGTAATGCCTTCTCAATATCTAATTGATATTATATTTTAACTTTATATGAAATTTTTTACTCAATTCAATAATCAAATCAAAAGTTATATCTATTAACATAAAACTATATATTAGAAAAACAAGCTCAATTCACGTGTGAGTAGGAAAAAAAATTGAATCCATAAGTCTTGTAATAAATAAGACCCAAATATCTTAAATTAACCATTAAATGCCTTTTTAACCTTCTTAGCTCCTAACTCCTAACTTTTTAATAGATCCAATTGGCACATGTATTAGATCATGTAGTATTGCTTGATAAGTCTCAACAACAATTTTTCAATTCATCCAAATTGATAAGAAGAAAAATAAATGAAATATGGAAAACCACTCTCTATAAAGAAAATGACAACAAAATCTTCCATCAAACTCTTAACCATCTCATTGCAAAAAACCCTCTCGTCGGTCGTCGAAACCACCAAAATATAATTCTGACTTAATTATCACAAACAAAATAAATTTATAGTATGATCGTGAAAACCAGGTCAAACCCAAGGAAAATTTTGTTTAATCTTCCTACAATATACTGAAATGATAAAGAATGAGAGATTTGGATGAAAAATTCAAGAAACAATAATTCTGAAAATAATAAATTGATGTCGTTAAATCAGTTCAAGGGTCCACACATCCATTCCTATAAATCTGTTGATCATCGAAGTAAAATAAATATTCTTTCGCGTCAAGCAAATAAAATCGATATCCTTTAAAGCTGAGGAAAATCGATGAGATTATAAGTACATTAATTAGAAAAATCTCTTTAATTAATTTCTTACCATCAAAGGAATGTAATATTGAAAGCAATTTTCATTTACTCGGTAGTAGTCTTAGAAATAAAATCTATGCATTTATTCTAAGCAAACATTCAAAAGATTGACAATTTTAACTTAGTTTATTCTTCTCTAATAAATTAAGATGAGAGTTGCAGCAATCAAATTAATTCTTTTGCTTCTTACTCTAGTTCCTAACAACAATTACGGATTGAAAAAAACTAGAAAGCATACATGCCATCTCAAAACAATTCAATAAGCTTGAATAACGATCAATAACATAATTCTGAACAAGAAAAAATGAATACTTGAATATGATAGAATTACAATGATAATGTTACTTCTCACAACATGTTAATGGAGATGGTGTGTATCCCTCTTGAACCTAATTCAGGAGTTTAGTTCATAGTTGCTGAAAAATTGACAAAAGCAGAGAAGAAAGGAATGTTTTTCGACTCCTGTTTCAGCTGTGTTCTGCTTTCTTTATCCTCCCCATATGCTACCGAAATCTTCAGGATTCTTAAACTAATTAGGAGTCTTCATGATACTAAATTCGTTCCTTCTTTATCTGGTCTTTAAGGTTGGATAAATCTATCAGAATTTATGTTGAAATCTGCTTCTGCTGCTATCATAATTTTATTGTAATACCAACTCTGTTGTAATTTAGACTTCGATTCTGACTTGGTTTCTTGTAATGTCCGACCATTCCAACTATATTCTTTAATTCATGACATGTTAAAGGCTTGATCTGCACCTTTCTTGGGTCCTAAGACCCATCTTTTTTATGTCAGACTCTCAGTCTTATTGGGATACTCGGCACCGTTAGTTTCCAAATCAGATCAGGGGACCCATTTTGACCAACCAGATTCTGTCCAGATTCTGTCCTTCAAAACGATTTTATCTAACTTTAAGTCCTTCATGAAAGTTGTAATCCTGGATGTGTAGATGAATTTTGGTTTTTGAATCACCTACTTTCGATATTAAAAACTCAAGATATTCCCGTTTGAATCTCTAGTGTAAAAGCAGAGAATCCTGCTGCGAGAAGAACTCTGGCCCGAGTTTGCAGGTCTGATTCGAGGTCCAAATGAGATCGGAATTTTGCTCATAATACTTTCCTGGAAAGCTTGACACGTGTACTTCAACTTAGAATAGCCCACCTTCTCATTCTAGAACTCTAACTTGACAAAAAACTTGTCACAAGAAGCTAGGTCTAAAACATAAAATGCAAAATTTCTTATGTTTTAACGATTAATTCACGAAGTCTCTTCTGCATGTCAAACTCATAAAAATAACTTCCAATCAACTCAAATAAGTTCAAAATACATTAAAAAGCATAGTGCAAATGGAATAAAAACATATGTATATTTTGCACTTATCACCCTTACAAACATAGCATAAGCAGTTATCTCAAATTTCATACCATTATTTTGTCAATTTTTCGCACAATCAATATCCCTGACATGACTTGATGTCAAACTTGTTGTTAATGACTTAATAGATAACAAGACTAAGAAATTTTGATCTTTCATCTTCATAATTTTGAAAATAAATCTATTAAAAAGTTATGTATGTTATGTTGACAAGTCAACAAAACAATGCATAACTATTGAGTTTTTCAAACTAAAACTCCAGAGATATATACATGTGAAATCCCCGATGCTAAATGAAATCATAAAAGAAAGATCTCATAGAGTAATTTCCAGGAACATTTTTCATGCAATAAATAAAGTAAGAGGTTGGTCTTTTTTTGCGTGTGTATTTAGTCATTTAAAAGTTAGAACATAATAAGATTAATAGACAATGCATTACAGTAAACTAGCAATTGGTAAACTCAAAAGATGCAAGACTTTCCACAATGCCTCTGTTCTTCGATTTCAGTAAATATCCAAGGCTACAAAACACATTGAATATTATTCTAAAAGAAAATCTTGATTTTAAGGAAATGAGGATATGATTTGGTAACAATTACTTAAAATGTTGAAATTAACAAGTCAAAGCTCCATACTCTTAATTTTAGAAACCGTTTCAATTTTATTTTTGCTAAAATTTAATATGTATTATATGTTTTGGATCGTTTTGATGTACTAATATTAAAAATAATTTTTAAAAAATAAAAAATATCATTGGCATGCATTTCGGTACGAAAAGTTATTTGAAAAGCAATCGCAACCACACTGCAAAACATACCCACCAATGCAACTTTAGCTATCATGCATGAAGAAATCTTTGGGCAATTAGACTTGCGTTTATTCAAATCTACATATGAAAAAAAATCCCCATTTCCTAAAACTCGCAAAGATTATATGGCCTCTCTAGCACTTTGATGCATTATTATAAATCCAAATCGGCAAACTTGCTATAACATTGCTTACATGATCGCCCATGAATTATCACAGCAATTAGCTCCCTAGTTTCCAATATTCGCAATTAATGAGTCAATATGGTTTTTTCCTTTGAAACAACTTGTCCACGTGAATCACATCTGCATAAGAAAAGACAATATAAGCCATAAAAATTGATCTATGCCACAACCAGTCCTGATATTGACAAAGGAAAGTTAAAGGCTACATTTGGAACATAGTTATAAAACCCAACCCGGGAGTTGACCCGGTCAAGAGACCGGGTCCCGGGTTTTATGGGTCAACCCGGATCAATACAGGATATTTATGAGCAAACCCTTCAAATAAAACAAAATATCACACCTGCACACGTTATACATTTATCTTTGTTGCTATCAATGCTCTCCTTCACTTGTAATTGGCCATTTCAAAACTTAACAGTAAAGAAAGAAAGAGAGACAGAGCAGAGAGAGATCTAACGCGTTTGTTGCAGATAGGGAGAGAGAAACAGAGAAAGATCAACCACGAGAACTAGCAATCACTTGATAAGGGTACTCAATACCCATCCCAGGAGGTGGTATATGGCTAAGTAGTAAAGCCAACAACACAGATTGTTTGAAATTCTTAAAGTGGCCATTGATAGTAATTGGGATTTCAATCATGGTCGTTTCTTTAGCCGGTTTCACTCGCGCGTGCTATCAAAACACTTTCTTGATATGGGTTTTACCTATTTGTCTATTTGTTATGTTCTTCATCATCGCCGTACTTTTAGGGTTCTTGATCTTTGCATATGTTGTCACCGATAAAGGGTTGGGCAGCCCAGCTTGAATCGTGTGTATTCTGGCTATTATCTACAGGACTGTTCAGGGTGGTTGAAGGACCAAGTAGCTAGTGATAGCTACTGGCACAAGATTAGCTCTTGTACACGAGATTCTAAGGTTTGTGGTAAGATGAGGAGAAGTATTAATGGCATCCCTAAGACTAAGACTGTAGATTTGCCCGGCCACAACTTCCCTCATCCCTCTCTCAGTCATCCCCTAGAGCCCCTTCTTCTTCTCCCCAAGTCTATACAGAAACCACATTTGAAAAGGAAAAAAAAAATATCACCGGGTCTTGTCCGGGTTCGCCCGGGTCATGGGTCGACCCGCCGGGTCGACCGGGTTTTGCCGGGTTGTTGCATTAGCAGGTCTTTTAACAAACCCGAACCGGTCCAGCCACCGGGTTTCGGGTCGACCCGCCGGTCCGGTCCGGGTTTAATAACACTGATTTGGAAGCTATATTCATCAAACATGTTACAACGTGCTGAATTAGTAAGATGTAAATCCTTTAGCAAAGAAAACAATAAGATGGTTAAACATGCGGGCTTGCCGAGCCACCTAAGCCCACAAGCTTTACCTGTTTTTAGTCTTTATTTTTATCTTTTGGATATTTTCCTTAAATTTTAATTATATTTCATTAAAACTAATCATTTAAAAATATATTAGCTTAAATTAATTAAGAATATATTTGGGGTATTATTTTATTAAATATCATTCAATTTTTATTTTTCTTTATACAACCTATCGTGATTTTTTTTAATTTATTCCGACGAGTAATTATTTTTATTATGATATAATTAAATGAAAAATAAGCTTAAAAAATAGATTTATTAAACCAAGCTAGGTTCAATATGGGTTGAACCAAGTCAATTCAAAATATTATCATCTTAATATTAGAAAAACATCACCAATAAATTTCACATAATAACACGCAAATAATATGTTGTTCTTATGTTTTGTTTCAATTGAATTTAAATTGTTTCTCTTCTTCTAAAAACATTATTGCCATATAATCAAATAAAAAAAACTAAAGAGTTATTAATGATTTAAAATAAGATATATATATATATATATATATATATATATATATATATTAGATTCATAAATTATTTTTTAGTTAATGTTAATGATTTTTTAACATTTATTTGCATATAATTTTCAATCAATTTTACTAGATAAATATATGGAGTTCATAATAATTATTTTTATTAGAAAATTTATTGAAAATATATAATGTTCTTTTTTAAAATTAAAAAAAATAAAATTAAGTTGACATGTGCCGGAGCGCAAGCCTCCTAGCCGCTACTCTTCACTGGGACCATTGAGTGGTTGGTCTAGATAATATCGATGTCGTCGTTGTAGTTTCCTGAGTCACTGGCTCTTCAAGAATAAATTATTAGCATACATAATATCGATGTCGTCTTTGTAGTTTCCTCGACGCGTCACTGGCTCTTCAAGAATAATTATTAGTATAGATATTTTTATGTTTTTAAAATATTTTAAAAAAAAATTATTTTTTTATTTTAAATTAATTTATTTTAGTGTTTATAGAATTGATTTGATGTGTTAATATTAAAAATAATTTTTTAAAAATAAAAAAATTGTTTTATTATATTTACAAGATAAAAATATTTTCAAAAACAATTGTAATTATATTTTTATAAGCCCCATATATTCACCTAGCTATATGTTGTTTGAGAGTGGGTACAAATAAAGATTTGTTAAAAATTAATTTTTTATTTTATTTAAAATTAATTTTTTATTTTTAGATTATTTCAATAAGTTAATATCAAAATAAATTTTAAATAATAAAAAAATATTATTTTAAAGTATTTTTACATACCTTGTACTAGATTCACAGTATCAAGAGAAGAAGGGTTGCTAGTTGCTACCGGAGAAGTTAGTTTCATTGATTGATGGAATGTTATACTTTAGAAATCAAATAATATGGTGTCACGAGAATTAAGCAAATAGAAAAGCATTAAATTTATGGAAATCCTTTCCTGTTCTGCGAGGGGAAGGAGTTAGTGGTCTTGATGTAGTTGTTGGCTTTGCTAACTTTTCCTGTTTTTTATTAAAGTGTGGTTGTAGTTATTTTTAAAAATATTTTTTTGTATTGAAATATATCAAAATAATATATTTTTTATTTTTTAAAAATTATTTTTGAAATCAGCGCATCAAAACGATGCAAAACACATAAAAAAATTAATTTTTAATAAAAAAATAGAAATTTCTAGAAACACAATTTACTTCGCGTTCCGAAACGGTGCCATAACGGTTGCTTGGATTGGAAATTCTTGTTTCTTTTACGGTGGAGTTACAATGGTTTCATTGTATAATGTTGGTTAAGTCACAATCAGCCCAGTTTTTGTATTTAATCAGCATTACAATTACAGGAATATTTGCTCCAGAGGTGAAGCTGGTTCTTCATCCAGCCAAATAGAAACAAAGAGAGCGGCACAATGGCATCATGCATAGCATTTTCCTTTAGGAATGACAAAACCCTCATATCAAGTGATTGAGCTATGAGAACAACCATCAACCATGGATTCCCAAGTTTCAAATGGATTCACAAAAACACAGAGAGCTGTTTATTTATTTTTCGTATCCAAATACAGGACATGAGAACCCTTTCAGCCTCACACTTCTTAGATACATAACGACAACAGGAGAGACATCCCCACTATATTCACACACATGCAACAAACATCTTCCATTGCATACTTACTACAGCAGAAAGCCCATAAAACCCGACACAAGCAGCGCTTGCCTGCTTAAGCTCTGCGGCACGCATCTCCATCGCAGTTCCATCCTTCCTTTCCCTTTTCAGTTCCAGTATCTTCATCTTCCTTCAAAGCACACTTAGGGTGAAGATCAAAGTCACATTGTTTGCAATGGAAAGACCACCTATTTCCAGTTTCCCCACAGCCATCGCAAATATATGTTTTGCGTTTAGTACGTATCAGCTCATGCTCAGTATGAAGTTCGTGTTTCACTTTCTCTGGCCACCCCTTTGCCTTTTCC
>Ga0307517_10012009_pt1 | contig 11950 bp, 7 predicted proteins | sample 23_EM_MG_FD_194515 | JGI IMG/M metagenome (GOLD analysis project Ga0307517, IMG submission 194515) | Populus trichocarpa ectomycorrhiza microbial communities from riparian zone in the Pacific Northwest, United States - 23_EM | ecosystem: Host-associated > Plants > Roots > Unclassified | place... | reverse complement strand
TAAATTTTAATCGATTCAAGTCTAAATTGCAAGTCAATCTTTTCTATTTTTCCAGATCAAATATATTTTTATTTTATATATTTTTTTAACTCGAACCAATTTATATTTTATATTAATATAAAAAAAAGGTATATGCAATAAATACGACAACGTGGTCGATGCCAGAATGTTAAAGCATGCCATCAGTGATCAAAACAAGTCATGGACAGCAGGAGGGTGTAGGCCCATGATCAAAACTAGACGAACGAGGTCCAATCTACATTTATTTTGTTACTCAGCTAATTTATCATCATTCAATGCACCACGATAAGACAAGTCATTAATGAAAGACAAGAATAAGTTAATGCAGGCAAGGAAAAAAAAAAGAGAGGAAGAAAGCAGGTATAATTTTTTTTAAAATAAAATCTCCAAATTACCCTTTTCAAATGCACTTCTAGTTTTATAAAATGGAGAGTATTTTAAAATAATATTTTTTTTTTCAAGTAAACTCTCGGAAGACCAACGAAGACCATGTTTACCATCATGGGGTTCCAGTTTTTGAGCCACCCTAAGATTTGGTGCGGTTTTAGGGTCCATGAGAAGTTGAGAACCGGGCTGCCGATAATTTGAAACTTCCTCCTTCTTCGAGGCCATTGGATATCTTCTCATCAACACTATTTCCTGCCCTCTCATTATCAAAAAGGCCCACTCATCCTGTTTCGTGTTTAAATTGGGCTACCCCGGCGGCATAATGACGGGCCCTCGTACTTGAAGACAGCTGGTTCAATTTTCATTTCAAAAAGTGTTTTGAAATAATATTTTTTAATTTTTAATTTTTTTTTAATATTATTATATCAAGATAATTTAAAAATACTAAAAATATTAATTTAAAAATAAATAAAATTAAAATTTTAATGAAAAACAAGTTAAATCCACTCTCAAATACTCCCAAAAACTACGTTTTGGAAAGAGGTAAGCAAATGGACAAGAATTAGTACTTAAGTAATCAAAATGATGGAGACGGTTTTTTAAAGAAAATATTTTCCAGCAGAGAGTTAAAAAATAATTTTAATTAAAAACGAAAAGAAATAGATAAGGCATATTAAATGTTAGGATGAACAAGGTGTAATAAATGAGTTATAATTCCGAGAAAGAAATAAAAAAATAAGAAATAAAAAAATTAATCTCCTTGGGTTTAGATTTTGATCCCCTTTACTGTTTTTCTTTTCCCACCAGACAGCCTAAAATTGTTATTTTTTTTTTAATTTAAACCCATTAATTCCATACCAAATATGTTCATGGGATTGAGTTTGATTGGTATCCTAGAGAAGAGACAGAAGAGAAACATGTATTGGTTAATGGGATAAAGACAAATTAAATTGTAAAATTAAATCTATCCCTCGAGTAATTTTTGAGTTAATTTTTATTTTTTCAAGTCAGAAAAGAATAAGCATTCTCTATCTCAATTCTAAAACAACAAGAAGATGTTATCTAAAGCATATTAATCTCGAGAAGGGAAAGATATCACAGCCATTTGAAATTATTATTCTATAAATTCTCGAATATGTTTCCATAACCTCAGGTTATGACCGATGAGTGATTTTACATTTTGTCACGGAAAATAAGTGAAGTAGCATCGGAGTGATTTATATATGCTGGAGCCTCTTGGAAATATATACGAGTGGGTTTCTATTTGTTCCAAATTCAGCAATGAAGCCGTGGTAGCTTCAAGTATACACAATTACGTACACAAGAACCATTCATAATTTAATTAATTGTAGTTATTCGAATCCTCAAAAGCCGAAACATAGCAATAGTACTAGTTAATTAGAGCCTGTTGGACTCCCTTTTATTCAAAACAAATTAAATAATTAGTTAATTAGAGGACGAGCAAGGAATCAATTCATGAGACAAAAGGAAGAGGTTGAGGGATTAGTATAGTTGTCAGACATGACCGGAATACTAATTCAGAAAAGGATTCGGCTATTAGATAATGATGATGATACTAATCTCATATCAGAACAATGGTCTTATCGTTTATTAACATCAAAGATGTTAGAGAATAATATAAATCATATTCTGCGACCTCACCTAACAGCTTAAACTTTTAGGTTGAGAAGGTTCTTTGACATGATATCAGAGCCTTAATGACCAAGCGGTCACGAGTTCAAATCTCACCATCCCTATTTATTTGATAAAAATCAAGTACAAAGTAATGTGGGTTTGTGGAAGTTTCAAGCCCAAAAGACTTTCACTTAAGAGGGTGTGATAGAGAATAATATAAATTATATCTTGAAACCTCACCTAACAGCTTAAACTATTGGGTTGAGATGGTTCTTTGACAAAAAACACCTTTCTTGTATCTTTTAAAATGATAAATTCCATTATTTATTTGAATATTTTTATTTATAAAAACATCAATCAATATAATTATTCAAATTTTTTTATCTAAATGGTTATAATAATATCACCAATCTCATACCAGCTAAAAAAAAAGGATCTTAATCATTTATAAACACACAAAAAATCTTCTTTAAATGACAAAATTTACTATGTAATTCTAATATAACAATATCTTATAAGAGATTTACAATGTACGGACGTGAATACAAATCATTATATTATATTTTTTATTTAAATGATAGTGTTTTTTTCCAGTTGATCTAGTCGGATTTAATTAGGTTAAGTGAATATTTAAAAGTTTATTAGCGAGATTTTATTAGATGAATATCTTGTCCAATCAACTTTGTTAGTTACGTGTGCCGCATGATTAACAAACGCTCATTAAAAATCCAATTAAAATTAAATTATGAACTTTGAATTTTCCGAATCAGCATGTCGTCGAGTTACTCCAACTTTAACAATTATGACTGTTAGACAGGAATAAGTTACCGTCTGCTAAAGTTCAAGAAAGCATAAAATGCTGGAATGCTTTTTCCACGCCTGGCGTACTATCGTTGTGTGCGTGCATGTTCCATGCTTTCCGTTTTCTTACTCTCGCTTTTCTTTTACTTGGAAAATTAAATTTTGTGTGAAAATCTATCAAATTTTACTTAGCAAATCTTGCGTGGCAACCTAGTTGATAGACAATTATTTTTCAATTGAGTTTTCTATATATTAAGTCAAGTCAGTGACTATAACGAACAAGTTTTGAGTTGTAAAATTAATTTTTTTTTCTTTTAAATATTAATTGCTCCTATTATATTTATTATAGAGATAAAGTAATATACCTCGATTAGGGATATATAACAAACCCTTAAAACTTATAAATACTAATTTTTATAAGTTTTTTAAGAATTTTAGTTATTTTCTGATAAATATAAATAGAAAATTTATAGAGAAAAATAAAAAGAGAAGAAAATCGTTTTCTAATTTGATTTTTACCAATATCAAATTGATATTTATATAAAAAAATAATACTATTTCATATCAATATGTTTGTATAATTTAAAAGTCAACCCCACACACACACATATATATATTCAACACGGTCAAATCTATTAATTTAATGTCTCTCATGTTTTATAACAACAAAATTGATAAAACTCTCTTTGTTTATCTACTTAATATACAAGATATTTTATAAAATTTTCTTATTCATTTAATATTTTTATAGTGTCATATATATAATAAACTCTACGGATTATTTTCGGATGTTGTTGAGATGGAATACGTAAGGGATTGCGAGACTAATAAAGCTGGGAAAGCTTTTTAGGTTTCTTAACAGGGAAAGAAAGAGAACACTCGCAAGCCATTCTTTAACGTCCTGCAAGATTGATTTCTCATGGTTAGGTATTAAGATGCTTGTCCTTTAAAATCATTTTTGTCCTCTCTTTAACTCACTCGTTGGAGCCTTCCGATCTCAAATCGACAGGTAGAGCTGTTATGGAGGACGTGACCTTTGAATTAGCTCCTGCTCGAATGGAACTCCTCGGGGAAAAAATTGCCAAAAAGGAAGGACAGATCCACACGTCAATAACCCATAAAGAAATAAAATCTAAAGCAACGGGTTGCTCGGAAGATCATATAAATTAAATGCATGTCATAATTGTTAGATTTCGGTTCGAAAACAGACACGGAGAAGAGTTTGGATTATTAGATCAACTCTTATGTTGTCACAGGAAGGTTAGTTGTTTTTTTATTTATTAAAATAACTGTGTTTTTTTTTCTTGATATTTATTTAATAAGATTTAACGGGGTCAACAAAAACACTCGAATCATAAATTAATAATTAATTCATTAGAGTTAAAATCTTGTTTATTCAACTCTATTTCAAATTTATCAAATCAACCAGCCAAATCAAATCAAAGAGCATAACAATTATACTTGCTGAGGACAAGTCAAGGTGGCGGGTCATGCATAATTTGGATCTTGGCCATCAAACACTGAATTGTTACCCTCAAAAAAGATGCAGACACGTATAAGCGGCGATTTTTCTTGCTTGAGGAGCGAAAAATCAAAACCTGGAAAATTTAGAGCACCCAAAGTAGAAGAGCATTAATTGCATTTCATTAATTTCTTTCCACTTGCTTGCGTCCAATTCAAAGATGAAAGACAAGAGAAACAACAAGAAAAGAGGAAGAGAAAGTAGCATACATCATCACGTGACTATCACGTGGCTAATCTTATCCTTTTCTTAAGAATCTCAGGACTACTGTCCACAAATTATTCATCAGATGCCACCATTTTACCCCACTCTAGCTGCTGTGAGCCTAAATATCGCCCCCGACTCACGCACAAGAAAAAACCACTCACCGGGAAAGGGCTCGCTTGATGACCGGTGCCAACATAGCTGGTGCACTTAAATGGGGCAAATGCCCTTCAGTTCTTAACGTTTCCACGGTATTTTCGCCACCCAAATGGTTCTTCAAATACTCGGCCACTGATGCTGGGACAGATACATCCTTCGACGTTTGGATTATACAGCATGGTACTTTGACTAGGCCCAGTATCCCTCTTAGATCACTGTTAAAAACGGTCCTTGACACAAATAATGTAATATCTGGTCTCATGTTGAAAAGGGTCCGAGTAAATTCTCTGACAGCAAGGGGTACATCAGCTCCAACTGCTAATGGCGCAAAACCATTGACCCAAGCCTCATAATTAGCCTCCATTGCTTTAAAAACAGACTCAATTTCCTCTTGCTCAAATCCTCCATGGTAATCTTCATCATTCAGAAACCTGATTGCGTAAAATGTCAAGAAAAAACTTGGGTCAATAAACCGATTTCTCAGCTAAATCTAAATAAACCACTGACTAATCGCACAGGCACACACAACAATACCAAGTCAATGTTTAAAGATTAAAAAAGAACACAACTTTTTTGGGTAAATGCAAAATTGGGTATATGAAGCTTTTACCTTGGTGATGCTCCGATGAGAATCATCTTGATGAAGAGCTCCGGACGTCTAATGGATGCCAGTATACCGATCATAGCAGAAACAGAGTGTCCCACATAAAAACACCGGTCAACGCCAAGAGTGTCAAGAATGTTGAGCAAGTCATCAACATAAGCTTCAAGATTGGTGCATCGTCTAAAATTGAAATGATCAGGATTGACACTACCAGCACATACAAGATCAAAGAGGATTACACGATAGTATGGTGTGAAAAAGGGGAGAATGCGTTGCCAAGCGGATTGGTCAGTGCCAACCCCATGGGCAAAGACCAGAACTTTGTCACCTTCGCCTTGAACACGGACGTTGAGAGCGTCTAGGATGAGGCTACTCATTTATGAAAGAGAGAGGTGATAAATGGGGTTTCGAGGAAGCGAGACTACGTCTCTGATTGAGTGAAAGATGCTATTGGAAATAGGGAGGGAGCGGCCACTCTCTTCTGTGGCGAGTACATGTATGAAGGTCAAGGAGTGGGGCTGTGCAGGCGTAGGGGTGCCGGGTGGTGTTGGTTTGCAAGCATGGATAAGTGCTATTTATATAGCTACGTGGACCGTACATGTTAGGACACCAAATATAGGATAGTGTTGCGAGTCATTTTATTTGGAACAGATCTTGAGCGATCCACCCATGGATTGGTACGGTTGTCACAAAACTCTTAGCTATAATTTTGAGATTATCATTTGAAAGAAATTGTTTTTCTTAATTTATTATATTTATATAAAATATGTGTTTTTAAAACTACTTTAAAAAATATGGGTGCAGTCGGTCCCACGAATCATGAACTTGAGATTTGCTCTTAACTGGGTTTTTTTTAAAAAAAATGATTAGGAGTTTTTCTTTATCAAATACGACCGATCAAAATTTCATTTATTTTTTTAAAATAAGATAGAAATAATATTATTTTAATTAAAAAAATCTTAAAATGATGATTTTCTATTAATCTTTGTAATATTTCAAACTTTTGATTTTTAGATTGGATTATGGACCAGCAGATTTTAATAAGTCTGGTTATAACTTTTTTGTTTTTGAATTAATATTAGTGTTCGGATCAGCTTATATATACCTCAATTAATTCCATAAATTTTAAAGTTAACGATCATGTAAACTTTCAGTGCCCCTAAGGTTTATGTAATTAGAACTAATAATTTTTTGAAAATAAACTTAGAATCTGACCAATTAAACTATCTTTGAGGATTGGTTATAACTTTTTGTTAATTTAACACTTTAAGGTGTGTGTGTGAAGACAAAGATTCAAATTCAAAATTGTTATATGTATTTTTATATAAACACACAATGTGGACACGAAATATTATTAGGCTTGTGCCCCTGATTCGAGGTGTGCCTGTAATGTTACTGGGGCAAGCGCAAAGGGGGTGACCTCCCTGATGGCATTGTTGTCATCCTTGCACCATATCCTTTAAAGGAAGAATAATATATGCAGATTATATTACCCTAAAGGACCCCCCATTTTCAATCCATCTGCTTCTTTGATTTGACAATGGATACAAACTGAAATGCCCATAGTGCTGTTGCCATTGTTCCCACTATATTATTGGCCGTCATATGGTGCGAATTTTATTAATGTTTCTAGACATTGATAATGTTTTTTCTAATAAAATATAAAATTTAACTAACATGATTTGATATTTTTGATAAGTCTAGAAACAATACAAATAACCGATGAAAATATAGTTTGATATAAAATAAATATTTAAAATAAAAATTTTTTACAAACATTGAAACGATAATTTATTAGATCGATCTAGGTTAACCCGAGTTAACCTGTTATTTTATAAATAATAAAATTAAGAAAAAAATCAATTAGATAAAAACAAAAAAACTCGAGTCAAATGAGTTAACTCATCAAACTTACAATTCGACATATAATCCTCAAATAATCTCGTTAAAAGTATAATAAAAAAATTATGAAAGTTTAATTTCTAATAAATATAATATTAAAAGATAAAATTTAATTTTTTTAAAAAAATACTATTATAATAAATAGTATTTTGTGAAGAATGGTAGAATAAACTTCCCTCCTCTTTTAGGTTTTTTTGCTAATATTAATGACATTGTAATTATTGGTTTGTAAATTAAAATTGTCTAATATCCTTATTTATAAAGAAATTTTATCAGACGAGCCTAGTCACCATTATTTTGGATGACCAAAGTGATTTAATGAGCTAAATAATTTTACATTGGATCCATTTAAAAATATTATTATTCCCCTCTTTGTTTCAAAAAGATTCTCTTTGCTATTACTTTTAATTGTTTCAAGATAGTTGTTTATTCAAAATAGCAAGTTACTATATCTTTTTTTAACACAAAAAGATATTTAAATAATGTTACTAATATTTTTATAATAGATCAAAAATTAATTTGTATGAAAATTGATCTGATATAATTCAGTCTTTTTAGTAGATCCAAAGACAATCTAGATGGCCAATGAAAACATAGTCCAACTTAAAATAAATATTTAAGATGAGATTTTTTTTATATAAACACTGAGATGAAAACATATTTGATCGATTCAGGTCAACCCGAGTTAACTTTTCAATTCGCATGTCGAGTCATAAGAACATGATAACCCTATAAAAAACAAACAAAAACAAATTATGAAGCTGAATCTCTAAAAAACCAAATGTTGAAATTGAAAAAAAAAATTCAAAAAATGACATAAGTCAACCTGCCAAACTTGTTATTCGAGTCACAAGACCGGGATAATCCTCCAGGAATAAAATTGAAATAAATTATGAAACATAATTCTCAATCAGCCTAATATTAAAAGATAAAATTAAAAAAAACTCAATAAAAAAAACAAAATAATAACTCGAATCAACCAGAGTTAATTTGCCGAACTCGTGATCAACATCATGGGACGTGGATAACCTTATAGAAAACAAATCGAAATAAATTATGAAGTTTAATTCGTAATCAACTTAATATTGAATGATGAAATTGATAAAAAAATCAATTAAAAAAATAAAATAAAAAACTAATATATTGAGTTAATTCGTTAAACTTACAGCCCAAGTTATTAACATGAGATAACACTATTAAAAGTAAATTATAAAAAGAAAAAGAACTCAATCTCCAATAATTATAACGTTGAATGGTATTAAAAAAAAACAAAGAAATTAATTTACAAAATACTATTATAGTAAATAGGTTTTTTTAGGAGTGGCATAGTAACTTTTCCTTCTATTTTAGGTTTTTTTTGTTGATATTTATTGTTTACATATTGGTATGTTAGCTTCGAGTTTTTATATATATTGGGTGATGAGAGTTAATCAATTTGCTCACAAGTACCAACGTTTTATATTCTAAAAATCATGGAATATTTATGGAATTGAGATACCCTTGTAAAATTGTAATTGTGTATTATTTCTTGGTATTGACCGACCACGATTTTATTAGTATATTTTTTTTATTAAAAAATATTGAATTAAGAAAAAATTATGAGTATAAATTTTTCAGAACACAAACTTGCTCCAGTAAAGGCGTGTCAGGTCTGACGCAGCTAGATCCAGTTACGATTGGGATAGCAGTGTGTCAAGTCTCAGTCGTGTTGGATGTGACCAATATCAGACCAACCACGATTGCCATGCCCCATATGCGATAGGTTTTGTGCTAAGCAAACCCAAACACGAATGGGCTTGACAGTGTGCTAGCTCAAGCGCGTTGGGTATGACGCTAGTCAAACCTAAGAGATGATTATGTCTAACATTATCAATTCTATAGATTTTTATACAAAATCAAATAGAAATTATTTCTCAACAAATAAGCTTAATTAAAAAAAATCCATATTTCACCAAGATCATTAGATGTATTAAAGTCTTTCAAGGCTAGCATTGTCACCATATTTTAGCTGGATATAATAAGTGGAATAAAGCTCGCAATACAATTGTAAATATCACAAAGATAAAATTACACTTTAGTCTCTCTTCTGTATAAAAGGACAAGCCTCGTTGATAAATACATACTGAGATCTTTAAAATAAAAGTTCATAATCTTTATTCTCTATTGGATATATATTTTTAAAGAATTTTTTTTAAAAATATTATTATATATATTTAAAAAAAAATCCATTCAAACATCAAAAAAAAAAAAAAAAAAAAACCTCTTGTCCATGAAAAAGACTCTTACATATATTATCTATAAGTCATCTTCGAAATATCAAATTCAAGAAATCAATCATTTTGATTAAAAATAAATAAATAAAATTACTATAATTTATCAATAGAGTATTCAACACGTAAACTTTAATTCTAGAATACTTGGATTTTTGCTATAGCAGTAGAGCCTGCGCCAGCTATCAAAATCATACTCGTCTGTACTATTGATTATCAATAATGCTAGTTGTAAGACGAGACGAGCGAAGGACCATAATAGTGTTGCTGATGTTGGTGGTGACGACAAAAGACAGACAAAATTATATCAAACACAATCCTAAAGCAGGATGCTGCATAATTGCTTATCAGTTAAGTGTACTCCATGCAGCACAGGAGGTGAAGGCAGGAATCGATCAGTCGGTCTCTTCTAGATGTCTTTTTGTTGATCATGAGATTGTGCTAGGTGCCTAATAGTAAGCTGAGCGTGAACGTTTCATACAGGAGATCTCCTACTGATCTCCTGTGAATTTGAAGGCAGCAGGGGCATGATATACAAGAATCTGATTCAATGGGGTAGCCTTCATCCAAAAAATGTACTGTGTGGCCCATCTTTTTCTTGTTTCCGCATCCAGCTCATCGGCCACAGAATTCACTACCCCACACTTCTTTTGAAAACTTCCCCTTCCTTGACAGAGATTTGGCTGTGTGAAGCACAGATATCATGAACATATAGCAGGTTTTCTTCACTGCATAGCTTTCGTTTTTACCATGGTTAGCCATAGCTCAAGAACCACACATGTGCCTTAGTCCCAACACGTTTTTCGTTTCTACTATTCATGATAGCTACCTAGCATGAGGGGTTTCTGCACAGAATAGACAAAGAGCATGCAACTATAAGTAATTGATGCAAGAAATAGTTCTATCGACAGATTTGATCGTAACTATTGGCATACACGAGCACACCACGCGACCAGGAAAATCCTAAGGCATAATCCACTGAAATGCTTTATCAGATCATATAATCTTTTGTAGCTCTGCAATCTTATCTCCTCATAAAGTCAAATATAATGTAATTATTTAACAAATAATGATAGGGATCTGCAAAAACATGTATGCCATTGATTAATGTCATTTCCAGATGCTTTTAATGCTCACATTTGATCTCTCTATGCACATTCCCCCTATTTTTGCCTTCATTGTTGGCTATATAGATCCTTGATTACATAGAAGGGGACTATAGAAGTGAAGTGACCCGCGAGATGAAGATATAAGTGTAACAATCAAAACAGCGTGAGCCCATCTTTTGTCATCGAGGCAGGCTAGGCTAGAACAGTAGGCTCAGGCTTCCAAGTTCCATTACATGGGATATAATCTGCGAGGACAGACCGACAGAGTGAGAAAGTTGCAGATAACCTATGGAGCTAATTGGGTCCCCAGATCCCTGCAGAGGCATATTGGCCAACAATGACGTTGAGAGAGAGAGAGAGAGAGAGAGAGGTAGGGAGGGAGATAGAGCGAGGGTAGGTGCAGAATGAGTTATATATTCATGGATCGTACAACATTGTGGAAGTCAGTTTCCATGAAGTCTGTCATGGGTTGGATGAGTCATTGTGCTTATCTTATCTAATACCTTTTCCATTCTTCTTTAACTACTTGGTTATATAGCATCTACTCCTATTCTCAGACCTTGTCTATGTTAGAACTAGTAATTTCGCCGGCGCTTTGCTGTGTATTTACTTTTTTTTTTAGATTTTTAAAAAATATTGGGTATTAAACTTTTTTTTTCGGGATCATTAATCCAATTACTCAATTTAATTTTTAAATCTAATTTGAGTTTTAAATTAAACCGTATAGAAATTGATTTAAAATAAATTTTTAATTTTTATTCTTGATTGTTTTGTAAAAGTTTTATTTCTTTTCAATTTAAATATTCATTTCAAATTCACATATATTATATTTTTAAATTTAGTGATTACTTTTTTTATATCTTATTTTTTATCCTTGTTTTTTTTATAATTTTTTTATTGGTTTTCAATTTTACCCTTTAATTCAAGTTTATATTATATTATTATTTTTAGTTTGGTCCTTATTTTTTTATTTTTTTGTTGAAGTTTTTTTTATATTTTAAATTCAACCCTCCAATAAAAAAAATCATACCTTTTTTAATTTTTTAATTTTATCCTTGACTTTTTTAAAAAATTTTATTTCTTTTAAATTTATTCCACCTCATCCAAGAGCTTGGATTTAATTGGTAGTACATTGGCATCTGGTTGATGGTACCTCTATATCCTATAATTTCGCATTTGTTTTTTTATATAATTTAAATAATGTGTGCAGTTTTTTTTTTTTTTTACTTTGATTAACTTTGTTTGACATATATTTAGAATATTTTATATTTCAATGAAAATTAGTCATGATAAAAATGGCGTATAACTTTACGAGGATAGAGATCGACAAAGGGGA
>Ga0307517_10012008_pt1 | contig 11950 bp, 11 predicted proteins | sample 23_EM_MG_FD_194515 | JGI IMG/M metagenome (GOLD analysis project Ga0307517, IMG submission 194515) | Populus trichocarpa ectomycorrhiza microbial communities from riparian zone in the Pacific Northwest, United States - 23_EM | ecosystem: Host-associated > Plants > Roots > Unclassified | place... | reverse complement strand
CAAATACATTTTATAAAAAACATTTAAAAATAAAAGTTACTGCACCACTCATTATCAAAGCATGATTTCTCACGGCTGCTAGCTTTACGGGGCATCTACTCCAAACATTTAAATCTGTCCCGCCCGCAATGCATATTAAAATATTAACATATTTAACAGTGTGTTTGTTTTTTTAAGGTATTTTTTTATTTAGAAAAATATTAAAATAATATTTTTTTATTTTTTAAAATTTATTTTTGATATTAACATATAAAAATAATCTAAAATTATAAAAATAAAATAAAAAATTTTAAAAAAGTAAAAACAAACACAGTAACACACTGTAAAATGTGAAGAGGAGGGTTTGTAATAATATCATTAAATGGTCCGTATACTAAAACAGTATTGGGCTTAGGCTGAGTTCGGATATTTTAATTGAGCTGTACCCGTTGTGAAGAGATAGAAGAACATGTTCATGGATATACCCCCCAGTATAGACATGAGAAAAAAAGGGGTAGAGAAAAATCTAAGGAATAAGATTCTGAAAGCTAGGGCCAACACCAAAGGAGTAATTATCGGCATGTATACTGAATCCCCAAGAAAACGTTTACAGCAAAAACACGATCCTACGTACCACCAAGAAAACCACAAGAACTCGTGGTTTTGATCGCCGGGCTCAGCTTCTAGTCTATGCCAGCGACCTAAGGTGCGCTGGTTCTATGGAGGGGTTCAGACGGAACTCTAGGCCCAAGTCAAAGGTAACTCCAATCTTTCATTTTTGAAACAAGCGAAGTACATTGTAAAATATGCCTGGTGGCATTACCAAACTCTTAAGAAAAATGCTTGCATGACCAGAAATGGAAATGGTCAGGTGCATCAGCAAGGATTCGGGGATCATTTCTTAGAATGTTTCAGAAAAGAGAAAGGCAATGGGGGTACGAGCGAATTGTAAATGACGGAGATGGTGAAGCAAACCAGTAGTAGTCGGGTCCAGTCTCCAGAACGAATCGATAGCAGGAACCAAACGGGAGTCCCCGAAAGCAGAATCTTCAATTTTTGCGTAAATCTCGTTAATTGTTTAAGTTATAAACTTTTCTACCTGCACCTCGTAGTTAATAGCACAATTTTTAAAATAACTTCAATTTATGTTTTTTTGCAGAAGAAATTGATGTGTATGCCCAAGGAATTGACATGTGGATTGCAGTGCAACAAGGGGTGAGGAGCAGGAGGTGAAGGGGAGATATCTACTGCTTGATCCTGGATGAAATATTTTTTTTGGCATGTAATCAGATGCACCGAAATTGTACTGGAGAAGGTTGTCCTTTTATTTTCATGAAAAGTGCAGATTGAATTAAATACCTAGTATCATGCTGATCCGCTAATTCTGTTCGATTGGTTGCTGAAAAGTTAAAAACTCTTAAAGATACACCATTTTCTCCAAATTTGATCGCATGAGATCAAAGGGATTCTAGCGAACGCACTTGTAACGGTCTTGTCAAACGTTGGACTAATGTTTACGTCCAAGATATGATTGTATTAGAAGAAATCAGTACGTTACAAGGCCATGAGGCCATGGATGAGCGACAACGTGGCAGAACGCTTATTATGCGGAAGTAGCTTTTCTGTCTTTGGGAGCAGGTGACCTTTTGAGGTGGATCTTAAAATTATCTAAAAAATACACTACCCAGGAGCATCTACTGACATTAGAACAAAAGAATATTTAACATCAGCTACAACTAGTGGCTTGAACTATGCCACAGTATACACATTCTGACGCGATATAATGAGTCCTCTCCACACAAATATAGAGCACAGGAAGATGGTCTTTAAACTCTGAAAAGCACGCTTGTCAGCAGATCATCATTTCAGCAATGTCTTCTTTGGGACGTTGATGCAAAGGTGATGATGCAGTCACAGGATATGCAAACCGTCAGTATACAAACATCTGTGTATAAAATGGGTGTAATCAGAAACAATTGAAAGAAGTGCTGCCCTGCTTATCCGTGTCCAGCGTTGTGATTTGTGAAACTAAAGATAGAAGAATAAGTATCGCTTTTTGAAAGAATCCTACCAAAAGCATCAAAATTGGGTATAGATGGAACCAACTTGAGCGAAAATAAAGCGATTGCGAATATATCTACAATCCGAATATTTTACAAGAAAATCTTCGCATAATTTAAAATGAGTAGGCAACTTGGATGAAATTTCAGCAAGAAGTTAATACCATGTAGCAGGCCAATTGAATTAAGTGAAATCTACGTTCCATTAACAAGGGAATCAAAGCCAACATGAAAAGGTTGCAGATAACAGTTTGGGGATAACAACAGCATTTTTCAAGCATAAGAACCTACCTTTCCTTGTACTTTATGATGACATAAAGCAACTGCAAAAGGATAACTATCAGTCTATCATCTCACATTTTTCTCTCTATATATATCGTAAAGTTGAGATGCAAAGCAAACACCAGCTTGCATAGCAGTTCGAAAGCTTCCATGGCTCAGCTTGGATCCCTTTCTGCTGAATTAGAGTCACTGAACCAAGTCCTGAGCCTGATGGAGGCGTTTAGAGCCTTCGATTCAGACAATGATGGCTTTATTACGGCTGCTGAGCTTGGCGGCATCTTGGGGTCACTTGGATACAACGCAAGTGAACAAGATGTGAGTGCAATGATGCAGCAAGGAGACACTAACAAGGATGGTTTGCTAAGCATGCAAGAGTTTTTGGAGATGAACACCAAGGATATGGAGCTCGGTGAACTTGCAAACTTGCTCCAAACTGCCTTTGATGCTCTTGATGTTGATGTTGATGGTATTGTTACTGCAGAGGAATTGTACGAGGCTACAGTGAATGGCGGGTTAGATTTGTCTTTGGAGGATTGCCAAGGCATTATTGCTTCCATAGATGCAGATGGTGATGGAGCTGTTAGCTGCAATGACTTCAAGCTGATTGTTAATTCCCTTCAGATCCTAGAAAATTCATTTCTGATGTAGGATAACTAATACTATCTGGACCCAAATGGAGCTTTATTGGGAGATCGCACGAGTTTTAAGTCATAAAATTACTAGCGTTAGCATGAAGCATATAAAAAATAAGACTCCGCTTGTTCTCTACCTTTATTTTCTTGAATGTAAGCATCTTTGAGTGCCTAACATGCTCCTTATTCCTTAAATTGCAAAGTTCTACGTCGTACCACAACAGTCCACGCCGAAGCTCCTTACATGTAACAAGAACTTTAGCACCTCAAAGAATCATAATAAAGTATAATCTCGAATTAAACCAAGTCTCTTTATTCTATCTTGCCTTCCTCTTTGCTCAAAACATTTCAGATATTGCAAATATTTATTTTCTTCTATTCAGAAACAGACATGGCGTTTACCAAAATTCTCAGAAGATATAATTATGGAGACCGAAATAAACACATGTTCTTCTTAAAATTAGTTCAACTAAACACATATCGAAGATATTTAACTAAAATGGTTGATTAAACATTCAATAACAACTACTAGCAACACCTAAACATGAGGCTATAGAAACCTAACAAAAAACTCCGCCCCCTTCTCATTCAGCGTGTGTGTGTGTGCAACCAGCAAATAAAAAGAGTGACGAGAGCAGAAGCTAAAAAAGTCATCACCATTATCTTAGGTTCAAACCCACAATCCGACTGGTTCAATGAGCAACAAATACACAACCACACATCAGACTCGAGATCCCAATAACACCCAAAATCCCAGCAACAATAAAAGCGCCACCCACAAATAGCACACTTATTGCTACGGCCGGGTGCAGAAATACAAGAATGTTAATTCAAAGCTGAAAAATGAGGAAATAACCTTTTTGATAAAAGGCAACTCCAAATCTATCCTCCCATGTCCATCAAAGCCTCGAATTGTTTTTGCGTAAAGACCTCGGCTGGAAAAATCGGTTAGAGGAAGAGGTGTAGAGAGTTGTGACTTCACCAAAGCCATAGCAGCGGCAATGCCGGAGAGGGTTGTGAGCATGGGAATGATGTATGGGTTAAAAGGTATGTAGAGGCGGAGACGGGAAGGCACAGAAGGAATGGCATTTTATGGGTTTCTTTGTTCTGTTTAGCCATGGTGGTGTTGATGGAAAAAAAACAGAGTAATAAAATGATAGAATTGTGAGAGAAAAAACACTTTTTTATATATATGGAGAGAGAGCCTTTGTTTGTGTAAGGTAATAAATTAATAATGGATCCAGTCTATGCTGCACATTATGACTAATAAGAAAAATATTGAAGTCAAATTAAAAAGGAAATTGAAGGAGCAAAGTTGCGTACTGTGTGCTTACGTGGTGGGGAATCAAAACCAAGAAGGGTTTGCTCTGAGGCGAAAATTATAGAAGAAAGTTTTGATCTTTCTTTTACGTGTATTGTTGCCAAGTGGGAGTTCCAGACTTCAAGGAGATCGAGATTTTTTTCCCCCCATTTCCATGGATTGATGTATCAAGAAAGCAAGGATTTTGGTGCACTAAATATTTGGATTTTCTCTGTAAAATTGTGGTGTTTAAAGTGATTATCTCACAATTTTAAAGTATTTTTTTATTTTAAAATGTATTAAAATAATATATATTTTTTCTCTTTTAAAATTAATTTTTGACATAACATATTAAAATAATTTAAAAACTCTACAAATAATTTATTTAAAGAAAAAAAATATTTAAATTTTAAAGAAAAATAGACCGGATTAAACTTGAGCGATTATATTGATTTCTTGATGATGATGATAATAACCGAAACTTATCTAATTTATTTATTTATTTATTATGTAATAAATAAGAAAACCCATCCAGGGGGGGGGGAATCTTGTGCTATGGGGTTGAAAGAATGCGGTCCCAGGTTGAAGCCCAAGATCCAGTGCATAAAAGCCCATATATCTCCACAGACCCTGTTTCAACATCTTCTCTTCTTCCCTCACTTCGCTCCCAGTGGTGTTCTTCCCCTCTACGAAACATGCTTGGCCTGCGTGGATCAGTTCGATTGCTAACTGAAATCAATCAAAGTCTTCTTCAAAATGCAACAGTGAGTTTAACAAACACTTGCCTATTTATCACACGACTGCATTAGATTCACTAATTTGTTGATTTGGGGTGTAAGGACGGGGTCACTAGGGTTTATCGAATGGATTGGGTTCTTAACATTTTTATTTTTCATTCCATAGCTTATGATTCATCAATATAAGTTAAATTTAAAGTGTTTCCTTTTTCCATCGGCTGCCTACAAGTGATAATAGAGAAATGGTTGGTTTAAAAGAGAAACAATTGACCCTTGTAGAAACAGAAAGGTCTGGCTAAAGAGGGATTTCATGCATAGTTGTTTGAAGCTGTCATTACAGGCTTTGATTTTAATCGAAATAAAAACAAAATTCACTGAACTATATTTATGGGCTTTTTTGTACAATCCAGAAAAAAATTAGGATTTCTATAATACTGCATCGATATAGGCATGCTAACTTGCCCATGTGACGGAGCATTTATGTTCAACCCTCTGCATTTTTGCAGTATATGATATGCATTTTAGAAGGTGATATAAGTCATTGTCAACTTTCTGCAATCTTTTTAATGTTTAACTACTCTAGTATGGTCTGCTTCGAGGTCTAGCGCAGGTCATCTAGTGTACATTGTTGTGCTATTGAGCTCTGACATTTGTGTTTGCTCTCCTAGAAGTTCTGTTCAATCCAGTATAGATTCTTTTTATTCTTCCTGTTATTCAAATGAGGTGAACCTTTGATTTGGCGTCATTGATCTTTGTATTCTATTGTGCATTTGCCTCTCCAAGAAACAAGTTTTAAAGAATAGGATCATAATCTGAGATGCTTAATAATCAATGCATGTGTAATGTGAAATGATAAAGCGATCTGTGATGTGTTTTCTTATACTCTTGCTTCTAAATTTGGTTAAGACAATTAAATGGTAATGCCAGAAAATCTGTGAATAAAATTATGTCCTAACATTATGACAAATTGAGCAGTGTGCCATTGGGCTTTTCATTAGCTGCGTCAATGTTCATTGTCTTGCAGTCTAGTAGAATGCTTAATGGACATTTAAGGCAATTCTTATAAGTTGTGTTTTGTTGAAAAAGGACTTCAACAACTTCTTGTTTGTTTCCATTTTATACTGTAAAGGCAGCTCATTTTCCTTGAACCTCCCTCTAAGCCTGAATTTCAGGGTTGGGGGTACTAAGAAATAATTTACTTACTTTGCTCTTAAGAAAGCCAACATAGCATAATAATCACAGGGAAGGAAGTAATGTCAAGTTCTTAGCTTTCTCTTTCTGGTAGTGGGTGAACAGCAACTGTTATGTTCTCCATTGAGTAATGCTTAGAGCATGGCTTTAAAGTGGCATGCAATTTTTTCACTCGTCTGAATTTGGTTGCGTATTTAAACCTGCACCTGTCAACCAACCAGTTTTACATTGTCCGAGAAAATGAATCTGTGTGATAGCACGATCTAGATGATGCACCCTAATCATCAACAGGGGCTTGGTCATAGTAACCTGTTCTTATGAATGCAGAGGCTGCTCTTTTAAAATTGGTTTCTTGTGATACTGTAAACAGGTCTGTAAAGTCGTTACATCTGCACAGTATTTATGATTAGTGTTCCCTTAAACCAATGAAAAAGTAAAGTTTGTTTGTGAAATAACCTTGTTAAACTAGTTGTCCAATGCTTCCATGCTAGTGTCTATAAACTACCAAACATTGATTCATCAACTAAAAAGGTAAACAAACTCTATTGGCTGGTTGAGATAGTCGAGGATGTTAACCAGAACTAGAATTTATTACTTAATCTTCGATTATTTTGTTTTGTATATTATGTTTTTGGTTTTAGTTTCCATTATGTGAAGCTCTCTTTATTTGTGTTTCTCTGTTTATTGTAGTTCTGGAACTCTGAATAATCTAAAAAAATGGAGTTTACAACCCGAAAAGTGTGAATGGATTCACTTTTACTGCAGCAAACAAAGCATTGTATGTGTTTTGTTTCTTCTATGACCTCTTATTTTACTACAAATGTCCTCGCATAACAAATTATAGAAGCTTGAGAGGTAGTTTGAAATGCTAATCAGGTAAGTATAGTGATTTTGATATATGGTAAAGGTTGATCTGAACTAGTTTTTACGCAAGACCTATGGAGGTTTGCTTAGGTTCAGTATAAAGAACAAACAAATGGTGTGATGCTATTCATTCTTTTCTTCGTAAAAAAATGGTAGCAAATTGATAATTTTTTATATATATACATATGATTTTCCACATAACAGTTATCCTATCTAAAAAGATGGAGTGTACTCATTTTTAATGGAGATTCTGGTTTTTTGGTGTCTCAAACGGATTAAGTTAACACAAAAAACTGAGACTTCTTAATCTTAAAATTTTTTTCTCAAGTCAAGTGGGGATTGTTTTGGATGCTGGTGTCAATAATTACTACCTTTTGCAGTTCCGTTGCCAACGCGTGCAAGGTCTCCGTGTTGGTAACACTGAGATTCCTAATGACAAGAAATTGGAGGTTGCTCTTCAATACATTCATGGAATTGGCCGCAAAAGAGCTCATCAAATACTTTGTGAATTAAGCTTGGTGAACAAACCTACCAAGGATTTGACTGGAATAGAACTCAACTCTCTTAGAGAAGAAGTCTCCAAGTACCTGACTGGACCAGATCTGGTAAACTTTCTGCCCGCTCTATTTTCTCTTTCCTCAAACTCGTGACTCTATCTGCCAAAAAAGTTCCTTTCTAACTTATTCAATTTTGAATCTTTTAGGCGCGACGTGTTAAAGCTGATGTACAGAGATTGGTAGACATCGAGTGCTACAGAGGATATAGGCATGTTGAAGGGTTGCCATGCAGAGGACAGCGCACCTCAACCAATGCTCGGACCAGAAAGGGTAAGTGGGTTCTATTCCAGGAATGAAAGCCTCCTGTGAGCATAGTGGCTTTTGTTTATTCTCTATTATTGATGAATTACTGAATTGTGACATGTCTTGCGTATGGAATGAGACTGGAGTGCCAAGTCTTAAAAAGTATTTTGAGTCAACCAAACTTACTATCTTTGGTGATGTTCATGGTGTCTTGTTTATATGATTTCTTTATTAATTATTGTGTTTTCTTTTCTGTTATTGCTCAGAACACCAAAAGTATGGGTCTCAGGAAGTCGCTGAGCGGATTCGGAAACATCAAGAAAGAAGTCAAGCCAAATGATTCACACAAGAGAATATGCGATAACTGAAGTTTGATGAGTTTACTAGATTGTAGCTCCAGCAGTGACTAGTATTCTTGTTTCTAGTTAGCGTATCTTTGGTTTCTTACTCGTGATTTCCTGTCTGGCAGCCTTCTATCAGTATTGTCTCCTGCCAAAGTGAGTTTTGGGATAGATTTTGGATTTTCAGAAATTATCATAATTAAAAGGGAGTGAATTTGGTTGCTCATAGCAATTGTGATCATTTATATGCTGGAATGAAGTGGCAGCCTGTAAGGTTGGGATGCTCCTGGTGTTGTATTGTGCCCGGTTTGGGATAGAAAAATAGTAAGCAGCCAACTCAGGACTGCTGCATTCTGTGATAGGATTTGCACCCATCAATTTTTGTGCCTCCCCCGTACTCGGATGTTAAGGGCTTACAGATTTGATGACGAGTCTGGACCTCTAAGTGCTCGGGAGAATAAATGGATTTAGAAAATATTTACGTTCTGTTATGAGAGCAGGTTTCATCTGAACAACTTGATGGATGATGGTCACTATACTGAATTACTAATGGTTATAATCCTAGCAATCCTTGCAAAACCAATGCAGAAGCTGAGGCAAATGATACTTGGCTATTTGCAAAATCTTGAAGTTTCGTTAATGGCTGATGAGCGATGTGCTATTCTTGGAGAACGACTCAGTGGAAATGAAAATTTCGTTAGGCAGTGAGGGGGGTCTTTATATTACCATCTTGGATCTTAATAGGATGAAAAATGGTGAGAAATCTTTTTTTTCATGAATGCTGCCTTAGGGTGCAGATGGTCCATTTAAGTCCCAACTGAAACTTGAAATAATGTTATTGCAAAAAAGCTGGTTCGAAAATTACCATAAAAGAATTTCTGTAATGTCTTCGCTTTGTAACCATTTACCTTGGGCTGGCCCAAGTTACTTAGAAAAGAATGAATTTTTCTTTGGGCCAGCTCGACTTTGAGCTGTGGGCCGAGAAATATGTTATCCAAATTGGCCCTCGATGACGCGAGTAAGAGTAACAACGATTACTCTACCTCTAGGGGTGTGCTCGTTATTCCCTGTTAAGAGGATAAAGCGATTGAGCAACCCCTGGAGCTCACAACCGCTCTGTTTTGCACGTTACTAGAAACTGCAGGAAAATAAAATCCTGATAGACGGAAAAGAAAATGGCGCAAACACTGGCAATGCCTGTGGTACCCTCTCTCTCTGCGATATGCAACGGACTAAAAAGTACTTCTCTCTCCAACTCCATCTCTCTTCCTATTTCAAACCCTCCCAAGGTAACCCTCCCATTTTTTTTTCTTCTTATACTTCCAATTTATTATTTCTTTTTTTCTTCTGGAAAATTAGAGAATTATATGAGAAAGGGGAATGATAAATTATTTTTGCATTTTTCTTTCACTCAGTTGTTATGTCCGTTAAATTAGATTCGTATGAATTTGGGTGGGTTAAGTAATTGTCGTTAACCAAGCATAGATTGGGCAGGTCATTCATATTGAAGAAATATAACTTCCAATCCATGTTGTAATTATGTAATTCGATACTTTACTTCTCTGGTTATGGTAGTGGTTAGCTTAATCTCAATTGGGATGCTTTTTCTTTTTTTTCTTGTTTCTCCTTGCAATGTCCTGTGTAATGAAAAATCGAAGAACTAAAAGCAGTTTTTTCCTTTCCTGTTTTGCTGATGAATTAAATGGGAGATCATGCATTGTGCTTTGTGTGCTGCTTTGTTTTTCTCCTGTTATATTTTAGGCTGGCAGTCTAAGCATCCGATGTGCCCGTGTTGGAGGAGTGGAGATTCCAAATAGCAAGCGAGTCGAATATTCTCTTCAGTACATTCATGGAATTGGCCGCTCAAATGCTCGCCAAATCCTCTCTGATCTCAGCATGGAGAACAAAATCACCAAGGACTTATCAGAGGAAGAGCTCATTATTCTTCGTGATGAAGTTTCCAAGTACACAATTGAAGGAGATTTGGTAATCCTGTTTTTTCATGTGTCTGATCTTTTTTGATATTTTAGTGCAGCTTTTATACCTAAGCAATTTGATTTTGCATGCCGCAGAGGCGGTTTAATGCCCTCAATATAAGGAGGTTGAAGGAGATTCAGTGCTATAGAGGGATAAGGCATATTCAGGGTTTGCCATGCAGGGGGCAGCGCACAAAGAACAATTGCCGAACCTTGAAGGGGAAGAGGGTTTCTATTCCAGGAAAGAAGAAAGCACCTCGTTAGTGAAGCAGGTTATGTTTATCTTGTCTAGTTGTTTGTAATTTGTGAATTGAATTTGTGTGAATCAATTTGTATTACTGATGTTCTTTAGTTAATCAGATTGAGTTTCTGATATCTGGAAGTGTTTCGGCATGATTCGAATTTTCCACTCAATTTTGATGTTCTGAATGGTATGGTACTTGTGCTTCATCATTCTTTTCACATGCAAATTAATTCTTATAGTCAATAATCCTGGGTCCTTCAAAATATAAAATGATATGATCCTTGTGGAAATTGTGAGCATATATCTAAATATCTGTAAACTTTGAGAACTGAGCTACACGTGATGTTGCACACGTGCTCAGAGTAGAAAATATAGAAAGGTTTTGAAAAGCCTAGTGAATGATGGCATGTCCATTCCCAGAACTTTATTACATTCTTGCACAGTTGCTAGCTCCAAAAATCTCCTCATCTGTGGGTCAATTTTGTGTTGATTCCATGTGAAAAATACACAGCAGTAATTTAGGTAGATGTTTTTACCCTTGGTGATCAAATATTTTGCCTTGCTCGGTTTTCCAAGGAAAATATCTCCTTGCTGTTTACCTGTGCTCATTTGATCACAACACTCAGAAATATCTTCTTAAACCATTTGATTTGATTTTACCTGCTGATCAAGAATTTCAATAGGGATAAACAACCACACAAATGCATGTAATATTTCGTTGTTGGACACCCAAAATCTATGAGATATCTTGTGTAAATACATACGCTCAAGATATTGGTGGGACCTCAACTTCAAATAGTAATTCAATCACAAAACTTTCCTAGATCAGCATATTCTTCTCCAATAAGTACTTCTATTTGATGTAGAGTTTTCTGTATTTAACTTTTTTTTTGTTGAATTAGAATTGTCTTTTAGTGTTTCTTTGAATATGAATTTGAATTGAATAAGTAATTTTTTCTATTCTCTAAATTATTGAGAGTTGAAGTGTAAATTTGATGACTTAGAACTCATCAAAAGGAAAAGTCTCTTTTTTAGAGGGTTTCTTATCGCTATTTAGATTTTATAGTCATAATTTTAATGCACTTCAGGAATTTTAGAATTTTAGGGTGCACATGATGTGGTGCAGGATGTTAGACACACACATATAAAACACATTTTTCCCTCTTCTATGATTTCCTTTGTAAACTTCTCAATGTTTAGAATAAAAAAATATTTTTACATTTATTCCAATTATAGTTAATAAAGTTAATAAATTTATCATTTCAAGTTTATATGATATTAGTTACTAGTTATAGTCAAAATATAAAACAAATACAAAATCTTCGAGACAGACAATTATTTTATTATTTGCTACTTTTTTTTCACCCCATTATAAAAATGAAAGTTTAAATTTTCTCCTAATCAAAAAATTATTCACTTAGATTACATCATATAAAAATATATTATAATTGGTAACTATAGAAGCACAACTACTAAGGGAGCTTTTGTATTAAGTAAAATATTTTAAGAATAAAAACAATTTTACAATATTTGATAAATAATAA
>Ga0307517_10012007_pt1 | contig 11951 bp, 6 predicted proteins | sample 23_EM_MG_FD_194515 | JGI IMG/M metagenome (GOLD analysis project Ga0307517, IMG submission 194515) | Populus trichocarpa ectomycorrhiza microbial communities from riparian zone in the Pacific Northwest, United States - 23_EM | ecosystem: Host-associated > Plants > Roots > Unclassified | place... | reverse complement strand
GATGAGGGGGAGATGCAGAGAGCAAAAGGAGGGGGGAGATGCAGAGAGCCAGAAAGCAAAGGAGGAGGGGGGCGACTGAATGTAGGTTTAGGGTTAGAAAATTTCTATTTATACTTGTTTTTTTTTTTAAGTGGTGGCCTGGTTGAACTAGTTCGGTTCGATTCGGTTCAATCGGTTTCAGACTTTAGAAACCAAAACCGAACCGAACCATAACTTTTTTGTGATTTTTTAATCGGTTAATTCGATTTTTTTTGTTCGATTTTTTCGGTTATATTTTTTCTGATTTTTTCAATTTTCTCAGTTTTTCAGTTTTTTTATTCACCCAAACTACACGATGGTAATGACAATAAAGCACCTTTTCTGTGGCCATGGCGCGTGGATACACATGCTGTCGTGGATACACATGCTGTCAACCATGGCTGCTTGTCAGCAAGTTTGCAAGGTGAGCTTTGTCCCACTTAGACATCGTTATTAACGCCTTGAAACCCTCTTTTCTTATCTTGATGACGTGAGGCCATCTTTTATTCACATTACTACCACCTCTTTCTACTTTTTTTTCAATAAAAAGCGAAACTTCCGCTTCCACTCTTAACCCTCCAAATTCTGCAACAAAAATGTCAGAACCAGCTTCAAAGGCATTCCTTCTATTCCTCACTCTCATTTTTCTCTTCTTCACCTCCACTTTACCTCGTGATTTACCAGATGCCACTACAACAACAACGACAACAATCCTTGATGTCGCATCTTCTCTTCAACAAGCCCATAACATCCTCTCCTTTGATCTACAAACACAAAAATCCTCCACTCACACAACAATCACCACATCCACCCCATCTTTCTCCAACTCTTCACTCTCTTTCTCCCTCGAACTCCATCCCCGCGAAACCATCTACAAAATCCACCACAAAGACTACAAATCCTTAGTCCTCTCTCGACTCCACCGTGACACAGTCCGATTCAACTCACTCACAGCCAGACTCCAACTCGCCCTCGAAGACATCTCCAAATCCGACCTCAAACCCTTAGAAACCGAGATCAAACCCGAGGACTTATCCACTCCAGTCACTTCAGGTACAAGCCAAGGAAGCGGTGAGTACTTCACTCGAGTTGGTGTCGGTAACCCAGCAAGACAGTTTTACATGGTTTTGGACACAGGCAGTGACATTAACTGGCTACAATGTCAACCCTGTACAGACTGTTACCAGCAAACAGATCCAATCTTTGATCCAACGGCGTCCTCTACTTACGCTCCTGTCACTTGTCAATCTCAACAGTGTAGCTCTTTAGAAATGTCGAGCTGTAGAAGTGGGCAGTGTCTTTATCAGGTTAACTACGGCGACGGGTCGTATACTTTCGGTGATTTTGCTACTGAATCGGTGTCGTTTGGGAATTCTGGGAGTGTTAAAAACGTTGCTTTAGGCTGTGGTCATGATAATGAAGGGTTGTTTGTGGGTGCTGCTGGTTTATTAGGTCTTGGTGGTGGCCCACTTTCGTTAACAAACCAGCTTAAAGCGACGTCGTTTTCTTATTGTTTAGTGAATCGTGACTCGGCTGGATCGTCGACTTTGGACTTTAACTCGGCTCAACTCGGCGTTGATTCAGTCACTGCTCCTTTGATGAAGAACCGGAAGATTGATACTTTTTACTATGTGGGTCTCAGTGGAATGAGTGTCGGTGGGCAGATGGTGTCGATACCTGAGTCAACATTTCGATTGGACGAGTCAGGGAATGGTGGGATAATCGTTGACTGTGGAACAGCAATAACTCGGTTGCAGACTCAGGCTTACAATCCTCTGCGTGATGCATTCGTGAGGATGACTCAGAATTTGAAACTCACTAGTGCTGTTGCATTGTTTGACACGTGTTATGATCTGTCTGGACAGGCAAGTGTAAGAGTCCCAACGGTGTCGTTTCACTTCGCAGATGGGAAGTCCTGGAATTTGCCGGCCGCCAATTATTTGATCCCTGTGGATTCTGCTGGGACTTACTGCTTTGCATTTGCTCCAACGACGTCGTCTCTGTCTATAATCGGGAATGTACAGCAGCAGGGGACACGTGTCACATTTGACCTGGCAAATAACCGCATGGGATTCTCACCCAATAAATGTCAGTAGTTAATGGTAACAGGTGTTTCTTTTATAGGTAGAGTGAAATGAAATTCGCCTTTTCTTCTATGGTAAATAAGGTGAATTAGTTTTCTAAATAGGACAAGTGTGGATTTATTTATATACATTTATTAGGAAGATGAAATGGAGTAGTGACTAGTGAGGAGTGGGTGGAAGTAGAGCCCATCTAAATAACTCCAATCAAGATGTGGATGGTTGAGTCATTGATTAGCCATAAATTGCTGTACTAGCACTTGCCTCTGTGTTCCGTTCAGTCCTCTGGACTCTGGAGTTGAGTGGCATGTACAGCGAATCTGTTAAATTGCGTGTATGTTTTACGTTTATTTTTTCTTTTTAGCATAAGAGAGGTTCAAAAAATCAATACCTGGTAATATGTCCGTTCTCATGTTAAGTTAACCTTTATTTTTTCTTAAAAAACGAGAAAGGCAAAAAAAAAAGGAGCAAAAGTTGTTGATCAGTTGTAATAAAGAAGGAAACAAAGTCACGATCAAAAAAAGAAGGAAACAAAGAAAATGACAGCCATTTTAATTTTCAGTACGTTATAAATAAAAGGCTTTCATGCATGTGTGACACGTGGCATGAAAAAAATAAAATAGTGACGGTTATTTGGATTCTATCAGCGTCTTATATAATTAAGCATGTTGATTGCCATAATAACAAAAATCAAGAACACTACTGACATGGAATACAGACTACAGTTCTAACCACTCTTTTCTAAACTGAACACCTAAACATAAACTTCCAGCAGTAAAGTCAAAATCTCAATTAATAGCCCTATATGTTGCAAGGTAAAGTTTCGAGTTCTATTGTCTTTGTGTTACATGGTTGCATTGCACAAGTAACTTTGTCGTAAAATTGGTTGCATTGCAGACAGTAACTTTGTGGTAAAGTTGTCAATTTTGTTTTAATGATATTTTGTTTTTCTTATTAGAATAATAAATTTTAATTTCAAATTTTTTCGCGTTTTATTTTAGAAATATATATAATTTCAATTTAAATCTAAAAATTAATTAACTTCAAATTATATAATAAAAACACAATATCATATATCTAAATATAATTTTAAAATTTATAACCTTCTAAAGTCAAGGTCATATAAAATTTTAACTTAAAATAATTCAACACAAATAAAATATCTAAATATTAAAAAAGTAACTTGTTCCAGGTGTGTACCCGGATCTACACCTTTTTTGCCATCCTCGAGATTGTTCACTCGGGAGTGGTTCCCTAGGTCGTTTGAGACCTCTTAAATTCGCATGGGTTTACTGTTTGCTTCTCTAATGGGAACATGTCCATAAAATTGGTACTCAGGGGTTGGGTATGTTTTTCTCTATTTTCACTATGGTTCTTCCTCCTTGGAATGAGAATTTGACACATCTATGATAGGAGGACGGGGCGACACCGTGATTGTGTATCCACATGCGTCCTTAAAATGGGATACAAAAAAAGCATAAATCAAATATCATCTCCATTATTAACATAGAAATAAATGATTTTGTGATGATATGTATGAAAAGTCATCAACTAAACATTCTAATAGATGATCATTTCCATTAAACTCGAATTATATGATAAAATAAAATAGAGATAAAGAAAAACAATAAAAGAGCCAACCTCTTATCAATTTTTACCATAATTAATCAACAAAACTATAATAGGTGTTTAATTGATTAAACTGGAAGTATAAATGTGTAATTGACAAAAGTACTAACATTTAGGGTTACAAATTGAAATTTACCTATAGAATAGAAGCTAATAAATAAACCTTTTTTTTTTCTATCTCTCTTAAATTGCAACTACTATTGGTACCACACTTTCTAGTATCTTCAAAAACCTTAAAAATCATTATAAAAAAAATGAACACACATTACCTAATAAAATTAATGGTAGAAATCAAAACCCAAAATGAACACACATTACCTACAAAATACGAACTTGATAAGGACCCAATTCCTGAAAATAATCAAGAAAATCACTTCAACAAGTCATGAAAGCTTGAATCTCTCGCCAACAATTCACCAATCTCAAGAGAAAACCACTAATAAAATGCAAACTTTAGAAACTTCTTTCAGTAACCAAAACACATTATACAAGAAATGGTTGAAGAAGAAGAAGGTGAGGAAAATGAAGATGGTGATTATGGAAATGAAGAAGATCGTAAAATGATCAATTATGTCATATGCATATAGCTGTGAATTGTGATTGTCATTAGTATCCGAAATGGAATGAACAAACCTGAAACATCTAGGTCAAAATTTAGACAAGAAATTACTCAAGATCTTAAGCGAGATAAAATTTGTTGTTCCATTTTGTTTTGTTTTTTGAAATGGTATGAGGTATACTGGTCGAAATGGAGCAAAATTAATAGCCTTGCTTTGTGGTCTATGGCTTTAGTATTTAACACGACATATAGCATGGATAAAAACTAGGGTTCTCAAATGCTAAAGTTATAGCCCTAAAACTGTAGATGAATTAGAAAAAAAAACATAGATATTTAATAAAAGCTTGAATAATAGTGTGAAAGTTCTCAAAGTAAACAAAACATTCTTATTTATATTAGTTTTAGACCTAAAATTCTTTGTAGGAAATTATTTCCTATTAAAATCTTCCTAACTAATCAAATTCATCTAGCATTAGAATTTCTAAATAGTAAAATACTAATTAAACTAAAAGTTCTAATTTAAATAGGAAAAAGAATACAAATACAATAAGGTAAATAAAGACAGTCTCAAATAGTAGATTATATGAGCTTTATTTGAAGGTTTTTTCGATCTCCGATCATCATGAAATCTCAACCCAATAGAAAACAGGGCCTTCATAATCTTTGTCATAATTTTATCTCGATCTAATGATCAGATTAAAATTTATACTTGATTTACAAAACTGCATCTTGAACTCTTTTTAAGCTTCTCAAAATCTAAAAATCTTAATCATTAATGAAATAACACAATAAATATTATTATGCCAAGAATATTAAAGAAAGTGACCCATTTAAGTCCCCTCTACTTCTAACAAACTCGCCCTCATATTATTTGTCAAGAATTGAACTCTTCAACTCTAAAGGTATAAATATTTCAAATATAGTATTCTAGCTAATATATACATGAAGTAGCATGTCTTTGACATGTGAAATTTAAAATTTAATTTATAATACGTGCATGCCAAAGAAAAATTTATATTTAATGTTATACTTTTCATTCCTATAATGTCCACTTGTAGTTCCTTTACACATTCTTTTATTTAAAACCTGACCACCTCGTTATTTATGACTTTCAATACTTCAACCTTTGTATATAAAGAAACTTTAAGATAATCATTCATCACATATCTGAAGAATTGTAAGAAATTATCATGTCTTCCATGTCCTTGTTTGCAAGATTTTTATAATCACTATAAGATACTAATTTGAGAGATTTCTTGATTTTTTTCTTCACCATTAACAGATGAAAACATTGACAAGTATTATTTGCAGTGTTGTTGTTGCCACTGTTGTGATGTTGAAACTGACTACTTTAAAAATACGACGCCTCCTCTATATTTTTCTTCCTTGCTATTTGAGAAGGTTGAACACAAAGCAAATAAGAAAAATCTATTTTCTTATCTATCCAATGTAATCTCTTTGTAATCATCTTGTACAAACTTTAAAATTAATCATTGTCTCAAATCTTTCCATGAAGGAGTTAAACGATACGAGTTCTATATTCTAGAACTTTAAACCACCATTCTTTATCATCACAAGAAAGTTTGTGTATGACAAGCCATATTTTTTTATAACAAGAAATTTTGTTGAAATAAAAGCAAACTTCCAACTTTGTGTACTAGTTAAGAAATAGTATCTTAAAAAGTTTTTCATAATAGAAAGGAATCACATCGAATTCAGGAATAGGTCTAGGGTTCAGACAACATTGAGGTAAGTCTCTAGACAAATTTCTCTTCTCTTCACGATCCTTGTTTGCATTACCCATTAACTGAGTTAGAATTATGGCCTACTTCAAATAACTCATTCTCTATTCCTGAGTTTGCTCAAAACAATCCATTCTTTGAGTCATTGCCACCTCCTTAACCCGCACAACACCCTAGACAGCCTCATCATAGAATGAGTTGATACCGTTTCTGTCCATCAAATATACTACTCTGATACCAACTGACATAACGTATAGTGTGATAAAAATTAAGGCTCCCAAGCTCTAAAGTTACAGACTGTAAAATCAATTAAACCGAGAAAACTAAAAAATAATAACTAAAAAAATCGAACCATGAAAAAAACCAATTAAATTGATTAGGATATTAAAAAAAATATTTAGTTTGGTTTCGGTTTCATAAGCCTAAAACCAAAAAACCTCAACTGAACCAAACTGATTTAGTTAAAAAAATATAAAATAACCAAACCGAACCCAAACCAGTCATAAAACCCATTAGAAAGAAAAAAAACACAATATAGTTTTTTGTTTTTAATATAATATAACATAACCGAACCAAACCGAACAAAAACTGGTCGGTTGGAATTGGTTTCAGTGCGGTTTCGATTTTATTTTTTGTATTTTACAAAATTTTAGTTTGGTTATTTTTATAGGTAAAAACCGGACCGGACCGAAAATGATCACCCCTAGTTATAGCCTTAACATTATAGAAAAATTAGAAAAAACAAATCTACGATATTTTATGCTAGATGATATTTATATTAGTTATAGACCTAAAATTTTGTATAAAAAATGATTTTTAATTAAAACTTACCTAACTAATAAAATCATCTAGCATTATAATTCCTAAATAAGAAATATTAATTAAACTAAAGTCCTAATCTAAATAGAAAAAAGAATCCAAATAATACAAGGTAAATAAAGACAATCCCGCACAGTAATTTCCAAGCCTTATTTAAGGCCTTCCCGATCCCCAATCATCATAAAAGTTTAATCCAATATGAAATAGGGCTTTTGGAGCCTTATGTAAAAACTTTAGCTTAGTCCAAAAATAGGATTAAAAGTTAAGCTTGATTTACTAAATTACATCTTAGACTCTTCTTAAACTTCTCAAAACCTAAAAATATTAACCATTAATAAAATAATACAATAAATATTATTATGCTAAAAATATTGAAGAAAGTTTCTTATGTTAATATTCAAGAAAAAGAATGAATTCTAAAGGGGAAAAGTCCCTAAATTATAAAAAGAATTGCATTTAGCATTGATTGAATAAAATATAAGTACACTTTATCAATTCTAAAGCACTAACTTTCTTTCAATATAGAAAAACAAAAATTAAACATAGGGAGAAACTTGTATTTTAAGTTACAGAATTTGAACTAGACTTTTTCTCTCATAAAAAAAAATATTGTTTTCAATAATATTCACCATAATGCATCAATTTCCTATAGCATTCATCCCCCTTTCATGTGAATGATAATTAGTGGAGCAATTAATCAACCGAGTTGCTCCATAAATGTAACATTGTTGACAAAATTTGCATTTTTGTTCATGTAAACCCCATGCTAAATAGCATAACTCCCAACCAAAAAATAATACATTTAGAGAAAAATCTTTATGATTAAGAGTGAAAATTTCTAGTTAATTTGGTATAAAATCCTCGGACAAAGAAAAGAATAAATTTGTACATGAAAAATACTAACGATTAGGATTTGACAAAAATAATTTGTGATACATTAAATGAGTGGCATTTTTATAATTAGAAAGGGAAAACCCTTCTCTTCATTTACAAATAGTTGACGACATTAAAGGAGGAAAGTAAGCTTGAAATCTTCTCCCTCTCCTCCATTTTCTCCATTTTCTCTCTCTCAAGTTTCATGCTACAAAATAAGAGCCAAGTGATTTTACAATCAAATTAGAAAAACTTCAGAGAGAGAGAGAGGTTAGGAGTTCAGAAATATAGAGAGATAAAGTGTGCAAATTGGAAGGGAAAATAGAGGATTCTTAGAATTGGTTGAAAAGGCTCATAAAATTACATTAATTGGTTGTGGTAAAAGATTTCTTTTCAATTAAATGCATTTGTTTTCTTGATTATGAATGGAGGATTGAAAATCCTTAATTTTAAATTGTTAAAGTTTATGTAAACTTTAATGGATATGCCAAATTGTGTGAATTTATAACAAATGAGGGATGTAAAAAAATGAATAAAGATTAAATGGGAGAAATTATAAACCAAGTTTTGGAAAATTAAAATCGTAAGTTGGCCATGATTAGATAATTTAGGGGAATGGAATTTGGATTAAATTGTGTTTATATTTGTATTTTAATAAAGTTGAGAGTGCTTATGGTTGATTATGAATGATGAAATGTGGATTGCTAAAATTTATTTATTATGTTTAGTTCGAATGATGAAAATATAGAAAATCTGATTAAATTAAATTGATTTTGATATTTTAATGATGCTAAAGATGTTAGAAATTGGTTGTGAATATTGTAATAAAGATTGCCAAGAATGTAGTTAGTGTTATATTTTGGAATGATAAAAGTATGTAAATTGGTAAAATTATGTAAGTGATGGTATTTAAATGATGTTCTTATATTTAATTTTGATTGTTATGATGATGATAGTGTGATTATACTTGATTGTGACTCACATGGAATAAGTTGTTTGAATATTGATTTATGCTTGTTAAATGTGGGGAAATGAAAGTATGAAAAATTGGTGGAATTATGTAAGTGTTGGGGTGTTTAAATGATATTGCTATGCTTAAATTGGATTGATATGATGATGGTAATGTGTTTATGCTTGATTGTGATTCATATTGAATACGTTGTATGGAAATTGGTTTGTATTTGTAAAATATGGAAAATTTGTGTTGACCTTTGGGTCACATATTAATATTTTATGTATTTTGATGACAAACAATTAAATAAAATAGACTAATGATATGCTTAGATGAGATTAAGTTTAAATAGATCTATATGAAGTCCAAAATGTAAAACAAGTGAAGACTTGGTTTTTAAGGATTCATTTTGATGCTTATTGTTAAATATTTATATCTTACTCAATAGCAAACTAAAATAAACTCACACACACTTCACATTGCATGCATAAATAGGATTGATATACATATAATCGGTTTGCGTTTCACTAGGTTTGAAATTGTCAAAACTGGTTTTTAAGCTAAACCGACTGGTCGCTTGGGTACTAAGTGAACTGGACGACTGCTGTTCATTCGTGATCAACATCTGATAATTTTGCAGGAACTGGTCGACCTAATGATATGGTCATTTGAGAACTTTACTAATTGTAATGACAATTTTTTTTAGATGAAAATGAATATTTCAAATGAAATGAAACTATTTGTAGTTGCGCTTGTATCTAAGGGTTGGTGTAATAGTATGTAAGAGTAAAGCATACCTACATGTTTTTATTCATTGCCTGCATTACAAAGTATTTTAGGTCTATCTTACCCATCATTGCAACAATGATATCGTTTTGTTGGGACTAAATTTCTTTTATTCATTGACATGCCTTGTTGAATTATAAAATCCAACTGAAAAATAAAAGAGCAAACAAACATATCAATTGAATAATAAAAACCCACACCATTTCCATACATTATCACTTTAATGAGTAAATGTGAAAAGTTTACAAAACCTCTTCTCATTCTTGTTTAATGAAGGGACGGTGAACAAAGTTACCAGTATCCATTTTCCCAGGAGGCCAACCTAAAGATTCACAAACACATAGCTAAAGCAAGATTGGAATGAAATCATTAAGTAGAATTTTGGTGCTTGTGGAAACCCAACTTACCAACTCTTAAAGGAGGAAAATCATGGCTCCTTTTGAAGCAATTAATAACATTCCTCATCCTAAAGGAAAAGAAAATTAGTCAGTCATACAATCTACAAGAGTTAAATTATATTGAATTCTTCTTTTTTACTTCAATTGAAAAAACACTATTTTTCAAAGAAAGTGCCCTCAAACATTAGATACTCAAAAATGCAAATTTGCTTATAGCAAAAGTTTTTTAAAACTAACCATGACAAAGGATACATATTATATGATGAAGAAGTTACAAATTATCTCATAAACATAATACAAGTTCCAAATGTTTTGTTGATATGGACAAATTAATCCACTAGGGTAGATTCATTAGGATTAATTTTTCAAGAACTATTTAATCTCATGTAACCTAAATTTCAGTAGTCATGGATGACTATTACTTCTGAATTTTTCAGTTTTAACGTGTGAGAATGATTCTTGCATTCTTTAGTTCTTGAAGTGAATCTAACTTATCGAAGATTAACTAGCTTCATGGCATCATTCTACTTCATTCCAATAGTGTTGGTGCCTTGAAGTAGGTTTTTATTGTGTCACACTTTTATCATATCTATTTCGGCTTTCCGGGATCAGATCTCAATCTTGATTGTGGGTTGCGTAACCATGTGACTATGAGATTTGCATCATTTGTGGCATATGATGACATGATATAAGAATGATTGTGGTTCAAAACATTGTATTTGTGTCCTTCCTAAAACCCAATCAAACACCAACACCACTGTCATAACCCATTTTGGACAATTCCTAAAAAAATTTACATTTTTTTCTTTTCAAAATAAAAATAAAATAATAATAGGAAGAAGACTGATATTTGGAAAAAGCAAACTGAAAAGGATTTTAAATATAGAAAAATCAAGTTGCAATTTTGGATAGAATCGGGAACCTAATTGTACCCCATTATACCTAAAACTAAAGAGACAATATTGATTCAAGGTCAAATTAAATAATTATTAGATGAATGTGCACAAAAACAAAGCCAAAAGACATAATTAGATTTTTAATAGGCCTGTTTGATTAAATCATGGGCCAAATTAAAGTTTAATTATGTTTATGAATTAATTTGGGTTCAATTGAGGGATTTAATTAGGTGCAAAGACTTAATTATACTTTAAATGGGTCAAATTAATTTTATTAGGCGCTTAATTGGTGAAAAATTAAGTTTGAGAGCTCAATTTGGGCTTAATTGAAAAGATTGAAAATTTGGAAGACCAAACTTAATTTTTACAAAGTTAATATGTTCAAATCAGGGATAAAATTGCAACAAAATCAAAGTTTTGGGATCAATTAGGGGTTGGATTGAAGAAATTTGCAGTCAATGACCATTTTGCAAAAGACGCTGAACTATGGCTGATGCGAACCCTAGCGGAACTTAATGGAATTCACGAACCCAAGATCTATCTCATTCAAATTGAGTATGAAATTGAGCTTATCATAATTGATGCGAACCTCGTGATCACGTGGTCACGCAACCCACAATCAAGATTGAGATCTGATCCCGGAAAGCCGAAATAGGTCTGATAGGAGTGTGACACAATGGAAACCTGCCCCAAGGCACCAATACTATTGGATTGAGTAGAATGACGCCACGAAGCCAGTTAATCTTCGATAAGTCAGATTCAGTTCGTTCAAGAACTGAAGAATGCAAGAATCACCCTCACACGTTAAAACTGAAAAATTCAGAAGTAATTATCATCAAAGCTGCCAAAATTTTGGCTTACATGAGTTTAAATAGTTCTTGAAAAATTAATCCTAATGGACCCCCTATGTGGACTTATATGAGGTCCACTCAAAACTGACCCAAAACCCTAAACTGGAAAGCCCATAACTTAATCCAAACAAGCCTTGGATCCTAACTGAAAATAAAGTATTAAGTAAGCCCAAACAAGCCTTGGGCTGTAGCTAACAAAATAAAATAATAAAAATAAGTAATTTGTCATTAAATACCACCAGCCCTTCTTTCCTTGTGTAGCTAGGATGAATAAGGAATCCTTATAAGAAAAGGATTCTGAAATATTAATGAATCCTTGCCACACTTGAAGATTATATTGCAGCTCA
>Ga0307517_10012006_pt1 | contig 11951 bp, 18 predicted proteins | sample 23_EM_MG_FD_194515 | JGI IMG/M metagenome (GOLD analysis project Ga0307517, IMG submission 194515) | Populus trichocarpa ectomycorrhiza microbial communities from riparian zone in the Pacific Northwest, United States - 23_EM | ecosystem: Host-associated > Plants > Roots > Unclassified | place... | reverse complement strand
GCGTGGTGCTAAGCCATCAAAATTCATTTCACTCCTTGATCTGGACTGCGCTGTTCACTTTCCGTGTCCCGGTGTCCATCAAACCTCCTATACGCAAAACCCTACTTTCGTCGGGGCTGTGACGTTAATCCCCTACCTTCTTTTCTGCGCCCCCATCCCGTCATCTTGCCGTGCACTCCATTCTTCCTTTTAGGCGCTCGGACAATGTCGTCAATTCATCCGGAGTCAGTTGAAAGATGCGGAACTCGTGAAGATGCCATCTACGGTGGCGGGCGTGGAAGCCCTGTTGAGCGACGAACAGGACGGGTATTCCTCAGCAGCTATCGCCTCGAGCGTGTGTGAACTCTTGTTCGATGGCATCCAGCTGTTGCAGAAAGGGGTTCAAGATGAAACGTGTGAGTCGCATCTTTTTTCCTGTACGGTCGCTTGTCGAGGACGTGGCTCACCTTCTTCTTTCGATGTCAACTTTCCCAGCAAATTTCACGAGGTTTTACGTCCTCGGGCGATCAATCGATGGATGGCTCCCGACAGTCCCTAGCCTTTGTGACTCGTATTCACATCCGAGTTCGCGGGGTAAGGGGCTGCTGCGAATCCGTGAACCGCAAAACCATGATTCGCCGTTTGGCCCCACACACGCGCGTTTGCGGCCGAGTAACGGAACACGCGGAGGTGGCCTGGTGAGTCTATTGTCGGCAATGGATTTACAGGTCTGCCGGTTAGACCGGCGTCCCATCCTCAGTGCGCAGACGTTTGCGCATCTGTATATCGTCGAAGTGGATGATAGCGATCAATCATGGGATTCGGCCAGTAGTTCCCCTATTATCCCAGCTTCCGCAGTGGTTGCTGAGTTGGAAGGGTATGGTGGGGACGTGACTGAATTGCAGTCGAACAAACCGCTCGTGCGATTAGAGGGTGAAGGGGAGTGGGCTTTGAGATTACGAGAGGCTGCGGAAAGGGTTGTGGAAGCTGGTGGCGATGCTCAAGTTCTGGGGTGCTGGTGATGGAGTGTGTTGATGCTTTGTATCAGATGTCTCGTATTCAACGTGTAACGAGTTATTATCGGGGTCCTCACCACAAATTACTCTTTATTGTGGTCGGAAAGTCGCGTATTTGGAATCCCGCGGGTCCTAGCGTTCAACGTTCATTAACGATGATTAACGCACAATCAATGCTCGTTGGATCCATTGAAAAGCGCGTGGGTCGACCAAAGTCCTGGGCGTTATTCAGAAGTTGGTTAGGATACCTGATATTCAACCGCCTGGCACAAGAAGAGTCGCTCGTGTATTGCCGGTGAATCTGTTTCCCCGGTCAGGACATTGGCGTCGAACGATCGAGTCCAGGGAAAGGTCGGGATTCGGAAAGACCCGTGCCGAAAGGGGAGGGGGCGTAGTAAGCGTGGGCAAATACTTCTGCGTTGGGCTGAAGGGGGATTCGGCGCTGACAATCGGAGCGCGTCACGGTCCTCCGCAACTTACTCATCGACCATGGCTTTGAACGTTCAGCCTAATCCTTTGGCGGGCCCTTCACCACTTCGAGACATCGTCAGACCTCAGTTTCATCAGAACAACTTCTCCCAGGAGCTCTTTGTCAAGAACGAGCTGGGTTTGAAGTTAGATAAAGGTACGCAGTCGCCGTCTGTCACCCTCAAAGCTGTGTGTGGTGGCTGAACATGATCGGTCGATTCAAACCCGCGAAATTGCGCCTTCGGTTGCAGATGATCAGATATGTCGACTTGCGTTAACACCTACGGGTTGTCCTCTCGGACTTTTGCTGTGTCCGCTACGACACACAACCCCGTCGCCACAAAATTTCCAACCCCCAAAACAACTGCCTACCCATCCTCGGGACAGAGAGCGTTTGGCAACTGTTTGCAAACACTGGCTGCGTGGACTTTGTAAAAAGGGCGACGCGTGCGAGTTTCTGCACGAGTACAACCTTCGGCGGATGCCTGAATGTTGGTGGTTCGCAAAGTATGGGTACTGTTCAGCCGGGGACGAATGTCTGTACGCTCATCCGAAGGAACGGAAGGTCGAGTGTCCGGACTATAACCGAGGGTTCTGCAAGTTAGGTTGGTCTATCCCCACTGGGCCTAGGCTCGCACGTTGTTCTCATTGACTTAACCGCGGCCTCACAGGTCCAACGTGTCCTCGAAAACATGTCCGAAGAGTGGCCTGCCAGTTGTTCTTGACAGGATTTTGTCCAATGGGCCCGGATTGCCCGCGAGGACAGTAAGTAGCATTGTTCATCTGCGCCCACGCCATATTCACAACCCTATGCCCACTTACGGCGTCGCCAGCCCCAAGCCGAACATCCCTCCACCGAGCGCCTACGACCCCCCTCCTCCGCCTTCGCCAAGGGACTTGGGGCCTCCTCCACCTGGCTATGGTAGATACGCAGATTTCGACCACGGATCCGGGTCTGGGATACAGCCTGGGGGCGGGCAACCCCCACGTCGGAACCTGGATGAAGTCATGTGTTTCAAGGTACAGTGATTCTTTACGCGCAGTTTGTTTCTGCTCCAACTGACGGCTATTGAAATCAATCAAGTGCGGTGAGAAGGGACATTACGCCAATCATTGCACGAATCGCAACAAGCCGGGGAACCGGGGAGGGATTGACAGAACGACCAGGCGGTTCGACGAGTGAAGATGCTGGGTGGTTCGTTGTGGTTCCTTCTAGGCAGTGGCCTTGGTCATCGCTGGAACAAGTACTTAGCATGCGTGAAATGAGATGACAACTGGCCTGCCATTCAGGTCGTGGTCGGGTAAGAGAGCAAGGGGAAGGATCAAGACTTCATAGCTTCATACATCATGCATCATGAGTCGGACCGACTCTGTCGGGTAGATCAAAGACGATCGCGGTAGAATTTGTAAATTTGATATTCGGCCAGCGCGGGTGTTGAACGTTGAAACCCAGGGGAAAGCACGAGCTGTGCATTGCCTACGAAAAACAAAGGGAAGTTAAAGGAGAGGTACAGGATGGTTGCTGACTGAGACTCCCACTGTCTGGTTGTGCCCTTTCAGCCTCCCCAGACTCAAGTCTGAGCGTCATGTCGTCTCCTGGTCACGTGTGCTGCATTCTAACCGCTCATCGCCAAGCGGGTGATGAGATTTAAAACTCACGAAATCCGTCGTACCTTGCTGCCGCTCGTCCTCAGCTCATCCCACTCACCCCTCCTCTTCCCAAATGCCAAAAGCACAGCCTTCCGCCCAGTCGTCGCGACCAGCCCTCCGTCGGAATCAGGCACGTCTCGCCGCGTCCGACCCTCGTTTCTCCTGATCTCTTACATCTTTCCGACTTCACAGGCTTGTCTTTCTTGTCGGAAAAGAAAACTTGTACGCGCACTTTCCTTAAACCTCCTCCGGAGTGCATCTGACAATCGTCTGTCCAAAGAAATGTGACGCCGGTCGCCCCCATTGCACCACCTGCGTAAAGTATGTCTGCTCATTGCCGATACGCGGAAGTGTTGTCTCATTCTGCCGCGTGTGTTGTGCTCATAGGCAGTGGAAAGCTACGATTAGCGTCCCCCCTCCGGTTGGTTTTACGTCAGTCCCCACGTTCTCTTTACGCCTGGGCGGCCCCTCGCTGACACACAATCCGTAGCCACCCTACCGAGCCGCAATGTACATATGACCCTGTCGATGGTCTCCCCCTGGCGCCCGATAATGGACCCTTAGAAAAGATCAAAGCGCTGGAAGAACAGCTCAGTGAGTGGAGTGGATTGTCGCCCTGGTCCAGACTCACCCAGCGCCGTTACCTGCGTATTCAGATCAATTAAGGAACCAACTCAGTGAAACAGGTTCTGTACCAGGGCCGTCGACAACACCGAGCGTTCAGACGCCAGTTGTGTCGTCACTGTTTAGCGTCTCCCCAGAACTGAGTCCCGGGGTCATCGTCTTGCCAAACGTCTCGCTCACGACCACGGGGACCGGAAGTACTCCTGGATCGAGCCCGATCATCAATCATCCGTACCCCATCCAATCCAGTCCCAGTCCACCCGGAGAGGTGCTTATCGCTGGGTGGAACCCCGATTTACCTTCCCCTGCGATTGTAAACCACCTTATCGACATATTTTTCAAACGCGACCCGTGCGGTTCAAGGATTCTACATCGACCGTCATTCTTGGCTGCCATGCAGTTGCCTGCCTACCATTGTAAATTCCCTCATGTTGCTTTGCTGCACGCGATCGTATGTGATTCCGTCACAGCTCGCGAACGGAATGGCTAACCAGTCAGTAGTGTGCCTCAGCGTCAAGGTGGACTTCGAACTCTGCTACCGTAACTCCGGACGGCGTTCGTCGAGACAAGTTTGCCGAGTTCCATGCGAGCAAGACGAGACAATACATCGACCGGACGATGGCCAGTGGAAAGGATATCTTTCAGGTCATGCAAGCGTGTATCGTGTTGTCTTGGTACCTTTACCAGGAAGGGCGGTGGGTTGAAGTCTGGATATATGCTGGTTTCCAGACACGCGTTGCTGTTCCATTACGGTTGAATTACCCCGGTACATTTTCCATCCACGCCTTAAACGGACCCGGAGAGTACCTTCCGCCCCCTCAAGACCCGCTAGAACAAGAGATTAGGCGAAGGACGTGGTGGATGACGATTCTTTTCGATCGGACTGTGTCCATTGGTGGTTGGGTGCACGCAGTCGGTCAGTCGCTCATCGGTCTTGCACAAATGCAAAACTTTGACAGCTGTTTCGACAGATGAACGAGACATCGGTACTGAGCTTCCACTAACGGCTGTGGACTTCGAGTTACAGGTGTGTTGGTCTATCTACGCATGTGTGTCTGTTGTTTTTGAAACCTGACTGTTCTCACAGCGAAGCGTTCCGGTCAATACACAGAATATGTCCAATGAGGACTTGTTCATTAATCACCCTCCAGAACACACCGACTCGTTTTTGTTGCTCATCAAGGCCACCATGTTGTTTGGTCGGGTGACGGACTACAACGTCCGTAGCAACCTCCGGGCGCCCGCAGCCGTCGCACGCAACCAGAACCCATTCTTCAAGCCCGGTTTCACAGAGCTCGACAAGCTGGTTTCTACGGACTTTTTGGAGAACTTCCCGGTATCTTACAAGCACCTTGGGCTGAACGAGGACGGTTCCATGGATACGGACTTGTATCTCGCACACCTGCTCCCTCATGCGTGAGTATTGTTTGCGCCCTTTCTCTTCCTCATGGAGCCGGTGTTTGGTCCCACGCCTGATTTTAATCCGACATAGCACTTCCATCACGCTGCACAACCCATACGTTGACTTTTCCGACTCACAATCTACGTCTGCATCGAGATGCGTTCAGTCTGCGAGGGCCATCCTTACGGCATATTATCGGCTGTACGAGACTTCGCTTGACATTACGAGGTTGCACCCTCTCGTGGTGGTGAGTGTTTGTTCTTGCCTACTGTCGATATATCGCTTATCTTTCTCTCAGATTTGCTGGTACTTGGCTGCCGTCGTGCAGATCCAGCTGTGCAAATACTTTATTGAAATTGGTGATGTCTCAAGGGAGACGACCATCTGGGGTGAGATCAATATTCTAAGGTGCGCATCTGTCCTCCCACGATAACCACATCTCCCTCATTCTTTCCAACGTCCTTCGTGCGGAACTCTACCCCCGACCGTCGCTGTTGCTATCTCCACACGTCATTTGATTGACGACTTTCCTCTTCGTGTGAATTAAATGTGCTGGTGGAAATTTATGATTCCTTTCAATAGATCGGCTATGATGGCATACGGAGAGAGGTCCCCCATTGGAAGTGAGTTCTCTGTACCTCGTTTTCGGTTCCGCGTGATACTGAAGCACTATTCAGCACGACAGGAAAAGCTTCTGCAGGGTCTCATGTCCGAGATCGTCCGACTCACTGGTCAGGTGCAGCCTCTGGAGGTAGGGGTACCGCTCTACCCCTTCTCGAGGGAGTCTGCGTTCGATAAGCCGTCTCCGACCGGCGCCCCCCTCCCAGGCGGATCGCCGTTCGGGGATGAAGGCGATTCGCCAAGTTTCAGGAGCAGTTCAAGGGCAGAGACCGTGAATTCTCACTCGGGGATAAACATTTCCGGTACTGGAACGAATGGTGACTTGTGGTCGACCAGCCCCGGTGACATGTCTCCATTCTCGGTGGAAATCCACGGAACCGGTTACTCGTAAACTTCTTTTTTTACCACCTTGCTGGGTCCCCTACGCACTTGCCTTTCCCTCCCCGCCGCGCAACCAGCCCCAACTCCCAACAAGGTTTTCATTTGTGCCGTAAGGGTTCTTCCATGGTTCTGTGCGTTTGCCGTATCCCCCGACCGTCTGATGGGACATGGCTGCTGATATGTAATCGATCATTCCCCCTTACTTCCCTCCTGCTGTGTTTCGTTGTACAATTAGTGTTCTCCGTGTTTTTGTAACCGTGGGCCTACCATTTTTTTACTGCTCCCCTCTTCTGCCCGCTTTGATACTTTTTAGGTAGACCGCTTTTGTTTTGTGATTCGTTTTCGAACAGCTTCCCTCTCGCATATACTGTTGCTTGCTTGGTTTTACCTAGAATTCGAAGGGCTGAAGGGCTGGGTTATCATCCCAACTTTGCGACCTCCGCGTGACCTATTCCACTTTGACTGGGGGCCTTCCGAGTCCGCCTCGGATTATCCTTATGTACACCTTACAAACAGCGATCCGGGACTGGTTTCGTGATATTGTACAAAGCGCAATAGTCCTTCCGGTAGTCTACATGCACCCGATCCCGTGAATCCATAAACTTCGGCCTCTGCGGTCGATTGTGATTGATGTTTTAGCTGACGGATCATCTCGAGTCTTGGGTCGTGGGGGGGTAGAGGACCCCCTATGGAATCCTCGACCCTGCATGGGGTTTCGAATTCAAAAGTGTGCGCTACGATGTCGGAGAACTAAACGCCGAGAAGTCTGGAAGAAACCACAAAGAAGGCCTGTGATCTGCGCGAGGAGCTCCCGTCAGGCCCGAGAGGCTCTGCGCCTTTCAGCCTCCAACACGGCCTCGAATTGAGCTTCGTCAAATGCGCGGCTATCCCGTTGTGTCTCGTCCTTGTCGGTTGCGATTGATGAATCAGGATCGGGAGAATTGTCGTGTGTACCACCTGTTCCTCCAATCGGGTTATGAGAACGGGTGGACGATTGAGATGACGGAGGTGGCGACATTTTGTTCCGCTCGTGGCTCTGTCGTATGAGGTCCCACGAGGAAGCTGACCCTGCTCTGTTGTTGACAGCCCGGATCTCGCCCCATTTGTTTGGGGGGTTTTGAACACTCGGTTGACTGGTCTGTTGCGCTAAAAGCCGACATTTTAGATGGGACCGAATGCACTCGGGAAATCAAGACGGGAAGATCGGAGTTTGTGGGAGCTGTTTGGAACCCGTTGCGCTCGTAGGCGCCGGAAATGATGCTTGGAACGTGGATGACGTATAGAGGCTTACTTTGGCTTTGATCTGGTTCCTCCTGAGATGGGGAGACGGCCCAACCTTCCCCCGGATCCATGGTTTCGGGGGGCGATCCGCCGGCGGTAGGGTTTTTTGAGAGAGCTGCAATGCCAGGCCCAAGAGCAATAGCCACGCGCTCTTCCCGCTGTTCTGGAACACCGTATGGGAAGTGTTCCGGGCCTCCAATACGAGCGTTTATGTTTCGTAGGGCTCGGTTGAATCCTGCAGGGTTCTCCAACGAGCGTGCAAACCTGGCGTGGGCAGCCAACTTCTGGTTGAACCCAAAGGTGTAGCTGCCGCAACCCAGGAAAGCGCTTATCGCCACGAGCTTAGTCAGGCCCCATTTTGGTCGGGCGAACCGCTGAGAGTAGGCGATCGTCCCGAGGAACGCGAGATTTGAGTAAAGCAACTAGGAGAGTGGGATTGGTTATGAGATCAATGTGTGTCAGGGTGCGATGGCCTCGGACGGAGGGGCTTACTGGCAGATAGCGTTTCTTGCTTGAGAAGAAAGACTGCAGAGAATGTGCGGAGTTACCTTATCTGCGGTCTGTGTGAGCAGAGAAATCTCACTCGCCTGGGCAAGTTCCATGTCGTGATAAGTAACATTCCCGTTCTCGACCTCGGGTCTGAGAAGGCTCTCTGTCTTGTCCTTCGAGTTGAAGGTGCCCTCTATCCATACCAGAGGATACGCTCTTGCCGGTTGGCCTGACCGTGTCGGGGGACGAGGAACCGCCATTTCGAAGCGACCAAAGGTTGGTTGTGAGAAACGAACGATGGCGGGCGGGTTCTTGATCTCATCATCACCATTGCGCTTGTTCTTCAACTACGACAAGCACGCCGTTTGTCAACCCACACCCATGAACGTAGCAGGTCACAAGCCAGATGACTACCTGCCACCGCCCCCACCTCCGCCAAAGATTATAGAGGAAATGTTGGAACTCCTACCAGTGCCACTAGACACTACCGACTTGACGTCTTCCTTACTAACCCCAAACGGTTCGTATCACCCTGCTCTCTCTCTCTTATTCTGCATCGTCATTGAACCCTTGTTTTACCCCAGACCCCTCTACACCGGTGACACCAACAAGCCCCGGCGGCTCTCGCTCCCAGACACCGTCGCCATTGCCCGAAGCCAAGTCGAAAAAGTCAAACCCGCTGACGGAACTGGTCGAGACAGAAAAAGTTTATGTTGACCACCTCGCCGGTATTATCAGGGTAACTCTGCCGATGTCTTCTTTTCGGTGCTTCTTCAGTCTGTTGATGACCTTTGCCTCTGATCCGTTCAGAAAGTTGCATCTGCATGGTCAAGGTCAAATCTGCCGCCTCGGGAGCTGGACCAGATGTTCAGGGCGGTTGAGGCCGTCTACAAGGCAAACCGGTCGTTGCTTTCGGTATGCAACCATACATTCATTTCCGATGTGTTCCGTATACAATCGAAACGTGTGTTTTCTAGAAGCTGAAGGAGATCGGAACGAGTCCCTCCTCACCTAAGGCATTGGGTGATCTCCTCATGCGTTGGGTCGGTGGATATATGCTATCTTCCCGAGCCCCTACTCAATCCCGTTTTTCAGGTTGACGATCTCGAACCTCCATACGCGGCGTATTGTAACAAGTACACCACTGGATTTGACACCTGGGAACCTGTATCCGGTAATTTGAAGCTACCGACAACTTTGGCGGCATTCTCTGCCTCGAACCCTCCTCCGTTCCCTCCATCGTCTCAAGCTCACCCATCAGAACCACCCTTGTGGACCTTGGACGGCTTGTTTTTACTTCCTCATGGCCGACTCAAATACTACAAGAAGCTATACGGGAGGCTGCTCAAGAGCACTGCACCAGGGCGAAGCGACCACAAGTTATTGATTGGTGCAATGGAAAAGCTGGAAAGGCTGGTGGAAACTGTGGAAGGGAGGTTCAATGTCAGACTCCAGTCGTCTCCGCCCATCGAGACCGAGGACGAGGTTGTGGTTGGTATGCGAGACGGACCCCCGCAGTACTCTCCGCCCGAGCTCAGGATCCGAGACACACTGTTGTCAGACGGAACTGACTCCAGGCACGCGAGCACATCGTAAGTTCCGGGTTTCCTTCAAAAAAAAGGAGGGTTTTAACCAGTGATTGACCTTTCCAGCAGTGGGGGGAACCAATCTCAGACGACGGCTGCGACGTCGGTCGATAGAAACTCTGGGCCAACACCACCTGTGGCGATCGCTGACATTGAGAGGCGATTATCAACCGCGAAGACACTCGACTTGTTTACAATGAACCCGAGGGTAAAAAATTGTCTTCCCTTTCGCGCAGAGCACGAATTCTGATGTCACCTTCGTAGGAAACCAGGTTGCAAATCGTAACGCCAGGTTTACCATATACCCGTGAAGTGCGAATGTCATTAGATGTTGTCATTGATTTCACTCCCAAATCCATCGGCCAACCTATGCAATACCCCCGCGGACATATATTCCTTCTTACGGACCTCTTCCTTATCTGCGAATGGATCCTGCCTTCGGAGAGGGCTGAATACGGGGGCGCGTCTGATATCTCGTTGATCTTCCCTCCCCTCGCGGGGAAACACCTGAAAGTCTCGGAGGTCCCTGATTCTGGTGAGTGACCGATTTACGTCGTCCCATATTTCACCTGATTCCTGGGATAGACACGGCTTTAAATATCCTGATCCTAAGGAAGGAAACCTTGATCATAAATACCCCTTCACCCCAAGTGAAATTAAAGCTGCTGACAGAATTTCGAGATTGTATCGACGCAGCAATGAATCGTAAGCACATCCAGATCTGGGATGCCTTCGTTGATCTCAGCCAATCCTTCTAGTCCACCAGCGGGCAAAAAACATACAATCACCACCTCCCCTTCCGAGCCTCCCACGATCAATATCCTCACCTCTCCCATCATCACCACCAAACGGCCCACCTCGTCCCGAGTTCGGTGTCCCTGGGGGCCCGCAAATGCGCGGGTTTCCGTCCAGTCATAGCCTTGCCCCAGATGAAAGGAGGTTTTCACCCCCTTCACAGGGTGGGTCGGCCTATTCCGAGAAACGTTGGTCTCCTTCCGGACCACCCAAATCATTTCCGCAACGGGCACTGTCACAAGAATTGCAGCTTCAGAATGGACCACATCGTTTTGTACAGGAACAATCACCCGATCCTTTGAATTTACAGAGGACGTCGTCAACTGCGGAGACGGTGATGGACGGACCAGCTCAGCTTGGCAGGCCGACTTCACAGGACCAGAGCCCCAGGAGTCCCGGTCCTTCATTTCGGCCAGGACAGGGCATACCTCCAGCAGGTTCTTTTGGTCCTGGACAGGTTATGCCCCCTTCATTCGGTCCAGGTCAGATTATACCCCAACAGTCATTCAGCCCTGGGCAAATCCTTCCCCGCAGTATGAGCATCCAACGAGGACCAGGACCTCCGCCTCGGAACATGATGAGCCCCCCACCCGGTCACGGTGGCCCACTTCCACCCCGAAACATAATAAGCCCTCCACCTGGACAAATGGGGCCGTTTCCACCACGTAATATGATGAGCCCCCCGACGCCTCGGAACATGATGAGTCCCCCTCCTGATGTCGGTCCGCCGCTCCTAGGCGGTCCTGGTGGTCCCCCTTTGCCAGGTCACATGAAGCCGCTCCCTCCCGGAAACGTGGGCCCCGCGCTCCCCGGCCATCCAGGACCTCCCCCTAAAGGACCTAACCTGCCTTCACACCCCGGTCCGAATCTTCCTGGCCCTAACGGAATGGGACCTCCACCTCCCGGCGCATGGCCTCCAGGACCCCCTGGACCAGGGCAACATCCTGGAGGACCACCTTTGCCAGGCCAACCGCCCTTCCAATCTGGACCACCACGTAGCCTCCCACCGATGCTAGGTCACCCCCCGATGGATCCTTCCCGTGGACCGCCAGGACCTAACGGCCTCAACCCCAACATCCCACCTCATCAATTCCGACAACCAACCATGGACATGTTACAATCACAGCCCATCAATGGTCCAGGGTTGAACGGGCTTCGCAAAACCCACTCATCGCATTCGCTGAACTCGCAGTTTGATCCCAATGGAGCGTTGCCACCTGTACCGAGGATGCCTGGAGCGCAGATACCGAGGAATCATTCGGCTGATTCGTTGCCTCTGCCACAGTCAAGGCCTTTGCTGCCCTCCGCGCAAAGGTCAGTTTCGATGGCCCCTTCGTCACAATCGTTCTACGAGATCAGCCCGCCGAATTCTCCGGTCCGAGAGGCAGCACCGCGCACTGGTCCGGTGGCCTCGACGATTTCAGCCCAAATGAAGTGCAAGGTCTTCCTCAAACAGCAACACGCACAGTGGAAGTCCCTTGGTTCGGCGAAATTGAAGCTCTACCGCGAGAGCCCGACGAACGTCAAGCAGCTGGTTGTGGAGGCGGACAACAAGGATAAGTCGCTCTTGATCTCTACGATCGTGTTGACGGATGGTGTGGAAAGGGTAGGGAAGACAGGTGTTGCGATAGAGTTGAGTGACAAGGGGGTGAGGGCGGG
>Ga0307517_10012004_pt1 | contig 11953 bp, 14 predicted proteins | sample 23_EM_MG_FD_194515 | JGI IMG/M metagenome (GOLD analysis project Ga0307517, IMG submission 194515) | Populus trichocarpa ectomycorrhiza microbial communities from riparian zone in the Pacific Northwest, United States - 23_EM | ecosystem: Host-associated > Plants > Roots > Unclassified | place... | reverse complement strand
CGATTGGTGTGTTGGGGAAGTTGGCGGAGGATAGGAGGAATGAGGTGTGGTTGTTGAGTGGGTTGAGGGTGAAGGGTGTGTTGGAGGCGGTTGCGGAGAGGGTTCCGAAGGTTGGGATTGTGTGAGTTATTTGCTTTTTTTCGTCTTTTTTCGACATCGTTTTCGTTTATTCTTTTGTTGCACGAGCTGACTGGTGTCTTCTGTGTATAGTGCGGAAAATGGATGCTTCATCAAGACTCGCCCCAGCGGCAAGCATGAACCAGAATGGCTGAACATGGTTTCTAATTTCAACTTGACATGGAAGAGCGCTTGTCTGGAGATGTTAAACTACGTGCGCTTACCTTTTCCTTCGTCTGGTTTTGCCCTTGTGATCGTTGATGGTTTTGACTTTAGTTCACGGAACGCACGCCTGGTTCATTCATTGAGGAGCGAGAGGCGTCAATGGTTTGGCGGTTCTGGACGGGAGAAGGTATGGATCATCCGGATAGGCAGTGGGCGCAGAGGCAGGCTGCGGAAGCGCAGAACCATATCTTTGACAGGTATTTATTCGTTTTTCTTTTCTTTTGTATTCGGATCATCATCGCTTTTTTTTCCAGTCTTGGCGAACGCTATGGTCTGCGCATTATCCCAGGGCGGAATAGCTTCCTCGTCCTACCCAACAACGTCTCACGATCTACTGCTGTCGGTGCCATTCTGCACTCAGGTGGACCCACGAGCTTGCCCCATTCCGCGCGCACCTCATGGATGATGCCATCTGCCTCTGATGTCCTGAGTTTGAATTCAGGCAGCTTCTCGCCCATCACGATGTCCAGAGACGAGACGTCTTACGTCGCTGCCGGCAGTCACAACAATGGCGGCTACGTCGCAGGTGGGTACGATGAAGGTGGTGCACATGGCGAGGTGGACTTTTTGTTGGCGATTAGTTCGGATGAGAAGCTGTTGAGGCGGTTGAATGAGTTTGATGGGTCGGAGACGGTTAGTACGAGTGGGAAAGGGACGGATGCGAAGTGGAAGTTGGAGTGTGAGGCTGCGGTGGGTGTGTTGAAGGGGTTTGCGGGGGTTTATTAATTCGGATGGAATTTTGGGCTTGTGTGTTTTTTTCTTTTCATTCCCGCCCTCTGGATTCGGCGTTACTTTGATCTTTGCGAAGATTTCTATGATTATTTTTATGGGTATCTCCTCTCGACCTGCGGCGGCGGCGACGACGACAAACCACCGTCTTGACTTTGATGTTTCTTCCTATTGGCCTTGACCCCCGCTCAGATTTTTTCTTATGCTCTATTGGATCCCGCAATCTCGACGTTGGAAGGGCATCTATCTTATCACAAAAATACGCGTACCGATCCATTATTGTAGACTTAGAAGGTGGCTCGGCAGGACAGCTCTATTCACATGCGGAAAACGAAAAAAGCGAAGGGTTGGTTGGGATGGAGGTCCCTGCCTGTGTTGTCCTGCGCTGCCTCGCGACTGTTGTATGTATATAGAATTTCTTGGTGCGTTGGCTTTGCCTATGAAAAGTTCACTATGATTATAAATTTCTTGCCTGGTGAACGAATTCTTCGGGTTGTAGACAATTTCAGGGTAATGAAGGAAGGCTTGATGTGGCTATCCTTTTTCTTAACAGCGATCTTGAAGTCACGAGATTGTTGGCCTTTTCGTGGTAAAACATTTTCAACGACAGTCCACTTCATTTCCCTCTGCGCAATATTACCGATTATGACGAAACGATCAAGATCTTTCAAGTCCCAGCGTTCACAAGAATCCCGGATGTTGACGAGAGCATCCCCAGAGGAAGTAGCCCCTGCAAATCCTTCCGAGGGACCCTAAAAGCGTCCCAAAATATTCAAAGACGGTTGGACTCGCGATATTTCCAGACGAGTTTGTTCTCGAAATTCTCTCTTACTAGGTATCCTGAGAGCGAGTTGGATCCGACGGCGAACGAGGAATATAGCAAGAAGGTCGCGGATGCCTGGCAGTTGGCACGTCGCGAGGGTTTGATAGTGTTGTTGCAGACATGCCAAAATATTCGTGGGCTTCTTTTGGCGCCGAATCGAGGTGTTTACTGGAATGTGCGTGTCGGCTGGGGAGGTTTTGGATTCCCAGAAACAACTTTGCGCTCGAACTCATTCGCCAACTTCTCGAGATTGTGGCCATTCGTGATCCTGATCTGGCTGGATATGCCAAGTACGTGGAAAATGACATCTCGTCAGTGGAGACTTGGACTCGTCGAAAATATGCATCTTACTGAATTTTGGATTGTCAGCGCCCTCGATGGCATGATAAAGAATTACTGTGTTAAGAACGTAAGTAGCACGCTGCCCTGCGATATTCCCAAACGTGCATTCACTCAGGATCAGGATGGAACCTACTATGGCTACACTCGATGGTTTGGTCGCCATAAGTCCTTCCCGCAAATCTGTTCTATCGTCATCCCGCTAATGCCTTTTCTCGTTCGCCGATTTCCCAACATCAGAAACACTCACGTTGGAATTCATTTACAGAGTTATTTATTTTAGGGCTCAGGTATGAAGTACGCTTTCATCTTTATATCTCAATGCTCAATTACGTTGATATGGTGCCTCTAAGCCTTAGTTAGATGTCATCTCCGTCATCTGAAATCATCAAGATGCATCGTTTAATTTATCTTGACTTGGACGTATGGGAGCGGTTCATATCAGAAGTAAAAGAGACTTGCCTTAGCTCACAACAGAACGACAAAGAGGAGAGAAGCGTTGTTCTTCGTGTTCACTGCCAACCCAAGGAGATTATCACCCTACCTTGGCCACCTGTATTTACGTAGTTAGGTTACGCATTGACCTCCAAGTGACGCTCGATATCTCCTTCGCCAGTGAGGGAAGATCCGCATAGAAAGTGCATGTCGAACTGCAAGGAAAACCGCTTTATTTACAAGCTGCACTTTTGTAACGTAGGTAGCTAATGTAAATTCCATTACACAGACACCGATCTCCTCCAATCCCACGGGACATCAACGAGACCACAGCTCAAAGAGGTGTGAACCTGTACCGTCCACCCAGGTTGCTTGCTGGACTCTTTCATATAATGGTCCAGGTTTGCGCAAATCTTCAGGGACTTTGTATGGGGAAGATTCGGTAGTGGAAAAGAAGGTGACAGTGGAGTCGAGATAGTAATGTGGCAATGTCTCGAACAAGAATGTTTTAAAAATCGCCACATGCGGGGCGCAAATAATTTCAGCATCGTCAAATGGCTAAATATCTATAAGCAATTTTATTAATACATGGCGTGTAAGGGCTTACCGTCGCTCGTATGGCAGCAATAACGATCGGAGTTGATTCCAAGTATGCTTCGTATTTTTGATGCTGCAGATGCGAATTGTGGGAAAATTCCAGAATAGCATTCCGAAGGGCGACAGTGGGTGCAGCAGCTGAGCAATGCTCTATCATATTATGGTAGGCATATTGATATGCCGAGAGGAGGGGAGGTATGGAGTCATTGACTGCAATTTGGGTAGAATCATAAATAATACAAGTCTATATTTCAATAACTCACCTTTTAGGCTTAAATATCTTGGGAGAGCTCGAAGGCACATACAAGCCAATTGCGCATGAACCTCCGCGGGGTCCAAAGCAAAAATTTTTGAACGAGATCGGTCAAGGAGGAAGTCGCTCAAAGATGCATGGAGGACGTCGATGTTTTTATGGCCATCTTTTCCCACCGGCCCGAGAGCCAAAACTGAGGCAAGGTCACCGGAGAATATATAGGAATCACCCCTGTTTAACGTAAGAAAGTCGTCGAGGAAATCCGTCCTGGTTAACAAAAATCGAGGTGGAGAGGTGCCAGTAGAAAATATAAGAAACCCGAGAATGGCCCTGGTTTTTTCAATGTCCCTGACGGAAGAGAGAATGTTGATATACAATGCGTCCAAATCTGCAAACGGTGTATCGACACTTGAGGGGCAAAGGCCAAGGACCACATCAAGACTGGTCGTTGGAAGGCAAGATATGGAAGTTATGTACTTTATGACGGTCGAAGCGAATATAAATTGCCCGGACGATTTGTGGATCAGACGTTCGATAGTATCTGCGGGAGGCCACGAGGGGTCGATGAGGGAAGCAAGAGGGTGCATCTGCTTGATTTCTTTGAACTTATCCTGAAAGAAACGCCTGATATCATCATTGGGAAGGAAGTTGTCATCGAGTGCGACACGAGAAAGAATGGGATTAATGGTTCTGGAATTGAACTCGGACGTGAGGTGCACTTCAGGCCTGGTAGCGATGAGGAATTTCAAGGGTAATTGACATGTGGAAAGGGCCTTCGAGATGACTTGAAGGACACTGATTTGCATAGCTCGGTCCCGGCATTCGTCGAGTCCGTCGATGATGATGACGTATGGATCTGATGAGGCGGTCGGTCTTCCCGAATGGTAGAGCTCCTGGAGCGGTTTGATGATGAGGGATGAGAGCTGTTCCTCGATCGACTGAGTTAAGACCATAGGGTCATCTTTCGGCACTCTTTCCACAAGGTCCCTCGCATCCGGGAGATTGATGGCTACCTGATACGCGATTGTTGAAAATAAAGGTTGAGAGTGATTCCGAGTGGGGTCAGATCGACAGAAAAAGAAGCTTGCAAGAAGAATCTTCAAAGAATGGCATAGTTCTGCAAGCGTTTGAGCGATCGCCGACTTGCCAGCGCCTGCAGGTCCAAGAAGCCACATAATGAGCGCTTCTTGGTCCTCGTGGCCATGGATCCAACGCATCAGCCGATCGATCACTGCAACGCGTGTGTTTGCGTGGCACTTTGGAGGAGGAAATCGTTCTCCAGAATTGTGGATGGCAGAAGGGGATGAAACGCTTCTCAGTAGATCGATTCCTGGGAGAATAGATCTTTGTCAACTACGTTTGTATGATTGATAAATTGCTCGCACCTCTGACACCCAGAGGGAAAACTTGAGTGAAGTTCCCACCAGAAATGGCCAAGTTACGACTATAAGAAAACATATTGGCCTTCCTTTCTGCGAACTGAAGGCAGCTGAGAAACCTTGGAAATGGAAGTTATGGGCTGAGCAACATCCTGCGGCTGTGCATGCTGTGTCATGTTGTATTTTTCACACCCTAAAAAGAAGTAAAACTTAAAACAAGACAAACTAAAAGACCACCAAATTTTAATGTATCACTACTCCGACTGATAGATCCACGAACGAGTGGGAACCTTTTACCCAGCTAGGTGAGATGCTTCCTTTCGTCTAGCGACTCCAGCCGCCCTCCCCGACGTACTCTCTTCCTTTTTTGACTTCCTGACGAGGTACTAGTACTTTCCGGCGTCTGCGTACTCCTTCCCTTTTCATAGCCTGGACATTTCTCCCTGTGGTCTCAGACGCATACTTAGGAACCACAAGCCTCGAAACCCATGCGCGATGCAACGCTACTTTCTATGCGATGGGACATTGGCCATCCATTGAGCTTGAACTTGTCGCGCCAGGAGGTTGCCGAACTGATGGCAAACAGACCTTGCTTATTACCCAAGTACCCAAGTTTACCATCCTCAACCCTGGTCCCTGGAAACAAATTGCACAATCTAGATAGCGAAACGTTGAATGATCTACGAACGAAAAACGACTTGATTGACCCTGTCATCTTATAACTTTGTCCAAAAAGGCAAATCTTAATTTATCTCGACTTGGACATATGGGAGTGGTTCATTGGTGGTTCATATCACAAGCAAAATAAACGTTGCTTAGCTTACGACAAAGAGGAGAAAACCATTGTTCACTGCCAGCCCAAGGAGATCATCGCCCTACCTTGGCCACTTGTATTTACGTGATTAGGTTGCACATTGACCTCTAAGCGTCGCTCGATATCTCCCTTGCTATTGAGGATAAATCAGCATAGATCTTTATTCGAAAATGCATATCGAACCGCGACCAGTCCCTTTTTATGTAAATCACCTTTCGCAGTCTCGGCAAATGCTACAGTCTGCGCATCATCCCAGGACGGAGGTCCTACGATCCACCGCCATCAGCGCCATTCTGCACTCCGGTCGACCCACGCGCCTACCCCATTCCACACACGTCTCGTGGATCATGCCATCCGCCTCCGACGGGCTGAGCCTGAGCTCAGGCACCTCGCCTATCACTATGTCCAGACGTGTTAGCTAGTCCCGGCGCCTGCGGTGCGGGTTTGAAGAGTCATTGGTGCTTTTTGTGGGTTTTTATTTTTGCCCTCGGAACCCAAAGATTTCTCTGACTATTTCACCGATATCTCCCCACGACTGGCGACGACAACGACAAACCACCATTATCTCGACGCTGATATGGTTTCTTCCTACTGGTGTGCCTTCGGCTCTCGACCCTTGCTCAGATTTTCTTTCCTTGTGCTCTATACGACCAGGATGGCCGTCTCAGTGGATCACGCAGCTCATTGGAATAACGCCAAAATTAGCATTTGGAAGCTGTTGAGGAATTTGATGGGTTGGAGACGGTTAGTACCACTTGAAGAGGGATAGATACGAGGTGGAGATTGGAAAATGAGTTTGCAAGTCGAAGCTAAAACCTTTCAAGTTGAAGCTCTTGCCCCTTCTCTCTGTGGAACATTTCTCAAAGTTATGAGGAAACGATCGATATCTTCCAAATCCCGGCGCTCACAAGGTCCTCGGATGTTGATGAACACAAGGTCCTCTGCCCCAGAGGAAGTGCTGCCTATTGAAGCTTCCAAGAAACCCTCAAAGTGTCGCAAAATCTTGGAAGACACCCCAAGTCCTCAATGTGAAAACACGACTGGACTCGCGATATTCCCAGACGAACTTCTTCTGGAAATCCTCTCTTACTATCCCGAATGCGAGCTCGATTCACACGAGGAATGTGCAAGCAGGACGCGGATGCGCAATTTTCGCGTCGCGAGACGTTGATAGCACTGTCGCAGACGTGCCGCAATCTTCGTCGGTTTCTTCGTCCATATATATGGCGCCGGATCGAGGTGTTTACCGGAATGCGTGTGTCTGCTGGGGAGATTTTGAATACCGAGGAACAACTTGGCCTCGAACTCGTTCGCCAACTGGAGATCGTGACTATTCGTGATCCCGATCTCGCTGGGTATGTCAAGTATGTAAGTAGCATTGGGTTTGCGGTACACCGTCGAAAAATTGCATCTGACTTAATTTTCGATTGTCAGTGTTGTCAATGTTATGGTAAAGGATTATTGTACTAGGAATATCCTCCGAGAACTAGCGCGTTGTCTTGCGATATTTCCGAATGTGCATACACTCAATCTGGATCTCACAATAACTGCAGTTGCCAGCTTGGAACAATGCATCACTTATGGGTTTGGTCGCCATAAGTCTTTCCCGCAAATCCGTTCTATCATGCTCCACCGAAACTGTAACGCTCTGCTGAAATATGTACCCGGTGTGCGGTATGTGCACTTCAAAGAGCAGGAGCAAACTCATTTCAAATCATGGTTCCTCAAATTTGCTGCTTGTTGTCCTCTACTGGAAAATATTTGCTTATCCATCCCCTTGTGCGTTACGTGCATTACGGTGCTTTAAAAATTTTCGCTTCTTATACATCAGATGCTAACATTTAAACCCACAGGTAGCCCACCCTCGTCTCGTACAGCAATTTTCAAACATCAAGGACCTCACATTACAATTGGATAAATGCAGTTACACACAGGGTCAAGTATGAAACCTTTCATCTTCGCCATAACTCTGACTGAATAACCTCAATGGTATTTCGTAGGCTGATTTAGATTTCATCTTGATGAATTATTGTCATCTCAAAATCATCAGGATGCGCCAAGGGTCCATGGGCTCGGAAGTGTGGGAGCGGTTCGTATCGCAGGTGAAGGAAACCTTGCTTAACTTCCAAGAGAACGACAAAGAAGAGAAAACCATTGTTCTTCATGCTCGCTACCAACCCAAGAAGCTTATCACCCTACCTTGGCCGCATATATTTAGGTCGCACATTGACCTCCAAGGATCGCCCAATATTTCCCTCATCAATATTAAGGATTAGTTAGTTATTCGAAAATTCATGACGAATCACAAGCAGCCCCCTTTTATTTAATGGCGATGTCCAATTCATTCTGAATCATCACATTAGCCTAACAGAAAAACCACTCTATGTACCTACAAATTACACTTTTGTAATGTACGATCCAATGTATTAGCCGATTGATCACCGCAACGCGTGTGCTTGCGTGGAATTTTTCAGGAGGAAATCGTTCTCCGGAATTATGCAGAAGGCGACGAAGCGCTGTAGATTCCTGGACATTCCGGGAGAGATCAGATCAAACTGGGTTTGTATGATGAAGGTTTGCACCTCTGATAACCTGAATATGAAGTTCCGTCTAGAAATGGGCGGGTTTCGACGGACCATGATTCCCTTTTGAACTCAGAACTGGTCCAACTGCACTGTACTCGTAGGTTGGAACCTGGAATGCGGAAGCATCTTGCTGTGCACCAAACTCGAGTGCTTGGGAGTTCCGAGCAATAGGAATACTTGCGGACCAGTACATAAATAACCCAGGTGGCGCATATTTATACGCTGGTGATGCCTCGCCGCATCTCAGGAAAAAAATGAGAGGAAAGGGACTGCGGAGAACGACCCGGCCGGAACAGGTGATTTAAGTCTACGTAGATGCCAAGGAATCCAGGAATTCTGGAAACAAAGATTTGTTCAGACTAGTACTTGCTGGAAGAGGCCATATCCAGCAAGGTCACGGTCCAGTGCAAAGTCCAGCGATCTTGGCCCAACAATCTGATTTGGGATATATTACATAAGCGATTACGAACGGGGGAGGATTTATGTTTACACCGCTCTTCATCAGACACTTTGACCGGTGTTCCCATGGAGTCTCTCAACCTCAATACCCTCGCCAATTCTCTCCCAAACGCTCAGCAGAACGCGGAGAAGGAAATTCTTAACGACTTCAAAGGTTTATTTTTTCCTTTCAAAGTTTTCTCTAATCAATGACTGACTTTGTGATTTCGTCGTCTCTCCCACACTCATAACAACAACAGCTGCTGCCTTGAGCATAACAACCCTGTATCGCTCCTCAAGGAAGAACTCGAAACGTGCCTATAATGCAGGATACGCTGCTGCGTGCCAAGATCTGCTGAATTTCATCCAGCAAGGTGTCTCGGCGAGCGACATCGGGCAGGCGCCTTCGGGTTCGTCTCATGCAGTGGAAGGCGGTGGCATGACGATTGGGCGAGTCATGGACTGGACAGAAGCTCGTGTGGACGCAATCAAGGCTCGGGAAGAGGAGGAAGATGAAGATGAAGAACGAGAGAAGGACAAGGAACGTGCTGGTGGCGCCCGTCCGTCTGCAGGATCTACTGCGGCGGTCGTTCCGGTTATTTCGAAATCGGAGGGACATAATAGCGTGCCATTGGCATCGGTGCAGCCTCATAATCGACGAAAGGGCTCGGTGTGTCTATTTATTTTGTTGCTAGTCGGGAGTACTGATCACAATTTTACATCGTTATCCAGGGTTCATCTTTACCTACTCCAAACTCGCCCATTTCTCATTCGAGTGCACAGCTACCCTCAGAGCCTTCATCCCCTTCGCCTCCACCTCCGCCAATCCTATCGCGTACAGGAGGCAGGCCCACCAAAGTCCGGCCCACACCAACTAAGGAGCCGTTCCATCCGGCAATGCAACAATCTACCCACATTTTACCTTCCACATTCCTTTCGGATCCTTTCCAATCGTCCACCTCCTCCGTTCCATTCCCGGAAACCCCCATCGTCATTGGCGCGGGTGCCAAAAGGCGACATGCGGTGATGATGATGCTCGATTCCAACTCTCCAGCGATATCAATAGGGGGCCAATCTTCCAACACTTCATCACCTGGAGGTGTGGGCCACAATACACCTGGTACATACCCGGGTTTCACCGGTTCTAATATAAGCAAACGACGGACGAGGAGCTCGCGTAACCTCACACAGCTTCAGCCACACAATCCAAATATTGTAGCTCCGGAAGACATGGATGTCGAAGAGGATGGCAGAGAAAGGAAACGAGTCGCTAGACGGTGATACTTTCTTCTCTATTCATATATTTATCATCAAGTTTTCCTTTCTTTCATCCATCCCGGATTTGGATGCCTTTGTTCCTTCCCATCCGCACTTTGGTTATCCCATCAACAACCCGCATTCCGATCCCGAATTTTCCCTTGCTCTGTAGCGTAGCTCCAACCACCTTCTTTGCATACATACATTCATCTTCCTCGTCGTCATTATTATCATTCAACATCAACCCACTGATCTTCATCCCCTGCCCGGCCACCCCGGCATTCCCAATTATTTTATCATTTTAGGTAGTATTAGCGTTAGTAGCGTAGATGTCTGCTTCCTATCGTACGTACGCTTCTTTTACGACGCGATGTCTTACGAAATTTATCCTGATGACCTTTTTGTGGATGTAACACCGGAGAATCTGAATAAGTACAGTAAAATGTTAGGAAAGTTTGAACTTACTGAGCCTATCTTTCGCTTGACCCTTTCACGCAAAGGTTTCAAGACTTGCATAGGCCAGCGCGTTGGTCGTCCGGCGTGGTCTCGTGGACCAGACAATGGCAGACATGAGGAGACCGGAGACAACGGACCGGAAGCTATTGTTTAGCACCATCATTTGATCCAAACAACCGCCTGAGGTCGACCGTTCATTCCCGAACAACTTTTTGTAAAGCTACTCTGTTCTTGTCATGTTTCGGACCGCATCTCGACTGGCGAGTGCATTTTATACATTTACTGGGATTAAATCTCACTTTAACCATTGTTTTTAGCCCCGGAGAGCACTTCTCTCAGCTTCAGTCGCCGGAACGGCTGTTGGACTCCAAGACCCCAAGGAAAAGGTTCTCTTGATTTCAAGAAGAAACTTTTAAAATTGTCTTGCCAACTTTTTTTTTTTGCATGACTTAGCTCTCAATATACCCCTCACCTACACCCGAAGTTCTCCTAGTGGATTCGCCACTCGTGCTGGAGAAAGAAATTGGTCTCATTCGCAGACACGTTCAGAGAGCATACTCGGACGCTCATGCCCACGTCCAAGGTTGGGTCTCCAAGTGGATTGGTGTGGAGCACGCCGTAGAGAGTGCGTTACAGACTTTTACCGAGGCATACCGCGCCAGCTAACAATTTATCATTACCTTCAGACCGCGTGAAATCTATTATCTCCCCATCTGAATCCATGACCCCCGGCTTGCTTTATGTCGGTATTGCCACCCTCACTGGATCCATCCTCGCGCGGAACCGCAACATCCTCGCACGCCTGCTCCTTCCACCCATCTTCCTCGTCGCCTCCGCAAATCACTTCCTCCCAAAATCTACTGGCAACTTGTCCGACTACTTCGGCAGCCTCGAGGACACGTACTTCCCTGAATTAGCCCAAAAACACGATATTGCGAAAGCCCATTCTCAGATGACATGGCAAAGGATCAAGGATGCCACAAAGAGCGGGCGGGATCAGGTTAACCATGGCGCTGCGGTCGCTGTAGAAAAGGTGCAAGAAGCAACGGGACTCAAGCTGAAAGAGACATTTGGATGGTATGAGCCAGGGGCGGAGAAGGTGGTTCCTGCGGCGAAGGCTGCAATAGAACAAAAAGTAGAAGAAGCGGAGAAAATGATCGAGGCCAAGATTGAGGAGGTCAAGCCCAAGGTAGAGAAGAAGGTAGAGGAGGTCAAGAGACTGGTATGACGTATTTGTTTTCTGCCTCTGAACATATATAGAACGTTTTCTGGCGTTTTAAAAATCCTGTGATGATGAATCGCATGGAAGACTGCGACATGAGCCAGATTCGATTCCTGCAGCGCTGTAGGGACTAGCTTCGTCGTAGGATTCGGCAACACGTTTGCTTCCTAACCACTGCCGCTCTTCTTCCACCTCAAGGGCGGGTAAGTCCATATTTTATGCCCGACATGAGTAACACTGATAATGCATCTTCTTATCGGGCGTCAGGACCCTGGCGAAGACGG
>Ga0307517_10012003_pt1 | contig 11953 bp, 5 predicted proteins | sample 23_EM_MG_FD_194515 | JGI IMG/M metagenome (GOLD analysis project Ga0307517, IMG submission 194515) | Populus trichocarpa ectomycorrhiza microbial communities from riparian zone in the Pacific Northwest, United States - 23_EM | ecosystem: Host-associated > Plants > Roots > Unclassified | place... | reverse complement strand
ATTAAGTTGGTAGAGAATTTAGCTTTGTTTTTTTTTTTTTGCTTTTTATTAACTGAAAAGCTAAATCATGTGGCGAAAGCACTGTATCTTTCCTCACAAAACACTGTAGATTGCTACAAATTATTTTATTCAGTCTCTAAGTTTTTAATCACCAACACAACTTTTTTTTCCTTCATTAAATATTTGCTCCATCATACCTTTAATTTTTATTACTTATTTAGCGTTGGTTCACAATTATAACACCATCAAGTACATTTGTTTTATAAGTCCGCGGCAGCGCGCGAGCAAGTTATCTCGTTTTAACCAAAATAAGAACGCTGTTACAGTATCTTTCATTTTTTTTTTCAAAATACCCACTTTATATCATAGTTATCAGATTTAATTCAAATGTTAACCGGCTCAAGAATTGGATCACAAATAAAATGTAGATTAGCATATTAACATAAGCTATAGTTTTTTTTTTTTAAAAAAAACTTGAAATAAAATGTATAAAAAAATTAAAGAAAAGAAATTTAAAAATAATCTCGTTTCAATTAAAAAAAAACAAATTGACTAGCAAAACTAGAGAGGGTTTTATAACCATGATTAAGACTAATATTTTTTTCGTTTGAAACAGTGGATACATGGCTCCAGAATATGCAATGCAAGGTATCTTCTCAGAAAAATCTTATGTTTTTTTGTTTTGGAGTTCTTTTGTTAGAGATTATTGCTGGAAAAAGGAGGAATGGTGGGTTCTATCTTTCCGATGATGGTCGTCTGAGCCTACTCTCGTACGTAAACATTTTATAGTTCTCGATTTTGTTTTTTAGAAAATTACATCTGGGCCAATTTCCACTTATGACCCAATCCATATTTGAAATTTTCATATCGCAGGCATGGAATTTATGGCATGAAGGCAAAACAATGGAGATTATGGATTCAATCTTGGAAAAAACATGTGTGGTTAGTGAAGTTCTAAATTGTATACACATTGTTTTATTATGTGTTCCAAGAGGAACCAATTAACAGACCAACCATGTCCACTAAAGTTGTCATGCTAGCAAGTGATACCATGACACTCCCCCAACCAAAACAGCCTGCATTTTCCGATGGAAGAAAGGATCGAACACTAGTTTCAGCTGGTTCCTATGGTTCTGTCAATGATATGTCAATTTCTAGTTTCTCACCTCGGTAATATTGGATGCTCCTCTTGCTCCATTGAGTTTTGATCATGAAGAACAATGTGAGGCTTTTGTTGTGTTGATAACATGCCAATGATGTATATGTTTAGGTGCAATGATGCAATGGTCAGCAAATTATACGGTCTAGTTCCTTTTGTAGATGTAGAAATGAAATATAAATTAGGCTTCTTCAAGTTATGGTTGTGACTATGAAGTCTATATTTCTCTCCAATTAGTCAATTGAACAAGGATAAATAAGAAGAAGGGCATCCTCCACTCATGATTCCTAGTTCTCTTCTGAATAAAAAAGCCAACAGACACCAAAAACATATCCAAATCTAGAGGGGGGGTTAAGAAACAAAAAGATAAAAATGCATTATCCCACTGCCCACCTGACATGAGTGGCAAAGTTTTCTCCTGATGGTGGAATTGAATGCTAAACAGGAATTATTGTGGCAAGCTGTTGTTGGAATTGTGCACTGCTGTGGGAAAGTTGGTCCATTACAACTTCAAAACACAGGATTGTTCCATAAAGATTTCTCAAAGAAAGGTAAATGAAGAAGTATAGTTGAAAGAGTGGATAATACTGGTTGCATTTATTACAATTTCAGAAACCAGGCCAAATCCATAGTCTTGTCTGAAATTATGCCTTACAGGCATAATGAATTTCAATCTACCAAATAGACAAATAGAAGAAAGTCCATCACAAAAGATCCTCCATTAGGCATTTAAAGGATCGAGCTCCTCAACTCATTCAGTCCCAGAATCCGAACGAACAACTGTTGACAAAGAAACAAAATCATTTTATCAGAATATGCACAGTTGAGAGCTGATTTCGCTAAAAGGTAATGATAAAACGTAGGCTAAGAATGCAAGGTAATGTGCAGAAGAATAGACACATGGAGGGGCAAAAAAAGCCAGAAGACCACAACAGCTGAAATGATCCATTCCATAGAGAAGGCACAAATAAGTCAAAGAGGAGGAAATGCAATTAACAATAGCTGAAATGATTTATTCCATAGAGGTGGCCTGGCCCGAGTAAGTCAAAGACATGGTAGAGAATTTCTACAATCATCAATCAGTTTTCAGTCTCCAATCTCCATCCAATTCATAAGCACTTTAACAATTCTACCATAACCTTCGATCCTTTTCTAGTTAAAATTACCAAGACGGAAACGACTGCACTGAACAAAGCCCTTTGGAACAGCTAGCTTATTTATTCACATCATAACAGAGAGAACAATTACTTTTTTCTAAGGCATGGGTGAAGGTATTCTATCAAACCAAAGCAAGCCACGGTTCTAACGATTCCTTAATAAATGAAAAACACACACATTCCCTGCAATCGAGATCATTAGACTACTTGGGTTATGTTTTTATGGTTTAAATGCTTTTCGTTTAACAATATATTAAAATAATATTTTTTATTTTAAAAAAATTATTTTTAATATAACTCCATCGCAATCTAAAAATATATATAAAAATAATTTTTAACAAAAAAAAAAAAATTCAAAACTCGAGGGGGCGTTTCCAAACAGACCTTTAATACTCAAACATAGAGAGCATCGATCCGACTTTGACCAAACCCACAGCCCTTCAATCTTACAACACTTGTGACATATCAGAACAAACCTTATCGAATCAGAAACCTCAGCGGACATTACTCCAAAGGTCCACATCGATCACGTACTAAAGAATCCTCATTTTTTTTTTTTAAAAAAATAAGGCTCTCAAGACTCAACTTTACCCCAAATTCTAATTCTGACTTGATTTGTACAGACAACAACAATCCATTCAGCCTATAAATTTCCTATCCATCAATCAAAGGGAGATTCGATTAACAATGATCGCAAAATTGAACAAAATCAATTCAGATTCAATAAAATCAGGAGAAAGAAACAGCAATGACCCAGAAACCAAAAACCCCAGATCTTAAAGCGACAGATTTGTACGAGGAGAGGATGAGAAAGAAAGGGAAGGGTAGAGTCTTACTGGGTTTCTGAGGATTTCCATCGACAAACTTGGTAACAGCAAAATGAACCTTTTCCCTCGAAAGAGCTTCAGTCTTGTATGGTTCTTTGAGACAGTTTCTGACAAGATTAGCACAGATGTTGGAATATGTTATGTAGGTCATGCCGGCGGCCCTCCAAAACGGCGCTGCTGCATTCGACGCCATCGGAATTACTCTCCTCTCTTCTTCTTGTCTCTCTGATTCTCTATCTAGAGAAAGGACACCATCATTCGCCTCCTGTGTTTTGTGCTGACCTAGTAGATTCTCATGGGCTCATTATTGGCCCACTAAAGTTTTTAGCCCAAACAAATTACTACCCACGATGTGCCTCTCTGTGAGCAAGATGATATTTTTCTCTTTGGTAGTGCTTGATAACCGTTGCAGTTGATCTTTTAAATGTTTTTCAGTATTAAAATAATATTTCTTTTTATTTTTAAAAATTTCTTTTTAATATTAACACATTAAAACAATATAAAAATAAAAAAATAATTTTAAATAAAAAAATAATTATTTTAAAAACACGTAGTTAGCCGCATAAATAAAGTTGTTTATCTCTGATTAATTCCCGGACACAATACTTGATAAATATCTATAAAATAACGTTACTCTCCTCCTTCAGAATCTTGAACAATCTAATTTGTGTTAATGGAAGCGACCATATTAATCTTACCTGATTTAAGACAGAACTATTTATAGCACCATTTGATGATATAATATGTTAGTGCTATTTAACACTCCCTCCTTCTGCTGCATGATGTTGGACCAATCTGAAGGAGTTTCTTCACTTTTGCAGGAAAACATCCATATCCTTTCAGCGATCAGGTTGTCATATATGTTCGCCATGTTGGACCTGGGGTGTTAGTGGGGCAAGCATGGCAAGAAGGGAAGGAATTACAGCAAGTTCCTCAGAAGTTATGTGATGAGGTTTTGATGGTTAGAGATTGTGCTGCACCTATAGAAAATCCCTGAAAAAATCTCCATCTCTGTGTTTCATTTCCTTTCATTGGTTGATCTAGAGCAGCTGATCGAATCTTGAGCCCTCGAGTAGAACAACTTTAAGAATATACATGCCAATGAGCAAATAGGGAAGAAGAAAGTAAGTGTAGTTTCTGTAATGTTCCTCTAGTTCTGTGAATCTTGAATTTGGCCTCCTCAGTTTATGTGTAGCCTGGAGTATTGCGCCATTTAGATGCAGTACACGTACAGAATGCCAAGCCTCACTCCCAGACCATCTCTCTCGTTACTGCGTTTTAGTAATTTAGTGATGATTTTGCTGAAATTGTGCCAATTACTTCATTTTATTGAGGGAGAATGATTAGAATGTAATTCAATAAAAGATAACAAGGGGATTTTGCAATGGTGCGAATATCGGGGTGGTGAGTGTAAGAAAATCTCCCCTTCCCATCCTCTCTTACCAGACTCATTATCAACATCAGTACCTGTCTTCTGTTCTGGTCTCTCAAAAAGACTCTGACTTCTATCTGTCCACTGTTTGACCATCAAGACTATGTGCTAAAAATAAATTCTTGAATTCCTAAACCCAAGTTGCCCTTTCTCTTACAAGCCACAAATGCATCTCCAAAACCAATCTCTCACCACCCTCTTACCTCTCTCCCTTTCCTCTTTCTCCCAAAACCAACAAAGCCCCACCAATTCACAACTTCAAAGCAGCAAGACCCAGTTTCCTAATTCTCCTTGAAATGTTCTCTTTCAACTGTATCAGCTGAGCCAGCTACTCATGTTGTTGGGTCCTCAAATGATAAGCCCTTTCCTGCTGAAGTTTCCAGAACCATCATGGAGTCATCTTCAGTTGGCACCCTTTCTACTCCGACCCCTGATGGTTGGCCATTGAGTGTTGGTGTTAGGTATGCTGTTGATGATGATGGGACCCCTGTTTTGTGCCTGAGTGATTCTTATAGACAGTTTTCTGTTGATAAAAGGTCTAGTCTTCATGTTCAGGTAATTCAGTTCAATTCATTGATTCTTCGATTTGCAAAAAGTTAGAATCTTTATGTATCGAACATATGTTCTTTTTTTGTGTGTGTGTGTGTGAATATTTATACTGTAATTAATGATCTTTTTTCGATGTGAATTGGGTTTGGATTAGCTAGAACAATCTGGAATGAGGACTCCTCAGTGCACCATTCAAGGCAGCCTTGATAAGCCAGAGGACACAAAGGTTTTAAAGGTGAAAAAAAATCCTGTACTTGACTCTTCCGGTGCAGAGAGCCTGAGAATGGTTTTTTTCTTGCATTCATGGAAGATTGTATTTTGAATTTGAAATGAAAAGGTTTGGAGTGGGTATTGAATCCATACTAAAATTTGCCAACGTTTTACACTCACGCACACAATACAACAGTCAACAAAAGAGTAACCCCTTCCCAAAACCTAAAAGAAAATTAGAATCCAACTTGAAGATCACGAGGAACTAAACCATACCAAACTCCCAACTCCGTATCTACTCTCCCCCCCTCGCTCTGCTTACATTCACAGTAGAACACAGTAAAAACCACAAAGGTGAAGAACTTAGCTCTGCAGAAAAGAACTGTTGCAAAAATCCCAAAAGCAAGCTGAGTGAAGAGACCAAGTTCATCATCATCATCATCATCATCAGTTGCTGTAACATAGAACAGGACGTAGATTGGAACACTAAGCACTAAAATTTATACTTTATAGGGTGAAAATATCAAGGTACTAGGAATTGTTGTAAAACCCCATACGAGATAATACCTGAGTTGACGGTCGATCTAAAACAATATTTTTAAAAAAATTATCTAGAAAATCATCTATTTGAAGATACTGAGTGAAGCTTAGTACAACCTGTCAATTGAAGCTTAGTTAACAAGTGTATTGAGAGTACATTGTTTTTTAAAATATTTTTTTTATAAATATATTAAAATAATATTTTTTATTTTTTAAAATTCATCTTTAATATAACAAATCTTAAAAAAAATTAAATAAAAAAAAATTGAATTTTACCTGCTTCTGTTTGTGCTGCAATCTCAACGAGGGCCTGGTAGATAGAGTGTTGAAATGATTTTTTAGTGTAGTAATAAATAGAAAAAGGACATGTTTTTCCTATCATCCTTTATTGTTGTCAGCCACCAACCTCGAAATATTAACCTGGAATCCTTCATCCATGGATTATTGTTGTCAGCCACCAACCTCGAGATAAAATCTTCTTATTATTAATCTGCTATATTTCATCCAGATGAATTAAATTGTAGATCAATCCATTCAAATTTAGTATGATTAATATTTAAAAATAATTCAAGATAAAATCTAACTTATCTAAAATAAATTTAATAATCACATGGAAGACTGGGATATTTGGCATAGAGAAGTGAAAGGATGTGCTCCTGATAAAAGGGTCAAATAAAATCTGTCTTCTTTTTGTTCATTTCACAGGCTGGATGACATTGAGAGGATAGAAGGTGAAGAAAAGTAACATTTTCTTAGTTTCGGAGTGAAGCATTCCACTCTAAGACAAAAGAACTCAAGGACAGCCAGCTGATCCAAAAGGTTAAGAACATCATTTGCTAGTTGATCACATTTATAAGGTTCTACAAGTCATAGTTTATAGATTCCAGATAACATTGAAGCACTCAATGTTGTCCTAATAAACACAAATTAATTCATAATCCACATTAATTGCAGAGATTTGTCTTTCTGTCTACGTTAATAGAACACGGTGATGGCGCATGATTTGTGTTTTCGTAGTGGTTAGCAGCCATTTGATCAGCACCACTCACGAATAAATTTCTCACCTAATGGCTAACTCACCATGCTAAGTAACAATACAATGAAAGCCAAGCCAAGCCAAGCAAGCTTCACTTCAAATCCAACTTACCAGAGGTCCTTGTGATTTACAACTTACAAGACAGGAGCTAACTATAACATGAAAACATATCGGTTGCAGATTTTCGAGCTCTAGCACGAAAACATATTGAATTGCAGAATTTCTAAAAGAGTCTCAGATGAGTGGAAGAGAAATTAGTAAATCCATGAAAATTGCATCCGAACGCTTACGAGCAAAAAACATGCCAATTTTGAATTAAAAAAGAGACGTTAATTTAACATGAAAATATTTCAGACCCCTTTCATGTAGAAAGAATTATGCAGCCAGAAGTGTCAAGCGAAAGTTATCTGTCACAATATCTTTTATTTTACCAATCAAGCGGTTTTGTTTGGTGCTGCCAGACTTGCTTAGCTTTGGCTGAAAGAGAGAGCTGAGCATGGTTTCCAAACCTTGCGTAGTATATTTCACATGTCTGCCGGGACTAGCATCAGTTTCTGCCTGAAACCCATAGTTCTGCAAGTAACTCCTGTGAACAGGTACAAAAGCCTGGACTACAAGTTTACACATCTTCAACCTCAAGTCTTCATTTGGAACAACCCAATTGGATTGCTTCTGGTACATGTGATCAAACTCCTCATTGAATGACTTTAGTCTCTTCTTGACCGAATCCCCCACGAATCCCCCGGTAGGAGCAGATAAAACTCGACCCTCTTGGCTAAGAAGATTAAATATTTTTCCCCAACTTTCTCTCAGGAAAAGAGTCATGTAATAGTCCCTATACTGTTCATGAGCTTTCAACCAACATTCTCCCATCAAATCTCCAAGCTTTGTGCCTTTCAAACTGCAAAGGTGACAATGGTTGTTCATCATGAAAAGGTAGGACAACGTGAAATCATAGTGGGCTTTTGACCATGCATCCAAGTTTAGACCAATCTGCTTTATTATGCAATAAATCTGGCTGGTGATAAGCTCTTCTTGGTACTTGTCTTGTTTCCAACTCTGCTGAATTGTCAGAACCCGTGTGAGTAATGGCTTATAATCATCCCCTAGTAGACGATTACAGTAATCCGTTACAAAGCTTACTAGCCTTGGAACACTACCATTTAAAGAAGGAGAACTTCGCCTTTGCAGCTCCACTTGGATCGGAAGTTCCCAGAAAACTTCACAAGCACCATTAACAACTCCCTTGATGAGATCCCTAGTCAGAGTCTGGATTTCAATGCATGCTGGCCCTCCAAAAAGTCTGTTGAAATCCACTCTCAGATTTTCCAACATCGCAAAAATGTCCAATAGCTTCAAGATCTTGATTGGATCATTCTTACACACTGTAATTTTCTTTCCAAAGTGGAGGAAAGAAAGAATTCCTGATTGTATAGCGATTTTTGCAAAGCAGTCCATCCAAACATCTGGTCCATTCTTCTCAAAAACATCACTGCAAAGCTTGTATTCAATTTCAAAAACGTGCTTTATAGCCAACTGGAAATGCTTGCACCATTGATCTATGTAACACTCTACATCTTGTACGTCATCGAATTCGCTGAGCGACAGGTCAAGGTAATTCAAGTCAAGAGCTTGAAAACTTCTCCTGGTATTCAAACTCCGGATTTCAGCATAGGTTGACATACACTTCTCAAGCCTGTTATCTGCATTTAGTTTGCCAATAATAGCCTGAAGCTTCTGCACAACAGCCACTGGCAGAGGAGATGGAGCAGTGGAGGCTTGATCTCCAATGGAAGATGAGACAAAATCCCAAACAACATGGATGCAGTTTTCAGTAAGAAGCCGCCTGAATTCAATTTCGAGTTTGTCAACTGCAGCACAGAGAACACCCCCACTGAGCCGAGCACGTTTCTCGGTAGCTTGCAACTCTTGCAGAATGCTCAATGACTTCTTGACCTTCATGATGTACAGATCATCAGGAACTGCATTTTCCAGAAACTCAAGAACAGCCTCCAGCCACTGAATTGCTAGCCTGCAGTTGTCAGTCAGAAATTTCAATGATTCCTCAAGCTGTTTCACCATCAGCAAGTAAGTGGAAAGATCAGAACACGGGTGTGATAATAGTGACTTCTGGAGCTCTTGAATGGTATCATACACCTTTAGCACTGCTGCAGCAGGACCGATGGCACAATCAATATGCTCTCTAATTGCAACAAATGTGCACTTTTGCCTGGGGACATGTCTAACAGCGGCTCCCAAAGTTGGCAATCTTTGTTTTATCCCCTCCAATTTTTGGCCAGTATTGTCTAGAGCAGAGGCAAGAGCTCGTGAATTCTCTAAGCTCGTCTTCAAGACTATCCTAGCAGCTGAAAGATTGTCAATGCCATCCACTGGAGCCATTGCCAAATCAAGTCCTTGCCCTGAGAAATGACTCAACTGCTATTCATTTGATGTTTAAGCACTACATTGCACTCTTAGGATTCAATAAAAATCCAAAAAGATTCTTTCTTGGTTTCTTCTCTGTCACTCGATTTACTTTTTCTTTACCAAACTCACCAAATCAGGTAAAAAAAAAACACAAGACAGCCCATATTCAAACCAAACCTCACTTACAAAACAAACATCTCTCAAAAACCTCAACAACCAGGTATAGACTTCCAAAATCAAAACAGAAAAATAACCCCACCTGGGACTTTAAAAACAGCATCTGAAGTTTCACTTTTGTTCATCAACCTTAAAATACTAACATGACAATTACAGTAACTGAAGTTTCTACATTCTATCAACAACTAAACAACCAATCGTGAATCAAAAGAAAACAAAAACTTACCTGTTCAGAATCTTCATTGATGACATCAAGATATGCAAACAAGGAAATCCTCCATGAACCCTCTTTTCCTTTTCCTTTGTTGATGATGGTGGTGGTGGAGGTGGTGGTGGTACTGGAAATGACAGGCCATGAATTCTACTGCTAGCTGATGATTTCTTGCTGAAGATTGAAGGGATTCTTGGCGATGCATATCGTTCATTATAGTATTTTGATGCATTAAAATCCATGATCCTCTGAATACTGGTTCATGAGGTGGCCCAATACCAATAAACCCTAAATTTCATGCTTTCTTTTTCTTCTTCAGAAAAATATATTTCATTAGCTCAAGCTTTTATTACAAAGCATACATTTTTCAGCTTTCTGCACCAAAATACAATGTTTTTGTCTCTTGGGAACAATTCTGATGGGCATCCCCTAAGTTTTTCTTTCAAAGCTTTGATTATAGTCTGATCTACTGTTTAGACTTTCTTTGCTTTCTTTATTGTCAAAGGATTCAAATGCTTTCTTTATTGTCAAAGGATTCAAATGCTTTCTTTCTGATGTTCCATGCAATGTCAGTACTTTCGCTCCCTTTTGTCTATTTGTAAGTTAAATTCTCTGTGATCCACTTTCCCTGCTTCAACATGTCCAAGCTCTGCACAAGGGCAGGTTCCTTGGGTTCATCAAAGAGACTGAATCGATCTCAGTAAGTACTCTGAGATATCATGAATTTCGACTCCTGAAGAAACTTGTGTACCCTGATAATGTTATTAGAGTACCATTCCCAAACAAGCCACCATTTTTGTCCTCCACGCTTAGGACGCGCAACACCAAATTCTGTTCTATTTTATGTTTCTAAAAATTCAAAATTAAGATAAAGAAAATTAGGCATTTTGATCCTATCCAGTACCCACATCCCTGTGGTAACTTGAGCTTCTGCCATTTAAACAATTTATTCATAACTAAATTATTTTATTCCAATCACAAAAAATCAAACATGCAGAGTGATGAGAAAACAAAATGACTCCTAAACCAAACAAAGACCAAGAAGAACTTGGATGGAATGTCGAGAAATAGCTGTCAAAATTGATTTGGGACAACGACTTGGTCATAGGCTGAGAGAATTAACTTTTTATTTTTTTTAAGAAAAAAGAATATTTTGAAAATAAAAAGGCTAAAACAATGTTGTTTTTTAAAAAAACATCAATAAATTTTAACTATGCCAACACGAGTTTTTAATTGAATCACTCTTTTTTTTTAACCATCTAGACTCAATCTCCAGTACAAGTTTTATAACAGTGGTGGAGAGAGATAATAAAAAAATAATTTTCTTTCTTTTGGGATGATAAATAGGAGTTTAATTAGTAATGTGGTCCTACAATGGGTCTTTTTTTTTTATATAAAAAATTTAAAATCTAAAAGTATGAGTTTGTCTGTAAAAAAAAACCAATGAGTTTTGGGTTTGACTACAATACTAGACCCAATAATAATATTTATAATATTAATAATAATATATAACTTATTTGACAAGTTCATATATTTTGTAATCTATTAAAAAAAATTATGATTTTCTTCCGTAGTAATAATATTTTTTTTAAAATATAATAATAATAATAATAATAATTTTTAAGTTTACTTTTCAAATTAAATCTATGGTTGTTTTTCAATATTAATATTTTTTTCAAATTTATTAATAATATTAATTACAATACAAATAATAACATTTATAATACAAATAATAATATTTTTAATATTAATAATAATATTAAACTTAACCAAGTTTAAATGGGTTTGACAGCAACACCAAATCCAAGAGCTTTGGGCCTCTTATAAATAACAGAACCAAGAGTCTTGAGTCTGGCTGCAATCCGGACCCATTAGACTTGGGTGAAGACGCAAGACCTAAGAGTCTTGGGTCTGGAAAATGGATCTAATAGCTTTGGGTTTGGACACCTGCCCCAAGTGTCTTGGGTTAGGCGGGGCTGTAAGACTCAAGGGACTTGGTTTACGCCCCTGCCACTCTCAAACAACTTGGGTCAGACGCAACTTTTCAGCCCCAAGTTTTTTCGGTATAGAAGGGCATGTCAGATCCAAGTTAATAAAAATAACAATAATAATAATAATAATAATAATAATAATAATTGATTTTAACCTTCAAATCAAATTTATGTTTTTTTCTATACTAATAAAATTTATTTCAAATTTAATAATATTTATGATATTAATAATAATAT
>Ga0307517_10012002_pt1 | contig 11953 bp, 20 predicted proteins | sample 23_EM_MG_FD_194515 | JGI IMG/M metagenome (GOLD analysis project Ga0307517, IMG submission 194515) | Populus trichocarpa ectomycorrhiza microbial communities from riparian zone in the Pacific Northwest, United States - 23_EM | ecosystem: Host-associated > Plants > Roots > Unclassified | place... | reverse complement strand
GATCACGCTTGTTGAGGTACATGATCGTCTGGGTCAGCGGATAGGTGGCGAAGATCAGAACTGGGGCACTGTTGAGGATGCCGGACGTGACCGCGAGAGTCAGGCTGTGGATCACGCGTACATCCATTGGATTCCACGGGCGTCCGCGTATTCCTGGCAGGCGACACCCCAGCCCTGTTCGTTCTGCACCATGGTGTGCGAGCAACCCTTTTCGACGTCGGGACAGAGCGCCGATTCCATCTGAGGGTTGCTCAGGTACGGGAAGTACTCCCGGAAGTGCGAGGCACACGCGTACTCCGGGTGGGATTGCGTCGGAATCTGGATCTTGCGGTCCGCGACCTTGTCACACCAGCCGCAAAGGGTGGTGTCGTCCGTGTTGAGGGTGGCTACGTCGACCAGAGTGTTGAACATGATCTCTCCCGGAAGTGATCTTGTGGATGGATCTTGTGATCAGGCGTTGCGCAGGGTGGCGTGCATGGCGTTCAGGTCGTTGCGCCCCAGGGAGCGCCGTACGGGGTGTACGAGGGACTCGCACCCCGTGGTGGTCCTGTGGGTGGGTGCCGGAGTCAGTCGGCCCGTGGTGAGGCTGTAGGAGTCTCCGGCCCTGAGGGTGACTACGGGCGCAGGCTTGGGGCAGGTGCACTTGCCTGTCTTGCTGGCCAGCGAGCACAGCTCGTACGTGCCGCCGCAGACGTCATTGATCTTGGCCATGATCGCTCCCTGGGTTGATCTCGGTTCGTGCGTGCTAGAGAAACGTCCTGCCCCATCCATGATCAGGATAGCCCCCTGTCCATGATCTTTACCCAACCTTTACGTGATCTTGCCCACTATGCCCGTTTTGTGTAGGTATGTGTACCCCCATAGGGTATAGGTTACATGTACCATGCACTATGCATACACCTATACAGTTACATGATCAATACCCATGATCACTACCCCCTACCCATACCCCTAGGGGGTACCCTTATGCAGCCCTACCCTGTATGCATACCTATATACATGCACACTACATGTATAGTCATGCACTATGCATACCCATGCATGCCCATGCACACCAGCACACACCCATGCACATGCATGCATATACCTCCATGATCACCAACTATTCAACACGTGATATCATGAATACATGCATACACCAGTACACATACATTCAATACACACGTACACAATATCAAGTGAGGTATATCCATGTGCTCATGTGAGGACCCCCTAGTACCCCCTTCCCAGGGAATTGGTTCTATCCCACCCTCCCGAATTTCAGGCCAATGGGCACTAATGGAGGACCCATCGACAGAAAGGCCTCTCAGGAATTGCGAATGCGGGTGCAATGCGTATTCCCCCCTCCCCACCCCTATAGGAATTCCTAGCCCCTATTCTGAGGCTTTACGGGATATCCCAGCCCTGCCACTCACTGTCACCTATGAAGATGATGACGGCCCGTCAGATGATCATGAGTACGTGACGATCAAGGCGACCGAGTTCGCTGACATGCTGTCAGATCTTAGGGCGTGTACCTGTCAAACCTACTGACTCGCCGTTCAGTAGCCGGGGTGGGTGGTATGTCCGCTTTGACCCCCTCCGACCCCCTTTGGGGGGATTTGTCCGCCTGGCCCCACGGGCAGAGGGTGGCTCCATAATTTACAAACTTTTTCAACGACCATTGTGATATACGTCACATTCGATTCAAGGGAGACTCTTCCACATGGGATTACTGGACAACCTCTTGCACGATGACCTTTCGGAAGAGCGTTGCGACTGTTGCCAATGCGATATCACCAACCGACCAGGCTGTTCCCATGGGCGGTCACGTCTGCGCATTCCGGCGTGTGATACGTGTCCGACGAAGAAAACGCGCCCGGTCGAGGATTAGGCATCCGTCTTGGATTTTACCTTGTCGGCCCACCAGGCGAGACCCGCCACGGCCGCAGCACATAGGGTCAATTGGACAGCGTCACCCACGTTTTGGCCGTTGACCCCATAGGCGAAGAACCCGAAAGCCATGGCAGCCAGGCTCAGAATTCCGGCGATCAAGGCGTGGTCACGAATCTTCGTGAGGTCGATAGGGAATCGAGCGGGGCTGAACTTCCAGGTCGGTGAGGCACGACGACCCACATATGCCCACGCGTAGAGACCGGCGTAGACCAGGGCGTACACGCCGAAGGCGAGTGCCACAGCACAGGCGAAGGTGATGACGGCCATCACGGCGATGGCGGCGATCACGATATATCCGATGACAAAGATGAGAATCAGCATGCTGCGCATGGTGACACTAATTCATTCGAAATGCAAGTCCCCTAAGGAGGACCCTCATGGCAGATTTTACGGATGATCAACGCAAACGCCTGGCCAGTCAGGGAAAGGCCATGTCAGACGGCTCGTACCCCATTCGGAACAAGGAAGATCTGTCAAACGCCATCCGTGCCGTAGGCCGGGGCAATGCTGATCATGATGCGATCCGCAGGCACATCATCAAGCGTGCCATTGCCTTGGGTGCCCGCGAGATGATCCCCCGCACGTGGAACACGGACGGCTCCGAGAAATAATTTCCAAAATTCCGACACACGACACTTTATGAGGGCTTTATCATGATCAATGGAATTCTGAAACAATTCGGATGGTTGCTTCTGAAAACACCTCCGAGTGCCAAGATGATGCGAGAACACGCCAACACTTCGGAGTCGTTTCACCCGTCTCGTGGAGGTGCTACGGTAAAATGGATGAGATACGTAGCTGAGGAGATGGACCAATGGTAATCTGTGAAGACTGCGGATCTGTGGTAGACCCCGAGTCTATGCAACTTCACTATGATTGGCACGAAGCTCAGGAAAGACAGGCTCAGATTATCGAGGACATGATTCGCAAACTGCGACACGATCTCCTCATTGCGTGCCAGCAACGGCACTTACGTGGGATAGGTCATGACTGAGAGAAAAGACCAGACATGTTTCTGGTGCGGCGAACTGTTATACCCTTATTGGCCTCTCACACTGAACAGTGTGAATTCGGCCATGGGTAAGCCGGTGTGCTCGGCAGATTGTATGCGAGAAGTTATAGAGGAGTGGCAGGATGAACAAGCCAGACGACGTAACCTGTCCCGTCTGTCAGGAGACATACGAGTTCTACTGCGATGCAGACGGGGACTGGGATATTGATGCGGAGTGGTGGGCGACGCCGACTATTCCGTTTTTGGATTCACGCTATTGCTGGCTAAAGGCCAGCGGTTATCGATTTGATAAGACCCAGGGACGTTGGGTCAGGTAGAAGGAGGCGGTTATGCCGGACTATTCATATGAAGTGGAGCATTGGCAGGACAGGTTGGAGGGAATTGATCCCCGATTACTTGCTAGTTCCGATGGGCGTAGGGCGCTTTGTGAAGCGGACCCTATGCTTTTTGCGTTGATCTACCTCACGGATCACATGAAGAACGACGAGGGACAGATCACTTTTGGTGAGCATCACTTCGAATGGTTCGAACTGGCCAAGCAATGGATGAAACCCTCTCCGGGACTTCGTGAGCACCGCCATGCCTTCCTGGCCCCACGTTCCAGTGGAAAATCTACGTTCTGGTTCCTGATCTTGCCTATGTGGTGGGCCGCGTACGGATATGCGAAATTCGTCGCGGCCTTTGCCGACTCCGGAACCCAGGCGGAAATTCACCTCATGTCGTTCAAGCGTGAGTTGGAGCAGAACGAACTTCTCAGTGAGGACTTCCCGGACCTCTGCCGCGCCGGAAGGCGCCCACGCGGCTCCGCAGAGGCTGACAGCCGTAATCTGCGTATCTGCAAGAACGGTTTCGCCTTCATGGCGAAGGGTGCCGACTCCAGTTCCCTGGGTATGAAGATCGGAAAGTTACGTCCCGATACTTTGCTCTTGGACGACATTGAGCCGGACGAGTCCAACTATTCAGGGTTCCAGGCCGAGAAGCGTCTCATCACTATTCAGGATGCCATTCTTCCCCTGAACGAGCGTGCCCGCGTGGTGCTCTCCGGAACTGTGACTATGCCCGGCAGCATCACGCACCAATTGGTGAAGCACGGTAAAGGCTATGACGACGATGAACTTAAATGGGTGGAGGAGGAAGGTTTTGAAGTTCACCACCAACTTCCGATTCTCGAAAACCATGACGGAACAGAGCGTTCGGTATGGCCTGCCAAATGGCCTATCGAATACCTCAACCTGTACCGGCATACCCGTAACTTCAAAAAGAACTTCGAGAACGATCCCATGGCGATCGATTCCGAATACTGGCAGCCCAAGGATTTTACTTTTTACAATCCGGAGGGTACTCAATTCAATGTGCTCTCCATCGACGGTGCCGTCACCACGAAAGCGACGTCGGACTACACCGGAATCTCGATCGTAGGGTGGCTGCCGCGTGAGAAACAATTGAACGACGGTGAGTTGCCGAATCCCCAGGACGACCTTTATCGCCAGACCACAGGGTTTAGCGGAAGGCGACCTGGTATTTGTGTTGTAAAATATGCAAAGGCCGTCAAATTGAAAGGTGACCCTTTACGTCAATTCGTGTTGAACCTCTTGGATGCTTATCCCGAGGTACGCGCAATCCTTGTTGAAACCAACCAGGGTGGTGACTTGTGGTGGGACACTTTGCACGGTATGCCCATTCCGATTCATGCGATCAACAATCAGGAAAAGAAGGAAAGCCGAGCGGGGCGCCTTCTCAACCTTTATCAATTGATTCCTACACGGGTAGTGCACACACAAACATTGACAGCATTGGAAGAACAGATGGTTGCCTTCCCGAAAGCACCAAATGACGACTTGGTCGACTCGGTGGGTAACGCAGTCCTCAGGTTCTTGAGGCCAGAAGAACGACTTGTAGCGCGTAAGCGCAGCCGACACCCGAGATAGGAGGGGTACCGCAGATGCCAATTAATCAAGATCTACCTTATGCCTACTGTGAATTACGTGACGCCCGCCCGGCATATGAGCGTGCGTGTGCATTCTATGAAGGCGAAGTAGAGGAAATCTATGCCTCTGCAAAAATTACCCGTCTCCTGTTGAAGTTCGGGTTGAACAATTTCGACAACTTCAATTTCGCCCACATTCCTGTGGACGCTGTAGCCAATAAGCTTGCCATCGTCAGTATTTCTGCCGACGACGACCAGGAGGATTCCGAAGCGGATCAGACCCTGGAAGACCTCTGGGAATACAACGAGCTGTCTGAGGAGTCTCGTATCGCCCACCGCAAGGCGGGAATGTTCGGAGACTACTACATGATGGTGTGGCCGGTCATCGGGGACGAGGAAGACTATGTCGCCCGTAAGACCCCCAAGGAATTGGCTGACATGCTCGGTGAGTACGGAGACATTACGGTCAACGTACCGGAACCGATGGACGTTCCTTCAAAGACTATCGTTGCCGTGGACATGACATTTCATGACCCGCTGACAACTCGCGTTTTCTACAGCACCGAGAATCCTTTGAAGAAAGCTTTCGCCATTCGTTCATGGACCGAAGGTGACCGAGACCGACTCATTACCCGTGCGAATCTGTATTACCCAGATCGTATCGAGCGTTACGTGTACGAGGGTAAGCCCCCGAAGTCTCGTTATGCACAGTCCAAGTGGAAGCCTTTCACCCAGGATGGTGAGGGTGAGATCCTGAACAATCCTTTTGGCGAAATCCCGTTCTTCCACTTCCGCAACGATCGTCCTTACGGTCGCCCGGATCACGTCAATGCCTACGGCCCCCAGCTTGCCATTAACAAGCTGATTACGTCCCACTTGGCCACAGTAGATTTCCAGAGCTTCCCCCAGCGTTACGGACTCATGGACCCTACTGCGGATCAGAGTGGTTCTCAGGGTGCTGACTTCAACCCCTTCATGCCGGAGGACGACGACGATCCGGAGTTCGATGACAACGATTCACAGTTGTCGGCCGATCCTGCTGCTTTCTGGGACCTCAAGGGTTACAAGGCCGTTGGTCAATTCGAGCCTGCTAATCCTGATGCCTACCTGAAGCCTTTCGATCGCTATGTCAAGGCCATGTCTCAGGTGACCGATACTCCTATGCACTATTTCGCCAAGGATTCTACCGACCGTCCGCCGTCTGGAGAAATGCTCCGTGTGGCTAATGAGCCGATTGACGCCAAGGCCGAAGAACGTCAGGAGACCTATGGAAACACGTGGCGCAAGGCGCTTGAGTTTGCTATGGGGATGATCGGCGTAACGTCAGATCGTATTAATATCGCTTGGCGTCCCGTAGAGACCGTCACCGACAAGACTGGTTGGGAGACTGTCAACCTACAGCAGATGGCTGGAGTACCTGTTGATACCACGTTGGTATGGGCTGGAAATTCACCGGAGCAAGTCGCCAAGTGGATGGAAGAGGCCAAACAAAACGAACAGGAAGCAGCGCAAGAGGCTCTTGTCCAGCAAGAGAACCAAGCTGCTATTCAATCCAAGTACGCACTCAAGCCGAACATTCTGGGTGTAAGTACTGGTGATTAACCATAATAAATCAGAGGGCAAGTTAACCACAGACAGTGGAAACAGTAAAGGAGATCGGACATGATCAACGCTAAAGTAGACCCTAATGAAATCTCATTACCGCCCGGCACAGTAGTTGGCTACCGTGGCGACGGCCGTCCCATCTATAATATTGCTGGTGGGGCTGTTAATTTCGAAGGCACTGATGATGACGACGATAAGTCGGCCACTGGTGACGACGACGATGATGACGATGATGACGATGACTCGGACGACGAGGATACCTTTGTACCCCCAACGAAAGAGCAGTGGGAAAAGCTAGTCGCCGAAAAGAAGAAGGCTGACAGCGAATCTGCCCAGCGTAAACGTCTTCTCCGCGAGCGTGGATTCAACCCTAAAGATGGATCTCCGCTGAAAACCACTCCTAAACTCTCCACCCTGTCTGATGATGACGATGACGACTCAGACGACACTAATACCAAGACTTCCACAACAAACACTGCCAAGAGGACCGTAGACACTTCTGAGGACGCCAAGGATTTGCAAAAGCGTCTACAGCGTGAAATGGAGCGTAATCTCTTGGATCAGGAAAAGGAAGTCCGCGATGAAGAGCGTACGCGTTCAAGGGCGCTCATGACGGCCATTCCGGAATCCCTCAACACCGAGGGCTGGAATGGAAAGGCACTGCCACGCATCCTGAAGCTTCTAGATTTGGATTCTCTGGAGGTCGATGAAGACGGTGTAGCCGGTCTCGACGACCAGATCACCGACTTGAAAGCTGATTTCCCGGAATTCTTCAAGCGTACGCGTATGAAGGATGCCGCTGAAAAGGTAGCCGATCGTAAGACGGCTGGTGGTGGCGCCAAAAAGACTTCCTCAACCAAGCAGGAAGGCACCTGGGCTGAGAATATCGCCCGCGCTCTGCATGGTGAAGGATAGGGCCTGAGCCCAAGTAATGCCGAGTTAGGCATCAACTAATTCTAATTTGAAAGGATGGGCTATTCCATGGCCTCTTTGCAACCAGCAAACTATCTGGATGACTGGATTCCCCTAGAGTGGGATTCCGAGGTTATCCAGCGCGTGTTAGCCAACTCTGCCGTCGAGGCAGTTGCGCAGCGCCACGTTATGCACACCGCCACTAAGCGTGTTCTACGTTCAAGTGGTCTTGCCGTTACTGATGGAAAGCAGTACAGCACTGACAACTCAGATCTAGACTACATCGTATTGACAGCAAAGCGTTTCATGGCTCGTGTAGCCGTGGACGAGGAAGACCTATCCGACGCGTCAATGATCGTTGACGTTCTTGGTCAGCGTGGATCCGAGTGGGCTATTTCTTACGCCAACATCTTCGACAACGCATGTCTTGCTGTTACTGCGGCACCTGCCACTACTGGTGTTCCGTTCACTTCTCTTTACAAGTCAATTCGTACTTCTAACTCTGCTACTACTTACACAGCAGATGCCAACTACGTAGCTTGGAACGGTACCGCTTCAGCCGCATACGACAAGTTCTCTACTACTCTCCGTCTCGTTGAGGTCGGCCAGTACTGGGACCCTGCACGTTCATTGATTATCGCTCACCCAGGATACCGTGACGCGTTCCGTCGTACTAAGGACGACCAGAATCTACCTATCTTCGTTCAGGGTCTTGCCGGTACTCCGGATACTCTGTTCGGGGTACAGATCTTCTGGTCTCGTGGTGCGAAGACAAGTCCAACAATGACTCAGGCACCTGCGGGTGGAAACTTGCTTATCTTCTGTGGTGATCGTTCACTACTCAAGCTGGGTGTTCGTTCAGGCCCTGAGACACGTGTAGACGTTTCTCGTGCGCATGACGACTTCGACGACACAGCGGTTAAGTTCCGCACACGTCGTGGATTCCAGATCGGTCACGAAAAGGCCTTCGCGGTCCTTGAGAACACCGACCAGACTCAGTAATCCATAATGACTACCCCCTAGCCAGTGTCCGCCCTCATCCTGGCTAGGGGGTTTTCCATTGAAAGGGGAAGCTAATGACTTGGGCTACTACCGCAGATACACTTTCATACACGGGTATCACTGTCAATCAAGATACCCTGGATTCCGCTCAGGCTATGGTCGAACTTTTTGCTGACGTCACCGAAACATCTTCGGATGCTGGACTGATCTCTACAAAGAATCTTCGTTTACTCAGGTTAGCCGTGGCTTATCAGGCTGCTTGGATGACTAATCAACCTGATTTGTTTACACGTTCTGATGTGGGCCTGATGACTCAGGACGGGGTTTCTTTTACATCGCCACACGCCAACTCAGCTATTATAGCTCCCATGGCTAAGCGCGCTATCGATCGTCTGTCCTGGCGTCGTAACCGTAATCAGCGTATTCGTCCGATGCGACCTAACAACATTACAACGGGTTCTCTGGAGGGCGATTATGTGGTGACAGACCCTTGGTCCAACCCCACCAACGATGACGCATCTCTAGAGGACAATATTCCGGGTTGGGAGGCGTACTAATGATTGCACGCGCTACAACCACTGTCTCTATTTACCGAGGAACAACCACAGATGATTGGGGAGACCCCACGGATACGAATACTCTGGTGGGTTCTGGCATTGTGGCTTCTCTTTTAGAGCAGAGTCAATATTTCCGAGCCGAGGTTACTACCCAGCCCAGGAATTTTCGCTATGCGCGTCTACGCCTGGACTCCAGTGTTGATATTCAGGACAATGATCGTATCTATGATGAGCGCTCTGGCTGGACCTGGACCATTCGAAATCTCTCTAGGTACCAGAACCCGGTGAGACAGCAGGATACCCGCGCTGACTTGCAGCGTACGGTGACGGGTTAATGATCTATAATATGAATGTCGTGCGGATTATACCACTTGTAAAAAGCGGTCGCTGACACCCTGGCCTCGTAAAGAGAAGGAACCGTTAGGTGTGCCCTCTTCGGGATGCCCTGACGGTTCTTTTGTTTTAGGAGGTGTTTCATGGCACGAGTAGTAATGGATAAGGACTGGAAAGCCAAACTAGAGCCCTACGTGGAAAAATTCATGATGGGTTTGGCCCGCGATGTACTCCTTGATATGCATGAACACTGTCCTGTACACACTGGATATCTCCAGTCTGATTTGGCCGCTGAGGTCAGCGGTTATTACGCAAGGATCGGTGCACGAACCGCAGACTACGCGATTTACGTTGAGGAAGGTGCGGGACCTCACCCTATCTATCCGAACTCCAAGGGTGCTCTATGGTGGGACGGCCTTGCACACCCTGTCAACATGGTAAATCACCCCGGTTCACCAGCTACACACTTCATGCGTAATGCACTGTATAAGCAACGAGGTGACATTTAATGCCTATCACGTATGCCAACTCAGAATTGGTCGCGCGCGCATGGCTGTTACAACAGCCTGGAATTCCCGCAAACAAAGTGGGAACCACACTACCCCAAGATTTAAATGTATGGGCCGATACAGGATATGTTCAGATCATCGTGACAGGCGGAAGCCCGCAAAAATATCTGGGATATCGCAGGCCTGTTATTACGGCCCACTGCTGGGCTGTCAGTCCCGAGAAGCAGAACCCCCCATGGGGCAAGGCTGCGGATCTCGCAGAGGCCATTGAGCGAGCTTGTTTCGCCGAGAATGGCCATGAAAATCTCTCCCTCGGAGTTTCAGGGGCCCCGTTGGTACGTGTCACACAGGCATGGACTATCGGAGAACCTCGCAGGATTCCTTGGGGATTCCCTTCCGGTCAAGGTTCATTCATTGATCCGGGAGAAGCGGCACACTTCATAGTCGACTTTCAAATAGCCTGGGCGGAGTTATAGAAATGTATTGCTTGATTGGCCGAACAACAAACGAACCTTTGTCTTATAAAGGTCGAGTCATTGTTCATGATGACAAAGCGGAAATGGAATACCTGTTTCCTAACAATCGAGTGGTTAAGTTACCCACCCTTTACGGTGAGGATTTAACGATGGCCCTCAAGTTCCATCCGGATATGGATACCGTTAAATTCCCACTCGCGGAACACATGTATCAATTCCGCAAATAACCTTTGAAAGAGGTGAAACACCATGACTGTAACCGTTGGCAACCTTGTACAGGGACCCGCAACAGTATTCATTGGTGCATTTCAGGCTGCCGAGCCTGCATCTGCATCAGCTACACCCGCATCAGCGGCTTGGACTGACTTAGGTGGTACTACTGATGGTGCTACCATCAGTATCAACCAGACCTACAAGGAACTGGAAGTCGACCAGGTTATCGATATTCCCGGTCGTCGTCTGACTCTGCGTGACATGACTGTCAAGACAAACCTTGCAGAACCTACGTTGACTAACCTCACGTACGCTCTGAACGATGGTACCTACGCAACAGGTGCTACCGACAGTTCATTCACACCAGCCTTCACCGACTCCGCTACACAGCCTACCTACCGTGCTCTTCTTCTTTGGGGTTGGGCTCCAGGTTCAGGTGTGGCTAACCAGAGTAAGCGCCGTACTGTAATTCTACGTCGTGTTCTGTCTTCAGACAACGTGGAGTTTGCATACAAGAAGGACGACCAGACTGTATTCTCAGTCACTTGGTCTGTGCACTACGTATCAAACGCAGTAGCGCCGTTCTTCATTATGGATGGAAACTAATCCTGATTGATAGATGCCCCACCTTCGGGTGGGGCATTATCTGTATTCCCACAGAAACTATCTGATATACTTATACCAATTGTTTGCACTACTACTTTTATGAGGGTGATATTTATGTCTGACGAAGCTGTTGAGAACTCAGGTCCCATTGTTGTCAAGTCTTCTGGTGTAAAGAGGGACCGCGTGGTTCTCTTTACCATCGACGATCAGGACTTCACAGTCCCTGCCAAGCCTGGTATGCGTGTAGCAATGAAGTTCCTAAATCAGATGAAGAAATCCGACAATGAAATGTACGGTGTTCTTCAGCTATTAGAGGATATGTTGGGCGAAGAGCAATACAACACATTCTTAGACTATGACGAGTTGTCTGACGATCTTATCGGTCAGGTAGCCGAGCAATGTATTGCTCTCGCCTTGGGGAATGCTAAGGAGACAACGGGAAAATAATGAAAAGGGCCTACGAGGTCTTTTGGATTACCAGTTATCTAGACGATGTAAGGGCGGATTTTTTCGCCATCTACCACATTATGGACTGGGAAGACCTTGACGGCCCTCTTTTCTTCGCCTTAGCCGAACGATTACCCCTTTATGCGGGTGCTCTGCAAGCCCGAATCAAGCTAGAAAGTGACGACACGTCGCAAAACACTTCAGGAAGTTCAGATTATCGGCCAGGGCAGACGATGAGCATGGCGGAGGCTCTTTCCGGAGATGCCCAACTGATGGCTATGAACAGTGAATCCCTGCGTTCGGGTGGGGGAAGCCTTTTTGAATTCCAAACAGGCTAGTTTTTACTATGTAGGGAGGTGACACATGCCAAGAGGCTTCCATATCGCGTCCGCGTGGGTTGATATTAACGCTGATGCCAA
>Ga0307517_10012001_pt1 | contig 11954 bp, 9 predicted proteins | sample 23_EM_MG_FD_194515 | JGI IMG/M metagenome (GOLD analysis project Ga0307517, IMG submission 194515) | Populus trichocarpa ectomycorrhiza microbial communities from riparian zone in the Pacific Northwest, United States - 23_EM | ecosystem: Host-associated > Plants > Roots > Unclassified | place... | reverse complement strand
TCTAAATTTGGGGCTACCGCCTCGGGATGTGGAATGGATAGAGTCGTGGAATTATTTCAGAAATTAGGAGATATACCCTTGACCGGACTTTATTGTAGGGTGATCTTAGCCTCAATAATTACACTGCATATTTGGACATCCACTCGTTGTGCCAATTGTGCGATCTGCTTGTTCAAAACTGAGTACATTGATTTCCCACATGGCACTTGATCATGATGATTTGTCTGATTTTTTGTCTATCCTTTGTCGGATGAAAGTAAAAAATTTTGGCCATCACATTTTGTTTGCACCGTGTACTATGGACCTCGTCGCCTGCAATTCAGAGTTATATGGCCCCAATGGCAGTGTTATTTAGCCAACAAGTGTGGTAACAGACCTTCGATGGCTCAACGTTCAGGGCCGCAAATCCGTACCAAAAGTGTATATTCCTGTTCAGAAAAACCTTGTCTCAGTGTTAACCTCTCTATCTCCTTAAGCCTTGTCCACCCAGCGTTTCTTCAATAAACACTCATCATTGTCGAGGTCCAATCATCACCACGCGGACCCCTTTGCCGACGAGAGGTAACAAAAAATATAGAACGCCATGAGCAACTCCGCTTCAAGGGATGAAACGGAATCCTTCCAGCTTGGAAGGTCTCGATCAACGCTACTTAACCACTTCCTGCGACTGCAGGAGTCATATGGTCAGTCGAGGACTCGGAGCCTTTTTGTACACCTCCGTGACCGGGCGCTGAGGCGAGCTCACGGTTTTATGGTGTGGCTGGTTTCGAAGTTTGGATGCTCGAACCCAGACCAGAATTTATCCCCACTCTCCATAACTACCTCTAGGCTCTGGCAACCCTCCAGGCTCTCAGCAGCAAACACGTATCTATGTAAGTATTGGAAGTATGTATTGAGCTGTGTAGGTCCACATCTCGCGTTGAACTGGTCAACTTCCGCCCAAGCGACAAGGTTTTATTCGCTGACATCCATCACTCAGTCACTTTATTCAGATAGAAGCGGTCCAGGAAGTGCAATAACCCGGAATGATCAGGATTACGAATGCGACGATTCCAACATACGCGGAATGGCGGCTTACATCCTTCGTTGTTCCCAAACATCGGGATAAGGTCCATGGCATCTGCGCTCTCGACAGAAACGACCAGTGGGATTTGTTCCTAAAAAACGGAATTAGGGAACTCTTGGAGTGGAACAGTACAACCTATAACTCACCTCTTTCACTCTGCTCTACGCCGTCTCGTCTTGAACGAATAAGACGGACGGACGGGCAGATATCTGGATACTGATAGGAAGCATAAAGCTAACAGAAACATAGAGAACCGTCTTTGAACCTCAACACCCTTGGTCAGTACATGGCATGTACCAACGCTAAATGCAGTCGCGATTCCCTAGAGGAATCTGCCACCTGATGACGCATTTATCGTAGCTGTGACGCCCGATCGATAAGCGAGTCTGTGGTACTAGAAACATAATTAATGATCAACGATTAACGGGGGGGAATATCGGAGATGCTCACAGGGTATTCCTCCGTTCAAAGAGAAGCCCATCGGCTGCTCTTATATTTACAAGTCCCCTTTTACCACCTTTCACAAGTGTCGAAGGTAGATTCCCGCCAATGAGTAGGTCTAGTACATTCCCATCGTAATGGTTCAAGTCTGATTTCAACCAAGCCGAGCAGGGATTCACAGGTCGCCAAATCAGGTCCGATCAATCCACCTTGGAGCTCAAGTACCACTTCGTCGTCGCTTCCGAATGCCAAAATACGAGGGTCGACAGGTCGCCGAACACACGCAATCCTTCCCTCCTCTATCGCCATTACTCTCCCTTGGTGCTTCCCAGTGTCGTCGAACGCTCATCGTACTCGCTCAGTTCATTCAAGCCAACAAGATTCTTCACATTCAAAAACCTAACCCTCCCCCTATGCCGGCCAATCTTCCCTCCTGTCAGTGGCGATAGACCGTCCCAATAAACGGCATCATTCTTCTCTCTATCCAAATTGCGGTGCCGCAACAGGCGTGAGGGGATGGGAGCCCTAGTCGACACTATCTGGATGTAAACGATAAATAAAAATGTCTTCCAAGGTCAAAAGTGAGTCAACAGCCGCATATCCTTCCGCAATCGTCCCAACTCTATCTCCCAATCCAGCGGCGCGTGGTGGAACGGATATCACGGAAGCAAGAGCCATCGCAGGGTTCAAGCCGTAATAATGGGCTTGTTGCGCCTCGAAGAGCGGGTACCTTGAGTCCACAGCTGGGTAGTCTGACTAAGTGGGCGTTAGAGCGATATTCTGTCAAGTGCCCGAAATTACTTGCAACAAAGAGTAATAGAAAGCGCTCCGCCCTGTCGTGGTAATTCAGTAAATGGTAAGTCAATCAGGTTTGCTACCTTGCCTAGGTTTTCCTCAAGAGGTCGGGAACAAGATACGTTTCTCCTGCAGTGGAATGAGGAGACCGGGAACTTGAACTCGTGCTAGAGGCGAACAATGGTGTCCAAGTCGACAGCCTAACAAGCCATCAGGAAAACCTTGTAAATCCAAGGAATATGTTACGTACTTCGTAGCAATGAACCGAGAGCGATGGGAAATAAAATGAGGAAGATATATGTTATTGCGCGAATAAACCCACCTTTATGCGCCCTCGCAAAACATCCGCCAAGGATTCCCATTATAGCTCTTCAGGCAACTCTGCACCGTCTGCTTCCAACGCAGCCCATTCTCCAGCTACAGCCTTTGCACAAAACGCGTCTTGTGCATCCCGAATCTTCTTTGCCTTGTCATATGCGTGCCGGAAATTCCCCTGGCCATCCATTCGAGTATGGGCATGAACCCTGTCTGGGTATTCGCCGCAAGCGTGTCTGGAGAACAAAAGGTTAAATGGATGAAAGGAAAGTTGAAAACGACGCGGTGAACTTGCACTTCATATGTCTCCAGCATATAATCAGCTCTATTTATTGAGTAGGTAAAGTTGAGAGGTTATTCGATAACCTTGGACGTTGCTGACTTTCGGTTGTGGACCGAAGTTGGATGACGATAGCTTGACCACCTGTACAAGCCTTATAGTGTTTACATATAAACAGGTGAGAATAACAGGATGCGTACCTATATTATTCGCGCTGCCAGGAAGAATCTGAGCAGTCGTTAGGCCTCTTGCCATAGCAAGCTCATACGAAGCGTCATGTGTGTTCATCCCGTCGATGGTTCGAAGCCAGAGTAGGATGGGATTCTTGAGCGAGTTCCCATCGGATGCGCTTGGGAAAAAAAAATTGGAACCATTTTTCGCATCGAAGGAAAGACATACTGTTCAGGGGAGGGGACGAATACACCCCAATATGTGACTGCAAATACACAAGTCCTGGTGTAATCCACTTCCCGGCTACATTCAGCACCTTCACGTCGCCCCCACCCCTCGCTTTTGCAATGGCCAACAGGTTAGGGGGGAATTTTAGGGGGGAACTGCTTTGAAAACAAAGGCAGTGATTTCGATAGACTGAAACCTGTAAGTTATGTGTTGCACTTGTATTGAATGGACGGACTTACGTGTGGTTTTTCCGAGTTCTCGAAGTTGTGTTACAGCCAGGGCAACCGGACGTTGTGGCGGCTAAGGTATTTGGGCCTTCGAGTACTTCAGGAGATACTGCAAGAACAGGATAAGGACAAAAAATGGCGTAGGTTTCCCCCAGCCAGTTGACGCGATGAGAATTGTCGGGATTCCTGCAAGAGCGAGACCAACAATTGAGTTGAGCTGGCCGAGGCAAGGCCGAGGTCCGGTTCTCCATTCTGGTATGCGCTCTTTGATGATGTCATGAATAACTGTACGACCCTCGAGCGAGGTCCATGAGAGTTGCGTGGGCGCTGCCGCCATAAGCTTGCGAGACTCGAGTAAAACTTACAAAATAACTTCCCGAGTACGCGCTCTATACACGTGATGTAGTACGGCTAAAGCCGATTGGGGTTACAAGGCCCGTAACACCGAATGAACCGGGCTCCAACCAAGGCGGACCACAGTGTCCTCCCTCGTACATCCTCGTTCAATGATATCTCCTGGAAAACGCAATTGCCTTGATGCTTCTTTTTTTCCCTGCCCGTATTTCCACCCTTTTTTTCTTGGATGGTTTTATCGGCCCATTAGAGGAGCCGTTCTTTCTTTCTTGTCCAGGTGCGTAACTTGTGCTTTAGGACTGGAAATGGTGCTATATACCCTTTTCTTAGACCCTACACAGGCGTCGAAGCAAGGGTTGCCCTTTTGGTTTCCGTGTTTCCAGAGCCGTCGCGCCACACAGGTGAATATAAGGGAGGTACGCCAAATCGACAGTCAAGAGCAGCCCCTGGCGGCGTGGTCTCTTTGGTGCCAACAACGGGTGCAACAAGAAGCCCCATCCAACGACGGCTAGTAAACACGACGAATCCGAGATTCCCAGCACCACCATACTGCCTACAACACCCGGCTTATCCTTCCCCAGCTCCTCGTTCGAACCACTTTCCCAGGAATACGAACTCGAATTCCAACTCTCCTCCTCAGAACGTCCTCGAATCCTTCGTTACCACGTAGAAATTCCCCTTCTCCTGTCGGTTAGCGCCCAGTCGGTTCGATATCGGGGCATGGTCGAGGTCTCCAACCACACTACTACACCCCTCCTCGTCGCATCCTAAACCACCGCCGCGGCTCTCTTCTGAAGAGTTGAAAATGGGAGATACGACGACTTATCAAGGATCCCTCTGCAAAACCTTCGTCATTAAACACCGTTGCTGACCCAACCACAACCACAACACCTGCTTAACCTCCATCTCCAAAGCACATCAACGCAGTCGCCGGGCCATCGAAACATGTCGTCGTCAACAGCCATTGACTAACCATTCATTTTATATTTCAAGGGAGACATGGAATCTAACGGTAAATTCGTCGCCAAAAATCGCCAACGCGTCAACTACCAAAGCGGAGTCAGTATCCTAGCCTCTACCCTCACAAATTCAGATTCGAGCTCGAGTTCACTGCCCCCCCGCTATGGGATAAGTATCTTCCGAGTCATTGTTTTGAATCCGGTTTCGTCCAGACTTTGCGGTGCATCTGGTTCCTCCTTCCACCACCCCGCTGCTATTCCCGAAGTGCAAGCTTGCTGGAGGGGTTGTTCCCAGCTTGGATCTCAACGCGGAGGTCTTCTACAAGCGCGACAGTTAGGACTGCCCAGGAAAGGCAAGCGAAAAACAAAAGAACTAAAGGTACAGCCACAAGTTTATTCGGCAACCGATTCACCGCCCACTAACTCTACCTTGCGAACCCCCCCCCCCCCCAGCCTAATGCTCTCCACCGCACCGCTTTCCCCTTCCGCAACATGGGCAGGAGCGCCCCCGCTCAAACACTTTCCTCTCTGATCCTTCAAAAAGCACCTCCGGTCATCCTATCCAAACACACCTCAAGGACACCAGCGAAATCCAACGAGGCCAATATTTAGCATCGGATTTCCGTGGCTTCTGGGGTCGTATGCCGTGAGTCGAGTTCTGAGCTATGTCCGAGAGGTCACCTCAACCACTCTTCACATCCTAGAATGTGTTACGATGCCCCCTCGGAAACGGGCACGCCGTCGAAGGGCAAGTGACTGGATAAGAAGTGCGCCTGTCTCTTGGCACCCTTGTCATCCGCTTTCCCTCATCTCTTTCGTTTGTAGACTATTGGGGGAATCCAGATCGACGTATTTCCGCCTTATGATATCAATGTCGCATTCAACACTAAGATTGTTCTCTCGATTTGTTCAAAACACCATTTCAACTGGGACTCGACGTCAATTCCAGAGAAGTTGTACATGTAAGTTATATCTTTGTCGGTGCATTGTCCGAACTGCCACTGAGTCACCATTTTCAGGGGCAAAGGTGGTATGACAGATCCCCAATTTGAGTTTACGATGACAAGCGTATGATTTTTACCCCTCACGGTTGGGCCTCTCCTCTTTCTCAGTCTCGCCTCAGTACACGACCATCCTTTCCCGATTTGTGTCTTGTTTCGATTACTGTCCAGGTTACCTGCCGTTGATTATCGGTGGAAAATAACTCGAGGGGAGAAGAACGCTCGTGGGTTCCTTCTTTCCAAAGCGAAATGTCCAATTATCCTGACGGTTGTAATACCCAAAACGAAAGCACACCCCATAATTCGTCTAACGTGTAGAGGCAGGGGTCCTGGCCGCTCGTTGCTTGTGGCAAGATCTCCAAGATCAAGTGCGTCGACAGTAACTCTTACCGCGACCATTTATCTGTGGTCGCTTATGATCATGGTAAGGGACAGCGACTACACATGAGCGTGATAAATTCGGTGTGTTCTGCGTCTATCACCGGCTTACGCAGCGCGCCGTCTCCGGTAACTCTCAAAATGTATCTTGAAAACAAGCTTCCTGGGTTTAGATTGTGCGACGAGCACATCCCCACGGTGAGTAACACGTCGACGGCTACTCCGCTGTCGAAAATTCTCTCGGTCTTTAAGCAAACTGGTGAAAATGATGGCAGTACGAGCCGCGCTCGTGAAGCTGAGTCACTGGGCCGCTCGTATTGTACGCATGAGATGGCTACACAACGCTGCAGACCGTGCGGCCATGCATTTTGCGATGGTTTCTCGGACACCAAGGCGCGCCTGTTATGTCAAATGCCAATTCAGACCTGGAACCGTATCACGGCGAGAATGCGGTTACCTGGGAAAGGGGAGGCGGACGGTCTCGAAGCGTTGTCGTTGAATGAGGATTGTGAAGTTGCGTCGTGCTGCGCGAAAAATAGTGATACTCTAATTCTCTCCAGACCCATGTTTTCTCTTTTTTTCATACTCTTATGGACATGCCTCGAAACTCTGCCAAACTAGCTAATCCGTACATTGAATTCGAATATTGTTATTATATTGTGATGTTCCATCCGATTATTGATGGAGTCATACTTAGCTACTGTGTAACCAGTGCTTCTAGACTCCCCTGTGTCATACTTGACAATTGTAATAGGAAGCGAGGCGATTGAAGACCGAACTGTGAATCGAGGCCCGGGAGCGAGTAAGGGTGGCGAATAGTTTCTCAGAACCCATGTCAGAGAGTAGAATAGCGCCTAGCCAAATCACATAAAGGCGCTACAGTATCTGCAAGAAAAAACAACACTCTGAAGTCAACTCCGAGTCTAAGCCAACTGCTTCATATCAAAATGCGATTCTTCATGATCACCTCAGTTCTCGCTAGTGTGGCAGTTGCTCTCGCCATGCCCGCCGGAGGTGGCGACGCCGGCACCCTCTGCCATTCGGCCACTTTCTCCAACCCCAGGTGCTGTAAAACTGACCTCGCCGGCGTTGCTACCTCGGACTGCGTCGCTCGTAAGTTTTTCGCTTCGACTTTGAATCGAGAGAGGTCGCTTATGCACTTTACTTTACTTACAGCCTCTCCCGTTCCGAGCACCATCGCCAAGTTTAAGTCGACTTGTGCCGCCGATGGCAAAGCCGCCAAGTGCTGCATCCTTCCATTGGTGCGTAAATTTTATTTGATACTGGTTGACGCTCTATTGAAACGTGATGGGACATGAATAGGCTGACCAGGGTATCCTTTGCCAAAATCCCAGCTAAATTTGGAGCCACCGACTGGGGGTTTGGCGTCATGGGATTATTTGAAAAAGTGACAGAAAATTGGAGACAAAACATTGACTGGACTTGGTAAATATTGTAACGTGATCGTAGCGTTAATAATTAAACTGGATATTCCGAGAAAGAAATCGCTAGAGCGAGACACCCTTCCAATCGATTGATATTTCAACAACTGTACGATCTGCTTCTCAAAGCCTACTCATACTAAATCACCAGATGGGAATTGATCATGACGATTTCTCTGAGTTTTTGTCTACGCTTGTCGGCCAAAAATAAAAATTCTGGCCCTCACCATTTGTTTATATGTACATATGGTATACTGCCGTGTCGCCAACAATTCAGAGTAATATGGCCCGAATGGCAGAATTGCTTGTTATTTAGCCAACAAGTTCGGCGTCAAATTTTTGATGGCTCAACCAAGACCGCTTAATAACATGCGAACAAGGTCGCAAATCCGTACAAAAAGTGCATATTCCTGCTCAGAACGACTTTGGCTCCGTGTTATATCCTCCCCGTCTCCTTAAGTCTCGTCCACCCCTGGTTTCTTCAATAAACACTCATCATTGTCGAGGTCCAATCATCACCATGCGGACCCCTTTGCCGACGAGAGGTAACAAAAAAAATATAGAACGCCACGAGTAACTTCGCTTCAAGGGGTGAAACGGAATCTTTCCGGTTTGTGAGGTCTCGATCAACCCTACTTACGTACTTCCTGCAACTGCGAGAGTTATATGGTCAGTTGATGGCTCGGAGCCTTTTTTGTACACCACCGGGACTCGGCGCTGAGCCGGGCTCACGGTTTTGTGCTGGTTCGCTCATGAGAAGTTTGGATGCTCGAACGCAGACCCGAATTTATCCCAATCTCCATAATTACCCCTGGGCGTTGGCAACCCTCCAGGCTCTCAGCAGCAAGCGCGTATATTATGTAAGTATTGGAGGTATGATTGAGCTATGTAGGTCCACATCTCGCGTTGAACTGGTCAATTTCCGCCCCAAGCGACAAGGTTTTATTCGCTGATATCCATCGCTCAGTCGATTTACTCAGATAGAAGCGGTCCAGGAAGTCCAATGATAACCCGGAATGATCAGGATTACGAATGCGACGATTCCATCATACACGGAATAGTGGCTTACATCCTTCGTTGTTCCCAAACATCGGGATAAGGTCTACTAGTAGGCGATGTCAACATAACACTTACACCCGCCAGAGTGCTATCCTTAGCGATTAGATGGGCCTCGCTGGCTCCGGAGAACGTAAGCTTCAAGAGCTTTCCTGTCGTGTCTTCATATTCATATTTTGGAACAAGTAGCGTCGCCTCGGCATCTGCGCTCTCGACAAAGACGACCAGTGGGATTTCTCCCTTAAAAAAAGCGGAATTAGAGAACTCTAAAGGTGGAAAAAGTACAATTTATAGCTCACCTCTTGCACTCTGCTCCACGCCGTCTCATCTTGGGCGATTAAGACCGACGGAAAGGCAGATATCTGGGCACTGACACTGACAGAAAGCGTGAAGCTAACAGAAACACGGAGAGCTGTCTCGCTTTGAACCACGGCGCCCTTGGTGAGTGCATGGGATGTACCAACGCTAAAATGCAGTCGCGATTCCCTGGAGGAATCCGCCACCTGATGACGCTGTTACTGCAGCTGTGACGCCCAATCGATAAGCGAGTCTGTGGTACCAGCAACATAATTCATGATCAACGATGAACGGGGTGTATATCGGAGACGCTCACAGGATATTCCTGACTTTAAAGAGAAGCCCATTGACTACTCTTACAAGTCCCCTTTCGCCACCTTTCGCGAGTATCGAATGTAGATTCCCGCCAATGAGTGGGTCAATACATTCCCATTATTCGTCGATGGTTCAAGTCTGACTTCAACGAAGATCCATAGGTCATCAAACCAGGTCCGATCGATCCATCTTGAAGCTCAAGTAAATACCACTTCGCCGTTGCTTCCGAATGCCAACGTACAAGGATTGACAGGGCGCCGAACACACGCAATCCTTCCCTCCTCTATCGCCACTACTCTCCCTTGGTTCTTCCCAGTGTCTCCGAACGCTGTTCCGACCCCATCGTACTCGCTCAGATCATTCAAGCCAACAAGATTCTTCACGTTCAAAAACCTAACCCCCGATGCCCGCCAATCTTCCGTCCTACCAGTGGCGGTAGACCGTTCCAATGAACGGCGTCATTCTTCTCTCTATCCCAATTGCGGTCTCGCAAGAAGCATGAGGGAATGAGAGCCCCAGACGACACTATCTGGATGTAAGCGATAAATAAAAACGTCTTCCAAGGTCGAAAGTAAGTCAACAGCGTCATATACTTTCGCAATTGTCCCAACTCTATCTCCCAATCCAGCGGCGCGTGGTGGAACGGAAGCAAGAGCCATCGCAGGGTTCAAGACGTAATAATGTGCTTGTTGCGCCTCGAAGTGCAAGTACTTTGCGTTCACAGCTGGGTGGTCTGACTAAGTGGGCGTTAGAGCAATATTCTGTCAAGTGCCTGAAATTACTTGCGACAAAGAGTAATAGAAAGCGCTCCGCCCTGTCGTAATGATTCAGCAAATGGTAGGTCAAGCAGGTTTACTACCTTACCAGGTTTTTCCTCAGGAGGTCGGGAACGAGATACGCTTCTCCTGCATGGTGAAATGAGGCGATCGAGAACTTGAATGCGTTCAAAAGGCGAACAATGCCGTCCGAGTCGACAGCCTAACAAGCCATCAGGAAAACCTGGTAAACACGAGGAAATTGTTACTTACTTCGTAGCAATGAATCGAGAGCTACGGGGGAAAAAAATGAGGGAGATGAATGTTACTGAGCGAGCAATTGAACAAACCCACCTTGACGCGCCCTCGCAAAACATCCACCAAGCATTCCCATTGCAGCTCTTCAGGGGACTCTACACCTTCTATTTCCAGCGTAGCCCATACGCCAGCCACAACCTTTGCACAAAACGAGTCTTGTGCATCTCGAATCTTCCTCCCCTTGTCATACGCGTGCGGAAATTCCACTGGCCATCCATTCGAGTCTGGCCATAAACCCTGTCTGGGTTCTCACCGCAAGCATGTCTAGAGAACAGAGGGTTAAATGCATGAAAGGAACATGAAAACAACGCGGTGCACTTGCACTTCATATGTCTCCATAGTATATGATCAGTTTTATTTATTGAACGGGTCAAGGTGGGGGGGGGTTCGATGACCTTGGACATTGCTGATTTCGGCTGTGGGTCGAAGTTGGATCACGAAAGCTTGACCACCTGCACAAGCCTTATAGTGTTTACATATAAACAGGTGAGAATAAGTGATGCGTACCTATATTATTCGTGCCGCCAGGAAGGATCTGAGCAGTCGTGACGCCTCCTGCCATGGAAAGCCCATACGAAGTCTCGTGTGTTCAGCTGTTCGATCCTTCGAAGCCAGGGTAGGATGGTATCCTTGAGCGAATTCCCTTCGGGTGTACCTGGGAAAAAAGGATTGGTACCATTTTGCGCATCGAAGTAAAACCATACCGTTGAGGGCAGGCGACGAATACACCCCAATATACCAGTGCTTAACGCAACTAACGCGCCACTCATTTAGCCACCTGGAACTCCACAAAAACGGTCGAAATCATGTTGAAAGGCGGGGTGGAGCTGCGGGAGGGAATGGGGACAGTCAGTGAGAGGGGGCGGTGGTGAGGGCTACACTTGTTAGGGGTTGGCCTCGTGAACGAAACCATATGAGGGAACAGGTGCAACTAAGACAGTGGTGGGGACCAGGCTGGCTGATGTTGAAAATCTGCCAGTGACTGGGCGCCCAGGAAGGTTTGGACATGGCGAGGACGGCGGTGGGAATCTCGCGTCCCCGTGTATGGTGCTATAGGGCGAGCGAGCTCAAGGGATTTCGATGGTGGGAACAACCAAAAGAACAACCCTATCGTGCTCGCAAGGACAGCAGTGGGGATATCATGTCCCCGCGTGGGTGTGATAGTGCGAGACTCGAGGGAGCTCGTGGTGGGGGCTTCGATGATGGTGAGACAGGATGCATTTGGCTTCAGGTCTATTGGCATGCATTAGCCGCGATGGGTTCACGCCAACAGCGCTTGCACTGGGCTTTGGCAAGAGCAACGATGTGAAGGAGAGAGGAACAAATATTACGTTAGGAATTTATGTAACATGGTAGGCTCGTGACCAGTCCGCTTTCGATACCATCACTGATGTTGTGCGAAAGCGGCTGGAACTTCTGGGCAGTCACACTCAGTAAAAACGGAATGTTTGCATTAGTCAGACAACAGTCATGCACAGTCGTACAAAATCATGCTGTAGTCGCACCTGCGGGAATCTAGACTTTTAATGACTTATTTTTCGACTTTGATGACTGTG
>Ga0307517_10012000_pt1 | contig 11954 bp, 15 predicted proteins | sample 23_EM_MG_FD_194515 | JGI IMG/M metagenome (GOLD analysis project Ga0307517, IMG submission 194515) | Populus trichocarpa ectomycorrhiza microbial communities from riparian zone in the Pacific Northwest, United States - 23_EM | ecosystem: Host-associated > Plants > Roots > Unclassified | place... | reverse complement strand
TATCCTGCTCTACCATAAATACCCCCTGCACACCCCGCCCTCGCATCCGGCACCCTCGGCATGTGTACCAACCTACCCGCCCATCCCAAGGACCCTATTTGTGATCCCAAACAGCCCCAGCAACCCCGGCAGGATCCTTTTTTTTGGGTGGTGGGGAATACCCGGTGTGGATTTATGATATGGTTCACACAAGTCCCGGGTATTGATATAGAAATGTAGCGTCTAAGGCTGACTTGCTTCATTATTATCCCCAATTATTTTGCTAGCACCTATTAATCTACATAAGCAATCGGTCAACTCTAGCAAGCTTGTAAAGGTAGAGTAGTATGCATCTGCATCACTATTCAAATGTCATTCTCAATTGACACTGGACAGGCAGCGACTTTGGCGGGTAGCAAAAAGCCCCGCATCATTATCACTATCGAGAAGCTCATATGGAATACGATTTTTGCGGTGGCGCAAGGGAATGTAGATCTTCTAAAGGCCATGGAACACCTAGCAGAGTCTTTTCCCTGGCTAGAGTTGGAGACTGAAAACCAGATCAATTAGGTTCGACACTGGTTTGATGGCGTTCCTGATTGCGAAGTGGCAGCTGTGGCAGCCATGGGCATATCGGGGAAAGGCTGTTCTATTTTTCCGCGAGAAGACAGCGGTCCTGCTGGGATATCGGTGGGGGATGCGGAAGTCGAGGGGCAAGACAAAGTTGATGATGTTGAAGGTTTGATGGATGATGATTACCACGGGATGGATATTGATTTGTTGGGTGCAATATCACCACCTACGGATGGTTTGAGAGTCATTGAGCCAAACCATCAACCCACAGTATCACGGTGGAGTCATGATCACACGTCACCATTATTCATGCCAGAATGTACACCCGAAGCGCTGCCACATCAACCTTTGTTCCTCCATGATTCTGAAGATGAACAGGATCCGATACACCTCGTGCGACAAGCTCCTTTCTCGAAAGACCTAATTTGTAAGGACTATCATGTTTACGACAATCATTATGAATGCCACATAATTACATCTGTTATTTGGGTAAGTAGGGGTTCATGGAGATGATAGAATGGTCGAAGTTAACCTAGTTTTTCAGAGTCCAATGATAGAGCACCTTGAAAAAATTGCAACAGAAGGCTCAACGCCCAGAGATGGACTGTACTTTCTGGATGCAGATAACTATGAGGTGAAAGAGCCTGCTGAAATTCAACTACTCATGCAAAGGAGGCCCTTAGTCATCACAGGATGGGTGACCAACAAGCTGTTTGACGACGTCAGTTTGGGACATATAATGCCATTGGCGATTCCAATAGAGGTGTCAGGTAGGTATCAGAGCCATGCACCACTTGTCCACTCATTAAAGACCCACTAGATGGGAACCAGATATACCCAATTGCTCTGCGCAAACTCGTGGGGAATTGCAAAAGTGAGAAACCATGAAGAGGAGCTTGGATCTCCAAAAGGATTGGTGTGTTGAGCATGGATGTGAACATACCCCCTTATTCCAGCGACAGAGTTGCCTGGGCTGAAACTATCGGAATGCCTGGGTGTGCTAATGATGTTTTGTTCCCTGCGTCGCTTATGAAGTACTCATTGGTCATGGGTTCGGGATGGTTTATAAACTGGCAACCAGCTGGACCTGCCGGTCTCAGTGTTTGCATCGAGGTGACTGTTGGATCCCAGTGGATTTTTATGTGTCAGCCATGCAAGGCAACCCATGGTGGGAGATTCGAGGCTGATGAAAAGACAGGTAGCGGAGGTGCGAAGAAAACCCTGTCCAATGTTTTACTAGTAGCGGGATCAAGCATGTGAGCGATGCAGCATACTACTTCTTGCACCACATAGCTGAGTATTTCTTGCAGCATTATCGCACCAAACACTCAATATGCAGTCTACTCCCCGGAAGACAGCATTATCGTCAGAACACATTTCTTGGCAACATCCACTCTGGAGGAAACAGTGATGGCTTACATTTTCCATTGCATGACAATAAAATTGGAGGAGGACGCTGGTCAGCAACTGGTGACAATCCTATTGAGGCGAATGACTACATTTTATTATCATGCACTTGTGCACAAGGATCTTTCACTGTCAAAAATGGGTAAGTGATGTTTCGACGCTCCTGAAATCCATTCCTCATGTAGTTACAGGAAAGGCACATGCTCTGACCCTATCATCTGATGGGAAAGTCGAGTTAAGCACAATTCTGGGCTTGCTCTCGCTTTGCAGTCTAATTCAACTGGTGCATTTACTTGACATACGAACCTATAAACCACAGCCAGGTCAGAAAATTCCAGGTAAGAGTGCAGAAGAGTTGTTGAGTGTACGCGATGTGAATTGTGTGCCAAACTCGGAGCAACTTGCATGTGCCTATGCTCGTGGACAGGCATTGGAGATCGTGAATTGGATGATCACAACATTTACTCTAGATGGACAGCGATGGGGGACCCTCGCCAGTGCTTGGTTGCGACATCATATGATGGCGGTTGTAAATTTCCACAGGTACAAGCAGAAGGAGTGGCCCAACGACAATAACACAATAGACCTTGGTCAACTCACCTGTCAATTTGTGTGGTATCATCTTAATATTGAGGCCAGGATTGTTCAAAATGTGATGAAGACCGAAATGGGCACTCTAGCTTGGCCATGGGATAGGAAATATATTGTAGATTATTCGGGCAAGGATTATGTTGTGGGTGCAAAGGGTAAATACTTCCACTCGTACTTGAAACCAGCAGAGTTAATGATGTCTATAGATTGGATGGAACTGGTCAAGAAAGGCTTGACAGAACCAGACTTAGCTTACACCCAGCATCTTGGAGATTTGGAGGACTTACAGGGTGAATAATGAAATTTGTAATATGATATATTGCCCATCTGTGATATATGAGCTGGATCTGGAACAGCAAATATCTGGAATTCGCCATCGTGGAAAAAAGTTACCACCTGAAATCCTAAGCTCCAACGATATAGGAAGATGGACAATTGCCATGCAATCTAAACTTGGTTGAGCTATTTTGTAAGATGTATCGTGGTAGCGAGTTAAGTTGTCAAGCTTGAGAGCAGCGCAGTGAATCTAACCATGAAACCTTAATCTTTGGAATAGCGTCTGGCTGGGAAGTTTCCAGGTGAGTGACATACTTCGACCCGTACAATTTGAGGGAGTCTCATTGTCTCTGCCTGTCCCCTGGCAATGTGATCACACAAGCTGGGGTGATTTTAGTAAAGGAAATAATAGGTGTTCCTCCCTCTGGATATTCAACGCTATTCAACGCATTGGCCAACGTACTGGCAGATGAAATGGGCATGTATTGCCAGAAATCTTACTCTTCTCACACCTATACTCTTTTAGCTTGGGAAAATAATTCAGGCCATAATTATAAGGTTCCTTGGGTGTGTTATATGGACGTCCTGGACATCTAGGTGTTCCATAACCTTTGACTGCATGAGGTACATTGCCACGCTTGTCGGAAAACCGTAACTGAGGAGGAAAGAATAATGGAGAGTACCTCGGTTGATCACGTTTATGAAATTAGCTTTGTCATCGGCATTGGACACTCTGGGGTTGTCATGGCTGTGTGATGCTGCTAAAGAGGTATGGATTAGTTCTGCTCATCAACGAGCTTGACATAAACTCCAGGAGGAACAATGCCATGATCCATCTCTACAGCCAGCCAACCATGGGCAGCCTTTGACTGCAATCGGTGTAATGAACAAGTATCGATGGAATCTAATCCGTAATCTGTACTTTGGTGACTTTAGTCGCTGACTCCACACAAAAGACAGGACCGGTGGAATTGGTCTGGCGGCGCTTCTCCGGGTTATGGAATAGCCAGATGGTGACACATCTGATTTTGCACATTTAGTTGCACCCTGCCCTACCACAAAAGAACAGTGACACGCCGACAAGTGCGCTTCAATCCCACAGATGAGTGCTACATACTGAATCAACAGCGTGCTTGATCCTGGAATAATACTGGAAATAAAAAGACTAACAAAGTGGGTCGAAATGACCCTCATGAGTCATCCTTGATCAAATTATTCAATCCAACCATTTTATAGGTTTCCGGCCCATGAAGACATTAGTGGGGCCTCGAAGATCCCCACTAGCATCTAGTATGATAGCAGTGGAAACGTCAAGGCTGTAGGGGCAGAGGCGGTGAAAGAGAGCATCTACGAAACTACTGAAGGCAAGCATTGGGTAAGGGCTGAATGGTATGTGTCAATCCTTTACTTGGCACTCCACTTTTACACCAAACCAGGTTTGAACTACATCTTCGGCAGCTGCCTCCACAATGAGGCCGATGATGTGAAATCAGTCAGGAGGGCGGGCGGTGCAGTTGAGAGCCAAGGGTTATGTAACGTCCTCATCAGCGTACGCGACAATTCTTCTTTCTCCTACCGCCTTACATTACCGAATTAACCTCAGTTTCAGGATCAAGAGATGCCGTTGGATTCTGTGCCCAAAATCCTGCGCAAGGGGTTAAGGAGGATACTGGGTGCATATTTTCATCAACTCGCATGGTTGCCCTCACCCGATGGCGATGATTTTGTTTCTTCAAGGTCGCAGTTTGTCTAATAAGATGAAATATTCCACTTCCAAAGCGGACATCACCAAACCTCTCGAAGATGCGAACCTCAATGGCTTGGACGACACCACTGCTGCCACAGCTTTAATGGGCGCTCATTCGAATATGACTGGTGCGCATGGACGCATTTCAATTGGAGTCCAGGCTGGTGTCCTTTCCATTACTTCGAGTGGGACCTGCGACTTGAAACCGACGGATAACGAGGAGGAAACGTGGGGCACAGGTGTTTCTATTGGAGTCGATGCCGGGCAGCAAGTTGGTGGTAAAATTGGGTCAGCGGGTTTTTTCGAAGGTGGTGAGCTTGTGTCAATAATTATAGTGAAAAAGTATTGCGCCTTATATCTGGATTTAGGGAGCAACATCACCGTCACCGGCGGTACTTTCAGAACCATCTATGGTGATTTCTACGAGCTACCTGAAGAGTTCAAACAGTCAGTAAAGTCCTGCCTCCTAGCAGAAGAACGTTTCGCTGACTGACTACCTGAAAATTGTTGGTTCACTGCACTGCTCAGATGGATGAATACATAATAATATTTAAATTGTAATGATATTCTTGAAATAAAGAAAATTGCATGAAATGAACAAGGAGATTGTTAAATTGAGGAACAATGTGGCTTTCCTTATGTCGAGGTCCACTAATACTTCAACCATTGAATGAGTTTTTGTCGTCCGATCTGGAAGTAGTTACCTAGTATGGGTGACCAAAATATAATGTCACCGATATTTGAAATACGACCTATATGCCCCGATGATGGGAATCATGATCTCACTTCATATTTTCTCAGGATTCGGTCCGAGATCAAAAAGAAATGTCATATGAAATGAAATTCCGGAGAAATTTTCAAATTCACTCAGAATGTCCTCTTTGATTTCATGATGAGAAATTTACAAATAAGCTCAAGATTCACACAAAAATCATATTTTATATATATCCAGGACAAATTTCAAATTTGACCTGCATTATCACAAAGATCAAATGGCGTGTAAATTGAGAACAAATTCCAAATTCGCACCACATTTTATCCTCAAGAAAAAATAATTTATATTTGAAATATCCCCCAAATAAGATTTTATTTCCTCCTTAGATTTAATGGTCTTTCTCCCACAGTGACTGTGTGATATTTCTTACACAAAAGTCATTTGTGGACGTTGGGAGACACTACCGACGTCTCAGGCTCCCCCGGTGCCATGGCATATGCACATCGCCAAGTTGCCATGTGGCATGACCTGGCCCATTATGCTGACCAATCATTCAAAACTGTCACCATTAATTATAAATCCCCGGTGTAATTTAATAACATCCTTTATCTGATCCATCAAGCAATCATTTTTACTCTCCCAGTCAAATGTCAAAGCCCTCCATCCAAGTCTTTAAGCCATTCAGCGGTGATGGACACACTGAGGAGGGTCATCACCATGTCCAAGAAGTCATCTATTATGGCGAATCTCGAGCCCGGCACGTGGCCACAAAAATCATTCAAGCAGATGCTCAGCACAGGGCTTGGATGCAAACAGCCTTATATGAAGAAGTCATAAGTTCATTTATGCATAAAATGTTATGTACATCATTACTTATTTACACTTTCGCAAAGCTCACCGTCATGTGTTTTGTCAGCATGGCAATGGCCATAGGCCAGGTTTTCGACATCCCTATTGTTCTGCATTCCCTGGCCGTGTCCATGTCCTTGTTCTCCGAATCCAAAATTAACCTACCAATGTCGTTCGACTTGGAATTCGTTGCCATGCTCGAAGTGGGCACAAATGAGAATCAAATGGACAGGGTAGTCAATTCCTATGCACATGACTGGTGGAACGACCGCACTCGAACAAAGGCTCCTAAATTCCATGAGATGTTCACTACAGAAACAGTGCAGGAGTGTTTGGCCCATCACTGCAAACAACTCGGCGCCGATGACATATCCATCCCACTCCAATACTCAAATCTCATTCCATCTTTGACAATATCGCCTTCCACTGCCAACACAGCTGCCACCGGCACCAGTAGGCCAGGCGGCACTGTTCATCCCCGTGCCACGGAGCCTGACTCCAATTGCGATATGTATAGGGGCCTGGCAGCGAGTCTATACAAAGAAATGGTGGGTGTCAAAAACTTTGCCTCCATCATGTCTGTGACATCAAGTGATGATATGGAGGTAGTGAGTCGCCGAGCATCTGGCTTTTACGACCTCCACGAGAAGGTGACGCTGAAGGAGTTGACTTCTCAACCACACGAGGTCAAGGGTCTTGCCAGGGGGTCCCGAACGAAGTTTATTCACGGCGCCGCCGTGCGAGCAGCTGAGGATCTCGAATGCTTTAAAAAGATGCCTACCTCACACAAGTGGACATGGGGTGAGACTTTAACATGAGAAGACGTCGTAAGTTTACGACACATCAGCCAGCAGCAGGTCCACACAGGCTACAACACGACCCTCCCACCTGGACAATTGCCCGGAGTATTTTCAGGTACACACAGCCCACCTCAAAGCAATGCTAAGTTCAGCACCCTTCCTGATCCCGAATCCCCCCCCCTACTTACAACTCACCATTACCCATCGAACTTGGGGTCCTTGTACAGGATAAATGAAAGTTCAGATGAGCCTTCGAACCAAGGATCCACATGGCTCAACTTTGAGGACAGTGTCTTGAAACGGCCCTCATCCAATGGCGCCAATGGCAGTGGAAGCGGAGATGATGTCAGCAAGGAAGGTGTTGGCCATTCCAGGGTAGATGGTGAATCCATGCACACCGCTACCATGATGTTGCAGGATAATGTGGATGAAATCTACATATCAGATTCTGAACCATTGGAAGCGCTGAGTACCGGCACCGCGGTGAATGCACAAATGGCAGCTGACCTTTGGCTGACAGATTTAGAAACGGGAGAGAAAGACGCTGACAGTGAATCCAATGATCAGTCTGACAGCGCTGCCACCTCGCCGTCTGAACATATGGCAGAGTTCAAATTTGCCTCTGCGCAAGGGGCAGCAGACCTGTGGTTGTCGCTGGAAGTGGGGGATGCTGATGAGGGGTCTGATGAGGAAGAGGAAGAATCTGACGAGGAATCTGATAACTCTGATGGCGCTGCGGCCCTTGAGTCGGGTGATATCGCAAAGTCCAAGTCTGCCCTTGCACAGGTGGCAGGAGCTCTGTGGTTGGTGGATGTGGAACCAGAAGTGGAGGCCCCTGGTGACCCTGAAGAGGTGTCAGATGGTGCCATCTCCCCTGAGTCTAACAATGGTGCACATGTAAACTATGCCTCTGCCCAAGTCTCAGAAAACCTCTGGTTGGAATCGGAAGATGTTGAGGAAGCTGATGATGGCGCCGATACCCAGAACTCTGACCATGCCGGACAGTCCAGTGCTTATCTCCCAGGGTCGTGGTTGGATGATGACAATGTGGATTCGGGTGTCAACTCTGTTGGTGGCGACACTCATCCGACGGGCTCTTGGTTGGATGATGATGATGATGTTGATGTTGATGATGATGATGATGTTGCGGTGGAAGAGGTAACCTCAGTCATGCCTTCAAAAATCACCCTACCTTGTACATATGCCAGAGGTGACTTCCCTCTCCCAAGTTATTTGTTCATGGATTATTATCCTGAGGTAGACATGGATGACTAGTCGCTCTGGGTTTTTTTTTTTTTCTTTTCTTTTGTACATATTTGCATATAGCATTTTTCAATGGTCAGAAGTAAGTTTGTAATTGAGCATTAGAGCAGAAGAGAGTTTAATGTTCACCCATGACTCTTGGCACTTGCATGGCATGGCACCGATCTCAGCACTCCAATTAGAGAATGACCTTCAAATGTACTGACTGGAATAAGATCTATTCATATTCCTGAGATGATATATATAACTGCACGAGCATTAAAAATCTCGGCACTTACACGGCCCAGCCCAGCTCTCGGCGACCATGCTTTCACACAAATCTTCACGGATAATATTTCTACTATTGCAATGATGTAACTACGACAATCCTGTACATCTTGGCCTCTATGAGGCGCCGCCATTAGGCGGGAGCGGAACCCATTTAATGCTGACCAACCACTTAAAGATGTATTACGCCCAAGGATATAACCACAAGAAAATTATAAATTTCGGCAGCCAGTGCCACCGATGTCAATTTTATAGTTTCCAGCATGCATGTGGAGGGCGGTATTGTACTTCTGATAGTTGTACGGCTTGGACCACAAGTTCATATTTAATGTGGCCTGCTTCAGTGAGGACGGCGCTGATGCACTGAGTTGGGTGTGGCTTGGCAGCGTTTGAGGATGTGGCACCGTGAATTGAGCCGCGCCTGGGATGCCGCACTATCCATTGTGTCTGAATATTCCCTTATAGGGTACCTACTACATTATTCACTGGTTCAATGTGTTCAGTGAACCCATATGATATGATACACTGTTTACATTCATTGTATCATATCATATGATACACTGTAACATGCCCCTGCATATGCTATGTGAGTCAAATGTGAGTTGCTGCTACTATTTCAACGCTGGCTGCCTCATTAAAACCGGCTCTCGTTTGCTCCAACATTGACACCTACATCAGTTACAACGACAATGACCTTCTCCATCCCGATTCCCAGTCCTGAATATTGAATATTTGAATGCTGATACTTGGAAAAACTCAATCCCGAGTCAAGGGGGTGTCAGGAATAAAATTTATGACATGGGGTCGGAATTTTTTTTAGTGGCTCAAGGGCTGGACTAACTAACTGGTGTGGGAATATTATACTATATATAGTAATATTATATAATCCTTACTGGCATAATCTGATCAAAATCTGCTCTACTTATCTCTACCCTAATCTATGCCATTTTTTTTGCTCGAATGTCCCCTCCTTTGCAAGCTGGGCATGCCAAACTCCGCATGGCTCTCTCCAGGCCAATACATTCCAGATGGTACTGGAAGAGGCAGGTCAGTCACTGTTTGACGAGCTGAATTGATCAAGAATTGATAGAATTTACTACTCACCCATCTTGTTTCGCAGTCTGTCTTCTTGCATTGGATGACATTCACCTTTGCATCAATCTCCACCTTTAGTACAGGGCTCCCACACTCACAAATGAATAAATCCTCAAGATTTCGGGTATGACATGATCTACCCACATAGGTTTGCAGCGCCGTTATGGAAAAAATACTGTCTTGATTCCCAATGGGCACCAGCCTTGAGGTTTCTTCAGGCATCAGCAAGTTGGTGTTCTGATGAAATGGACATCAGACACATTCTACCCAGGTGCTTTTCTATGTATTTGACTTACTGGTTGATCTAATGACTTGTAAATTATTTATTTCGATGTGGTTGAACTATCAGGACTTACTATTCCCATTTCATTAGGTGGGGATACCTCCATTCTGGGGTGTTTACTATATGTCGTCTTCCGGGGCATTGCTCATAGAAAAATATGAAAATTTTGTATTGCGGCTTGCCCTTGCTTATATTGCTGCTGCTGCCAAATGGGCCAGCTTCATTGTGTTATGACTGGTTTGCATTGTTCACAAGCATGCTTCTTCATGGCCCACCAACCTGATTGATGTGCTGTGGGCCAACATTACTTATCTTATTGTGATCTTATCATTATTTTCACATGGGTCAGAAAAAAAATTAGCAGGGGTCCTGAGGGGACTAACTAACCAACCCCATGTCAGGAAATCAACATGTGACACTCCCTTGTCCCGAGTACGCCGACGGGGACTCGGCAGTCGGATTATGTTTGTTCAAGTCCAACTTGGATGTCTATTGTGCCACTCGCGATCGTGTGGTCTATATAGCATGATCAAAAATCTCAGGATGCGAATACTTTGCGCTCCACCACGCCAACTTCCACCGACCCTTCCTCGTCATTCTACCTCGCATCAGCCGAGCTGACGACCAAGCCGAACCCGTGTCGCGTTCATCAGCTCCTAACCTGGATTGCTCAACTGTCCCATGATTAATTTGCATTTGGGAGAGGCGGCGAAAACTGAACATATCACGTGACACGAAACAAATATCACTCGGTAACAATGTCGACAACGAAGTATCCCCATCGTGTGATGTTGGACGGGGGCAAGTCAAGGGCGAGGATGTTTCCGGTGCTTCTCCCCCTTAATGGTTCATGCGGACTTGTGATGATTTCTCCAAGATACGAGCGAAGTCGCGTCTCTGGCTGATAGCAAGCTTCAAGGGATCAATGCGCATGGCGTCGAGCTCGCAGGGGCCAAATTTTTGTTCTGGCTTCCGATGTGGGTCCGGGATTCAACTGCGCAAAACTTGGTGGTGATGATAAACGCAAATCTGAGTAATGTTTGGATTTTTTGGGCAAGGGAGAGGTGAGGCTACACTTGCTAACACTGTCAAATCACGTTTGATAATGATGCCGAGAGCCCACACAACGGCCCAAACTCCAGAAGGCATCTATTAAGAAACTTAAGACTAGGAACAAGGAAATGAATAAGGGGAGACGTGCAGTAAAGTCTTGAAGCCAGTCACAATCGCAACAACTGAAAATACAGATAGGTTGGGCAGCGATGAACTGCCAGTGCTGGATACAACTTCATTCGTCTGGCAGGTGAAGCCGTCAGAATGCAAGTCGAAGAGAAAGGTGTCGAGATGGAACTCACTTGGAAGGACGGAACGAAATGGTCGAGACGTAGATATTCGCCCGGTAAGCGCAGGCAACAACTAGACAGAAAAAGGTTTGTTATGCTCGGAAGTGGCGTAGAAAGCACTTTCTTGGTATGGAAGTTCGAGATAGTAAGAGAGCGCCGAAATCCATGAAAGTCGTTCCGACACATGAGTTCGGCGTAAGCAACAAAGGAAGAAGAATGGAAGGATGAGGATACGTACATGGTACCCATCAGAAGAGACTGAATATGTATGCCTCGTGCCAGACCGCGATATGCACGCGCCACGGTTATCAGCGCAACGGCACGGGTTCCAACTTCCTGCCCCATGTTGTCAGTGGATTGGCAACCAGTACCTCTTCCAGGAGCAGTAAGAATGTCGACAACATAACAAAGATTCGAGAGCAAGGCCACCCCTTCGATGTCGAGTAACTTGACGGCTGAGCGAAGCCCCTTGGTGAATGGCGTGGCGGTTATCATTTTCGGTAGGATGAGTAGAGGAGTAGGAGCTTGAGAGAAGTGCTCGTAGGAGGGGACATTGATTGGTCCTAGCAAAAGGAGAACCGTTGAGCCTTGTTGAGGTCAGCGATGATGAGCATCATGTCGATATTGAGCACGCTCCGCGATGAGCCTGTAAGCTTAAGGCTCATCTTAGGATAAGATAAGATGAGCGGCAGAACCAATCATCTACAAACAAAAGGAATTTTCATCGATGAGGATGCCCGTCGTCGCCCCTCATCTCTCGAGACTG
>Ga0307517_10011998_pt1 | contig 11954 bp, 8 predicted proteins | sample 23_EM_MG_FD_194515 | JGI IMG/M metagenome (GOLD analysis project Ga0307517, IMG submission 194515) | Populus trichocarpa ectomycorrhiza microbial communities from riparian zone in the Pacific Northwest, United States - 23_EM | ecosystem: Host-associated > Plants > Roots > Unclassified | place... | reverse complement strand
AAAAAAAACTATCAGCATCAACGCATAAAGAATTTCACAAACGTAAACGGCGCTCAAGTTCTGACCCAGATATATTTTATTGCTGGGCCTCTCAAGCTGTGGTCCTTGAAGGCTTAAAATAGAAGCACCCATGCATGTCTTATGCCTGCTAGTAGAGGTAAGAGCATGGCATAGTGAAATGTACAGTTTGACTCTTTCTGCACGTCTATTTATAAGTTATTCAACGAGACAAGGGATATGCACTTGGCCTGAGAAACAAGAACCAGCATCCAACCACTGGCAATTTTATTATTTATTTGACAAATTGCTGGCATCGATTTCTTAGAGCACATGTTGATAATAGGAGAAGGTGTTTGCCTAGTTTTTGTGAATTTCTTGATTCCTGGTCAATGATCGCAAAATGAGACTCGAGGGCCAAGATCAATGCTATTATTTTAAGTTAGGAAAAAACTCGAACACTGTTATTTTCATGGCCTGAAACAATGACCTGTCCATGGCTTGCCATGAAATAAGAGGTGCACATATGAGATAGGGTATTAATTATTGGAGAAAGATACAGCCATTCATGGCAGTTGTTGAGCTGTTGGTTGAACTGACGATCGATCTCAAACGATGGGGCCCTCTTTTCTGGTCTTCCTAGCCCCACTAGAAAGCCCCGAACAGGACTGCAGTCTAGATCCCTCCGATCTTTGATTAGGTATATTGACCTCGTCCTTTGAAAAACTCAAGAGATTGTAGCCCTAGAGGGGATAAAAGAGGACCACAATGCACTGTCAACTGCTTCAAATCCAGGAATGTTCAATGTCATAGATAGTTCTTTATTTTTTTGTGGAAAAATGTTGTGGATTGAAAGAAAACAAAGCAAAAGAAAATCTTAGAATTCAAATACAAGATATGTATAATATATTTAACGGATTGCTTAGCCAATATAAAACCCGGTCTAACCCGACAGGTTGACCGCGTTTCAAATGGTCAAAACCCTAATTTGCAATCCGCTTAGTCAACCCGAAACCTGGGTGAGACCCGATTTTTTTTTTAATAAATCTGAAAAATATAAAATTAATTTGTGAATATTTTCCCTTATATATATTTTTTATAGCTTATATTTTTGTGAAATGTTTATCAACTTTTTCATGTGTAATAACTATAGATATAATATTTATTCATATGAATTATTTTTTAATTTTTTTTATGTAGGATATTATAATTTTTTTTTTCTGGAGTTGACCTAGAAATAGGTTCTTAATCGTCAACTCTGAATTGTATTTCATAACCATGGATTGCTATACTGACATGCTTTAAAAGCATGGGCCAGAAAGATGAAGACTTGGAGTTACCATTCCAACTATATCACCTGAATTTAGTTTTCGTGCTCATTTACATTTGTCTTAAAACAAATGGACTACGGAGAAAAGCTCTTGTCAATAACCCTAAGCTACAATACAACTTCTGGGAAAGATGGAGAATTTAAAAGTGTTTGGAACGCGTGGAAATCATATTCTTTTAAAATATGATTTTTTTTATTTAAAATAAATTTTTTATATATAATTTTATATTATTTTGATAGACCAATATCAAAAATAATTTTTAAAAAATATATAAAAAAATTATTTAATATATTTTTAAATAAAAAATACTTTAAATCACTACATAATACCAAATGCTTTCAACAATAAGAAAGCCATGAATTTCCTAAGGTTTTCCCTCAACACCACAGCAGGATCCCCTTTTCTATTCAACCCAAAAATACCTCTGTTAAGTATAACCCCAAATAAACTAAATTTAAAAGGATTAATTGAAGAAAAAAAGAGGAAGAAATTGAGTGATCGGAAAAAAAAAATAAGTGTTGATCTTCTATGCAATTTAGCACTTGATTATTTAGAGTCCATTTGTAATAGGATAATCCTAGATGGTTTTCCAAATATTTTCTTCCTTGAAAATATATTAAAATAATATTTTTTATTTTTTTAAATTTATTTTTAACATCAATACATCAAAACATTCTGAAAACACAAAAATAATTAAAAGCAAAGAAAACAATAGTAAATTTTCAAATCTTTTTAAAAACATTTTTGAAACACAAAAACAAATAAACTTTTAAAGAAAAAAAATTAAATATTTACATATTATTCAAATTCGGTTCCAATAGCTTTAATTATTTTAAATCAATAAAATCTCATTTAATTGGTCCAACCAGGCAAATTTTTTTTTCCAACATCATGAGATATCATAAACTGAGAATCCAAAATAGATAGTCAAGTCAAAATCCAAAAAAATGCAACTTCAAAGAGCAAATTGGAAAAATTAAATTGAAATATCAAAATACAAAAAACCAAGAAACCAAAAAAAAAAAAAAGGGTAAGTTACCATTGTAATCAACAGTACCATGAGTATGGGTCAACAGTACTTTTCCCGACACCCTTTAGTTTTTTCTTAACTAACATAATCTTAATTCTTAATAATAAGCTGATGATCATTGCATACCCATGTGGCTTAAGAGTCGTACCAGTTCGCTTATGAAGAAACAAGATGTGTCAATTCATGGCTGACCTCAGTTTTGCAGCCGAGGTATGGCTGCAGCACTTGCATTCTGTCAGAATCAAACTGCAAAACTGTAAACTAGGCAGTACATGAGTTACAGGTAATATTTGATGCACCAGTTCCTCCTCTAGCATACACAGTCCCAGACATGGAAGGTCAAACCTAAAACCGAGGTGGATGCCGTGTTTGAGAAATCAACCTGTTGAAGAAGTTAATTGGTGGCTTGACTGGAGTATCAAATGGCTGCTTGGAGAAATGGTAACAAGTGTTGCTGCTAAAAAAACCCTGATGCCTAAGCAGCAGAATCCAACCCCATAGATGAGAACACATAAGCACAACCTCAAAGAACATCCATTTTCAAGGATTTATCACCATGTTTATTTCACTCCTCTTTAACTCCAACGTCAGCCATGAAGATGCTACCAGAATCACACCAACCGCCCACTACATCCCTATTGCAACACTGCAGCAATGATCGGAAGCAAACGTGTGAGATGGTTGGCTCATCCTATATTAGAACAGCATCAATATGGTGTTGTTAACTAACTAGAAACGCAGCTTAATTCAATGCAAGCCCAACTCACAACAACAGAGATGGAATTACTTGGCCCAGGCAGAAGACTATACTGTTTATGAGTTCTATATAAATTATCATACTGCATTTCAGCTAAGTTCACACCAATTTAATAAAATTAGAAGTGTGCGAATGTGAACCATAGAAGAGTAAGACTCCCCAGATATTTCTTTTAGTGCGCACTGCTTTGGTGGAGCTACAAATGGGTTATGAGTTTTTGTTACGAGTTAATGAGTTATCACTCTCCCATTTTCTTTCCGCCCTTCATCTAAAATTATCTGGGTCATTTTCATGTGTTACAGAACCAAATTCTAAAATTTGCTACTGTTGTTTGAGACTTCCAACAGCATAAACAATGGGATATTGTTTTTATCACTCAAACCAATTGATTCCAGCTATGGCGGAGAGAGAGAACATACAAGTTTGAACCAAATTAATCCAAACTGAGTAGTTACCACAAGCACAGAATTCTTCGCAATGCAAGTAATGCATGCTGAGCGCACCCTGAAACCATGTGCAATCTTGAAAAAAATAGATCATTATACCTTACTGAACCCAAGCCAGTTTGAATCTCCTCTAAATGAAAAGACCTTTTCGCATTCTTTCCGCTGCCCACAAAGGACCTGCGGATATGTTCATCATCAAACGGGATTAGAGGGCAAAAGAAGAAGAAAAATTCTTACAAAGGAAAACAATTTAGAAAGATGCTCCAATTTTATGCAGAATCTAGAGCACCACAGAAACAAAAAAACTCTAACAATCCCTCTAATAGATGAAGGACTACTTTGGTTAACAATTAAAAGGCACTCTTCATGCCTAGATAACTGGCACCAAATTGTACGCAAAATTATTCCTGTGTCAACAACAAACACTTCCAGCGGGCATGTGACAGCCACATGGATCCCGTCTCATATTTTGGTCTAAAATTCAAAGCTTTCTATCTACCATTTTATACCCCTCAAAATTTTCTGACAAAGCCTTTAAAGCTCTCTGCTTAAAAGAAGTTTATTTCATAGACAAGGAAGGTTGAACATTTACCCTTTTCACATACTAGCAATTTACAGACCGCCATACAAGGTGTTTCTCTAGAAGATGTTCAGCGAGAATGGAGTGCTTCAGAGTTTTCAGCATTTTAACTTGCTTTTTTTTTGTGTTAACGAGAATTTCCCATCCTCTGTACATTCAGCAGTGTACAAGCACCTTTCTTCTCCATGGTAACAAAGCAAGAGCAATTTAGTTTCAGTTCTATTATATTTTGTCGTCTTTATGAAGTGAAAATACCCCCAGTAGAATAAGTGAGGGTGATCAAACTACAACTTTGTAAAGGCAACTGAAATGTAAACTTAATGCACGTCTAGTCAATCTGTTACTAAAAAATGCCAAGCAAGAAAAGTAGTAAAACAAGAGAGAAGCTGTCATGGCTTCCTAAGCAATAACCTCATAATCAACCCCTTGGATATAGATGTAATCAGGGTCAAGTGATGAGAATGCAAGTCCGGTTATCTGCAATTGTAGCAAAAGCAAAATGATTTAAAATGCTGCATGAAAACCCAGAAGACAGAGAACTTCAGAAGAAGAAAAAAATCGGTACAGGTTAGCATATGTAACCAGAAAGCCCCATTCTTAATCTTGAAAGCCATTAGAATTTCTTGTGTTCAAGAAAAACAATAAACCTCATAAGTGAGTAATCTAGTGACAAATTTGAACAAGAGAGACCTCTTTAAATGCAGGAAAGTGAGAGAAGAGGATCTGTGAGGAGTAGACTTGCAGTAGACACTCATTTCAAGAGTTTATATTTTGCTATCCCCTCTTTACTATTTCATCTTTTGTCTAATCTCCAGTGAAACAATCAAATCATGAACAGATACTTTTTAATAAAAATACTAAATATGAAAAATATCAATAAACAAATACGATAACAATGGATTTTGTTCTTCCTTCCATTGCTAATACAATAAATAAAATTATCCTTGGATGTCGAAACATGGAGAAGAGCCTGAAAAAACAAGAATTTAAGGGGAGGAATTGATCAAATAAAAACAGACCTCATATTTTGAGCAATGCACCCATCTGGTAATTGGCGACCATCTACATTCAAGATGTAAACATTAATTATGTCTCAATCTGTTGAAGGGAAGAGTAGTTTTCCCCCATTGTTTCCTATTCATATTGAATAACACCAGAAATTTGGAGGACAGTATAAATAACATGCTGATTAGAAGAACAAACATGCAATGAGCAATCATTGATACTCAGCCAACATCTACCTAAATAACATGCTGATTAGAAGAACAAATCATAAGTCACAAAAGAGACCTCCCTCGTTAGAAATGAAAATCCCAAGCTATTGTAAATGAAATCTCTATCCCCATTAATTGTCCCAAACAATCCAATAGTGACGACCAACCTGCGAGGATCATATATGGTCACAGTACGATCAGCCCCACCTACTGCAACATTACCGGTTGAGGAACTGCACACAGCATAGAAAATATCACCAAGAGAACCAGAAATTCGTCGTAGACAACCACCATTTTCTTTCATTCTCAAGTCCCATAGTGTGAGCTGCAGTAAATTCCAATAGATGAAGCAGAGCAGCACATGTAAGCAAACAGGGAAAAGGGCAAATATGAAAACACACAATAATACCTGGCAGCCCTCAGCAACAGCTAGTATAGAATCTGCACTTCCATTGCCTGAATTCTCCAAAAAGTTCAATGAGGATGGGTACCAGAGTCTGCAACATAGTCAAATAAACAGTATAAATGCATTAAAGATAGCCCAACATTCAGGACACAGAAGTTACTTGAAGAAGTAGAAAAATAACTCAGGTATTCTAAGGGATTGACACATCATAAAGGGTAAGATGTTCTTTGCTGGACATTGATGTATTTCAGATTGAAGGCTTTTTGTTGGTCTGTTCAAGAAATCACAAGATATTTAGATGGCTTCTACCTTCTGAGAGAAAACAAATTCCTTAACTATCAAATGAACTCCAGCCAACACAGTCTGCCATTCCTAAATCATAGATCCCTTCACCCTCTTCTTTAAACTATGAAAATTACAAATCCATTTTTTTCTAACCATAAATATAACATGGTCCATGTGGCTTTCTAAGTAAAATAATCAAAAGGAACAATTTTACTAGCAGAAACTATACTTACGTACGTAAAGTGCGCACATGGATGTCTTGGTCATAAACATCAATGCTTTTGCAAAAGCTACGTGCTACGGCTGCCTGGAACCAGAGATGATAAAGGCACAAAAAGTTTAGGCAGCAAATAAAGACTACCATTCATGTTAAAAGGATCTGGATGTGAAGAAAGCAATAGGGATAAAGCTGACATATTTCATCTAGTAAAATTCTATTCTAATGACGTTCAGAAACAAAGTTGTTACGTCCCAGTTATTGCTTATCAGTACATTTGCAAATAATCAACATCACTAAAGAACTTCCAGTCAAGCTCACACACCAACGGTAGTTTTGTCTAAAATTCCAAGCTCCTAATTCCTCTCAACAAAAACTATAACATGTGACATAAAAACAAAAGATACATATATAATTACATAATTACTATTGCACAGCATCAAGTTCTGAAAGTTTGTTTATAATGTTATATTCTGAAATATAAAGAGATATAACTTATAATGATAAGACATACATTGGCATAGAGAACCTTTTGTACCAGACACCTCCCTCCTTATTTGGAGAATTGATGCTAACATAAAAGATAAAGGTTCATATTGACCAAAAAAGTAATCATAAATTTGTTGATGGGAATAAAGCGTAAAACAACAAGATAATTTGGTGAGTTTTAAAATGGGAATCTGGCATAGTTCAATGATTTCACTATCAGGATTGGATATGCTCATCCACTTGAGACGGAGAAAACACAGTACTTAATAATCTATACACTTAGCCATCTGCTGCCATGGTTTCAATCTCTTGCCAGCTCAATAGATATTGAATGACATTCACTGTGGCCAGAGTGCATATCAACAAGTTTAAAATTAGCGCAACAAAGAAATTAGTCACCATGGACCATTGACTTCGACTGAAGCAAAGGCCTGCCCAACTGCTTTCTCCAACACCAGAATCTCGAGGTAATACTGAATAAGTACGCTGATCAATATCTGAAAATAACAGAAATATACATTGATAAGGCATTTCTATCAACCCCAAATCAGTAACCGTGATAAAAACAGAAACCAACAGTGAAAACTAGTAAGATATGTGTGGTTTTAATTATCAAGCTGTACTTTATACAAGCAAATGACATGCATGGCCCTCAAACCAGAAAACCATTGATTGGTTAGAAGAGCCATTGGTACAGCAATTTTTTCTAGGCCTAAAAAATTGAAGTGTGACTGCTGGGCTTATGGGTTAGCAATGGAATAAACCCAAAATGACAAGCTTTGAAGAAACCCTAGGCATATTTTATGGCTGATTACTTTGGTTGGGAACCAGCAGAAACTAACACAGAAACAGAGCAATAAGTAAAAAAAGAATCAGATTACTTCCAGTTAAACACACAACTTGTCGTTCATGCACTGTTGGCAATTTTGTTTTTTTTTTAAATCAAATAAATAAATTTGCATCAACCAACACTGAGATTTAAAGTCAAAATGTAATCTCATGATCAGAGAGCATACAGACAGTGGCTAGTTTAACTTCAAAAACAAGAGTGGTGGTCAATATATTTACAGTCTAAAAGCATAGTCTGAATTTATCCATCAGTTTATGACTTTTCTATGATAATATTATGTGCCACTGTGAAAGCTCTTCCAAGCCTGAATAGACTATCACTGGTGATCACCATCAACAGTTTATCAACTTAGCAGCAAAAGAGCCAAACAACATTTTCCTTTTCTGAATCATGGTATAGTCAGCCTCTATGTGCTAAATTCCAACTTCAAAATAGATTGAAGTAAAGGAATAACAATGAGCATAAAATGCCTGATTAATCCATCTCATAAGTTCATGAACGAGTAGGAAGAAATATAAAGTTTCAAAGTAGAATACAAACGTGCTACCAATCTTCATCATAAATTATGCCGAAATTATGAGAGCTAAAATAAGGAGAACTATACCGTTACCACTGGTATCTAGTCTGGACACAATAAGGTGTCCATAACCGTCCACACTTCCCAATACCAAGTGACCAGGGCCTGCAAATAATTTGAGAAGTCATCAACTCCATCAATAGGGTAAGCTAGCTAAGGTACAGACCGTATGTCATCTGTTAATGTCAATGCAAAGTCACGTACTTTCAGTTTCGGAGAGAACTATACTCTGAATTTCTGACCGATGAGGGCAGCGATTAACTAATGAAGAATCCATGACCTTCAGAAAGTCAGATGATGAGCAATTAAATTGATGCATCAGTAGTGAAATTATACAATGAACTAAGCTGATACGCAAAATTGAGACCTGCTTCTGCAAATTTGCAACAGCCACATACTTAGAATGTAATGAAATACCTGTGTCTGTACAGGAATGAGGAGGCTTTCTTTCCCTTCACTGACAGAGGAATTGTCCATAGGAATCTATCAAAAAGATGAGACAGTGAACCGCTCCTTAATTTTCTTAAACAGATCTAACATGAGCATCCAAAACAAACACTAATGACATGGATGATGGGACCTTGCTAGTTTTAGTACTCGTTCATCCAAAGTCATTGTTGTACTGGTCTAATCAAAATCACTTATAGCATAAAAAGGCCCTTTCCAACACATTTTAAGTTCTACACTTTCTTGTTTTGGAAGATCCTCTTCACAATTTGGCTCTTTTACCCCTTTTCACAAGTTGATTCTTTTGACGACTCATATCGAACTTTCATTTAACAGCAGATCCTCACAATTGTTCCCATCTTTCATTTTTTAAAGAAAGCACTTTTTCTAAATTGAAAATGCAAACAGACCCTATACAAAGGCACAGTTTGGTTCTAATCATATTCCACATAACTTCACTTGTCACTACTCTTGGGAGTTTCAAAAACCACCACGCTGGAGTAATCATAGCGCATAGCAAAGGCACTGTTTCCATACATGGGAATATTAAAAAACAAGAGTCGGAAAGAAACTATTTATAACCCACAAAAAACTCACTCCCCTAATTGGTAATTCCTAAACCAAATAGGACATAACAAAGAAGAAGACAATCAAGTACTGGCTCCTATTGAATTCAATAAATATTAAAGAAGAAGATTATTAAAGAAAAATCAAGGCAAAATGCAAGTTATTAACTATCTCTACCAGGAGTTTGTACACGTGACAACCAGAGGCAATGTAGACCAAACAAGAGGAGCCATCCTCATTAACCTGAACGTACGACAAAAAAAGAAAAGAAAAGGGCAGACACATTTAAGATTATTACAATACTACATAAATATTGATAACTGAAGAGAGACGAGAAGAGAAAATACATGGAGAGCAAGGCGGGTGGACTGGAGATTTCCAGGTGAAGGATTCTCAATTAGAGTAGAAGGTACGACTGCCTTTCTCAGACTCCTAACCTCCAACACCATACTGCTTTCTTTAGGGCGTCGCCGCCGGCAAGCAAGTATCTAGTTTCCCTACTTTTAAACAAGAAGCGCACTTGGCCTTGAGAGCGTGACAGGGACTAATACTTTGTCTATATCGAAGTTCCAACTTCAAACTCTTCACGGCATTTTCATATTCATCGTCAGAGGAAATTACCAGCGGTGAGCTTAGCAAAGAAAGGGTTTTGTGCACTACCTTTTGGGCCGGACCAGTCCTTTTTTTAAAAAAAAATGTTTTGGATGAATTATATTTTGGTCTCTGTTGATTTAACAATGATCCATTATGGTTTCTGTAGTTTACAATTTTTCGAACTGTTTCGAAAAATTTTCAATCTGCCCCTTCGCCTTTCAATTTTTTGCCTTATGTTAAAATTAAATTAAAATTATTAACAAAAAAAACTAAAGAAAAGAGTTTTTGTCATTCCTCCTCATGTCACACCATTAATTAAAATAGTTTTTTTTATTTTTTTTAATTTTATCTTTCAACATTTGACTTATTAGGAATTGAACTTCATAATTTTTTTCAATTTATTTTTTATGAGATTATCCTAAAGTCATTGTTAAACAGTAGGTTAACTCGGTTGAATTGAGTTTTTATTTCTAATTGATTTTTTTTCTCAATTCCATGCTTTAATACTAGATTGATTGGGAATTATGTGTCATAATTTATTTCGATTTGCTTTCTATGAAGTCTAACCCTGGTTAACTCAAGTTGTTTTTTTTTTGTCCTTTTTAATCAATTTTTTTCAACTTCATCTTTCAACTCTTGATTATTGGGAATTAAGTTTTATAATTTATTTTAATATATTTTTTATTGGAGAATATTGGTCTCATAACCCAGATCGCGAGTTTGATAGGATAAATCGAGTTGATTCAGGTTATTTTATTTTTAATTTCATCTTTTAACATTAAATTTATTAAAAATTAAATTTTATAATTTATTTTTTTATAAAATTATCATAATATCATAATCTAATATAAAAATTAATTTGTTAACTCAAAAGATCATCACCTAGGCACCGCATGACCACTTGCACTAGAGTCTGACTTGAAAGATGAAATGGCCCAATAGGAGGAGGCCCCAGTGCTGCCGCTGCAGGTTTTATCTTACAAAAAGTGGCAATAGTGTCGTGACCACTATGGAACTCCAATTGCTATCCATGACCACAAAACCTAATTCTAGCTAGCTTTTAATTTGTTCAGTGCATCAGCAAACTCTCTTATCAGTACCATTATACATGTGTGTGCTCTGCTGCTGCTGCTGCTGCAGCAGCAGCAGCTGCAGCAGCAGCAGGGGAAGAAAAAAAGAAGAAAATGAACTTTTGGTAAATATTTTATGGTGGTCGGAAAATTAAACAAATTATTTGGAGAATAGAGATGATAAACAAGCAGTCACTCATATGAAATTATGAATTGGCGTGCAACTTCATGTTCAAAATCTCAGCAAAATTCTGTGAGGACAATGACAAAAACAGGTTAATGATTAGGTAGTGATGTTTAGGATTGGCATTTTCATACCTGCTTCAGAAAATGGTGAGAGCAGAAACTCCTACAAAGCATAAATCCAAGGAAATTATGTCAAACAAAAAATTATCAAGAAGACAAATTAATACTTAGCAGCCCTTGGATCAATTCTCTCATGAGAAGTTTCTATGGCAGGGTGCCATTTTATTATTGATATTATACTGCAAAATTCCCAAGATCATAAGAATTAACAAGCTCTGGTTCCAACAAATTAGACTGATCGATGGGGAAAACATGTAAAAAACCATGGGCAAAAATAGCTGCTCGCAGGATAGCGTGGAGAAGTGGAATATCTATGCACAGATTTGTTTGTCGGGAAATAATTTTTCCAAAGTTATTTTTATGAAAAGTTGATTCTTTAAAAGTGATTTTTTTTTATATATTTGATAGTGTTATTAAAAATAAATTAAAAAATATTTTTAATTAGATGTAAAATAACTCATTAATTTTTTTATTAATTTTTTCAAGTTGATAGGAACCAAATCTGACAGATAAAGAAGTTGAAAAATAATGAAATTGTAAAAAAATTTATTTTCTTAAATTATTTCAAGTAAAATAAATAGCAATCAAAAGAATTGAGACCAAATCTAGTTGATAAAAATTTCAATTAAAAAAATGATAGGATAAAAACAAATGACAATTAAAAGAATAATGATTAAATTTGATATAAAAATAAAATTAAATCAAATTATAAACAATAAAATAAAAAAGGTTCAAAATAAAAAAAAAGCAATCAAAAGATAAAAGACTAGATTTGATATAATTATCAATTA
>Ga0307517_10011997_pt1 | contig 11955 bp, 14 predicted proteins | sample 23_EM_MG_FD_194515 | JGI IMG/M metagenome (GOLD analysis project Ga0307517, IMG submission 194515) | Populus trichocarpa ectomycorrhiza microbial communities from riparian zone in the Pacific Northwest, United States - 23_EM | ecosystem: Host-associated > Plants > Roots > Unclassified | place... | reverse complement strand
TACAGGGGAGAGACAGGTAGAGGAATAGCATAAAGCAAACGGGAAACACAAGCTTTTGTTAATCCGATCCGATCCTCGGTTTCTCTCCTCCACTTTCCCATCAAACATAGAGCGGCATTTCATGAGAAAACAGCAAAAATCAGGACCATGAAGTGCGCCTGTTGTCCCGCGATGGTTCTGCCTGATACTTCACCTCCTGGACCCAACCCTCCAGCCCTTCTATCCTGGGGCGTTCCTCCGTCATGAAGATCTCGATTTTGTGGAGGGGCGCGCCCCTCGAGTGCCGGATCCGTGCCACCTCGGCGACGCGTTCGGCCAACTCCTCCCACAAAACGTCCTGGGGATGTTTGATAACGAGGACCTGAATCGAAGGTATTTTGTCCAGCGAAAAGACGGGAAAACAGCTGGGGAGGTAGTTTCCCAACACCACTTCGTGCAGGTTTGTACATTTTTCGAGCACCCCCGCGAGTTTTGTTATGATATCGGTGGAATCGACCGTGGGATCGAGCGGAGGGTATCCAATATCGATGGAGAACCCGGTGACCCTGCCCAGCGAGAGCGATAGCAGGGTGGAAACCGCGTGATCGAATAGAACAGAGAAAGTCCACTCGTCGTCTTCGTCCGAATAGGATGGGAATGGTTCGGGGACGTACGCGGTTTCGCAGGCGGTCAGGAACGTGGTGCCAGAGGGGGTACGTAATTGCAAGGAACAATTTTTATGTCCCTCTTGGTCCGAAACAACCATGGTGACCCAGTCGATCGTTTCGATGGAGTATCGTCCCAATAACAGCTGTAAAGAGGGCGGGAATACGCCGACTGCGGGATCATCTGAAAACATGTTCACCAATTGTGTATCTTTTAGAGATGGACAGTTGAGGTACAAGGCGAGCTGCGGCCCGTGGCGTATGCTAAACAGGATACGTTGGACGTACGAGAGGGTAACGGTCCTCTCTGGTGGCGGGAAGTCGCCCACAATGGTTGAATCGGTGAAGATCAAGACCTCCTCTAAGGCAGGGGCAGCCTCCAAGAAGTCGAGGAGCCTCGTCGCGGAGCATGGTGTTTGAGATGTCTCATAGAGCCTGAACGCCGTGAGGTTGGGAGCTCTGATGTAAACCAACCCTGGAACCGCATATCCCATCAATGTCAGGGACATCAGTGCGTCCCCAACAAAAATCGTTGACCGGGATGATGAGAGTGACGACTCGTCGGCATTGAGCTCTAGTGCTTGGAGTGGTGAGAGGGCGTCGGCCCATACACTGATGATCTCCTGGATCGTGACCCAAGACTGTTTGATGGAGAGTGTTCTGATCCGTTTTCCCGGGGGAAGTGTCAGAGCGACCTGCTCCGTTGTGGGAGGTGCCCGGCGGACAAGTCCGGAGGAAACGTGTACATCCAATGCGCATTCCTCTGCGCGTTCGAAAAATAGCTTCGCCAGGGAGGGCAACATTTCCTTCCCGCCAAACTTGATGTGGGTCCAAAACGTGGGACAGGCAATGATGATCTGACGCCAACGGGCGCAAACGTGGGTGAGACGGATCAACATTTTATGGCCGCTCAGGTAGGTTATAATAAAAATGAGGATCTCCTGAGGCAGACAGTAGACCAGGAGTCGGGAATTCCTCTGTTGACGGAGTTTTGGCGGAGTCAGCGCCGCAGTCCCTTCGAGAGTATCGGCCTACAGGGTGTTAGAATGAAGGCCGCGCCACAGCAACGGTAACAAACCTCTCCGACTGTAAGCCTAAAGACACAGTAAATCTGGATTCAATAATCCCACTCAGGGGTTCATTGAATATAAGCAAACTGACGTTGAGAATGACTCATGAGTGTTGAGCTCCTCATCCAACGCGAGAGTGGGGTGAGGGATCATCAATTCCATCCCGGGATTTGTTTCTGTGTTCATGTTTTGTGTTAGGGGATGGTAGAGGAGATGAGCAAGATGGGTTTGGGGTGGGAATTTTCGAATAATTTCGGAATCGCACTAACACTGAGCTCCACGTGATTAACCGAACAAACTTCCAGGGCATCCGCTTGCCAGAGATGTAGACTAGCAAGGATCTCTATATTGCAGGAGGAGGGAGGTAGAACGGGAGAAAAAGCAAGAGCCTACGTCCACTTTGCTTCAATGAATTGCCCCGTTTTCCGAGACATTCAAAATCCCGACCGGGAACACCGCCAACAACCGCCCTTGAATCCCTCGTGCAGAGGATGTAGGTCAACGAAAAAAGAGAGAAATCAAACGAAATCAAACAAACAAACAAAAAAACACACAAGTCCTCTTTACTTCTATGATCCGCCGGTCCCCGTTTCCCGCCGTTGGCGTTCCCGGTTCGACGCTTCCGTGTCCTCCTCTGCAAATGATCCACTAGCCGTCGCAATCGTCCAACTATCCTGTACAATCCAACTCGACATCATCTCCCCGCTTCCTACTCCTCCAATCTCACCGAACCCACCGGACCCCGTCGAATCCCCGAGATCTCCAAAAGCACCAGAATCACTCAAGTCGCTCCCTCCTCGACTTCCCCGTCCCTGATCACCATCGCCACCGGAGGCGGCTTGGAACTCCCCAAAGTCCCCGAAGGTGTCGAACGTGGAATCATCTAACTCTCGTGAGAACGATGTGGAAAAAGTGAAAGGGTCTGCATCACTGGTTGCTGCTGAGTCTGAAAACGGACCGAATCCGCCGTCCTGCATGAGGCTGACATGTGAACGCTGTGAACAGTCAAACCTATAGACCGCACTCACATCATCCGCTTCGAAGTGATCATCGTCACCTGATCCGTACCTTCGAGCAGGATCGAAGACATCCTTCAATGCGGCATTTAACAACTCGGGAAGAGAAGACGTGAATGAGATACTCACGTCGAACCCTTCCGCCAGTGGTCTACGGTCCATCCCTCGCCTCCTTGGAGAAAACGCATCCTGCGGTAAGGTGTCCATCAGGGGCCATACTTCAGTCATTACGAGAACCGCCACGCACAGGAAGTGTGCTTTCCGAGATCGTATCTTGCGTATCGAGTGCGGCTGCCGAAGGTCTGAACGTCGATGAAGCCAACCAACCGCTCGCATCCTCATCATCGGAATCCTCATCGTCCGAGGAGGACCCAAAATCTTCGGGGAACTTGAATGCCTACAACAGAAATGGGAAGATGTGGAAGTTGGCGACGGTTGGGAGGAGGAAACCAAACACCAACCCGAGAAGATACAGCCTGGCCACCACTCGAACTCGGGCCGCCTTCGTCGCCCGCTCCGGGTTCGAAATGTGTGCTGATTTCTCTCCTCTCCGCCGCACTCTTCCTAAACTCCTTTTGACTCTCCGCGATTCTACTCGTGATTTCCTTCACCGCTCCCACCGCGTTCAGCCCACTTCCATCTGCAGGAAATGAAGTAGCAGCAGCGGTGGTGGCAATATCCTGTTCATCGACCTTCCAAGAAGCCGCACTTCCGGGTCTTGTCAGGGAGAGGGCGGGCTTCCCTCCTCCGAGAAGACTCATATCCTTGTTTTTGGTTTCTTGGTAACGGCCGGTGACGTAGTCATTCCATTCGGGTTGGGGTGTAAACCCAGTGATGATGAGGCGGAGGTCGGGAGAGGAGTGTTCTAAGGTAGTGAGGACGTCTTCTGAGATGAGTGTAAGGTGGCCCATGTATCCTAACCGCAAGCCTTTTGGTTTCGCACTGGGGGTTTTCCGTCAGGTTCTAGTTTCTGGAGGGCCAAACCAAGGCTTACCTTTCTATGTCGTTTTGTTTCTGGCCCTCTACTATCCGATGCAGAATCTTAGCGTCCCGGAACAGTGAGACTATCAGCTCCCGATTGCACCCATGCTCATCGCGTCCAGTTAAAATTTGGTGAATGATGTCGTAAACCACGCTGTGGAGAAAATTATTCCATGGAAACTCGAAAAATAGATCCTACCAACGGAATGGATAAACTCTCAAACACTGGACGGCGGAGAATGTGACTCACAAGCAAGGTCGACAAGACGTTCAGCTCCAGAAATTTTTTCTTAAACATCTCCCCTATTGGTAAACTCATCCTCGTGCTCGAGGACAGAGTCTTCTTCGAATTCTGCCTTGAACTCTTACCCGTCCGGTGGATGGATCCGGACCCGAAGGAATCCGTGCTCTTGCGCTTCTGGCTAGCGGTGTAAGTGGGGCTACCTGGGACGGGGGAAATCGATTGAGGAGGAGGGCAGACTGTGTTTTGTGCGGGAGGAGCCGATTCCGGAGGCAGAGTGGCACTAGTGGGCAGAGGAGACATTGAAATCTCCTCCATTGCTTCGTCATCCGAGCTTCCAGGCTCTTCGACAATCATGTCTTCGTCGGAGTCGAGCGATAACATTGGTCGTCCAGTTGATACGGGTAGCTCTTTTGCAGGTTCGATGGAATCTTCTCGATCGTCCATTGCATCTGCATCCCTCTCCGCGCCGTTCCCTATGGAGATGACCTTGGCAAGTTCTTCCAGTGCGGATAGCCCTCCCTGCAATCTCCCCATGTTGTCGTATAGGTGATCGAACTCCGACGAACGGTTCAAGATAGACATGTTGGAAGCGTGCAGCAGTTCAGCGTAGAGTTCGCAGATCCTGTACCGTTCGAAAGTGAGCGGACTAATGTTACCAATCGTTGTGGATATTGTCCCCGTCTAAAACATAGATCAGAAGTTGTAGGAAGGTGAATAGTAAAGGTGCTTCACAAGCGACCGAGGCTGCACGAGGTACCGTTGGAAGTCCTCCAGACGGTTACACATGAGGTCTATCAGCGGGCCGAGATGGACAACGCCCATACGGTCCACCATCTCCTGCATAGATTTCTCCAACAGTTGCCGCCCCTCCTTATTGGAGTAGGTGTGGATCTGTTGCTGGTACTGAATGAGCCTATTCCGTAAGGTATGGAATAGATACGGCTCAAAATAGTCCGAGTTATTCTGCCGAATGAGTTCGATGATGATGCCAATCGAGTGAATCACGGCAGAAGTGGAGGATTCGTGGTTTGGGAGACTTTCGGGCGCGAAACCCCCTGTTCTTTCCGGGATTGGAGGGTCTGGGCCATACTGGGCCAAGATGTAGTGGGTAAGCTGTGAGAGGCTTTCCCGTAACGCAAGTTCTCGGGCAAAAAGATTTGACGGAGGGGCGTTACTGGCGCCTTCCGAGACGCCAGAACCAGGCGAAGGGGCGGCAATAGCGATGATTCCCTTGATAACTTCCGAGACCACAGGGTGCATGTCACTCGGATATTTCGGTGACAATCGTTCAATTAGCTTGGGCATCAGGCCCTCGTTCGAAAGCCACTATATGCGGGTTAGACCAGGAACCTACATTATTCTTAGGATGCAACACACCTGAAGAACGCCGACGCCAGCAGGTTGTTCATCTAATTGGACGATCCTCATCAACAGATCCGCAAACGCGGGGGTTTCGATATGGTACAGAAGCTTTTCTATTACTGACGGTTGGGCTTGGATGAAAGCTAACATCTGATGAAATGAAACTTGGTCCCTTTCGGAAAAAGAATACGTAGAGGGGGTGGGGAAGGATGTAGGAAGCGCACCTCAGCCGGCTTTTTCCCCAGAAACACAGAGTTTATCTTTGTAAAGTGGGAGGCAAGTACCATTTGGGTCTTCATCTCTTCGGCCGGGCGATCTAGGACGGTTTCCCAGAATGGAACGAGGAGTTGGTTGGAATGTTTGACGCAAGTCTCGACGATTGACCAGATCTCGCTGCATAGGACTTCGGTGGCAACATGGGGGTACCTGTCGCTAATTCGTCAGACCCACCGAGGAGCAGCGGAACAAGAATGGGGGAGACATGGACGCAACTTGAAACCGCCGTTTTCTTCCCCGCCTATTTGGCCAGTCACGTACCCCATCAAGCGGTGAAGGACATCTATGCGCTGGAAATAATCGATGAGCCTCGTATTCTGGGCCTTGCACTCCTGCAGCAGGTCGTCTTCGTCGAGTATGGCTTCGAGGGATACGTCATCCTTGTTCAGCAGGCTGTCGATTGAAGACCCATTTGGAAGGTGAAATCTTTTTCGGTCATGAAGGAGAGAGCATCAGTGGTCGTCGACTGGTTTGCGAGCAACGGCGGGGGGTAGAATCCCAGCGAAATACCTCCAGAACATTAAGCCCGGTTTGTCGTAATCTGTTTGTGTGTGGCGAGCGAGGACGCCGATAAGAGTTTCAGTGATCCCCGCCCCCACCAGCGGGGCCGCAGCGGTTGATTGCCCCTTCCTAATCGGGTATTCCCTCAGGTCACGCGACTCGCCCACCTCTTGGCTGGGAACCGATGAGAAACAAGGTCGGCGGCCATTTTGACCGACGGTGTCCGCTACGACCTTCCATCCCTTCTCCTCGCGCTCGTCGCTGAATGTCCCCCATGTCAAATGCGAGACTCCCTCGTTAAAGGTAAGACCTCTCGTCAGGCTCGCCCTCACATTTCACTTTTCTCAACACCCTGCAGGCACAAACGCATGAACTGGTGGTGGCGTGAACCGTCGACGTCAATAAAATGCTATTGTGGTATCAGCGAGTCAGTGGTGGCAATACAGCAGGGGCCAGGATTCCCGATAACTGGGGAGGTTCGAACTCCCTGGATGTACGTATGATTGTTTTTCGGACCAGACACAAACCCTTGGCAAAAAGATTTGGAATCCAGGCTAATCGCGGGCCTTCCGGGAGCTACCATGCACTTACACGATCAGCATGGTTTCCCCCAACAACCATGTCACTCGAGGATCTCATTCACCACGCTGATGATCAGACAGCTAGGATCAATGAACTTATCCACAATGGTTACTCTCTGAGTCTATTTCTCTTGTCTGGACTGAATTCAAGGAATCCGTCTGGGGGACAGCTTTAACCTCCTTGGAGGAACAGGAGTCGGTTAAGAGAGATGACCTCGGTGACCATGTCGGGGTGCCCCGTACCCTCCTGGTTCTGTCCTTGCCATGGTCCGAGTACTACGAACAACTCTGCCAGCGAACGAAAATAAAGGGATGCACTTCCAGTTAGCGGACATCCCGGGATTGGGCCACTTTCTTCTCGCTCCATTGCCTGCAGAATCTAATTTTTGATCTGGAAAATTCTTACTCCAGCTTCTCATACGGCGTCTTGCATCATTGATGACGCACGTTCGAGTGCTCTGCCAGAGGACGGTCGCTGGGGATGAAAAATCGGGAACCTTTTAAGATTCTCAGCCATCTGTGATACTGTTCAGAACCGCAAGTCGATGCTAAATCCGGACCGGCCCTCAAAAAACAGGTGATTTTGGATCATCGGGTATGGTCGGTGGGACTGCAGCCGACCAGTCAGCGCTTCAGCCGGAGCCGACTATGCCTATACGTTCTGCCAAACGATTTTCCGGAGATTGACCCCGTTCGCTCATAAGACCAGTTTGTGCCTCGGAATGACCCGGGTCGGGGCCCCTGTGATGCGGCGCACCTCGTCCACATTGGCATTCAAGTTCCCGGGAAACACCCCCACCCCCGCCTCTCCTCCCACCTTTTCAGCAACTTACCACTTATACCCCAACTTTCGAAAGTCGCAGCAATTTGCATCAGTATGTGTCAATTGTTAAGGGTTGGCCCATGTTTACAGTGGGGAATCCGACCGTGGAACACCATTTTGTTGATGCGCCTCCCCGTAGGCGCCCACGCATGTACACTTTCTCCTTGCACATTAACACGTTCGCAGCCGGAAACACACTCAAACTACGCCACCAGGTGGTCCCTCCTCAATAATCGTTGTCCAGTCGGTTCGCTCGCAATTGGTCGAGTTCGGTGGCTGTTGGTCATTGAGATCTCGTTGCCAAAAAAGACCCGCCGCCCGGTCACCGCGGCAAAACGGTTCATATCCCCCACAAACTGCTGACGGCTCTCTCCATCCCATATCGTTTTCAAGCTCCTAGGGTTCGCTTCGTCAGCGAACCGGTATTGCGTTCGGTGCTCCTCTATTTCCCTGATGGCGGCATCAGACCATCATCATCTTCCGAAATCGCCAATAGCCACGGGACCAGTAACCGTCTGAATAACCACGCGCAATCCTGGTATTGATCGACCCAGATCCGAGGTTGTTTCGACCACTCTAGGAAGGTACTAGAGTTATGCGGCACGAGTCCATCATCCGGGGTAATTTATCCCGGCGGCTATCCCCTACATACAAAATCACGAACATGCAAGATCCAACGGCTCTTTCCCCCCCTTCACCCCATCGCGCTCGTACACGCCAGGGCAATGTCTTCAGCTGTGACCTTGGAAAGCCTGATCTACGTTGGGAATGACATGTACGTTCTACATTCGTATGAGCTTCTCCGTGAACCTTCCGCCGATTTCACCCCGATAGCCAGTCCATTAAGGTCCGTGGTAAAACCGGAACTCTAGCGAAATTCGCGCAAGCTGTTGAGACATTCTCATGATTACAGTACTATGCGGCCGCTGTGGTGACGCTGTTGTTCTTCGACTATTTCTTGACGCTTCCCGACGAGGTCTGTCTCGTCGATTTGTGATATCTACACCAACCTACTCACCCAGACTTCTACCCAGATCGATTATGCTTGGAAAGGCAGGAAAACGTGGAGCATGTTGATTTCTCTGTTGCTGTAGAGTCTTTGCAGACTTACTGATGGATTCTCAGTTTTCTATCTCTTCCTGCTGGTAAATTCATTTCACCGATCGTCGTCCACATGATCGCGCCTTGACCATTCTGGGGTTCCTCAGAACAGATACGTCCCAATCCTTTACGAAATCTGGATTCTTTTCGTTGTGTGGTGGCCCGGCTTCACCCACGAGGTGTGTGCCTTATTCATCAGATGGATCTACGTTCTCACCCGATCCACGGTGGTTCTCGGCGATAGATGTACGCACTCTCATTTCCTCCTTGGTATCCCCTGCGCCGCGACCCTGACATTGCCTGCTCGATTCAGTTGTAATCACACCGCATGGATCGAAATCGCCATCTTCGTCCTCCTCACATTGATGGCTCAGATCTTCCTGACCGTCAGGTCAGTTGATGCGTCTCCAACATAATCTGGTCTTCTGGCGCTGATGGGTACCCTCTCAGGATATACGCTCTAACGATGAAAAACAAGATGATAGCGGCGTTCTTTTGTGGGGTGACGGTGCCACAATTGGCGCTTGGCGCATACTTTGTCACTCACGGTGCCATTTACCCTGGTAGGTCTGCTCTGCTTGCGAGACGCTGACCGCTGAGTTTTCACTTTCTCCCCAACCCTCACCCTCCGGGATCGGTGGTCTAATTATCGAATACCATCTCCAAACCGAATACGTACCTCGGGGTGCGATCTCCTTCCCACACAAACAGCTATCGTCATGCCCCAAATTCCATTGGAGCCCTTCCGACTCTGCGTATTCGCGAGACATCCTCACATTGAGATCGGATATACCTGTATCTCACTCTTCTTCGGTAAACCAACCCACGCTTCTACATCATGTATGCCTTTGGGGTGTCTCACGCAATCTCAGACTTGGCAGCCTTTACCGTCATCATCGGCTTCGGCGTCATGGGTGGCCTGAACGCCAGTGCGATGTCCATGTCGAGATCGGGCATCGTCAAGACGATCGTCCAAGATGCCACAATCTACTTCGTCGTCATCTTCACATCTCACCTGGTCTTCGTGTTGACGCTCGTCTTCGCAAGGGTGAGCGTACGTTGCAACTGGTTCATCTGGTTTCTCATCCTCTTCAGCCTGTTCTCCAACTTCTTCCCGCGGTCGGGAACGACGTCTTCCTCCCAATCATGATCACGCGATTGATACTCTCCCTCAAAAAGGTTGCATCGAAAGAAAACGGCTGGTCGTTCGCCGAAATGACCACCATGCGTCGCGTGGACGAATTGATCCCTATACATAGCAACCGCAAACGACTCATACGCAATGTGGATGGGGCAGGAAGGGGGTTCAGGACGTTGCGGGGAACGGAGGTTTTGGCGCATACTTCGGAAGAGATTGCGATGGCGAATACCGAAAGTTTAGGGGAACCTAGTTGATCGACGAGGTTTGAGCATGGCTTCTGGGGCGCGTCGGGTGCACTTCGACCTGACCTCTGCTTCGTATTGCGACTGGAGTTTACCAAGCGCGTATACCACACCGACGATCAGACGGTCTTGGTCGCGACCCCTTATGTATTGTTGTCAATTTTTATTGTGTAATTATAGTCACTGGGTTAGCTCGTCTTTGGTGGCCACGAGCGCCGGAGCACCCGCGCACGACAGGTGTCGTTGGAGGGTGTCGTGTCGGACTCCCCGGAAGACGTGTGAACAGTGTGCTAATCAACAAGCGATCACATAATGGGAAAGGAAGTCCTCCGGGAAGCGGTGGGACCCCGACGGCGCACGAGGCAACTGATATTTCGATGTCCAATGAAATCGCGAATGAAATACATCCAAGCATATCTGCCTCAGAACTACAATAGAAGTACCAATCAATAAAAACCCTCCGAGGACAGAAACAAATCTACTCACCCGGACCTGATACGACCCACTAGCTTTCGTCAAGTACCTCACCCACTTCACGCTCTGATAGTTGCTCTTCTCGAACACCTTCAAGAACCTCACGATCAACCCCGAAGCCGTGAACATCAACACCTGGAAATCCACGTCAATCGGCGGCCTTGCCCACACCTGTTTTATTGTTGTGGATGTCAGGGTGGCGTGGGCGGAGAGTGTCACTTCAGATCCGCCCTGCATTCTTTGGATCCTGCGGAGGAGAGATCTCAAAATCAACGGGATTCGCAGCACGACGCCTTCGAGGTCCTTACTTCCAGACTATCATGTTTTCTGCGGGGACGTATTTGGCCTTGCCACTGGGAACCTTGCACTCAACGTTCGTGGTGTTCAACGGCGTAGGTATCTTCACAACAAGGCTGGAGGCCGAAAGCTTCGGGTCGAAGTTTGTCTTGATCGCGACGATGTACGAAACACCACTGGTCCCAATCTCGCTCACGGTGGCCAACACTTTGATCGGAAGCTTCACGTTTGATGTGGAACGATAACTACGAACGTTCGTCAGGTTTGGCGGAGTTGAGGTTACACTAATCCACAATCCTACCTCATGAGTTCGAATTCACCGTCTGGTGGAACAAAGCTGATCGTCCTGGTCGAGTCGAATTCGTTCAATCGCACACATTGGTGGAATCGGCAATCATCCAGTTCCACGGCGTCTCCGATCCCCTTTTCACTCTTGTCGATGACCAGCTTGTCGTTCAGACCGAACTTGCACTCCGGCGTACCGGAAAGGTATGCTCTCATGAGGATGTGGCCATCTACGTCAGCTCGTAGAACATTACCTACCCAAACCACGTTGGAAGGTCGAAAAAGGAGTAATCGTGGTCATGCTCACCCTTTGCACTCATACTGAGGTTCACGGTTTCCACCACATCGACAAAGGCTTCATTCTTCTTGTACTTGACGTCCGTGCGACGCCAACTCGTTGCACCGGTGACTTGTGTGGTGATCTTGGAAGATTCTTCCTGAACTGACATTTAGCAAGCGCTGTGAAAGCCCTGCGAGGCGGACTGACCGCAGCCGTCGCCGAGGATACAATGCTTTCCGTCATGATAAACGTCTTGAGAGTATCGATTTCACTGTTTTGTGGGTATCCGAAGTCGATAATCTCTGGAATCAAATAAATGCGCTTTCAATGCTGAATGCAGAAGGAAGAGAAAAGGAGCGACGGACCGTCGATGAGCTCGTAAATCAGTACAAAGTTGTTCTTGACGGACTCCTCATCCACTTTCCCAAAGTACGACTTGCTGATGGTTATGAATCGATAGCAGAACTCAAAGACCATGGCCGCATTGACGTTGTTTCTGCGTAATGAAATCAGCCTCGGTTGAATCGTGGCAGTGTGGAGGGCATACTGACTTGGTGACAGCGACAATGTATAGGTTGTTCAACCTGACATGGAAGAAACTCGTTGACCCCAGAGTGATGATAGGTGACCGAACGTC
>Ga0307517_10011996_pt1 | contig 11955 bp, 11 predicted proteins | sample 23_EM_MG_FD_194515 | JGI IMG/M metagenome (GOLD analysis project Ga0307517, IMG submission 194515) | Populus trichocarpa ectomycorrhiza microbial communities from riparian zone in the Pacific Northwest, United States - 23_EM | ecosystem: Host-associated > Plants > Roots > Unclassified | place... | reverse complement strand
CCTTCCGTCCACGTTTCGGGTATTGCCATGGAGATCACTGGCGGGACCGGGGATGGGATAGCACGCATCGGGAGGAGAGTCGGCCGGCCAACTAAAAAAGATACGGATGCGAGCGTCCGGGAGATCGGCGGGAGATCGCGGGCCTGGTGGTGTAGCCGTGGGACGCAGCGTTCGATCGTGTCTTCCTATTCCGTTCTCAGGCTTTTCACCGGGTTCGTCAGGGCGGCCTTTATTCCCTGGAAGCTGACGGTGAGCAGGGTGATCCCCAATGCGCCGGCGCCGGTGACGGCAAAGATCCACCAGGACAGGTCGGTGCGATAGGTATAGTGCTGCAGCCAGCCGTGCATGAAATACCAGGCGGCGGGCGTAGCGATGAGCAGGGAGATCAGCACCAGGATCACAAAGTCTTTGGACAGCAGCCGCCAGATATTGCTTACGGAAGCGCCCAGGACCCTTCTTATGCCGATCTCCTTCGTACGGCGCTCGGCGACGAAGGAAGCCAATCCGAAAAGGCCGAGGCAGGAGATGAAGATGGCCAGCAGGGCGAATACGGTGGCGAGATGGCCGATGCGGGCTTCGTCGTTGAATTTCCGGGCATATTCTTCGTCGGCGAATTTATAATCGAAAGGCAGATCGGGGTTGTATCTATGCAGGACGGCGCCGATCTTCGGCAGCGCTTCCTGCGCGCTCATGGCGGGATTGATCTTCACATTCAGCAGCCCGCCGTTGCTGCCTCTTACGATGCGGAACAGCATGGGGCGGACGGGCTCGTAAGGGGATTCGATAATAAAATCCTTCACGATGCCTACGACCGTGAAAGCCACCCCGTCGTTGAAGGAGACCTGCTCTCCGATGGGTTGCCGGAAGCCCATGAATTTAACGGCGCTTTCATTCAGGATGAAGGCGGAGGAATCCGAAGGGAAGTCCTTCGAGAAATCCCGTCCTTCCAGGATCTTCCAACCTACCGTGCTGCCATAACCGAAGGAAACGGAATTCATGGCCAGGTCGGCCGAAGTCCCGGCCGCTTTGCCTCTCCAGATCATGCCGCCGTTGGAACTATAGACGGCTGTGATGGGGCTGCCGGATTCCGCTATCTCCGATACGGCGCCGGTGTTGAGCAGGTCCTGGCGTATGGCCTCGAAATGGCTGCGGATATTATACATATGCATGGACACCGACAACAGTCCCTGGCGGTCGTAGCCTACGGGACGATTGCGGGCGAACTGGATCTGGCGGTAGATCACGATGGTGCCGATGATGAGGATGGCCGAGACGGTGAATTGCAGGACCACCAGCACCTGGCGGGGCAGGGAAGAATAGCGTCCCGGCGAGAAAGCGCCCTTTAATACTCTTACGGGCTTGAAGGAGGACAGGTAAAAAGCGGGATAGCTGCCGGCAAGAAGTCCGGTGAACAGCACGAAACCCAGGGTGGCCGCCCAAAAGCCAGGGCTGGTCCAGGGCAGGACGATGCTTTTTTCCGTCAGGGTATTGAAGAAGGGAAGGCTGACCTGTACCAGGAGCAACGCAAAGAAAAAGGCGATCAGCGCCACCAGGACCGATTCACTGAGGAACTGCCCGATCAGCTGCCGGCGGAGGGAGCCTACCGCCTTGCGGATACCTACTTCTTTCGCTCTTTGTTCGCTGCGGGCCGTGGAAAGGTTCATAAAATTGATGCAGGCCAGCAGGAGCACGAAGGCGCCGATGATGCCGAACCACCAGACGAAGCGGATGCGACCTCCCGTATTGACGCCACCCTTGAATTCGGAATATAGATGCCAGTCGGCCATGGGCTGGAGGAAGAGGGCAGGGTGAGCGAGCTTCTCCTGCTCGCGGATATTCTTCAGCTTGACGTCCCTGATCTTAGCGGATACCTTTTCCATACTGGCATTGTCCGCCAGTTGGAGCATTACCTGGAAGCCATTATAGCCCCAGGGATTTTCCATGCCTTTGAGCCCGGGGGCTATCTTCAGCTTGAGCTCCCAGGATGCGATGAAACGGACGTCGGCGAAAGAAGAGTTAGCCGGCATGTCCTTATAGACACCCGCTATTTTTGCCGGCGTGTTCTCCACCTTTACGATCTTATCGAGGGGATCGGCGTCGCCGAACAGGGCCGTGGCCGCGGACCGGGAGATGAGCAGGGCATCGGGCTCCCTGAGCCCATCCGGCTTCCCCTTTTCCATGTCCAGGTCCAGGAGCAGGGCCCCCTGAGGTTCGACATAGAGACCGCTGCGGGAGAGCAGCTTATCCTGGTAGGAAAAGATGGAAGTGGCCCAGTTGACGATGGCAGCCACTTTAATATCTTCCTTAAAGTTATTGCGCAGGGCTTCGGCGACGGGAAAAGGCACATGCCCCCAGGTGATCCGCTGCCCGTTGAGGTCCTGATTTTGCATAACCTGGGCTATCTGGCGATAATGCCGGTTGCTTTTATCGAAGGAGATCTCGTCCTTCATCCACAGGCCGATGAGCAGGGCGATGGCCATGCCGGTAGCGAGGCCGAAAATATTGATGGCGCCATGGGACCTTTTCAGACGAAGGTTGCGCCAGGCCATGCGGAAATAGTTTTGGAACATGGCGGATGATTGATGGTGCTTTTAGAGAAGCTAATAGAATGCCGGATGCGCCCCTGTTTGATTTTCAATATATTATAGTCTGACCGATGAATAAGATCGTACGCTTTCGATACAGGGATTGTCCGGAACCGCGGGAGAAAATGCTAAAGATAAAATTGATTATATTTCCCCTAAATACTTTTGCATGGGACGACTTTCCAGACCCGCAGGTTGGCGCAGGATGATCACGCTGGCATCCTGTCTTTTATCTATAGTGACAGGAACCTGCCAGGCGAAGACGGATACCGTATTCGATCGCCGGTGGAACAAGCATGTCCTTACCAGGGATTTTATTTCGGAGGGAGTGGCCATCGGGGATGTGAACAGGGATGGCCTGCCCGATATACTCGCCGGGGCCTATTGGTTCGAGGCGCCGCACTGGACGCAGCACGCCCTCACTAACGGGCATGCCTACAACCCTCTGAACAGCTATAGCAACTCCTTCCTGGATTTCAGCATGGATGTGAACGGGGATGGCTGGATCGATCTGATCCGGATCAGCCTGCCCGGCGAAGAGGCCGCCTGGTATGAGAACAATCAAAATAAGCCCGGCTACTGGAAGATGCATCCCCTCCTGGACTCCTGCGGCAATGAGAACCCCATCATGGCGGACGTGGATGGGGACGGAAGGCCGGACCTGCTGTGTAACGATCCCGGCAAGAAGCAAATGATCTGGCTGAAGTCCCCTTCGAAGGGTGATACTGCCTGGAAACGCATCGTCATTGGCCGGGGCGCGATCCCCGGTGTTGGCCGGTATACGCACGGGCTGGGGTTCATCGACATGAACGGGGATGGGAAGAAGGATGTGGTGATCACGAAGGGCTGGTGGCAATCGCCGAAAGACCCTATGCAGGATAACTGGGAGTTCCATCCGGCAGACCTGGGCGAGGATTGCTCGCAGATCTACGCACTGGATGTAAGAGGCAAGGGTGAAGAGGATCTGCTCAGCGCTTCGGCACATGACTATGGCATCTGGTGGCATGAAAAAGTCAAAGGCAGCAATGGCGAAACGAACTGGACCCATCATACGATCTTCAATAAGGTGTCCGAAACCCATGGCATGGCCATGGCGGATATCAACAGGGACGGGCATCCCGATCTCGTCACCGGCAAACGATTCTATGCACACAATGGAAAGGACCCCGGGGCGCATGAGCCTTCGGAGCTGTACTGGTTCGAATCCAAGCCCGGCCCAAATCCGTCCTGGATCCCTCATTTGATCGACAACGATTCAGGAGTAGGGTTGCAGGTATTGGTACATGATATGAACCAGGACGGATTAGCGGATATCATTGTGGCGAATAAGAAAGGCGTGTTCGTATTCGAGCAGCGGAAATTGTAGGGTTAGCTGGCGACGCCCATGCCGGTGACATGGTTGTAAGGGAAGGCCGGTATTGGCGGGGCAGGCGCCTGGCCGGCGCTGCTTACGGGGAGCGGCTGGCCGTTCTTATGACAGGAGGCAAGGGCCAGTACACAGATCAGGAGAAAGGGAAGGCGGAGATTTTTTTTCATACTACTGTTTTAGCAGGATGAAAGTAGCGCCGCAGAGGAGTGGTGAGGGGGAAAGTAGACGGTCGCCCGTGCGTTGCACATGGACGACGGGACAGGGATGGTGAACAGGATAACTTACCGGGGAGTGAAGATCCCTTTCAGCCCGGCGCTGTATTGCCTTCCGATGGGGATCTCGATATTGCCTATTTCTATATCCAGGCTCGTGAAGGCCGTCACTTTTACCACGGAGACGATAAAGGAGCGGTGTACGCGGACAAAAAGGTGGGCCGGCAGCATGGCTTCCAGGGTGCCGATGGATTGTTTTACCAGCAGTGGTTTATCCTGGGTCCGGTAGATCCTGATATAGTCCTTGATGCTTTCGATATAGAGCATGTCATCCAGGAAGACCTTCACCATTTTCCTTTCGCTCCGGAAATACAGGAAGCCCGCATCCGCGGCTGCTGCCGGAGTCTCTTCTTCCGGGGATCTGTTGCCCGCCTGAGTTATTTTATTCACTGCTTTGAGGAAGCGTTCGACGGAGAAGGGTTTCACGAGGTAGTCCACGGCGTCCAGGTCGAAGGCATCGCTGGCATAGTCCTTATAGGCGGTGGTGAAGATCACGTTGGGGGGGTGGGGTAAGGATTTTAAGAAGCTGATACCGGACAGTTTGGGCATCTGGATATCCAGGAAGACGACATCGATCTTATTTTTTTTCAGCATGTCCATTGCCTGGAAGGCATTATTGCAGGAGCCCACGACCTCGAGCTGGTCGACCATGGAAATATATTGTTCCAGTATTTTCAGGGCCGGTGGTTCATCGTCCACCAAAAGACATCTCAATACCATAAGGTGGGGTTAGGGGGTTATTGTTCAATACGGTCTTGTTGCTGTCTTCCCATTGCAGGTCCAGGGTTACGATAAAAACTTCTTTGGACGGGATGGCTGCAAAATGATATTTGCCGGGATAGAGCAGGTCCAGCCTTTTTTTTACGTTCTGCAAGCCGATGCCTTTATTGGCGGGCAGGAAGGAGGCATTGTCCGTCCCTTGTTCTGTTTCGCCGTCCGGTTCGTAGCTGTTGAGCAGCTTGCAATGCAGACCGTCCGGGGAGATATGGATATTAAGGCTGATCCAGCATTGGTCCAGCTGTTTGCTGGCGCCATGCTTGAATGCGTTCTCCACCAGCGGCAGCATCAGCAGGGGCGGGATCTCTTTATTGTCCGGGTCGCCGTCCACGACAAAGGAGATGTCCAGGCGGCTGCCATACCGTAATTGCTCCAGCGCTATATATTCTTTCAGCAGGCTGATCTCTTTGGCGAGCGGAATGGCGGCGGCGCTGCTTTCGTAGATCATGAAGCGGAGGAGATTGGACAGTTTCAGGACGATCTCCGGGGCATTGGCCGATCCCTCCAGTACATGGGAATAGAGGTTGTTCAGGGTGTTGAATAAGAAATGGGGATGTACCTGTGATTTGAGGAGCTCCAGTTCCGCGGCTGTCTTTTGCTGCAGGGCTTCCATGGTCTGGCGCTGCTGAAGGTACCAGTATTTCAGCAGATTGATGGAGATAGCGATCCCGGCCACATGGATAAAGGGCAGGATATTCCTGCCGGTGGTCATGGTGAAGCCTTTGAAAACATTATTCGCCTCGATGGTCAGCTGAGCGCCCTTAGCGTAGACCATGCATAAGGCCAGGGCGATCAAAAAGCCTACAAAAAAATGAAGGTATTTTCCCCGGATGAGATAACGGGGTATTAAGAACCAGACCAGCGAGTATACGATGATCATGTGTCCCGGGACATAGAGCAGGGCATTGAGGAAGGAAACTTTAAGATTGGTATTAAAGCCGAACCCCCAGGCAAAGTAGGTGACGATCATTGCCCAGAACAGTAAGTGCAGCAGCAGACGCCGGAGCCCTGTTAATTTGCCTGTATGTAGCCTGGATTGCATGCGGTCTTTGCCAAATATAAACCTATTCAATCCTTTTTCCCTGCTGCTCATGGGATTTGAAGACAAACGACCGTAATCAGGAGATAAACAACATAAAAAAGCGCGGGAAGATACCGTGATCCGTCCCGCGCTGCTCATGCGACTCAACTACTGCCATGGTTATCCATTCATTAACTGACCATGGCGGTCGAAGATCAAGGTCTTTCTTTGAAAGCTGCCTTTATGCGCAGTGATATAATATTGTGGTTGCTGATCGGGCATATACTTCTCATAAGTGGATTTTATTTCCCACCGCCCGTATTTGGTCTTGTGCAGACCTTTTTTTACCATCATGGGAAGCCTTTCCTGTCCTATGTTCTTTTGGGATCCCAGCCAGCGGCCATCCTTATCGAATTTTGCTTTTAACTGGTAGTCACCCATATAGAAGGTAGCTTTATAGTTACCGATGGTATGCGTCCATTCCACTTTGCTGGCGCCGGCATACCGGGCACGGAATGCATCGTTGATCTTCGCGGGTATCCTGGCAAAGGCCGGCGCGGCAATAAAGGCGGCGGACAGTAATAAAACAAACATCTTTTTCATACAAACTGATTTTGGTGAAAGATCGATTGCCGGTAGTACTGCTTAAAATATCGGGCCATCGGGCCTGAAAAATCAAAAAGGGATGTTAAAATGCAGGGAGATCCGGGAAGGCGGAGGGCTTGTGATCCCGGGTTGGCGCAGGCCGGCGGCTATTTCAGCCGGGCCTGCAGTTTCTTGGGAAGTTTAGCTTTAACCAACTGATAGGATTGAGCGATATAGTGTTCCCATTGTTTCTTTTTGAACAGGGCCGGATCCTGGACCAGGATCCATTTAAACCGGGCGGCATAGGGAGCGGGTATGATGCTTTCTGAAGTGGACAGCTCATCGAACTCCTCGTCCGGCACTTTGAAGGAGATCTGCAATGGAGGTTGGAGCGAAGTAACGCAGAACATCTTCCCTCCCACCTGGAAGCAAAGGTCGTTGCCCCATTTTATGTCTTCCGTTACGCCCGGATAGGCCGTACAGATGCTCCTTAAAGTTTCGATATCCATATCGATGATTTGAAAAGGTGGGCCGATGTATTTTTAAAGTTACGCTATTTATGCAATAAGACCATGATGCTATTGCCTTCGCCATTGCTCAGCACCAGGTCGTTCATGCCATCTCCGTTCAGGTCATGGATGGCGATGCCATCCGCGTGGTTACTGACAGGGATCTCTTCGCTGGAAACCAGGCCCTGCTTATTCATATAGAAGAGCGTGATATTGTGGCTGTTGTAATTGGTCACGGCGATGTCGGGCATTCCATCCCCATCCAGGTCGCCGATCGCCACCCGGGTCGGGCCCAGGCCTGTAGGAAAAGGGGCGCCTTTCATTCTGGAAAATCCTCCTTTACCGTCGCCCAATAAGATCGTTAACCCATCCCTGCCTTTCTTGTCCGAGGAGATGGTCGGCGAATTAATAATGGCCAGGTCGGGATAGCTGTCCCCGTTCAGATCCCCGATGGCCAGGCCGAAAGGAGTATTCCCCGAGGCAACCGGCGAACCCGGGGGTCGGGAAAAATTTCCTTTTCCATTGCCGAGCAGGATGGTGCTGTTGTCCCCGTCCAGGTTGGTGGTCACGATATCCGGGTGACCGTCCTGATCCAGGTCCGCTACCCGTATCCGTTGGTAGGGATGCGGACCCACCGTCAAAAATTCCCCTGGCAGTTTAAAGTCGCCTTTCCCGTCCCCGTATAAGATCACTACCTGATCGGTCTGCCAGCTGTCCGTCACCAGGTCGAGGTTGCCGTCCCCATTAAAATCCCCTGTCGCCACACCATGCGTATGCGGTTTTACATCCAGGTGGAAGGGAGAGTTGGGAGCCGCATGGAAAGCCCCGTGACCGTCACCCAGTAAAACGGTAAGGTATTTCATCTCATGATTGGCGAAGGCCAGGTCCAAATTCCCATCCTTATTATAATCGGCGATGGCCAGATCATTGGGAAAGTTACCGCAGGGGAAGGGAGAGCCCTTGGCTTCCTTAAAATTCCCTTTCCCATCCCCCAGGAGGATGCTGACCGAATTATCTTTCCCATTGGCCACCGCCAGGTCGGGATAGCCATCGCGATCGAGGTCGCCTACTTCCACGCTGCCGGGATGTTGGCCGACCGTTATTTCCCTGACAAGATAATTCTGCAGTGGAGCATGGGAGGGAGCCTGGGAGCAAGCCGCGCTGAAAAGGCAGGCGAGCGCTAACTGGAGATAGAGGGGGTAGGTTTTCATGTGCTTTTTTGTGAATGTAGGAAGGGCAGGCATCCGGTGGGGAAGTCTTCCATAAGGGGTGGGTTTTACTACATGAAATGCAGTTATCCTTTTCGCGAAAAAATGGTATACGCAGGATGGATATTCCTGCTCGTATTTTGTGACGAAGATTTTTCAATTTTGAATGTTCGGGTTATTTAATTTTGCAGGATATCTTATATCCTGGTTTTTGCTATGCTGTGGATGGATCGGAATTTCCTTGATCAGGTTTTTATAACGTATTCCCCAACTGCGGTTCAATAATTTATTTTTCAGAGCTGTTTTTAATGCTAATGAAGAACTGTTAAGTTTTGTTTTGGATAGCATCGGAGATGATCATGGAGCTATAGACGTGCTGTTTAATCGATTTGAGAATGAAGTAGTGGGACTGCCAAATAAAGGTAAAGTTACGGTGGGTGAAATAGTTTTCCTGTTCCCGGGTTTTCCGTTGCGGTTGTATGCCTTACGAATTAATAATCGTCCGGATCTCGTGGTTTTATTCAATGGAGGGGTCAAATCCGCACAAACAAATCAGGGGAGCAAGGATCTGTCCTTAAAATGGCGCGAGGCTTGTCAATTTGCCAGGAGGATCAAGAAGCGATAAGAAATAAGGAGATCATTATTGATCATAAAAAAAGAAGAATGCTTTCCAGCAGTGGAGATGAGGAGATCCTTCTATAATCTTAACAATATGAGAAGTAAAATCGCAGGTAAAATCCAGGAAGAAACACCGGAAGAGGTAAGGATCTTCGTACGGCAGTATACAGATATTGTAATTAGGATCAACAAAATCCTCCAAGCCAAGGGATATACTCAAAAGGACCTGGCGGATAGAATGAAAAAGAGACCGTCTGAGATCAATAAATGGTTAAAAGGAAATCATAACCTTACGCTTAAAACCTTGGCCAAATTGGAGGCGGAACTCGGCGAACCGATTATTTATACTTCGGCTGAATATTTTCGGAAAAAACCAAGAAAAAACGTCGCATAGTGTTGACCGGTGGTCCTTGAAAGCCTGCCGTTGGGTAAAAATCGTTTAGCGGGAAAAAAGGCCCAGGCTAACTTGGCGGATTAAACGCCATAGGCCTAATACATGAGAAAGATCCTATCCAGACACGCATCTGCTATTTATTTTCTTTTATTTATCCCGGTCCTGCTCAGTTTGAGCTCCTGCCAGAAAAATTTAAATTCGAGAGGGCTTCAAGCGCCTTCGCTGGCGTCAACAGGGACTTCTGCAGGATTGGCCGGCTTGATCGCCAATACGCCGGTGCCCGTTGCAACGGCTCGCCTGAATAATCCTACCGGCACCGCGGTGGATGTCTCCAATACCGTCTATGTGGCGGATTTTAACAATCACGTGATCCGTAAGATCACCCCGAAAGGGATGGTCAGCACCCTTGCCGGCAGCGGCACCGCGGGATTCAAGGACGGACCGGGCGCCAGCGCACAATTCAATCACCCTACCGGCTTAACCGTTGACCGCGCGGGTAATGTGTACGTGGCGGATTTCGGTAACCAGCGAATCCGTAAGATCACCCCGGAAGGGGTCGTGACGACCCTGGCCGGAGACGGCATTGCAGGTAACACGAATGGAACGGGCGCCGGCGCTCGATTCAACGGACCTGCCGGCATCGCCATCGACGGGAACAGGAACCTCTATGTGGCGGACGAGTTCAATCGCCTGATCCGCAAGATCACCCCGGAGGGAGTCGTGTCGACCTGGGCCGGGGACGGCAAATTCGGGTATGTGGATGGAAGGGGTGTACAGGCGGAATTCTCCAACCCGGAGTTCATCGTGTCGGATGCCCCGGGCAATCTCTACCTGACGGATGGCCTCCACAATAAGATCCGTAAGATCGACCGGCATGCCGTGGTCACTACTTTGGCCGGTACGGGTTATCCGGGGATGGTCGATGGACCTGCTGCTACTGCGCTATTCCACCTGCCGACGGGCATTAGCGTCGATATGGACGGGACCAATGTCTATGTATCGGATGAATTCAACCAGCGGATCCGTAAGATTGGCCCGGATGGGAAGGTCAGCACCATCGCTGGCTTTGGAACGGGACTAACCCCCGGAGGATATATGGATGGTCCCGGTATAAATGCGAATTTCCAAAACCCGCAGGGCCTTTCGGTAGACGCTTTCGGCGTACTGTATGTGGCCGACTATTATAATAACCGGATCCGTAAGATCAGCACCGAAGGATTTGTCAGCACGCTGGCAGGAACCGGGTCGGCCGGTTATACGGATGGACCGGGGATGACCGTACGATTTGGATGGCCCATGGACATAACGATCGACCGCAGCGGGAATCTCTATGTGCTGGACGAAGGTAATCACCTGATCCGTAAAATTACGCCCAAAGGGATCGTCAGCATCCTGGCTGGCAGTGGATTGCCGGGAACTATAGACGGGCCCGGCGTCTTCGCCCAATTCAACCAGCCTTATGGCATAACCGTGGATAGCTCCGGGAATCTCTATGTGGCCGAAACGATCAATGAAAAGATCCGCAAGATCACGCCGGACGGGACGGTCAGCACTTTTGCCGGAACCGGTGACTTTGGATCTGTGGACGGGCCGGCCCTCAGCGCCACCTTCTGGACCCCTATCGGCCTGACGGTGGATCATAATCAAAATGTGTATGTAGGCGACCTGTATAATAACCGGGTCCGGAAAATAACACAGTCAGGCATTGTATCTACCCTGGCCGGGGGCAGCACCCATGGATATGCCGATGGGACCGGGACGGCCGCGCTCTTTTATTGGACGAATGGTGTCGCCGCCGATCCTGCCGGGAATATCTATGTAGTGGATCAGCTCAACGCCAGGATCCGTAAGATCACCCCGGCTGCTGTGGTCAGTACCCTGGCCGGTGGTCCTACTGTAGGATTCGTCGATGGGACGGGTGCGGCTGCACGGTTTAATCTCCCTCACCACATAGCAACAGATGCCGCCGGCAACGTTTATGTGTCGGACTTTGGAAATCATGCGATCCGGAAAATAACGCCTTCCGGTGTAGTCAGTACCCTGGCCGGTAATGGCACGGCGGGATATGCGGATGGAATGGGCAGCGCCGCCATGTTTAACGATCCTGGCGGGTTGGTAGTAGATGCCGCGGGAAATATATATGTAGTGGATGGCGCGAATCGCCGGATCCGTAAGATCACCCCGACGGGCTTGGTTTCTACGTTTGCCGGTGATGGCGTCCCGGGCTATTAGGACGATCGCGGGGCATTGTGTATTATTTACATCCAGCGGGTAGGATCCCGGGGATAGTTGTCATCCTGACAATTATAGCCGTACAATAGGAAAATCACGCCGGTGGAAAAGAAAAAGCTACCGGTGAAAAAATCGATCTCCCTGCACACAACGATCGGCGTAAATTTCTGATCAATGCCAGTACTAAATCTGGCTACCATGAAATATACCAACTCGATCCTATACGCTGCGCTACTTTCCGTGGCCGGCGCCGCCTGTAATAGAGGTAATGGCCCTGGCGGTCAAACTCTCCCCCCTCCCGGAGGAAAAGTGAGCGTCAGTACTTTTGCCGGGGACGGAACGGAAGCCTTCGCCAACGGTCCTTTGTTAACCGCCCGGTTCCACA
>Ga0307517_10011995_pt1 | contig 11956 bp, 4 predicted proteins | sample 23_EM_MG_FD_194515 | JGI IMG/M metagenome (GOLD analysis project Ga0307517, IMG submission 194515) | Populus trichocarpa ectomycorrhiza microbial communities from riparian zone in the Pacific Northwest, United States - 23_EM | ecosystem: Host-associated > Plants > Roots > Unclassified | place... | reverse complement strand
AGAATAGTCTGGGCGGCAGACACCAGCTCAAACAAAGGCTTCTCAACCCCCAGCACAGGGTCCGAGCCTATTATGATAGCAGCTGCGCCGTCGCCAAACAACGCTTGACCCACAAGGCTATCAAGGTGAGTGTCACTAGGACCACGAAATGTCACTGCTGTTATTTCTGAGCACACGACTAGCACACGAGCACCTTTGTTGTTCTCGGCAAGGTCTTTAGCTAGGCGGAGCACCGTGCCACCAGCAAAACAACCTTGCTGGTACATCATGAAACGTTTTACCGATGAGCGGAGACCCAAGAGCTTAGTGAGTTGATAGTCAGCCCCAGGCATGTCAACCCCACTGGTTGTGCAAAAAACCAAATGGGTTATTTTGGACTTGGGCTGGCCCCATTCCTTGATGGCCTTGGCAGCTGCTTCTTTGCCTAACTTTGGGACCTCCACCACCACCATGTCCTGCCTAGCATCCAATGAAGGTGCCATGTATTCGCATACACTAGGATTTTCTTTCAAGATCTCCTCAGTCAAGTGCATGTACCTCTTCTTGATCATGGATTTCTCGCCTGAAATACATGGCAAAACAAAAATAAAGGATGTGATCAGTCGTTGCACACTTCAATACGCAAAATTGGAGCGTCAATGATTTTATGGAATTTTATTTACTCTATTTTTTTTTAAAAAAAAAAAGTGGAAATAATCCGTGTAGATAACGCCAAAAATTACTAGGGACAACGATTTTTTTTTCCCTCTTCAATATCTATAGAAAATACTATTCGCTTATATATTAGTTAGTTTAACAAACTAGAGATCATCTGTTCTAATTCAATTTTGTCAATTCTACCCTTGTAGCAATAATTAACGACATACTGTTTTAGATATCTTTGAGGATATATTAATTAGCTCCTACATAACTTCATTTCCAAAAATCCATGGAGAAACCTTCGGTGAGTATATAACTTAAAGTTAATTAAATAAATAGGTAAAAATAGCTATAATCTAGACCGAACATAGGTTTTATTTGGCATTATAATGTAACTGTGCTTTTAAAAAAACAATTTAGCTTCAAATTATTATTATCATTGCATCATTTTAATATGTTAATGTTAAAAATTAATTTTAAAAAATAAAAAAAATATTATTTTAATATATTTCTTAATAAAAAATATTTTAGAAATTAACTTCCTTCATATTCCCAAACAGTCTCATAAATAATCAATTTTTCCTTTAATGACAAGATACCTGCAACATTTATCATCCCAATTATTCATATAAATATTTTACAAGATCAATCAAGACACATTATGGTATAAAATTTGATGATATGCTACTCTTGAAAATTTAATTTTTTTTGAATTTTTTTTATTAAAAGTTGTAGCAATAATTGATAAATCCTACTATCTAGCTACGTACCTCGAACGGCTTTTGATCAGAAGAAATCTAGTAGCCAGAATCAAGATCATATATTCGTGTGTGGGTGTCATGGAAAATCTTTTGGAATTTATCAAACGGAAATCCTTAAATAAACATATAATTAAGCATGGAATTTAAATAGCAAGGTGATGTTGTTAGCTAAATATAAATTATAAGGCTTACACATTCGCTTGAACTTTTCTTTAAGCTCGACCTTATGCTCACTGTTTGTGATGCGAAAGTAGTAGTCAGGGTACGTGCTTTGATCAACACAGTTTGGAGGGGTTGATGTTCCGATAGCCAGGATCACGGCAGGGCCGTCTGCCCGTTGAGCCTTCCGAACTTCGTCGACGGTCACCATACTCTTTTCTTGGCCGGATAGAACAAGAAAATTATCCCAAAGGGTTAAATATTAAGCTCCGAGAAGAACCCTCGCTAGATATTGGTTTAAATTATGGCAACGTGGGAGCTGCTATTCAAGAGAGTTAGCAAGCAGAAATATTATACGTCGTAAGTCAGAGTTTGGTAGATATAAATAAGAGAACGAGAGAGTGAGCTGGGGGGGTAGGTGATGCGCACGTGTTCAAGAAACGAGGGCAGGTTGGCACGTGACAAGGGGGAGTTTGGTACGTTTGACGATGATCAAACCTCCACGCAATGAGGAGTTTTGGTCTTACTTAATCACCACAGATGGCCCATCAAGAGTTTCCATCATACCATGATAAATGGTTGTGTGCGTGACATCTGCCACTCTGAGCTGATGAAATAAATGGAGATCTGACACAGAATTATTCTTGAAATCTTGAAAGGGATGGAGCATGCCTTGCGTGGCTTCGATTATGTAAACAGTGCTACTGACCACGACAATAAAATCTGAATTTTCATAAAAGCAGCCCTTCATGAGGGGTAGCATAAAGATTGTGCAATACAGTAGTGATTACGGTGGGGATAAATAAGGTAACGTATTAATTTAATGGATTTATTATACATATACACTCAAAGAGGTATCATTGTAATTCTTTTTATTTTTTCCCTGTCGTGATGATAAAATGTTGTTTCATTTTTTGTTAAAAATTAAATTAAAATCTTATATGTTTTTATTAACGCATATGATTTCTTACTATATTTTATTACATGTAAGTATCGATTTTAGCGAGGCGAGTTGAATAAACAAATTAACACTTTGTTTTTTATATTTATTAACATGGATGATTCTGGATGTATTTAATTAAATATGAATATATTTTTTTCTATTTATAATTAAAATGTTTTTTTAAATATATTTAAAAAGTTTTTATATTTATTGTTTTATTAAAAAATTATCCAACCCCACCCAGCCAGCCCAGCAAAACAGGAGCCAAATAACTATTTTTAATCATTTGATTTGGTTCAGGAGTGCTTTAATTGGAATTAATTGTTCTAGATAGGTGCTTGGACGTCTAACCAGCATGCACTGGTTGATAAAAATTAAATTAATTGAAAACTAGTAGTAGTTGAAGAAAACAGATCTCATCAACACTGGTTTCGGTGTACCCGTGGGCTGACTAGTAAGTAATATTTTATAGGTTGTCGAGAATACCAGTAGCTCGTGTTGCGTTGTGGACAGATTCCAGAATAATTTTTAATGTAAAAAAGAAAAAGAAAAAAAAGTGCATTATTACTCTTTCATGGATGTTCTAGTCATAGTTTTAAGACCCGGTCCAGTCCAAGATTCGAGTTTCAGGTTTTGACCGAGTCACTAGGTTAGTTTTTTTTTAAATCAAAACGACGTCGTTTTAATAAAAAAAACAAAAAAAATAAAAGTCAATGGGTTTGCAACCGGGTCTTGACCAGGTCAACCCACCAGGCTTTTTCCTCCCTCGTTTTTTCTTCAACCCGGCCCGGTTCCAGCCCCGGGTCGAACCGCCGGGCCGGGCCGGATTTCAAAACTATAGTTTTAGTACATGTAGTTTTTTTAAGAAAAATTCGGTCATTCTTTTTTTTTTTTTTACTATAAATAATATTCTATTTCGCAAAATTCATCTTTAATTTATCGTCAAAATATTTATTGATATTTTAAATATACAAGAAAATACAAATTAAAAAGAAAACAATATATAAAACATGTTAATACAACTAAAACCACAAATAAAAAAGTTAAAAAATAAAAAAAACAAACTGTTCAAAACAACACTATTCCTCCTCCAGTATATTTTATAACGAGTGAGATTCCTTTACCTCTTTCTTAATCACTGCTTGTAATTTGTCATTAGCGCCTTAGCCCTTCATTAAATAAAAAAGAAAACCTAGTTTAAGAAGCAAGTGTAAATTTTAATTTTTTTTTTTAGATTTATATATTCTCTCAATTTCACTCTAATTAGTAATTACTCTCTGATCTTGTATTGCTGTTCCAATCAACCCTCACCTTTTTTCTTTTTTCTTCATTTTTTACTCCAATTCCTGGATCAGGGTGGTGGATCAACGAGGCTAGCTAACTAGAGTTTCGAAGCCGCCTCTGTGGAAAGCATGTTCCCTTCTCAAGCTACAACCCATCAAAATGAAATCTTGGTCCAGCTCATCGTTAAATTATAGGTTTGTTTTATTTCATAGTACTAAAAACTTACATAATTATTAATTTTAAAATTTATAAAGTTAATCAAAATACATATATAAATTGATTCGAATTACACATTAATAATAATAAAAAACTCAAATATAGAAGGGAATAGATATATGGGCCGCACCTCAAGAAATTCGAATCTTTACCTCAAAATCTGTGTTGTATGTGATTTTGAAATCTCCTAATATTATCTCGCCTCGGAAAATAAATTTGGTTAATATTCTATACATAAAAAATAAAAAAGTTATTAAATAAAGAAAAAAAAAACAAACATGTAAAATAAATATTTTTATAAGATAATTTTTGAGTAAATTTTGTAACATGAAATATATAGAAACTAGTGTATTATCTCGCGCTTCGCAGCGGGTCAATAATAACTTTTATTTTAAATATAAAAAAATATGAAGCATGATTTTAAGTGTCCAAAACACTTAAAAATATTTTCTCTTTACCATATTAAAAATATTTTTAATATAAAAAAAATAAAAGAAAAAAAAATCTAAAGATGCAAAACAAAAAATAAAAATTAGAAATATTAGATGGCCAAACCAGATACAATAACACTTTTTAACTAATAAACAAAAAAAGACAACGCACTCCAAGTTCTATCGTGTTGTCCACAATATAATGAGTCTATGTCTATAGTACATGCACAATATTATCCCCCCACCTTTTAAAATATATTCTAATAAATTATTAATTTTTATGGGACATAGTAATTCTACGTTATTTAAAAGTGAAAGAAACAACAAAATATTGAGATTTTGATTAAGAAAGTAAAAAATTTACGTGGAATAAAAAACAAATCTTTTTGTTTCAATTGTTATGATCATCACTATATAATTAAAAATCCCCACCAAAAAATATAGAAAAAAACAAGAACATGCTTGATTAAAGTAACAAATAATTAGAGTTGATTTTTTTCTTTCTTTTTGCCGGGGGCATTAATTTGTTGCAACTAATTGTGCTATAAATAACCTAATTATTGGCTAAACAGACTATCCAATCCCATTGTAGAGAATTAAAAGCTTTTGTTCCTATTCAGAGAATATTTCATTCTTTTTTCGCTCCAAGGCATAGAGGCTGGAGCATTTTACAGAAATAATCCCTACGAAGTAATTATATTGCAATTAAGGACATATTGGACATGCCTTTCTGTGATTAGACGATATTGTTGATAATTGGATTTTTTTAAACAGTTCTACAAGTTTTAGCCTGTCATCCTCTTTTCGTAAATAAGAAAAGAAATCACTCATAAACATTATTGGAATTCACTGCCCTTGTAATCTTTCCTGTGAAGTAGACATGTTTCAGGTCGAGAGTGATCAAGTCAAGGCCTCAAGGGTTGATAAACATGGTCAAGTGTAATCTGGTGTAGGAAGCAACATGTACGTATCATCAGCTATAGTTTTGGCAGTAGAATACAGACATGACCATGATGTGCACTAAACATTCTAATGAAACAAACATGGAGAGTTCCATTGCCATGCAGTGACATGTTCAAAGCTCATGTTTTATCAACAGAACGTCTGATGAGATTAACCCCACAATTCATACAACTGCAAATCCATTGTATCAGGGAAAGATTACAAGAGACTTGAAGACAGAGATGGGAAAATAAAAACACAAAAATCAAAGAAAATCTCACTACCCTGGAAGACAAATTTCACAAAAACACTGGTTCTTCCATTAAGAAATAGCAGTGTAGTTGTAGGCGACCAAATAGATAGCACGCAATTAAGCACCCATAATATAGCAGTGTGGCAAGCATATGTTTGACCTTCTGTCACTCTCAAATAGTTCCCGGAATCATGTCTTCTCTGCTATTCATCTGTTACACATCCCTTTGAAGAAGATTGCACATTCTTGATATACTGGAATGAATGAGAATATTGAGTAAAGACATTCAAAATGTAGGAAAAATATATATCATTGAGATACACTCTCCATTACCTTGTATAAAACCCCTCGGGTGGCCTTGTATGGAGGTGGAGTCCAATTTTTTCTTCGCTCTTCCAATTCCATGTCTGTTAATTGAACATCTAATCTCTTCTCCCGGACATCAACGTTAATGATATCCCCATTTCTAACGAGACCAATCGGACCACCTTCCTGGAAATACCAAAGACCTCTTAAGAATATGTTCAAACATTTATTATTATAACGAGGTCTTGTGCAATTTCACTTATTTTGATCATACATGTAAAATAACCAGAAGTAATAAAATACAAGCGTTCCATCAATAAAGAGGGATTCAAGAGATTGCAGCTCAAGAATTAGAAAAGAAAAGGCACCTGTGCTTCAGGGCTTACGTGACCAACAACAAATCCATGTGAACCTCCTGAAAATCTACCATCAGTCAACAATGCACAATCCTGCAAAAGAAACCATCATGTCAAAGCAAGAATGCTAACATCATCAACAAGGTAAATCAATTAGCTCTGGAGAACCTGTTTAAAGTGAAGATGAATGCAAATGTGTATCTCAAGTCTAAGGAAGTTTATTGTTGCTACGATCACTCAAACAAGTGACTGATTGTGCTTTCACAAGATCGCCATGCATATTTCTTTTTGTGATACGTCATATAATTCTGAAAAATCATGAAATCCTATGATTCAAGTCAATTCTGGCTACAGAAGACCAGCAACTACAAAGAAAACTTAGTTCATATAACTGTACCTTCCCAAGACCTGCTCCCATTATTGCACTGGTTGGTGTTAGCATTTCAGGCATGCCCGGTCCTCCTTTTGGCCCCTCTCCTCTAATAACTATTACTTTTCCCTGAGATGTAACAAAACCAAAAATTAGATATGCTGTTCCACTAGGAAACAAGCCCCAGAACATCATACCAACAAACATTAAGGATGAAACTAAGATAACATTTCAAGGACGTAGAAGATGCCACATAGGAACATAACTGCAAACACAAACTCAAGGTCTATATAGTCAGAGAAAATTGGGAACTTATTATAGCCTGAAGGTGCAATTTGGGGGTGAAAGATCTTCCAAAAGAAAATGCAACAACAATGAAATTCGAGAATAATAGTTATAATCAAAGCTCTCTTCACAGTCATGCTAAGTATTTTTTTAAAATAACTTGAGGTAACAAAGCTTTGAAACTCATGATGGAACCTGTCAAAGCCTCTAGCTGTATAATGATAGGTTACGGAACTGCAAGGAAAGGCCTTCATGTTTTTAATTGATAAAAATAAATTTTCAATTTGTGACTGCTTTTGCTTATTTACTAAAAATCAAATATCAAGGTAATTCCACTTCAATACATATCCTATACACAAATGCAGAATTATACACTACACATGCAATCAATCCTATGAAGTACCAGCATCCCTCTCAAGGTATCACACTTTTTTGCAGGAAAATACAACACAATGCACAGCTGACCTGAAGGGACAAGAATGCATAAAAATGCTCACCTTAAAACTCATGGGATCTTCTGAGATAGCTGCAATCATAGATTCCTCTCCCTCAAATACAAGTGCAGGACCTGGAGAACAGTGAATGTTCCATTACATTAATGTTTGCAGTGGATTCAATCACAATCACGACTAAAAAGTGCAGTTGTACATCAGACATCAACAAATCAAAGTACATAACATAAAATTTATTACCAGAGAAATATAACCCTTCTTTTCCAGTAATTTTAGCCACAGAACCCTCTGGTGCAAGATTTCCACGTAATATTTGGAGGTGACCTGTTTTCTTAATGGGGTTATCCAATGACTTTATTATGTCCTGGAAAACAGAAGAAAGTGAACATACAGTCAATTATTGTCATGAAACACACTGCTTTCTTAACAGAAAATGATGAGAATAAAAACAAAGAAAACAACATTCCACCTGCCCCTCAGACAATGGTGGACAATTTCGCACATTTTCAGCCAAAGTCTTCCCAGTGACTAAAGAGAAAATAAGTCAAGTTAAAATTATCAAATACAAAACCACTTCCAGAAAAAAATTAATAAATGCAAAATTTTCAATATAACCAAACTTTGTACCAGTCAAACAGTCCCCGTCAAGGAAACCATGCTCCAAAAGGTAGCGAAGGACAGCAGGTGTTCCCCCAATCTATCAAAAAAGAATTTACGCACAAGGAAACAAAGAGAAAAGGATGCTAAACAAATCGAGTTCAGCAATCTCTATAAATGTGTCATGTACAACAAATATTGCAAGGCACAGTGCTGCATTGATTACCGTAGAATAATCCAAACAGTTATGAATGAAAAATTCTGACCTTATGCACATCCTCCATGACATATTTTCCACTAGGCTTCAGATCTGCAAGGAATGGAACCTCATCACTGACCTTCTGGAAATCATCAAGGGTCAACTCCAATCCGACAGACCTGCCAAGTTCTCTTGAGTCATCCCCATAAAATGCAATTACCATTGGAATAAAAGAGAACTCTACTGACCTTGCGATCGCAATTAAGTGTAACACAGCATTAGTAGAGCCACCTAGTGCCATGACAATAACCATTGCATTACGTAGTGACTTGCGAGTGATAATATCTCGTGGTTTCAAGTCCATCTTCAATAGTTCTAGCAGATATTTTCCAGCTAAACGGCACTCATCCAACTTCAATTGGTTTTCAGCGGGTATTGAGGAGCTGCAAGGAAAGAATAAAGAGAGCGTAAAAAATTGCTTACACACCCAAATCCAACTGTTTCCACGAGGATACATTTCTACCTGTAAGGAAGAGACATTCCCAAGGCTTCAATAGCAGAAGCCATGGTGTTAGCTGTATACATTCCACCACATGCCCCTGCTCCAGGGCAGGAATTACGAATCACATTTTTTCTTTCATCATCGTTTATAGATCCACTTACATACTCTCCATAAACCTGGTAGGCAAAAAAATGAAAAACAAAAAAGAGCGAGAGAATCGACAAAAAATAGATTTTCTATTTCTAACATGAAAAATGTTAATGTTTTGGTTAAACTCATTGCTTAAAAAGAAATAGTTTATCAAAAAGAAAAAATGCAAGCAATCCAAAGCTATGATTCAACAGCAGAGTTGCAGGTAACATAGCAATCTCAAATGTGAAGCATACACCTTCAAGCATTTTTACATTCTCATATCAAATACACTTCCCCAAATATGAAGCATCACATACTATATTTTTAACAAACATGAACCTAAAGCATTTATTAATATAATGGGAAAAGGAGGTGGTTGGCTTGGCTTATTTGCCAATCATGCCACAGGCATATTTTTGCATATTTAAGACCAAAAAAAGACTAAACAGAAGAACAATGAATTGTCTCACAAAACATATCAAAACCAGCACATTCTGCAGGCCTAACAATATCAAAACAACAAAGCAGTATGCGTACCTGAAATGCAGATACTATATCATAAGTATGGCCATTGAAGTGACCAGGCTGCAAAGGAGAAAGATTTTTAAATGAGGTTTTGTAGCATTGAAAAAATCCTAGCTCAAAATATAAAGTGGAAATGGATTCAAATTATATCAGCATTTTCTGTAGGCCAAAAAAAAGAAAGAAGGGGAATTGGAAGAGAGAAGGTGATGTCTCAGTCTCACACCTTGATAGTTCCACCATAAACCATAATGCTAGGTCGATTCAGCCTTCCCATTGCCATAATAGTACCTGGCATCTACAGAAATTGAAACAACTTATAAGAGTACATTGATGATGAGAGTAAGAATGGTGGAAATAATCCAAGATGGTAGTACTACTCTATCTTCTTGTGGTTTGTAACAGAATTCACAAGGTCGTGGAAGGCACTCCAAAGATGCATTATTATTGTTTTTCTTTTTTCTTTTGTGTGTGTTGTTCAGTGCCTTCTCTAACCGTTATTTTTGGCTACGAGGAGGTTAACTTTATCGCCAATACAGCAAAGGAAGAACATATTTTTTTGAGACAAAAAGGAAGACTTATTGATTAGCTTTAATTTGCACCAGAAAAAAAAATAGAGAAGAATATTAGCTTCAACATTATGGGGCTGGATATTTACAGAAATCTTGAGTGCCAAATAGTAAACAGAGTAAGATGCAACAAAAGCTGATATTACTAAAGTTTCGAACGATTATTTTGTTATTAATGAGTCTTGCTTATTGTCATTATGGGATTCGAAATTAGCTAATTTGATTCAATTTCAAAATTTTCAGAAAAAAAAGAAGCATCACCATAGGCAACCACACAGTAACCAATAATTAAACCCCTCGTTAGATTCACCAAAATCCGCATTTCACTCAAAACCCACAAACCAAACGGCCCAAATGTTGCTTCTTTAGAAGAAAAAAAAAGAACGAGAAAAGCTTACATTTTTATCACAGCCAGGGATGGAGATATTGCCATCATACCATTGGGCACTCATAACAGTCTCGATGCTATCAGCAATCAAGTCTCTGCTTTGCAAACTGTAACACATCCCTCTAGTCCCCATTGAAATAGCGTCACTAACGCCAATTGTATTAAACCTGAAACCAACCATCCCTGCCTCTTCAACCCCTCTTTTAACAGCCTCTGATAGCTTCAACAGGTGCATGTTACAAGTATTCCCTTCATACCAAACTGAAGAGATACCTATCTGAGGCTTAGACATGTCAGCATCCGATAAACCAACCCCATGAAGGATTGCTTGAGACCCACCTTGGGACTTGGGCTCAGTAATGCGTGAACTGTACTTGTTTAGCTTTTGCCCAACTGTGGTTGTTGCTTGTGATGGTTCAACGGCGACAGATTGAGCTTTGACGCGCAGAGAATAGGGAGGGAGGCGAGTGGGGAAGTGGGGTTGTGTGGGGAATGACGTTTGGGGTTTCGGTGGAGTAGCGCGTGGGGAAATGAAGGTGGATTGCATGGTGGCGCGTGGAATGAGAGAGGGAAAGAGAAGTTATGAGGATGGGGAGCACTTCCGCTGGTAACGTGGTTTGGCCTGGTTCCGTCAAGTATTTGTTTCACGGGTTGATTTTGCGTTTGCGGGGGAGGTCAAGGTAATATTTGTATTTATGTTTTTAAAGTGTTTTAAAAGAAATTTAAAAAAAAATTATTTTTTTTAAATTAATATTTTTTAATAATTTTAAATTATTTATCGATGTGAAATATATTTTTTTTAAATAAAAAAATATTATTTTAATACATTTTCAAATAAAAATTATTTTAAAAATCAATTATAACCAAACAAGTTAAAACCTAAATAACTTTATTTATTTGTTTTTATATTTTTAAAAAAATTTATTTTTTATTTTTATATATTAATATTAAAAATATTTTATTTTAATATATTTTTAAATAAAAAATATTTTAAAAAACAAATAATATCATCCTATGCTGCACCAATAAAAACATTAAAATCATGCTTCTACTGTTATGTTTTTAGTTTTAGTGGGGCCAACCACTGAAAAAACCGGTTGTTCCGCGACGGGAAGGGCAGCCGGGTGCCCTACGGGTAGCTTAAAACCCATAAATCATTGAATGAAAGGACTGCTCCACAGCAAAAACAAACACGTTATTGGTTCTGCTCCCTATCTGTTTGTGGTGGGGGTCCACTAGGGCTTAGGGTTTTTGAAAGTAGTTGCCGGCTTGGGCAGTTAACTGTAACTTAGTCATTATAGTTCATCAAAACTAACTATTTAGTCTCTATATTATAAATATATAAATAACCCCTTGATCAGTGTTAATCATCCTCAATTTAGTTATTTCTTGTTAAAAACTAGCTTATATTCTCAATCGAATTTTATAAATTGGAATCCTCTCGTGTTTCTAGCCGGGTATTGACTGGGGAAAACCTATGCATTATTTCTTCTATCTACTTTTTATATTAGATGATTAGTTGATATATATGTTGGCAAGGGTGGCTTCCTTCTGTAACTTTGAGATTTATTTGTGGTTGCCTCTTGGGCTTGCTTGTAGACTGGGGTTGAACCAAAGCCGTGTGATTCTGTAGTGGAATCCTGACCAAAT